>Ga0335073_10001869_pt1 | contig 28545 bp, 29 predicted proteins | sample Lox_Sample_22_FD_207093 | JGI IMG/M metagenome (GOLD analysis project Ga0335073, IMG submission 207093) | Soil microbial communities from Loxahatchee National Wildlife Refuge, Florida, United States - Lox_Sample_2.2 | ecosystem: Environmental > Terrestrial > Soil > Wetlands | place: USA... | reverse complement strand
CAGACGCAACTCTAGAGGAACCAAAATCCGAATTTCTCGATCTCCTCTACAAGAACAACTGCATCAGAACTCAGAAAAAGCAGAAAGTGTTTTACTGGTTCTCAGTCCCTCACGATCGACTTTTCCTAGATGCCCTCGAACGGGATTTGAAACGCGAAAAGATGGGTCAGGAACCAACTACCAGTGCTAATGCCGAACCTGCTCTGTCTTTCTATTACGATTCTAGCATGACTCTATTCGATCAACTTACAAAAGCCGTACAACAGTCCAACTCCTCCGTGAATTCCATTGGAATGGGTCGGCCCAGAACTCAAAGTGTGGACGAATATCAAGCTCACTCGCGAGCGCATAGTCGGCAAGCATCTGAAATGATGCCTCCTCCTGCTCCTTTGCACAACGGCTCAGATGAATTTTCCGGATACATGGTCCAAGATAGTCATCAACTCGAGTTAGAGCCTCCGGCACCTATTGTCCATCGTCATATGGATTCCACACAGTTCGTTCCTTTACCATACGGCCACCAATACCGCTCCTCCACAGTACCATGTCGCCCTTTCACTGGTTACGAATACTCTCCTGCTCCTCAATTTCCTGGACAAATGTCCCCTGACGAATATGCTGGCGGTCGTGCTATGACATATGCTCCTGAGACTCCCCAATCTCAGGCACTTTTCTCAATGAGTAGTCAGATCCCATCCTATGGTCTTCTTCCAACTCCTGAAGCGTCGGTAACCGGAGATATGTTCACGCCTCATTCCTCTCTCGGTGGTGCGATCAGAAGTCGAACCGCAATCCCAACCGGTACCGAACCCCTCCAAGTTTTCCACGGGTCTCCCACGTACAAGCAACGACGGAGAAGAACCAGTTTCTCACAACAAATGGGCATGCCCTTTCCACAGTTATCAAATTCCGGAACTCAACCATTCATGACTAGACCGCGTGCAGTCTCAGTTGCCGAAGGAGGTCTTCGAACTACTGTTCTCAATCAAGGCCTTCAAAGACATACTACTCCCCTTCGAGATTCGCCATTCTCACGCAACGCAACGCCTATCCCTGGTCAACTGCCATCAACCATTTTCCAAGCCAACGAGGAACTTGCAAAGTTACAACAGATGGAGAATGAAGATCGATATCCTTCTGCTTCACCTATGCCTTTGGATGGCCGAGATAGTGCAACGCCTGCACCAAATGGAGATGAAAGTCCCGCAAAGACATTTACGTGTCCTGTTCCTGCATGTGGACGGCTATTTAAGCGGTTGGAACATCTCAAGAGACACGTTCGAACACATACTCAAGAACGACCATATATATGTCAGATATGTGGCAAGAAATTCTCTCGAAGCGATAATTTGGCTCAGTATGTTTGTATCTCAAGGACAAAGCTAATTAATAGGCATCGTAAAACTCATGATAGAACAGGGGCTACTCAATCTCCTTCGGCTCGCAATACTCCTTGTGATTCTAATCGAAATACACCGGTCTCCGGTGAAGAGGAAGGTGAAGGTGATGCGTCAGATGTCAGTCACCACTCAGCAGAAAATCTCTTCCGCTTCCAGTCTCAAGTGCCTGATTCGCAAACATATCATCCTCAACCCATGCAAGCACACATGCGTTCCTTCTCGCACGACAGTCATTTCCCTCACTACAATTTCGCTCCCAGTCTCACCACATTCAGTCAGAGCGTTCCTCCCAACGAAGTTGACGAAGAAACAATGACCCTCCCTCATCCAGTATCAGCAGACAACTCACCTGTGACGTCAGATGGAAGTAACTCTTTCACAGACGAGAGCATGCCATCATATGCTCACCAGCCAGCCTACTCCACACTAAATACCGCTTCAATCGGCGTCAACGCGGATCTCATCCCAGGCCCAAAACATGCTATGGAGATGATGCAATCCGACAATTTACGACGAGATTATCTCGGTGATCCGCAAATACTAGATCCAACAATCATGAATCAGGGATGGAGTTATCAGTAGACCATATTTTCAATGTTTTTGTGTGTTTTGAAGGATCGCGCCTGGTGCGTTTGATCTCAAAGTGTGTACGGCGTTGGGAAAATTGTTTTTTGTCTTCTAGTCTGGGGTTTTGAACGTTTCCTCTTTTTTGTTCGATTTGGTTTTGGTTTGTATATTTATTCAGGTTTCTCGTGTGTGGAGTTGATTTCCCTTGCTAGCATTGGAAAAGGTAGAGTGATAGGAGTCGGAGTTTTAGCTGGATATATATGGATATGATTTTTCTATTTGTATTTGTTCTTTTGGGCTTTTGTGTTAGATGAACCCGGTAGCATATGTCAATATACGTATTCGCTCACATAATTGATAGTTAAGCCCATTATGACCGTCAGCGCCTCCATCTGTTCCCAAATATCATTATGTGAAACCGAGGCTCTGAGCTTCGTGAAATGATGGAGGTTTATCCTACAAGACTAGCATTCCGTCATGACTTTGATTTTGGCGGCAATTGATTGAGAGTATCCTGTACAAGCAGAGCAGCAGCAACATTTCTCCCTTCAGTAGAAAGCAAATTGAACATGCTAGAAGCATTTCTCTACAATAAGTATATTGAAGATCCCAGGATCAATACAGTACTCTGGATATCAAGCTGTATTCCCATCTTCCCTAATGCCTCCCTGGCTCTCTGCACAAACAGGATATTATCTCCCGTCCCCAGTACCAGTAGTTCTTCCCAGTCAGCTTGAAACATGCAATTGGCCATACCTGGCTTCGGTGTGATGACATCCAGTATACCCCATGATTCCGGAGCAATGTCCAGTGTATTTGGAGACGGAACATGTAACGTAGGACGCCAAAGGAAATAATCTCCGTGAAGTATGAATAGATTGCCGTGAATTGTTCGAGGATTTTCAGGATCTTGTATGGTACGAATTTTGAAGCCTTTTCCTGTTCGGAGAACGGTGGTGACTTCGAGCGGCGCTGAGACACCCTCAAATACTGACGGAAGTGGATCTCCTTGACGAAGATACGGAGTACTGGAAAGTGTACGATGACAATGGAATCTTGATGAGAGAATACATGGTTTGTTCCTTGTTAATGGAGGAAGGGTCCGCCGTAGCATGATGTAGGTTGTGTGGCAACTTTTTCGATGTCGATCACCAGTCTTTCAGGCACAAAACTCACACGAAGGGACAACTACTGGAAGAGGATAACTACTTGGCCTCTGAGACGTTCGGGTGATAATGTTGCATATCCTTAATAAGTAAGTACGACGTATCATGTATCTGCCAAAGATAATACTGCTGGTATCCCATCCAAAAACTTATCACGCACCTGAAGAATAAAAAGTTTCCTTATACTACTCCAACTCCATTCCTCTCATCCATTAAACTTGCACGACTATCAGCACGAGTTTCTAACTGCGTTCCTCCCAGCAATGACGGTGAAGTAGGATTACTAGGCCATGTGCCTTGTGCAGTATCCTACGATTAAAATTGGATCACAGGATCATGTTACTGCACGCGGTTCCTGAGGAGGATCTGTAGATAATGAGCTGGGCACTTCGATATCGATCTGAATTAGCATAGTTAGACAGGAAGTGATACATTAAGATAGGCAGTTCTTCTCAAGGAGATAACTTGGAGTCCCTTTTCTCGCCACGGCCCTCGATTTACCTCATCTATATACCGTTCCAATTCCATCAATTTCTAGCGTTAATTGAGGATAGAGAGGGCCATACCTTCTTAGCCAAATTCGGCATAATCAATTCTGAAAACCATAATGTTAAAACGGCAAGAATGTTGACGACGATATTACTGAATCGAAAAGGATCAAACGCTTCCATACAAGATTTATTAACTCGTTGTATAAAAGTACCCCATTCCTCCTCACTAACTCCATAGTCCCGTAAAACAGGCGGATAACTAGGACTAAACCGTGGAATCAAGACATCATAATTAGCAACTCCACTCACTCTCGACTTTGTGGGAAGCGCAATTGGTGTATATGCTCTTTCGATGCGTAGGATTTCCGTATTAGTTTTAGGACGGTGTGGATTAGGTTGTAATTGCCATTCTTGTCGTTCGGGATCAATTGCTCCTGTTGAAAAAGAGTGAAGTTGACCTGGATACTTTTGGAATTCCGTGACGCTGGGATGTTGCGAACCGGTTTCTGAGGTGATTGTGGTGTGTGTCGTTGTGTCAGGAGGATCCAGAGAGGATAATTTACGAGGACGGCCCGTGCGTTGAGGATGTGTTTTGGAATAAGAAGAGGAGGAACGGTTTCGATGGAGGGAAGTTGAGGAAACTGCAGAGTTGGAAGAAGGGGATCGACTATGATCACCCAACCTGATTCGTACGATTTGTCTTTCTCCGGTTGAGGATGATCGTCTCATGGGAGAAGAATAATTTTCTTTGTTGTTATTCTTGATGTTGTTGAGAGTGTATTCATCGTTTGTCTCAGGCTCATCGTGGTCGGTGTCATTAGTCTCTGAAGGACGACGGTGATCCGTCGAACTGGAAGATGCCCTGGATTCGATGGTTTCAGGTCCAACTGTCGCTGCATCGTTATTGTCCATTCCAATTATGATTCCTTCTGTCATCCCCTCAACGCCAATTTTTTCACCTACTCTCTCCGAATTAAGTGATTTTTCAGAGATATTCGACGTGTAAATATCGTCTGCACCATGTTTTGATGGATCTGTCAATGGATGGATTGAAATTGGAGTGATTGTCGTGTCCATCGACGAAGAAGTTGAAGGCACTGTGAAAGAAACTGATGCTTCCGAAGTATCATGGGACACACGCGGCTGTGCCATGACCATAGAACGTGACCAGCTTGGCAAAAGTCGTACCAACAATGACACAGTATTGACGACTTGAAAGAAGAAAAAAATGAATGGAAATTCACGTCAACCAGTGACAGGGATGAAGAACGAATGCTTTTTGGGATGAGAATAAACTTTCTGTCGTCCCCTTTTCAGTTGGAAACTCTCCCCGTTAGTGTATGGCAGAGAAAACGTGCAAAATTGAAATAAAGAACCGTGCCCTGATAGTGTTGATGCACGTAAAATGACTTTGCGCTCGGGCCTCTTTGCATCGGACAGACACCGTGCTGCGATTAGAATGGCATTCTGATAGATGTTGGTTGATGCTTATATGTTGCTGCGTCTATTTCTATTGTTCTGGCTAGCTATAAATGTGACTATGGATGGGTAAGTAGGTTTAGCGTCATGTTTCTTGTCGTCAGATCGGATATGTGAAGGGAACCCGAGATCGGCACCTGGCTTGGCATGCGCAAAAATTTGGCAAAAGATTGTAGCAAAATTGGCAAATTATTGGATCGATTTTATGATTTTCAGACAAAAGTGTGAATTTCGGAGCAAATTGTTGCAGCCAAAATCAAAAACATCGCATTACCATATTCGAACGGTGCAATTATCCGACGGCAATATTGTTCGCAATTCGCGTCCAAGACATAACGATATATTTTCCCTATCATTGCTACGCTATCACAGATGCCAAGCTTAAACGAGTGTCCCTACTGTACAACAACAATAAGATGCAACTTCCAAACACAAAAAGAAATTTCCATTTTCAGTCCAAACTCTCTCTGAGCCGCTCGGACATCCACCGTTGCACCAATGTCTTGTTCCCTGGAGAAGGGTCCGAAGTAGTTTTCACAATCAGCACAACGACGCCAGCAATGACAGCAATCCATAACAACAATGAGAGTATGCAATAGTATCCCCATCTAACTTCAATCCGTCTTTTAATCCGTCTCACATCTTCACTTTCGAAATCCTCCCAATTATCTTTTTGTCTTCGCAGTTTCCAAGGATGATAAATAAATGTATAAACGATACCAAACAATAAAAAAGGAGGCAATTGGTATTTGCACATCTATCACTCACTATTAGTTGGTCAGCTTGGGTTGTAGCAAACAAGGGAAGGCGAGGGTACCTGACGAGAGACGGGATAATAAGTACTGTCGATATAAGTTGGGAGGATTTCCGAGCTTGAGACACTAGCACTGCTAGAGCAAGCAACATATCCATAGGGATTCTCATATGCTTGGTTGGGATAGTAAGTAGCGGCGCCGGCGTAATTGGGTTGAACAAGAGTGTCATACGTGGGAGGATGTCCAGTAGGATAAGTGGCAGCCCAATGGTTGAAAGTAGGGAGAGGATGGACGAAAGCTTCCATGATAGCATCGTAAGTAGCCGCATCTCTGGCTTCGCGAGCGGCTTTCCTAGCAGCTTTCTGTTCAAGAGTCTCGGCCGACTTCTTTCTGAGAGGCCAGAATCCCATGTTGAGCGAGTGAATGAATGATCTGTGGAAAGGATTGGACTGATGAGAATGTAGACAGACAAGAGATCGTGAGCTTTTATGTTTATCGCGGATAAAGGAAAAAGATGGGGCGGGGAGGTGGCCCTTTTTATAAACATTTTCAAAGGCCAGCGACGTTTCGGGCATTTCACAAGATCAGCATCGTGAAATAATTATTGATGACCCAAATAGGAAATGCGCCCAGACCGCGTCGGCTCGGACCAATGGTCGATCCGTCTTAATCGTATTAATCGTGATCGACCAGTCGCTAGGAAAAAAGATGATGTGAAATGATCCTAGGAACGTCACCATCACGAAACTGGCCCAACCTCTATGAATCTTGCTCAGAAGAATGTTGGGATGAGGATGCTGGTATGACGTTGTTCCTGGTTGCGGCGCGTTTCAAAAATTAGGGGTGAAAGAGATTTCGAGATGGCGCCTGCTAAAATTTTAGAGTTAGCGCATGGGTCTCGTTGCCCCGAAGTCATTGGTGACCCAATCGAGCGACTGCGCCATCAAATCGAAATTCACCGCCGATCTCACACGCGTCCCTATGGACGACCAAAACAGGAAATCCATCCCTTAATTAGCCACCCATTAACTTCGGCAAATTGCTCAGCCTGCAGAGCCCTGCTCTCTACGTCACTGACTCATCGCCTCGATAATTTTCCCATCATACCATAACTAGACTAATTGAGCCGAACGTACCGTGTCGGCAAGATCCACGCATGTTTCGGTCTTCTTCTGAACCCAGACCACGGAAATCACACTTTTAGATCGCCTATTTCAATAGTTTGACGGTATTTTACTCACCACTGCATCTGCCTTTCTGGGCTTACTTCCCTTCCAGTCTTCCTATAATTCCCAGAACGATATCCAGACTTGCGGGGAACATGCTTATCCGTCTGAGGCTGCCGAATGTCTCCCGAGCGCAATGCCGCCCCGATTGCGGACACCTGACATGTGAAGGAGTCCATCGACGTCTATTCTAAGCCTCTGCGTGGACATCAGATTCTGCTGGCTGTCTGAAATTGGGAGTCATTCATGCTTAATCGAGGTTATGAGGTATTATACTTTTGAGATTGCCTATTTGAAATACTTTGTAGGCACAAACGGCATTTTAGTTACCACGGCTTTCCTTGGTTTCCCTCGAACCTTGACTTGAACTTCCGTTCCGGACTTTTTGTATTCAGCAGGAACATATCCCATTGCAATGTTCTCATTAAGAGTCGGAGACGGACCGCCCGAAGTCACTATCCCAATCTCTTCCCCGTCAAGCGATAGAATCGGTGCTAACTCTACGGAATCAGTGAGATCAAATGAGGAAAAGACCTCTAGCAGGGGCACCTTCAACAATCAGGCCTACTCGTCGACGAAGAGCCTTTTGTTGTTCCAGATGCGCCTTGATATCTTCATATCCGAGATATCCAGTTCGGTTCTTGGCTACTAACCACGACAATCCGGCTTCGATGGGAGAAGTATGTTCATCAAGATCATGTCCATATAAACATAATCCAGCCTCCAATCTCAGCGAATCTCTTGCAGCAAGTCCCGCCAACTTGACTTCCTCGGATTCCAAAAGCGCTTCAGTAATGCCAATTGTTCCTTCATCTCCAGGAATCGAGATCTCAAATCCATCTTCCCCAGTATACCCTCCTCTGGAAATCAAGACATCGTCCACACCAGCAACACTAGCCTTTGTCGAAGTCCCGAATTTCAAATCGCTCAAATTTGCACTTGTCAAGCTTTGGAGAACACCAGAGGAGGAAGGTCCTTGGAGAGCTACAAGACCATGAGTATCCAGCAAATGATGTTGTACAAAATCGTCGTGCTTTTCTTCTCTGAAATGTTGGATATCGGCTTCTCGACGAGTTGCATTGGTGACAATATAAAATTCTCGTTCGGAAAGTTTGGTAATCATCAAATCGTCAATAATCCCTCCGTGAGAATTCAACAGTACGCTGAGTGAGGATCGATAGGGTTTTAGAGCTTCTAGATCAGTAGGAACCAATCGATGTAAATATTGCAATACATCCGGTCCTGTAAACCTACAATCAACATCTTTCCCTCGTCTCACAAAAATACCTATGCTGTTGCATATGTCCCACCTACAATTAACCAATTGAACAGTAATAGGAAAGTTACATCAAATAAACTAGCCTTATTCCTTGTCCAAATCACTGAATCACTGATAGATTGAGACTTGTACAAAACAGGCATTTCGAATCCTCCATATTCAACCATGTTTCCTCCATTCTTCACATGAATATCATGCAGTGCGGTTTTCCGAGGTCCAGCTGCGGAAGAACTTGAGATGGAACGATAGGAGAGAGACAACCTCGCAATCCCCCCGATGGTTCGCATCTCCGTAATGCGCTGCCGAAAATGCTAGCGAAATGGGTGGTGGCCAGAGTAGATCGGGTTAGTGGATGGTGGGCAGATGGGCAAGTGAGTAATCTCGGAATTTTGGAGTGCTAGATTCCGATATTTGATTGAGTGTGAGAGTGTTCTCCCGAACCAATCGATTGATCGGCACAGCGCGAGAAAAGTTTATTCTGGCACAACGCAAGCGAGATTTTGCGGGGTTAACAAACAGAACGAGGAAATTGAATTTTGAATGAACCAGATGAATTAAAGACAGCCTAACTTTTCCGTAACCCTGAAAAAAAGAAAACTTAAAAATGAACACTAACCACAGGAACCAGGACCATGTGGATGAGGATAAAAGCGTCCGAATACGAATTCGCCAAGTGCCAAGCCGGTACAAATAGCCAAGAAATATCCCTACATCTGAGTGTGAAAGTTATACGATGACATGGGGACGTACGACTACATATGTCATTGCAATCAACATCAATCCATACCCCAGAACCCCCATGCCAAATCCCAGTGCCATTCTTTGAATCTCTACCAAAAGTCGAAAAGGTTGCTTATTTGCAGACTTCTATACAATCACCGTCAGATAAGATGGATATTTGGGTACAACGACGTTCGGATCTTTGGTCCATACTACAGCGTTCAGATGAGCCTTGATAAAGATTAAAGCTCTCATTACAAAGGCTGCAAGTCCAATGATAAAGATACTTCCGATATACCAACCCTCGGATTTGGGTCTCCATTGGTCAAACAGAATTGGCTTACCGAGATATGCTTTTGTAAAAGTCATTTGCATAGTATGCGGTCTACCGCTCGAGGTCCCACTTTGGTCAGCCGACCAGTTGAGGGGTTGAGACATACTTGGTACCATTAATTAAGAGATATTTGGTAGTGCTCGAAACAGCTTCTTCCGTCTTCGCATCGCAACACTGACAGCGTGGTTGCAAATGTTGTAAGACATTCGACTTCAATGGCAATTTCATGGCGTTATCAACGACGGGACACTATTGACTCTTTTATAGAACTTCGTGCCAAACCATTTTGATATGTGTTTCAGGGGTTATGCGAGGTAAATGTCGACGTCAAACCAAACAAATTACTCGAAGTGTAGATCGGAAAATTGGCTCAGCAACAGCAAATACGCCGCCAAATTTGACTTATCCAGACTAACGATTTAAGCAGCCCGTGATTCTCCGAATTCGTTGTCACTGGATCCTCTTCAGGAACACACAATCTGCTGACCTCACATCTTCATATCAGCGTGAATCTATTGGAGGACATGTCAGATACAGATAACACGCTCAGCAATCAAACGCGTGACTCTCCCAGAAAATACTCTTATTAGAGCGACGCACTGATATGTTAACGATGCTATTCTGGGACACGCATTTCTCTTCGTCTTATTTTTGCTTTATCTGAGGGTTGCAGATTAAGAGTTACCGACCCGGCTCTCAAGGAATACTTTCACATGCAAAGCGATTTTGAAACCCCCCTCCCCACAAAACATAGTGACAGCCTTCAGCAAGTCACGTCAACGATCGACTGCCTTACTCGAGATTAGAGCGCTACACAAAAACCTACTGACCGTGGGGATTTTTCATCATTTCATGATTTTCACCGGATTGTACTACGAAAATAAGCGGTTGGCTGCATCGCTTCTGCCGTCGGTTCATCCTTTCCTGCAAGCCATCTCAACAATAGCCTAACAATGTAAGCCGTCTGATGAAGATTAGTGGTGATATGACCTTTCCTCGTGAAAATTTGCCAATTCTCCACTTGGGCGCATCGACTGTCCGGAAAAGGAAGGAGGTGTCGTGCCGTTTCAGGTCAACGATTGGATGTATGATATAAAGTTTTGTGTAGGATTGTCGGAAAATTGCAGCGATGCAATGAAATGGCCGGCTTTAGCACATCGAAACGCAGTTCGTTGGGCATAAGTTGTTGTTTCTTATGCGCATGTGCCACAGATACCCGCTGCTTTGAGTAATAGTACCACCGCATTAGCATAAGTAGTGCAATTTTATTGGAGGAGCGAGGGGACCGGGCAGCGGACAGGAGGGTGGTGAGCCAATGAGGATTCTTGTTTATGGAGGAATGGTTTCTTTGTTACACCGAGGTTTAAAGCTGAGGAAATTAGTGAGGATCACATTTCCCTTTCTTGTGACACGGACGTGTGACGCGACAAAGAACGCACAGAGACTTCACTTGGGTGGGAACACAGAATAAAGAAAATGAAGATGCACTCTCAGGTACAAATAGCGACCTTATCCCCACTCAACCCTCCATCGATCGCATCCCCAGAAAAGCGAAACAGCAATCCATCCTACCGAACAAACTAAATTCACATCTACTCAACTGCAAGAAAACTTCTTAATTCACAATGCAATCCTCCTCAAACAAAGCGTAAGACACCGCTTATAGAAAATGAGCTAACTGTAGTGTTGATGTATTGAGCCACCCTTTCGCTCATGCCAAGCGCTTGTATCGTCTTTCCCCACTAGCCGGGAAGAATCGTATTCATCGTCTCAAGCCCCGAACATCTCCCTCTTCCATCTCGGGACCTATGCAATCTGTCTTCTACGATGACCGACGAACACTCGCTCGAAACAACGCTCGCTATCCCGTCCACTAATTCGGGAAATCATCCCATTATCGGCGAACGGTCAAGCCTAAATCGCTCAAATCGTCAAATTTACCATACTGAACGTCGGTCATGCCGCGGTCGTATCTTGTACAACAGAATTATAATGATACCCTATATCAATAAAGCAAAGCGAATAGAGAAGAGGTAATAGATGGATTGGTTCTGGATTGCATTGAATAATATGGAAATAATGTATACTAGTTAATAGTTTAATATATTAATATCTACGGAAAAACATCATTCAAGAATCAAAAAGTCGTTGAAGTTCTATTTAAGCCATTTGTCCGAGGCAAGCATCAGCTATACATCATGTCCAAAGATGTGGATACCTGGGTCTGGACTGCGAGCGTTTCCATCAGATACCCAAAATGGCTCGCAGTTGCACAAACTACAGAAAAAGATCCAACGACAATTCCAACTGCTCAGAAATGGACTTTCGCAACGCACAATCTAACTTTCCCCATGACAGATTCGTTCAATCGTTTCTCAGAATTGAAAGAGGAGGATATGTGAGAGTACTTGTGAAATTGATGGACCCAGCAAGTGACAGTTTTCTGCTTACCTGACTCAGTGGCTCTCGTGATCTACCCAAATTGGCAGGAAATGCAGGCCCAACGAAACAAACCACCAGCCAATCTTCCGATCGCCTTCGGAGGGACCAAATTTAGTCCAGTTGAAAGGATACCACACGAAGCACAACAGTACAGCAGTCGTCTTCACAGAAAGACCTCAGTACAGCTTGTTGACCATACCCAAACACAGCAAGACATATCAATAACACACCTCCATTCTATTCAACATCGTAATCGTCATGAGAAGAAGCATTTAGGACCATCGCCACGACATCTCGTTGTCCGCCGTCAAAACCTAAACTACGCAATACCAAGTCTATTCTACCTGCAACTTAATCCTTACCACCATCCTCACAGTCACCACTAATCCAGTCTCTACATTCTTCTGCTGTCGCGCATTTCGCCACCAAAACACTCAGAATGACCGCAACCACACAATCCCATCCATACGACCTCCCCTCCGAAGAATGCGTATTTCTCGTCTGCGCATTCATCGAATCCCTCCTCTCTCAAAAACGTCCTTCCTCAGCTTCTCTCCAACGACAACCAGACTTACCTACTCCCCCCGAAGAACCTCACAATGGTCCCTCAAGCGAGAATGGCGACTGTCTAAGTCCCTCGCGTCCTCCTCGACGTAGTCTGGATTACGTAGCGGAACGACCGAACGGCTTAATCACCCATGTTTTAGGCGAGGAGTATGGTATTGGCGATAGATATGGCGAAGTTGATGTACAACAACAAAGGGAACGTATTGCCTTGAGATTCAGCAGTAAATCCACTCCTAAAATAGGAATACTGGATTATCTAGAACGGTTTCTTGGTCCTCTCTTCTTTTGTTGATGCGTAGAATACGGAAATATAATGATGTTAGAACACCAATGTTGTTAACTCTTGCAGTCTACTTGGATAGATTATACTTTCAACCCTTCAACGAACTTAATATCCATCGATTTGTGCTGGCAGGATTACGTATCGCGGCTAAATTCCTGGAAGATTTAGTGTGGAAACATGATCGATATGCAAAAGTCGTAGGAGTCAGTAGTCGAGAATTATCTAGATTGGAATTAGGTATCTCTTTTTGTGAGGGGGGACTAATGAGTAGGCTTTTTGTTTCTGATTGAGTTTGAAATTGTAGTGAATAATGAACATTTGGCGGATATGGCGTTCAGGTTAAGACAGGCTTTTGGTTCTGGGAATTAGATTGTAAGTATTGTGTAGCAGGGATTTGTTGATATGGATTTAGTGGGATCAAATTGGCTTGGAGGATATGTATCTAATGTAGTGGAAGTAAAGTGGATATTCAAATCAGCGAAATGCATGGTGTTAGTCTCGAATCTATTGTGCGTGATGGTCATTCATTTCATCCTGAATGCGCGGGAAGGATGATAGTGATATGGCATGTATTGGTCTATCGCTAAGATACACTTGAACTATATAGATCTGAAAATGGCCAAACTCCAGGAACCCAAACGCCAAAGTATGTAGTCGACTAACTCACTTTCCGTAAAATCAATGCCAAAAGCAGAAAGACCAAACCACCTATTGCCACATCGATCCACCTTGAGGGTGGTGCAGCCTGTGCTTGCACTACCGTCCGCGTTGGAGTTGGCTGCGGCACAATTGTAGCCGTGACATTTGGCGTTTCAGGAGGTGGGTTAGCAGAGCTGCTTCCGGTGACAGCGGCTACGGGAGCAGGTGTTGATGTTCTAGGAGTATCTACACATTAGTCAGAATCTACCGCTGATAGTACTGCTCGATGACGTTCCTTGCGGTGTATTTTCATCTTTCTGATATCCAAATGATAGAGTTACTACTTTCTCTGTAGTCTTTGACTCTGTTGCACTTCCCGGCTCGACATCCGGTAATAAATCGATATTCTTAATCTTACAAACTGGACAAGTGTATTCGCGAGACCTACCGTTAGGATGCCCACATAATCTACCAAGGGAAGATTACTGTTGTGAAATCTTTTTCCTTTCTTCAGGGGTATAATCTACACCGCCAATTGCACCATTCGCTATAGTCAATTAAGAACTGAATGTCGAGATACCTTTGGTTGGTAGGAATCCAATTAATCCCATTAACGCCGTACGCACTATCATTAGACCGGAACCGAAGACGAAGGAGGTGTTACATCCCCACGAAGGACTCCAGAGTTCCTCGTGATGATTGCTAATACTCAAACAAACTTCCTTTTCGACCTCAAACCGTCCATTAGGATGACAAAATCTGAACGAAGGCGGTTTAAACGGGTATTGAGAAGGTAACGTTATTCGTCCATGGAATCTGCCTCCTTCAAAGTCTGATCCAGGAGGCCCCCGGATCGTGAAATGCCTTTGTGTTAATGGGGTAGATTGAAGCGGGGTTACCAATCAAACACGTTTTCTTCCGAAGGAGAAGCGACGAAGTCTGCTGAGGGATCAGCTTGAATTTCTTTTGCTTCTTCGAGGATTCGTCGAACGCCGGGGGATTTGGTGTTGAGGGGCATTATTGTTGGTGGAGAAGTACGAGTCGAGAGTTATGGGTGATTACCACGTTGTCACTTTAAGATCCCCCAGTGTGTATCGTCGAACACTACTTTTTGCGCTTGTTTATTGGCTCAAGTCGCCAGATCGCAGTTTAATTTGGCGACTTATCTCACCAGCAATATTATTCTAAGTATGGGAATTAAAGCTAAATTATCTGAGACTTGTGAACAGGCGGAAGAACAGGTCTCTCAAGGCATCGAAACTCATCAACAGAGGATTTCCGGCTTTGTAAGTCCTTCCTTGATACAGCGCTGGCATTTCTATTGAACACGGCTCACACCCGACTCGATCACCAGACAAAAGAAGGTTGAATCCCATTAACAACTATCCGTACTTATTTGTGATTTCTGCTTGGGTGGATCAGATTTAAAATACTCGACCATAGCCACCCTGTATCCACCCATTGAGGAGTAAATGCACCACCAGATAAGACATATACTGAACCAGAAAACTTCTTGCACGGATCTTGAACACTGGTCCAATGAACTTGATCTCGACATCTGAAATCAAGGATCTGTTGGTCAAGCGTAAACCAATCTTCGTCAAAAGGGGTAATTGATAATCCCGGAGGAATAAATGGATGTTCTGGACTTCCAGGCCACTTCTCACTTTTGCGATCGTTTACCAGAGTGGAACAAGATGAATGTCGGTCAGACGAGTAGTTTCTCTGGCGTTTGGTTATATGTTGACACTGCGGTTCCTTGATCGGTGGGGGAACTTGCGCTGGTTTGGAAACCTGAGGCAATAGCCATTCCCAAGGGTCGTGAGGTTCAGAGGAGGGGATCCACTCTGGCAAGGAAGTAAGACTCTTTCCGGAAGAGATGCTGACGGCCACTGTTTCTTCATCGTCGTCGAGAGCCTGCTCACAGATGGTGCAACGACGAACACAGTGGGACTGTACAAGTAAACGAGGGAAGCTCACAACCGGTGAAGATTCTTTAAAGCATTCGAGATCCATAATGTGAAGGAATGAGGGAAGAATCACGTCTGTATATATGGGAGTAGTTTTGTTCCTCGGTTTTTGTTGATCATCCGGTGTCAGGCTGCGATTCTCATCTGATGATTTTGTCCCTCTGTTGAAGAGTTTTAGAGTCTTAGAATGTTTTGTCAATTAAGGCTAGCCCCGACCCAACACCCGGACTGACCATCTCAAATGACTTTGACGTAATCGTCTAAATCTTCGTCAGATCCATGCCAAACGTTCGGGAGGGCGTTTTGGTCCGCCGTTTTCCGGTGGCTGAAGGCTACTATCTTCGGAACAAGCGTAATAATGTCAGCAGAAGCACAGACTAAATCTTTATGATCTTCAAGCAGTCTGCCCTTCGCGTCACTCAGAACGTAGTCCTCCGCCCTTCCCTTGATCTGCAAGTTCGTCAAAAACAGTGCGATTACATCTTCAAACAAAATTCCCGTCGTAATCAACCGTATTTTCTGCGAATAGGGACTATCGTGGCGTTTAACCCAAAAGAACGCTTCCCCTTCAAGCGACAAGACCTCCATCTTTCCACTTACAACCTCAGTTGATCTGGATTTCCTATTCCTGCGTGATGAGCACAACAAAAAGAACGGGATGTACAGCTCCCATACTCTGGTAATTGCTTCCCTAAACTTTGGAATGTGCTCTTTGGTACCTTTCATTTCTCCCAGCTCTACCGCATTGCCAATCTCAATAACCTCGATTAGTTGTTGTCTAACATTCGGAGGCAAATCGATTGAAAATAGTTCCGTCGCCTTTTTGGTGAGGCTCCTGATAATTTCCTTTGGCTCATGGTAGGAAATTTTGCTAGGTACTTTCGTTGTGGCCATTTGTTCACCTTGAAAGTTCTGTTGTTTGTCTGGACGACTGCTGGGAGGCCCGTCAAGGTTACGTGACCGTCTGAAACAGAGCCGCTCAATCAAGCATTTTCAAATCGATCTCACTGAAACTTTCACCTCACCAGCGAATTTGTTCCACCGTATGAGGTCTCTCTCCTGAAATTCTAAAAGTGCTACTCTCGACTATGAATTCCAGCCACTATCAGGGTCATCAACGCCTTGTTTTTCTACGATGCTTCTCAAAATGAAAACTGTAACTCCGTTGAATCCCAATCTGCATCTCGGCGGCTCCACTCCGACCCACAACGAGACGGCGTAGCAGCTCAGATTGCAGAATTGTAAGGTCGTTGTCTAATTGTCCTCAGAATTGGGTTGCTCTTTAACCTGGTTGTTGATACAAGGCCGCTTTACCTCACGTTCCAAGTCATCTCAGAGAGAAGGTCGAGATGTGGACGATCTGATCACGGTGTGGCTGTCCTCTAGACATCCCGAGCAGTAGAAAACGATTGTTCACAAACGACTGACATGGCCCCAAGTCCAACCACTTCCACCCCATTTACCACCTTTAACCAAGAGTCTGTCCCGCATTTTATGAATATCGTGATCTGAAAGTCCGCAAACTTGTTTGACATAGTCTTCCACACCTCCGTACTCCACTCTAATCATCTCTAGAGTCTGAGTCATAGCTTCATACCTATCATCAGCATTCATAGTTCCCGAGTTGAGCACTCACTTTGAAGAGAGCATATTCAAGATACCATTTTTAAACGTCCCATCGCCATTTCTAGTCTCCCTTTCTCTGCTCGCACTTTCATGCGCAATGGCAGCCAAAATCTTGCTATGATCGTCTTTCAATCCAATTGTCGTAAGTTCATATTCCCTCGCAATAAGTTCATCCTCACAACCCAACAACTTCAAAATAATCGCACAAATAACTCCAGTTCTATCTTTCCCAGCAGTACAATGAATCGCAATCGCCTCATCCGAATCCCTCAATTGTCGTAATATCGTTCCAAACGGTCTTCCACCATTCTGTAAAATGCCCTTGTATGCAGAAATAAATCCTTCTACTCCACTTGTATAATAACCCCATCGTATCGCCATTTTCTCCGGTGAATAATCTTCCTCTCGAAATACAGGAACATGGATTCGTTTAACTCCCTCAATCTTTGCAAATCCATTCTTTGCAATTTCGGGATCTGACCGTAAATCAAAGATTTTGGTTATTTTTAAGGTTTTTATAGCGCCTTTTCCGGTCTCGCTGATATTACTCAAATCAGCACAGCGGAAAAGTCGATCTGGTCTAACGTAGTCTAGGGAAGGAGTTTGCCAACCTCCTAAATCGCGGAAATTGGATACGCCTTCTACTTGTTTCCAGCGGGTAATGTGGCCTATGTGTTCTGCTCGTGTAAAGAAGCGAGAAGCATCCCCTTCGGGGCCTAGCCATGTGGAAATTATGTCGGCGACTTGAGGATTTAGGTTCTGTTTTGGGGTTGTGGGTGTTTCGGGGACATAGAAATTGTGGTTTGCATGTGGGATGAGATGTAATGTGTGACGACCTTGGAGAATGTTGGTCCACAATGTAGCATCTTCTATGGGAACGATCTAACGATTAGTCTGAGGATGTGGGATGAGAATGTACATGGTCTGCTGATCCGAAAATCGTTAGAACGGATACAGAGGGAGGTAATTGCGCAACTGCCATTAGACGAAATGTTTTAGCAAAGAAGAGTACCAAGTTTATTGTCCGTACTGGATAAACTTATTATTTCATCTGCGGGAGTTCGACGTTCTCGATATCGACCTCCAGGTAAACTCCACTTTTCAATATACGATCCACTCTGCAATCCGCCAGGATACCATTCTTCGATCCTCGTTCGCAGTAATTCTGATCTAAATCGTCCGGAAACATTGACGATAATCGGAATCGATCGATCCCGAAAAAGGACATATTGAAATGCAGCATTAGCCCCTATCCACATTAATCTGGCAATTGTCCATCGACTACCTCGAGAATGCCCCACTAATGCCCAAACACGATAGGAATATTCTTCTCGCAGATAATTTAACACATGGTCTAGATCGTCCATATCATCCTTATCAATGAGTCTTGAGAATTTAGGGGTGTACTTTTAGTGTTCTTGGTGCATGTATATCCCGTCCACTTTCTCCATTTCCGCGAAAGTCGAAGCGGAAACTGTCGAACGGCGCTTTCTCAGCTAAAAATCGCTGATAACAATAATTCTTATGTCCTCTACATATCAATCATACATCCTGATATATAAAGAAGGTACGCATGTCCATGGAGCATAATTATGATTTTCGTTCCTGAAGGGGGATTTGTTTCCTTTTGCTCTAGGATTCCCACAATATCGTCATTCTGTGGTCCAGGGATGGTAAGGCGGATGGGAGCCATGATGTCTCAGGAATAATGGAGCAACTGAGTAAGGCTGCTCTTGTTCTGGCTCGAGAGACGAAGTGGGGGAAAGGTAGGTGGAACGTTGATGGTGGAAATTTCGTAGATTGAAAAGCGAAGGCCCGTCAAAAACAACGTGCTTGGGGCCGGCTCTCCCATTCGGGTGAATGCGGGAATTTTTCGGCAAATCCCCTTCGGCTAATCGCGACGATCCCATCTCACCACTCTCAATGTGACTACGATTTACATGGGGAAGCTTCTCTGAGAACCAAGGCGGAACTGATTATGAGGTGAAAGTACAAAAGGATATCGAAATGGACGTTCCTATGGGGATCTACTTGGCCTTTTTTGGTATCGGAAGAGATGCTTAATTTCCTGAACAGAGGTCGGGCCGACGGACTCATTTACGGCTTAATCGACCTAAAGACATATATGGAATCTGCTCATTCTTGGGGACGACGGTGACTGGATTGAGGCTCTACATAAATACTTATGATACTGCGGTTGTGGCTTTGCATACTAAATCCCTGAATTGCCGCGACGGAAGAGATCAATCGAAAGAGATGCCTAACGGGAGACCGCCACCTCTGCCAAAGGGGAAACTTTATGTATGACGTTCACAGGCTTCCAAGTGTTTTGGTATAGAGCAGGTAGTTTTGATCTTGTGTCTTTCAAATTAAAGTTTATCTTTTCGCTTGCTGCGGTTCAAGCCGAATAAATCCGGGGAAACTGGCTAGATTGGTTGTGACGTCACTCAGGGCAGGAGATTGGCGGGTGAATATCCGGAAGGCAAGGCCGAAGTATCCACCCGCTCGGACTACGGCCGATCAGTCGATGCTTCATAACTCGATCCCTGCAGCTACGTGACTACGACCATAAAGACGATATAAGAGAAACAAAGTCATTTGTTCTCGTCCGATGCTCTGCAATGGCAAATACCGTAGAAGTAGACGACAACGAATATTCAACTATCGAGAAGGATTCAAGCAATGCAACCGTTGAAACCAAGGTTAGCAGTCACAGCGAAAACTGGCTCAACCGTATCATTCCACACCTGTCTATTCGCCCTCCTTCGCCCTCGACCTCAGTTCCACTGCCCTGGACCAAGCATCACAAGCATCACAAACACGAGGACTCAATAGACTCAGTAGACTCTCAAAACGAAGACTGCGATTCTCTTTCACCCGAGCAAGTTCGAAAGTGCAAGGCCCAACCGAGTCGCCAATTCACGAAATCGGCACGACCCAAAGCGCGACGAATGCCCACCGCTACTTCGGTAAATCGTCTGCAACTCTCTCGTACAGTCTCCGATTATCCGGAAAGTGTGCATCCGCATACACCTACCACCATGATCCGGTTTCAGAATTTCCAGAGCTCACTTGCGGTTCGACAAATGTCACAATTTATTTCGATGAAAGATGAATTCGATTGTTTGGATGGACAGGATATTGTTTTGTTGGATGGATATCGGGGATCGATTCTGCGGGATGCGAGGACTCATCGAAGATTATGGGTGCCGTTGGTCAAGGGAGGACTCAATCTACGGAAAGTAGACTTGTCTCTTCCTCTCGATGAAGATGCAGAAGAGTATGCCGAAAAAACTATTTTTGCAGATAAAATGATGACAGAATTGGGACCTATCGATTTCTCTAACCGTTTGATTGCTCGTCTCAAGACGTTGGAAAAACAAGGCAAATGTCGTTTACATACATTTGGCTACGATTGGAGATTGTCGCTGCACACCTTATCCCACAGATTTCAAAAATTTCTCGAATCTCTACCATCTAATCAAGGAGGTAATACATGGATGACTGGAGCATTGGTGATAGCACATAGCATGGGCGGCCTGGTAGCTCATCACGCAATGCAAAAGCGACCTGAACTCTTCTATGGGACCGTCTACGTCGGCACTCCCTTCTCCCACTGCATCAATATCCTGGGTCCCTTCAAACGCGGCGACTCGTTCCTTGCGAATCGAGAAATTCTATCTGCATCGGTAAACTTCACCATGCGCAGTTCTTTTGTATTCCTACCTGAGTCAGGAGAATGTTTCATTGATCGCAAAACGCACAGAAAACTCCTCATCGACTTCTTCGATTATAAAACTTGGCTGGATTATGGGTTGAGTCCTTGTGTATCTGATGTCGGGGAACATCATGAAAATCAACTCGAATATACTGCAAAGGAAGTCGTTGGAACACTACGCTCAATTCCAAATCTTATAAGATTGCTCGAACCACATTTACATGAACCACCTACAAGCGGCGCAAAACCTTCGAAATTGCAACATAATCGAGAAAAAGCAGTGGAGTATCTCAAAAGAACCTTGGAACAGACTTGGAAATTCAAACAAGAGTTGAAACGTCAACCAGATGCCGATTTCGATCCTCCACCGCTAGCCGTCGTGTATGCTGTCAACACCGTCACTGTGAAAGGTGCGATTGTGGATGGAGAAGAGGGAATTAAATCGGGAGATTGGTGGGATTTTGCGTATGGACCTGGAGATGGTGTGGTGTTGGCAAAAAGTGCTCAGTTGCCTGAGGGATTCTCACCAGTGGCGAAGATTAAGAGTAAGAGAGGTCATGTGCAGTTGTTGAACGATTGGAAGGCTGTTGGTAAAGCGATTAAAGCCGTTGTTATGGCTAAACGGAAGCGTGATGATTGTTGATACCCGCTGTATCACTTTGTATTCTTGTCGCATATGGAGTGAGCATGTAAATTTTGAATGTATACTGGATTTATAGAAATGTTCGAGTGTCTTGCAATTGTGCTTTACTTCAAACCATCGCCCCCGTGAGATGCGGAATGTACATGAGGTTGAGATGGGAGGTGCCGTCCAGGAGATACTGGGTAGCGAGACAGGATATCACAATACTTTCTAGGCGCCTTCCCAAAATACGTTGAACTGGCTAGTCCCGCCTTGTACCCGCCTTCGTGACTTGTGCTAAAGAACTGCTATTCTGATTCGGTGATTATCTTTGTTCTGATCACATTGACTAGGATGTTGAAGAACGGTGGAGGTGGCATCACACTAAACAGAAGCACATATAAACAGCAGTAATAATGCATTCTTCCTCACACCAAACTCAAGACCTTTCCCTCCCAATCTCTCCAGAATGCCGCTCTCTTTCGGAGAAGTGAGCATGTTCCGCGACTTCTTGAACACCTTCGCCAGAATGACCCTCAACACAAAAGATAAGCTTAAATCGATGTCTACCAGACCACACGTATCTCGCGATATTGTCGAAGTCCTTGACGCCGAAGCCGCCCGACTTGACGAATCTATCGATGCCGCAAGGAGATTAGCCGAATATTATGGGGCGACGTTGGGTGAGGATGGGGAGTCGTTGGAAAGACATATGGATGATGCGCGCATCCTGTGCGATCACATCCGGGCAATGCGACGCGCACAACAACTCGCCCAACAAATTAGCGCCAGGAATTTCGCTGATCAGGAACCTTATCCTTCCACACCGCCACCAAGCTACCATAGCGTTACTGTGAACGAGGTTCGGCAGGGGTCAGATCGTGTTTCTGATGATACGACAACAATCTCCACTGACGTCAATGACGAAATCCGTTCCAAAATTCGTCAGATCCTGGAGCAACGTGGCGTGGATGAGCGTACTATTATCGCGTATCTCGATACGGCACCTCGCCTTGAAACAATTGTAGAGTCGATAAACTCCCAGAGCATTTCACAGAGGAGGTCGCATACCACTCTTCGGAGGGGTGGGACAACGCACATGGTGGATCCCAATAGAGTGGCGGATAGGAGGAGGCAGAGGATGGCGATGGAAAATGTAAATGATGTAGATTCATTGGGACGAACTAGAACTGTCCGTTTCGAGATTAATACTGGCTTAAGAAGTCCTCTCCGGCCTAGTAGGAGGGTAGTTACTGAGTGAACTCGCACTATCGAGCGATGAAATAGTGAGCGGATGTTGCAAATTGTCATTCTTTTATCGTAGTTCAGTCAGATGTCACTAATCCAGTCATTGAATTCAGGTTTCGCGTTTGGGAATATACAACACCTTGAAGTTCGTACATGTGACGTGTTGCAGCTTCAGTTGGGAGGATGTTTTGGTCAATTTTTTGTTCATATATACTATTACAGATATCCACTACGTGTCTCTATGAAATTTGTGTTTACAGTTTCGGTTTGGGAAGGACCAGAGGATCGTACACGGCGAGTCCGAGAGTATCGCTCGGCACAGGAACTATATGAGATGACAATGCTCTGGTATCAACCATTGATTCATCCAGGTCGGCAATTGTACGTGCGCCAATCAATCGCATATTCATTTCCATTTCATCCTTCAATACTGTCTATTAGTCTTTGAAACCGGAAGGACGTACATTGAAGGGCTCTCTCAACACCCTGCTGCCCATATGAACTCATTGCATAAAGGAATGGTCGGCCAATTCCAACACCCTTTGCTCCAAGACAGATAGCTTTGATGATATCTGTTGCTCGTCTTACTCCACCATCAATGTAGACTTCCAACTTATTCTCCCAACCTTTCTTTTTCAGAGCATCCATGACTTCCACTAAAACTTCGATTCCGGATCTCGCATAATCCAATTGTCTTCCTCCGTGGTTTGATAGGACAACACCATCTAATCCATATTCCACAGCTTTAAGGACATCTTCATAACGTTGGACACCTTTCAAAATGATAGGCATTTTGGTAATACTCCTGAAAAACTCAATGTCGTCCCAGCAAAGACTTGGATCGATGAAAGACGAGATAGCCCTAGCAGCACCCTGACTTCTATCGACCTTGTCGCCCTCATCTTTTTGGACTTTGGCCTCGGCTTCATCATATTTCGATCTCATATCCTTCTCTCGTCGTCCCAACTGTGGAGCGTCCACGGTAATAAATAATCCCTTAACTCCTCGTCGCTCGGCATGTTGAACATACTTTTTGGTGATGTCTCGATCTTTATTGACGTACAATTGCATCCATTGAACTTGTCCTTCGGCAGCAGCATCTCGAATCTCATCAAACGAACAACTAGCGAGTGTAGGAATCATCTGAATCACATCATGTGTATGCGCAGCCTTCGTCAACACCGTCTCGCCCTCAGGATGTCCCAATTTCCCCAAAGCAGTAGCTGTAATGTACACAGGCAAACTAGTTTTTGTACCCAACATTGTAGTACTATAATCCACACGTTCCACATTCACGAGGATTTTCGGACGGAACCAAATTCGTTGGAAGGCACTGTGATTCTCTCGTAATGTGATTTCGTCATCAGCGCCAGAAGAGTAATATGCCCATGCAGTTTTCTTCATGACTTGTCTTGCCACTGCTTCAAAGTCGAGAAGGTTGAAACATTCTGTTACATCGGGTTTACGTTTAACTCTTTCCAGACGAGCTTCTTCATCGGCATCGGTTTCAACCTTATCTTTGGTGACTGTTGACATGTCGACTTCGCCGAGATGTTTATCTGGTGTAAGGTTTTCGGTGATGATGCCTGGAGGGTGAATCGGATCGTATGCCTCTGTGGCGTCTTTTCCTGCATACTTCTACAGAAAGTTAGAAAGTCATGGAGGTAGAGAGTACAAGGATAATAGCTTGACCACCTGGATGTTCTGGGAGGAACTCAGTAACATCGTATGCTTTGCCGTGAATGATAACCTGAATCAAGTCAGTCATGCACCATTGAGAAATTGGTCGGAGATACCCAGCAACTCTCCTTGGTGCAGTGTTTTGCCACTTCCTCTCCACTAAGTTGCCCCATTGCGAACGGTTCTTTTGAGTGGATTGGATTCTGGCTGAGCTTAACTATTAAAAGGGGTAATCAAAAGCAATGGAAATCGAGGCAAAAGTTTTTGACACTCGGATGAGAGAGTCAGCGTAGAGTAGATGGAAGATCGTGCTGAGTATGGTGGGGTTACTCCGTGGAGATACTCCAGTACGCCCGCCAATGGCTGGGTCTGCAATTAGATATTTCTGGGCTTCGGGATCAATCGGCTCATCTCCGACGCGAACACAAATCGGGTGGCAGTCTAGGATAAAGTTTGATCATCTCACCGGCAAATCGTTCTTAACCTTCGGCAAATGATGTTCAAAAGTTGGGATAGATATACAAATTCCTATATCGCTACTATGCTGATTTATCGTCAAGATGCTTCTGTAGTACAACATTCTAGGTCTCATTCGTCATATAGACATACCGAATCAACGCAACCAAATCCTGCAGCAACGCCACCTTCATTAACTCCTTTACCCTTTGTCCGCAATAGCCATCCCGCCATTTCGTTGTGGATCGTCCGACCGTCTTCATGCCAAACAATAGTCCCATAAACTCCCAATTCGCCAATTACAGGCCCCGTTATCACCTTTCCTTCACGAATGATTGAATTGCTTAGCGGAGGAGGTTGAATAAGTTCCATCAAGATGTACGCGTTATAATGCGAGACATTCGGTAGAGATTTCAGAAATCCAGGGATATCAGACCGATAAATATTGTTTCCTCCTCCCTCCCGTTGAGGTTTCAGAACGTATTTATCTGGACTCTCAAATGCGAGGCTTATTCCTTTCCGTCCATATTCTGAATTATTCATAGGATACATCCTCGTGAACGTTTTCTTCACCGATGTCGCCTCGGTGGGAGTAAGAAATCTTCAGAAATCAGTCCATGAATAAAAAGAAGAATACCGATCTAAAACATCCGGTTCTGAGAGAACCTGTTGAACTTTCTTACAACCCGCTAATTGAGTGATGACAGTGGGACACTTAATCGCCGCGCTCAATTCCAACATCCTTCTAGCATTCCACTCTACCTGTGAGGGATAATCACCAGGTCCATATCCTGCTCTTAAGTAGACTACACCGACTTCCATCCATTCTTGTCCCGGACTCGTTCTGGGAATCAGCAATCTCCGATTATCATCCAGAATTGCTGATGACGCTATTTCTGCCAAAGTCATTCGAGAGGTCAATATCTCATGTTTTTCCAGAAGATGATATTCTAGCCATCGTTGATCAAAGGCATTTCGTTCTGGCTTTTGAACGACGAAGAGAACCACCGAGGACCCGAATTCATGAGAGCCATGGGTCTCATATTGTCGGACGGCGGCCGCTAGACCACCAGCTAATTTCTCTGCAGCGTCGTTGTCAGGTAGTGCCTCCGGGCGAGCAGCAGGACTAGACTCGTATAAGCAAAGGGAATTCAAGTACTTGTGTAATTTTGTAACTTGACTTGATAAACCACCGAAGGAAGATGAAATTGTATTGAATTCAACTTGTTTGATTGTCGGAGTGGGGGATTCTTCGGAAGGGTCTGCATCGATCATATAGTCTGATCGAAACATACCTAATGACCATGGCTAAACCCATTAAAACAGCTGATAGCAGCATTCATACTTGAACAATTCCGGCTTGTCGAACTTCTTTATATAAGTCCCATAATTGTTTAACAAAATCGTCAACATCGACAAGTCTATTGTCAATTCAAACCTGGCAATGGAAGTCAAACTCATCCATGATTTTTCCTAGCCATTCGACATCATTTGCAATTCTCGCATACAGAATGTTGTAGGTCTTTTGTACATGGATAGCTTGTTCCCAGGCACTTCTAGGGAAGAGGCTTGGGAATAATGTTACTGGCGCGTGGATTGCGGAAGAATCGCCATCCGAGGAGGTAGCTGGTCGAATTGTGATTCCGTGGGAGAGACAGTAATCTTTTAGTGAAGCGACGAGGAAGTCTAGTTGCTGTGGTGTCAGATTTGGGGGATATGGAGGGAGGATGTCTGCCATGGAAGAAGGTCGGATTGTTGATCGAGGTGGTGCGATTTTCGTTTTAGCATTGCGGTTTGCGGTCCGTGATCTACAGGTGTCTGTCTAACCAGAAATCGTGAGATAAAGTGAAAGTGGTACAAGAAAATTTCACCAAACTTTAAACTCAAAGAAACGTGTATTAAGTATGCCATGGACTTGAGAACGTTACATCATTATTCAGTCCGATTTAACCTTATTTCCACAGGTCTATGATCTAACTCCAATTTCCCCGATTTTAACTTGCTTCAGATCTGAATGAACTTCAGAATCTCGCCAATACATTTCTCCCCACTCGGTCCAACAAAGGGTGTATGTCCAACATCCTGAAACAAAACCAACTTTTGCTTCCCCACCTAAATGCTCTACCATCCACTCACTCGCAGCAACAGGCGTCAACTGATCCTTCGTCCCACAAATCAGTAAACTTCTCGTGTTTATCTCTCCAACAGTACTTTTCACATCCCCATCAACCGCCATATTATAGAATATGGCGGACGCAATCTGACCATTCAACTTCTTCCCATCCTCAAGTGCGTTTTGCACGTATGTTGGTACAGGAATAGTCCCAGCAGTATATTCGGGGAAACAGCCTAGGACAAAAGGTACGTAGAATGTGGAGTAAGAGGTACGTACATTTTCTAAAAGGGCGAGTGCTGCTGAATGTGGAAGACCAGGGAATTCAGTAGTATCATCAGGCGCAGCCATCATTGGTGTAGTCCCAATAAGTACTAACGAGGAAATGAGGTCAGGATATTTTCTTGCGAATTCAAAAGCGAGTTTACTTCCCATACTCCATCCCACCAACACCGTCTTGGAAATCGACAAATGTTGAAGAAGAGCGTGAATTGACTTGTGAAAACCCTCTGCAGTGTACAAAGGCGAAGTGTCTGGACGAGCAGATTCTCCGTGTCCAAGAAAGTCCATTGTTATAACTCGGTAATTAGGAGTTAGGGCTGCGACCAGGGGATCAAAGACTCGAGAGGCGACGATGAAGCCATGAACTAGGAATACCGACGAACTCGTTTCTGCTCCAGAAACGCTGTAATGGAGTTTGTGCGATTCAAAGTCGAAGAAGGGCATTTTGTGGAGTTTCGCTGACCCCGCCGCAGAGTATCCGTTAAGTATCGGTACCTGATTTATACCACCGATGGCGGGCTGAGGTCGCTGCACGATTTAAGTAAGTAGTGCGGACGTAGGATTAAGTCCGCTGGATTAATTCCATTCGAGAATCGGAAGTAGAGTCTCCGTGCCGCTTTTCCAACACGGAGATGGAGTAGTTCCGAGCCAGAAAGGCAGGAGAAAGGCTTTACGGTTTGCTTTCTCAATTGTACGTTACCGCATGAAGATCCGCAAAATTTGAGCAATGCAGTACATTTCAGAACAGTTTGACAGAAAGAAATAAACAGAAATTGCAGCTTGTCATAGAGAGCTTAAGCAAAAGGGTTGTAGCTTTGAACGCCGTTGAAAGGATAGTCGGTATCATCTGGAATAAGTGCCATTAGGTATCTCATCTCTACGCTTGAATCTCTCGTCCGTCCTTGATGCTGAACTCCAAAACTCCTTCTCCAATTTCACACTCCACTAGGCTTATACACAAACCGATTCACATGATTCGCAACATAAAATACATCTCCATCAGCCTTCAACAGAAACGACTCGCTGAATCCTCGTTTCTCCCTCTCCTCTCCAAAGCGTACTGCACCACTCACCACCAGAATCATACTCGGTGCTTCTCCGGGGACCGAAACACCTCCACTTAGCATCCCTGAATTCACAGGATGACAGTCAAAGGAATGTATTTCGTGCGTTGTTGGAGGAAATCGACTCATGAATTCTGCATATGCGTCGCCTCCTAGAAAGGCATTTCCGTTCCAGAGAATGGTGGATGTGGGACGGTAGAAACGGGATAGAATCGCTCTTTGAGTGTCTAGGTGTTTATAGTAGAGCTGTGTAAACTCTTCGGCGCCTATATGTCGCGAGTTAAACTGTGGCACTGATGGAATGCGATACCTTTGGTTGTAACACCGACCGTGTTTTTCAGGTCCGATGACATGGTTTGAGCTACAGGAAATTTGCGAGTGACGTCTGATCTACTTTGTTCGAAGATACTTCTTGTGG
>Ga0335073_10001868_pt1 | contig 28546 bp, 27 predicted proteins | sample Lox_Sample_22_FD_207093 | JGI IMG/M metagenome (GOLD analysis project Ga0335073, IMG submission 207093) | Soil microbial communities from Loxahatchee National Wildlife Refuge, Florida, United States - Lox_Sample_2.2 | ecosystem: Environmental > Terrestrial > Soil > Wetlands | place: USA... | reverse complement strand
GGGAAAAGTTGTTCGGAAGCCGCCGTGGCCGCGCGGATTTCCGCAAACAACGGTTCGATTTTGTTTTTCCATTCGGATTCGAGCTCCGCCCACTGACTGTGATGCTGGCTTTCAAGACTGGCGACCTTTCCGGCGTGAGCATCGGCCAGCCAGCCGGCCTGTGCCCCGGCTTCCGCCTGCAGACCGGCGAGCTTTTCCTTGTGCCGGCCTTCAATCCGCGCAAAACCGGCCCGCCGGTGTTGCTCATTTTTTTGCCCGGCTTGCAGCGCTTTTTGATCCACCTCCATCGGCCGGAGGCCGCGGGTGCCGGCGAGCCGCCGCACGCCTTGTTTCCACTCCTGGCTCAAATCGCGGGTGGCGGCATTAAACTCGGTGTGTATCCGGTCCTGTTCGCGCTGATGGCGTTCCGCGCTTATTTGAGGACAGGCCGCAAGCAACCGGCGCGCCTTTCCGAGTTGCCCGGCGATGACCGCAGCGGCGGGCGCGGCGGCACGACGGCCCTGAAAATAAAGAACCAGCATCACCAGCAGACCCAGGGCGACCGGGCCGGTGAACGACCAGGAAACGGTGTTTCGGCCAAAATTTTGCAGCACCGGGACCGCCGCGACGACGCCCAACAGCAACAAAATTACCAGCGAGACCGGGAATAATCTGAAAATGCATGGGAGCAGTTTTTTTCGGAATTGCGCCAGGTCCTCGCGACTTTGGGATTGCAGACGCTGAAATTCGGCAAATAACTGATTTTCATCTTGAACCAGGTCCGATTCCGGCTGATGCTTTTCATGCCGGAGGAGCCGGCGAAACGTACCGTAAGGGCGAAACGCCCGGCGGGCGCTCCTTTCCAGACGGGCAAATTCCGCCTCGCTTTCACTCAACTTCTGCTGGAACCATTCATAGGTCGCGGCGGCATTTGCCAGGTCGGTATCGCGCCGTTGCTCCGCCGCCGTCGAACCTTTCCGGATTTTTTGTTTGAGTTCTCCTTCCTGTGAGCTGCCTTCGTCCAGCACCCGCTGACTCAAGGAGCTGTGTGCCCGGTTGATTTGAATCTTACGCCTTTCGAATCGGGCATTCACCTGGTTTCTCGCCTCTGCCAGCGCCGTCTCCGCCGCCGCGAGGGCTTCGGTGTGTTTCGATTGTTGCTCCAGTTTGGCGGCTTCAAAGACATCGAGTTCGGCGGCCGAACGGGTCTGGAAATCGTGGTTCAATTTTTCCTCGCGCGCAGCAAAATCCTCGACCGCGCCTTTAAGCAAGTCCAGCAACGCAAGCATTTCACTGACCCCTGGATTTCTATTCACAGTCGCTCCTGACTTTTTTTAAAATTTCATCCAGCTTCTCAATGATGGCAACCGTCTTGTCCACGCGAATAAACAGTTCCTCCAGGTACCGGTGCTCGAATTCCCCGCTTTTCCCGTCCCGCCAGTAGTTTTTGGTTTCCGTCCATTTCACCGAAAGTTCCCGGGCGCTTGCCACCAGCCGGCTTTTATTCCCGTTCAAATTCATGATGGCGCTCCTTCCCGGCCCGGGTCGCCGAGTTCGGTGTAAGCCTCCAGGGCCTTGACGGTTTGAACCAGTTGCGTGACCGCCTTTCCCATGTCAACGGTCAGAAATCCCTGGAACTCCTCCAGTTGCTTGACCAGCGGGGCCGTGCGATCTTCCAGCCCACGCTCCCATCTTTTCAAGTTGTCGAGTTTGTCTTCCGCGTCGCGGACGGCGCGTTGCGCCCGTTGCACGGCCATGTGCTGCAGTGCCGTCGCTTCCTGCAAGTGGGAAAGCGCCGTGTTGAACATCTCCCGTTTGGCCTCCTCCAGTTTCAGGCCGCGCTTGCGCAACTCGCTCTCCCAGTGCCGGCGTTGATCGTTCTGGAGCCAGAATTGCAGGCGCATCACCTCGTCGCTCACCTCTTCCAGCGTCGGACGCACCTTGCTCAAAAAGACAATCAAACTGGCGCGGAACGATTCAATCGCCTCGACGGAAGTGACCTGGGCATGTTCGGCCATGTTAAACAGGGTTGAAAGTGACCGATGACAAGTGACGTGACCGGAAGGGAGGCGCGATGAACTTCCCGCCTGTTCTCGTCACCCGCCACCCGGCGCTCGTTCCGGTTCTTTTCATCGCTGGTGAAGATATTCCTCGATGCGCTGGGCTTTTCTCAGCAGGTAAGGCGTGTGCACCTTCGACAGTTCAATGAATTTCTTCAGTGCCTTCATCGCCTGTTTGAATTCTTCGGAGAATTTCTCGTGTTCCTGATCCTGCCAGGTGTCGCCCAACGCGCCAAAGCGGGCCTGCAACAGGATCATTCGATTTTCGAGGTCACTGTTGAAACGCTGCAGCTCCTCCGCAAACCGCCGCACCTTTTCGGGATCCATGATTGCCTGTGCCATGTTGTTTCCTCTCGTTTATGGTTGTCCGCCCCATTATTGCCAGTCATTTGCCATCAGGCTATCATAATTCCGACCGGCGCGAACGGCAAAATTCGCAAACCGGCGCCGCTTTCCATTTACGACCGGCAATTTACGATTTACGATAGCCCGGCATGTTAAGGCTTGAAGACCTTGCGGAACTGCTCGAGAAAAACCGGGAGGCGGTGTCCGCAACGGTGAAGGAATTCCCCGTCGGCGGCAAGCCGTTCGCCTTCAATTCCCGGCCCGCCATCATGGGGGTCGTCAATCTTTCCACCGACTCCTGGTATCGCGAAAGCGTCTGCCTGACGGCGGAGGCCGCCGTCCAGCGCGCCAGGGTTTTAACCGCCCAGGGTGCGGACATCGTGGATCTCGGGGCCGAGTCGACCCTGGCCCACGCCGCGCGGGTCGGCGGGGCGGCGCAGAATTCGCAATTGTTGCCGGTTATCAGGGAATTGCGCGCCGCCGACATTCTGGTTTCCGTGGAAACCTACCAATCCACCGTCACGCGCGCGTGCCTCGAAACCGGGGCAAACGTCCTGAACCTCACCGGCACGGAAGGCGGCGACGAGTTTTTCCGCATGGTCGCTGCGCACGATGCCGCCGTCATCCTCTGTTACGTCCAGGGCAAAAACGTCCGTGAGGTCGGCGATTTCGATTTGAGCGGCGATCCGATCGAGCAAATGCGGGAATGTTTTTCGCGCCAGATTGAAACCGCGCAACGCCACGGGGTGGAGAAAATCCTGCTCGATCCGGGTCTCGGTTTCTATTACCGCAACCTGCAGGACAGCGCCGTGCGCGTGCGGCATCAAATGAAGGTTTTCCTGAACTCGTTCCGGCTGCGGACTCTGGGTTTTCCCGTCTGCCACGCCCTGCCTCACGCGTTTGAATTCTTCCGCGACGAAGTCCGTTGCGCCGAACCATTCTTTGCCGTATTGGCAGCACTGGGGAAAACCGACCTGTTCCGCACGCACGAAGTCCCGCGCATTCGCGCTGTGTTGGAAACGATGAACCTGTTTTGATTTCGGAAGGACGAATGATACGAGTCCCTTACTTCAATCTTTCGATTTGAGGCTCGTGTAACTCGTCCCTCCGGACTGGCGACAAAGAAAAACGCCTTCCTCTTCCGACTTCAGAACCCACTGATTGCAGACTTCCAGTCCGTAGCGGGCCAGGATTTTGCCAACTCGCTCCGGCGTGTAGCGGTAGGAAAAGAAAACCTGGATTGAATCACCGGCCTTGAAATTGAATGCTTTGTTCTCGATTTTAATCTGATGCCCCCGGCGGAAGTGGAATCGGGCCACAATTCGTTTCAGGCCAAACCGGCCCTCTTCAATCGCGAACCTTAAATCACCGTCTCGCCGACCGACACCGAGATCGAGCAGAAACGCCATCAACCAGTTACGGGTCAAAGCGTTGTCGTACTGCGGCAAAATCTTTTTCACGCCGACCGCGTAATCGGGACCAGGGGCCAGATTGGCGCTGAAGAGCAAAAAATCGTTCGGACGAATCAAGGCGGCGAGCCGGGGCAGAATATCCTGCGGCTCGAAATTCGGAATCATGCCGAAAAAAGTGATGAGGCGTGCCGTGTGTCGGGAGGGACGGCGTGTCGCCGTCCCGGAATAGTTTGGGTCGCCGACACGGCGACCCTCCCAAATAACATTCTGCAAATTGCCCGCCGTGGTGAGATCGCAAACCAGGGGAAAACAATTTTCCTCCGGCAGAACGACCAGCGCGGTTTCACGGGCGGTCAAAACCATCGCCGGACTGACATCGCAGGGTGTGTAAAAAACATTCCGGCCATGGGCTTTCAGCCGCTTCAGCAGCCGCGTGTCCTTTTGCCCGCCGCCGCAGCCGAGGCCGATGACTTCCACGCGCCGCGATTTGATCTGCGCCGCAGCCGCCGCGAAACCCTTTTCGTAAACCGCCTGGCAATCCGCGTCGTTCCGGGCCGGTGAATACGCCTGGTGCAGGGCCAGCCATTTTTGGGTTTGCTTGACGCTGTCGTAATGGAACTTGTGATTGACGCGCCGCATGCGCAGCGAGGCCAGCAAATCGCGCCGGACCTGTTCCGGAAACTGGCTGGCATGAATCAGGACGTTGGCGGGCGATGACATGGGTTTGTTTTCGCTGATTTTAGCCGCGGCGACAAGCCCCGGTATTTACGATGTTCGTTTTACGATTTACGAGCCGAACCAAAATCGAAACGACCGCGTAAATCGTATATCGTAAATCGAAAACAGGGAGCCGCCTTACCTCGGCAGCTATGGTGTGGCTTGCGGGAAAATCCGGTAAAGCAGAAAATAAACAAGCACACCCGTCACAGAAACGTACATCCATAATGGCCAGGTCCAGCGCGCGATTTGTTTGTGAAGCTCGAAGCGCTCCTTTCTGGCGCGATAAAGCGTCACCAAAACCATCGGCACAATCACGGCGGCCAGCACGGTATGGGTCAGCAGGATGGCCAGGTAAATCGGACGGAACCACGCCGGATGCAAAAACCGCGTCGGCCCTTCGTGCAAAACCAGCGCCAGATAACCGTGGTACGTGAGGTAACACGCCAGGAAAACGATGGAGGTGCCAAATGCCGCCACCATGCAGTTCCGGTGGGCAAACTTATTCTTCCGCTGGATGAAAACGAAACCGGCCGTCAGAAAAATCGCGCTGAGACCGTTGAGCGACGCATTGACGGCGGGAAGATCGTGAATACTCATCCGCCACCTTCCAATTGCTTCACCGTGGCGAGGATTTGTGGCTTTACCTTCGCCCAGTCCACGCCCTCGCCCTCGGTCTGGAAAATGCCGCGCAGTCGCGCCTGCTTGTCCACCACCACGAAAATCGTGCTGTGCACAAACAAGTCATCGGGACTTTGCCGGTCTTGCGGCGCCACCGGCGTGGAACCGAGTTTCAAACTGCCGGCGGCCAGACCCGCCAGTTCCCTTTTGGCGCCGGTCAAAAATGTCCAACGCTGAAAATCCGCGCCGAAACGTTCGCCGTACTTTTTCAGAATGGCCGGCGTGTCGTAATCGGGATCCGTCGTCAACGTGACCAGCTTCGCCGGGCTGGTGGACGGGAGCGCGTCCTGCAATGATTTCATTTCCGTTGACATGACCGGGCACGAGCCGGCGCAGCGGGTGAAAATGATGTCGGCCACCCAGACGCGGTTGCTCAAGTCGGCGAGCGTCGTGACGTTGTTTTCCTGGTTGGTCAGCGTGAAACCGGCGATCTGATCAATGACGGGCAAAGCTTTTTGCCGCGCTTGATTGTATTCGGCCAGGGAAAGCAGATACATCAAACAGAGCAAACCGAAGAGCAGGCCAAAACCGACCCAGACGGTCAGGGGCCATCGTTGAGCAGAGCCGTTCATGCAAGGTCATCCTGCCTGCCAGCCAGGCAACTGTCTATTCAAAGCTGGCGGTCGTACCGGACTTGGAGGCAATCCACTTGTCAAAGTCCGCCTGGCTTTCCACGGTAAGAAAGCCGCCGGACATGCTGGCATGTCCCGGACCGCAAAGCTGGGCGCAATTGATCTGATATTTGCCGGCCTTGGTGGGCGTGAACCAGACCGGAATGCGCAACCCGGGAATTGCGTCCTGACAAACGCGCATGGACAGGATTCGCAGCGAATGAATCACGTCCTTCGAACTCAGGTAAATGATGACCGGCTTGTTCACGACCACGTGAACGTCATTGAGCGTTTGAATGTCGTCCTGGCCGTGCGCATCCGTGGGGTCCACGCCAAAGACATTGTCCGAGGTGACGAACTTCATGTCCTGTCTGCCGAAAACGCCGTCCGGACCGGGATAACGAACGTTCCACGCATATTGCTGCGCTACAATTTGAATGACCGTGGAATCACTGGCGGCCGGGAATTTGTCCACCGCCCTGGCCCAAAGCGGCACGGCGATGCCGACCAGCAGCACTGCCTCGATGGCAGCGACGGCGAGCTCAATGTAGCTGGACGCACGATTACGGACACCGTGATAATCGGCTTTGGTATTGCGTGAACCGCGGAAGCGGTAGAGGGCGTAGAAGAAATAAATAATCCAGCCGACGAACAACACCAGCATCAACACGTGGATGTACACCATCAACGCGTCTATGGCCTTGCCGTTTTTGGACGCCAGCTCGGGCAGATGCAGCACGTGATCAGCGAACCATTGCGTCATAATTCGGGCGGGTTGACCGGAACGGAATCATGGGCAGCCTCCTCTTCCTTGCGAATAATGTGAACGAAGAAGACCAGAATGCAGGTCAACACGGTCAATATGACGCCCAGCAGCGTAAAGATGCCCCAGTTCATGCCCTCGGCGAGCGCCGAATCGGATTTGCCATAGCAGGCGGCGCAGGCAAACAGTGGCGACGGAGCCAACACGGCTGCGGCGATGGCGGCGGCCAACAGCATTCTCAAAAATTCGCGGAACAATTTCATAGGTAACTCATCTTTTTCAGTTTCTTCAAAAAATAGCGGCCATAAATAATGACTAAAACGCCCACTCCCACCGCCGCCAGACTGAACCATAAATCGCCCGGGGTGCCGTTTTCACTGCGATACTCCATGAATTTCCAAATCGCGCAACCGAACGACAGCGCCGTCAGCGCGTTGACAAAGATAAGATGGACGGCTTTCAGCGACATAATTCAATGCGTGACGGTGCCGGCCGGAAAATCCTGCATGGCCCAAACCGTCAATCCAATCAGGCCGGCGAAAAAGAACGTGGTGAAGGCGAGCAGGGTATAAATCATCTTCTTTTCGGAAATGAGGTGCATGAGGAATCCGGCCACGACAAAGGCGTTGGTGCAGGCGATGGCCAGAATCATGGCCACCTTGGCCGGCCAGCTGAAACGCTCCGCCGGCAGATACGACGCGAAGAGCATCAACGACACCGCGCCGACCACGGCAATCAACACAAAAACACAGCGCCGGAGATAGCTTTTGAAATCCACGGCGTGCCCCTGCAATTCCGATTCGCCCACGAACGGCGCGTTGTGTTGTCCGGCGGTTTTCAATTCGCTCATAAATTCAATTCACATCAAATATAAGACCGGAAATAGAAATATCCAGACCAGGTCCACAAAATGCCAGAACAGGCCGGAGACTTCGACGCGGTTGGTAAAATGTTCGGGATCAACCTTCCACAGCTTGCGGCCCGGGCCCCAAAGATATCCAATCACAATACTGCCGCCCAGAATGTGCAACGCGTGCAGGGCCGTCATGGTGAAGTAGAGCGCCAGATAATCATTGTGCCACGGACCATAACTCTGCATGTCCTTGATTTGCGACCGGGGAATCTTGAGTTCAGTCTCTTGAACCTCTTTCTGCGAACGCAGGTCAATCAGCTCCTTTTCGTCATTCGCGTACCGGCCTTTGATGACCACGTAATCCTTTTGGGGATCATTGTCCACCATGTGCCCGTCGGCAATGCTTCCGGCGGCACTGCCCGCGACCAGATGGATTTCATAATGGGTCAGATGGTCGTCGTATTCAAAACCCTTGATGCACAGGAACGTCAGCGCCAACAACAGGGTACAGGCATGGAAGAATTTGAATTTCCCGAATTGCCGCACCTTGCACGCCACCCAGGCCATCAACGTCGTGATGGCGGACACGGCGAGCACGAGCGTGTTCAAGGTGCCGAGTGTCACGTTCTGCCAGCCGTGCGGCCACCCGCCCGGCGGCGTGCCGACACGAATCAAGACGTACGCGGAAAACAACGCGCCAAAGAGCATCACTTCGGACGCCAGGAACAGCCAGATGCCGACCTTGGCGTTGTAAATGCCGGTGTCGGGACGGGGATGAACAGCGTAGGGAATTTCCATGAATCAATGCGCGGGTGAAAAGACGGGTGTGCCCGGCCGATCGGGTTCGTTCTGCGGCGTAAAATCAGTGGCGTGGCCCGGCACGCTGTATTCGTAAGGACCCCGATAAATTTGCGGCGGCTCGGCAAAATTACCGTGCGGCGGCGGCGTGGGCGCCTGCCAATCCAGGGTGGTTGCCTCCCACGGATTGTCGTTTTTTACCTTTTCGCCATGATGAATGCTCCAGAACAGGTTGATAATGAAGGGAAGTTGCGCCAGGCCCAGGGCAACGGCCGCCCAAAGAATCCAGGTGTGTAATGCCATGATGTCATTGGGCAGCGTGTCCAGGACACCGGGCACACGCGCAGCGGAGTAATTCGCGCCGCCGTCGGCCATGCGCCGCAACATTCCCTCCAAACCCTGCGCGAACATCGGCATGAAAACCAGATTCATGAACACCAACGAACCCCAGAAATGCACGCGTCCCCAGAATTCATTCATCTTCCGCCCCGTCATTTTGGGAAACCAATAATAAATTCCCGCAAACAACGCGAAGATCGTCCCCGGCGCCACCACATAATGGAAGTGCGCGATGACGTAATAGGTGTCATGCAACGGGATGTCGGTGGGCGCCAGGCCCAGCGGCAGGCCGGTCAGACCACCAATGCCGAACATCGGCAGGAAACCCAGCGCAAACAGCATCGGCGTGTTGAAACGAATCGAGCCGCCCCACAGTGAAATAAACAGACAGGTCAAAATGATCACCGACGGAATCGAAATCATCATCGTCGTGGCCTGAAAGAACGTCGCGATTTTGGTGCCCATCCCGGTCAAATACATGTGATGGGCCCAGACGATGAAGGACAGAAAGCCGACCACCAGCACCGAGTAGACGAGCGATTTGTAACCCCAGATCGGTTTGCGGGTGTTGTTGGCGATGATTTCACAAACAATGCCCATAGCGGGCAGGATCAACACGTACACCTCCGGGTGGCCCAGGAACCAGAACAAGTGCTGCCACAATAACGGGCTGCCGCCACCACTGATATGCGCCAGTTGCCCGCCCACCGCCAGCCCGGTCGGCAGGAAGAAACTGGTATGCGCGGCGTTGTCCATTAATTGCATGATGGCCGCCGCCTCCAGCGGCGGAAAGGCCAGCAGCAGGAGAAACGCCGTGACAAATTGCGCCCAGACAAAAAACGGCATCCGCATCCAGGTCATGCCCGGCGCGCGCAATTGAATGATGGTGGCGATGAAATTGACCGCGCCCAGCAGCGACGACGTGATCAACAGCACCATGCCGATGATCCAGAATAACTGGCCGTCGGTGGGAATGGACGTCGCCAGCGGCGAGTACGAGGTCCAGCCCGCCTGGGCCGCGCCGCCGGGAATGAAAAAGCTCACCAGCATGACCAAGCCGCCGCACACATAAGCCTGGTAGCTCGCCATGTTCACGCGCGGAAACGCCATGTCCGGCGCGCCAATCATCAGCGGCACGACATAATTGCCAAACGCCGCAAAGGCCAGCGGCACAATCGCCAGAAACACCATGATGGTGCCGTGCATTGCGCCGAAGGAATTGTACAGCTCCGGCGACATCACGCCGTTGGCGGCCGGCTGCCCGAGTACCCTGGCCAAAAGCGGCCCCAGAACCGGAACCGGCGCGCCGGGATGCGCGATCTGCCAGCGCATCATCAACATCAGAAAAAAACCGAACAACATGAAACACAACGCCGTGAAACCATACTGGATGCCAATGATTTTGTGATCGGTGGAAAAGATGTATTTGCGCCAGAAACCGATGTCCTCGTGATGGCCGTGCGCGCCGGGAGCGTGAGCCACCTCGTGCTCGCGATACGGCGGAAATTGATGAACGATCGTCTCCATACTATCTCACCTTGTCCCAAACCATCACCGTCAACAGCAGCGGCAGATAGAGGATGGAAGCCAGGAACAACTGCCGCGCCCGCGCCCGGGTGAGTTGCCGGGAAAATTGAACGGCGCACCACAGAAAACCTGCGCCCAGGGCCAGGGCGCCGGCGAGATAAACGGGCCCCGCCATCTTGAAAGCGAAGGGGCACAACGACACCAACCACAGCGCCAGGGTGTGGCTTACGGCCTGTTGCCCCGTACGCAGCCCGTCCGGATCAATGACCGGCAGCATTTTGAAACCGGCCCGCGCGTATTCGTCGCGATACATCCAGGCGATGGCCATGAAATGGGGGATTTGCCAGAACGCCACGATGGCGAACAATGCCCACCCCTCGCCGCTCAATTGACCGCGCGCCGCCGTCCAACCCATCAACGGCGGCAACGCGCCGGGCACCGCGCCGATGGCCGTGTTCAACCACGTCACGCGCTTCAGCGGCGTGTAAATGAACAGATAACTGATGAGGGTAACGGCGCCAATCACACACGTCAGCAGGTTCACCGCCAGGGCGAGATAGACCAGGCCCGTCACCGCGCAGACGCCGCCGAACAACATTACCGTGTTGGGCTGTAATCGGCCGGCCGGCAACGGGCGATTTTGCGTCCGGCGCATCCTGGCGTCGTATTCGCGTTCGAGCAATTGATTCAGCGCCGCCGCGCCGGCCGCCACCAATGCCGTCGCCGCCAGGACATTCAGCATCAGCGCGAAATTCATCGGGCCGCGCCAGCCGACATAAAAGCCCACGAGCGTCGTCAACAGCACCAGCGTCGTCAATCGCGCCTTGACCAGATCGGCGAAGACCGCCGCCCGACTTTTTTCTCCCGCCCCGGCACGGGCAGACGGGACGCTTAAAATTTCAACCGAGATCTCTTTCATTTCACGGGTTGGCGGCCATGACCGAAGCGCTTCCATACGCACCGGATATTGTTGTCGTGGGCACAATTTCGGTCAATGCCGTCGAACGGCGGGTAGCAATAATATACCAGAGCGCGCCTGTCACGAGCGAAAGTGCGCCGCCCAGCACATGGGCGGTCGCCACGTCGGCGGCCTTGTTCGACCAGATCGTCGCCGCGCCGAGAAAGACCTGTGCGACAATCAATCCGAGCCAGACCAGCGCGAATTTCGTCAGTGGATCCTTCCGGCCCAGCCGCCGCCACGCCCGCCCGACGCACAGCGCCATCAGGACCAAAATGGCCAGCGCGACGAGGCGATGGACCATTTGCAAAATAATCTGGAAAGCCGTGATCGGATTTTCCGCGACCACATTCATTCGATGTTCATTGTAACTTTGAACGGCGACGGCGCTGGTGTCGGGCCAGATTTTTCCGTAAGCGAGGGGAAAATCAGGGATGGACAGACCGGCGTGCTGTTGCCGCATCGTCGCGCCGATGATGAGCTGGCAGAAGATTAACACGGTTGTGAACAGGACCAGGCTTCGCAGACCGCGTAATTGGAGTTCAGCCTTCAGGCGGTCGGGATTTCCGGACACGCCCCGGCGCGAACGCCAACGACCAGGGTCCAGCCACCAACGGCTCGTGAACAAGGCGATGGCGGAGGTCAGGACGAAAAACAATTGCCCGATAATCGCGTGAAAGATGCCGAGCTGGGCATCGGCCAGAACCACCCGCAGACCGCCGAGCACGCCCTGCGCCACGACCAGCAGAAAAGCGGCCGTGCCGACCCAGTACATCCATGGGCGCGAGTCCTTGAGCCAGAGCCAGACGGCGAGAATCGTCGTCATCAGTCCGACCCCGGAAGCAATCAATCGATGCGTGTGTTCGTAGAAAATGCCGCCAATCCATTGGGAGGGCGGGAATAGAAACATATTGTAGCCGTAGCTGTTCGGCCAATCCGGCACGGACATGCCGGCTTCGTGACTGGTCACCAAACCGCCCGCGCCCAGCAGCAAAAAGGTGAACAACGCCGTGAGCACGGCAAACCAATGCAACGAACGATTGAATCTTATAGGCACGTTTTCGGACATTTCGCAAAAGCAAGGCCGCCGGCAGACACTGGCGTCACCCCGGTTCCCGGCTCATTTTACGTCAAAGGTAAAATTCACCGTCACATCGCTGTCTTTAACCTCCACATCTTGGGTCTTGGCGCCGAGCTTGCGGTGATCGGCCTCCACGGTGTACTTGCCCGGCGGCACGTCTTTGATGACGAATTTGCCGTCTTTATCGCTGATGCAATAATACGGGCTGTCAAAGACGCTGATCCAGGCAAACATCCACGGATGCACATCGCATTTGAATTTGATGAACATCTCCGGCTTCGAAAATGTGAGGGTCAGGTCAGGCCCGCCGGGCATCTGCACCTGATTGGATTCCGGATTGCCGGGCACGGTAGGCACGCAGTGAACATTATGAATGCACGGATCGGAATTCTTAACGATGAGTTTTTGGCCCGTTTGAATCGCCAGAATTTGAGGCCGGTACAGGCAGCCTTTTTGATCCAGCGTGACCGGCGGCTGGCTGGCGCCGGTGGATTTGCCGGTGACATCCTTCAAGGAAACAATCACATCGGCGAGTTCATGGTTCGGCCCGACGACATAAAAATGCGTTGTCGGCGTGGTCTTATACATGGCGCCGCAGGTGGGATCGTTCATGAGCGGGGTATAGGGCACCTCGGGCGGCGGCGTGCCATTAAGCGTGACGATGCCGATGATATTCGCCGCTCGCGTCAGGGGAACAAACGCAAGCATCGCAACGACAAAGAGTAACATGAATTTCTTCATACTTTTTTGTCCTTTGAAACGCAAAAACCGGTGACAAGCTAACAGTCCGGGTCGTGGTCGGCAAGAATTATGTGAAAAATTTCACAAGCTCTCATTCTTACCATTAATTATCTGTATTTGACGCGTTTCCGGCGGAGCGGTTCGAATCCGCCACGACCCGCGCCATGGCCAGGGCGGCCTGCGCCGCCTCCTTACCGCGATTGTGTTTTCGGCCGAGACAACGGACGCGCGCCTGCCCCTCGTTTTCCAAAAGCAGCACCGCGTGAATGACGGGGACTTCGTGCATGAGCTGGATTTCCATGAGCGCGCGGCTGACCGCTTCGCCAATATGCGCCGCGTGAACCGTCTCACCGCGCAAAATCACACCCAGACAAATGATGGCGGCATACGGCGCGCCGGATTCCCGGGGCGCGGTGCGGGCCAAACGTTTGGCCACAAGGGGAATTTCATACGCGCCGGGCACACGAACAATCCGGACCTCCGACGCACCGGCGCGTCGCAACTCCGCTTTGGCCGCGCGAAGCATGGCGTCCACATAACGCGCATTGTAGCGTGAGGCCACGACGGCGAAGGTGCCGGCGACGCCGGTGCGAGCGATTTTGGTTCTGACGGGTTTTAACATGCCGGAAGAATTTACGATTTACGATTCACGATTTACGAGCTTATAACGAAGCGCGCGTCCAGCGTAAATCCGAAATGGTTAAATCACAGCAGATGTCCCATCTTTTCCCGCTTGGCCTTCAAGTACCGTTCGTTGTGCGGATTGGGTTTCACGCGGATGGGCACCTGCTCGACGATTTTCAGTCCGTACCCTTCCAACCCGACAATCTTTTTCGGGTTGTTCGTCAGCAGCCGGATGGTTTTCAGGCCGAGATCAACGAGGATTTGCGCACCGAGCCCATATTCGCGCAGGTCCATTTCATAGCCGAGTTTCCGGTTCGCCTCGACGGTGTCGTAGCCCTGCTCCTGCAACTTGTAGGCCTTGATTTTCGGGGCGAGGCCGATGCCGCGGCCCTCCTGCCGCATATAAACAATCACGCCGCGCCCGGCTTCGGCCACCTGCCGCATGGCCTGATGCAGTTGCGGCCCGCAATCGCAGCGGCGTGAGCCAAACACATCGCCGGTCAGGCATTCGCTGTGGACGCGCACGAAAACCTTCTCCCGTCCGGCCACGTCGCCGTGCACCAGCGCCAGATGATGCTGGCCGTCCAGTTTCGAGCGATACAAATGCAAGTCGAAATCGCCGTAATCAGTCGGCAGTTTCACCACCTCCACGTGCTCAACCAGTTTTTCGCGCGTGCGGCGGTATTCAATGAGGTCGGCGATGGTGCAAACCCGGAGGCGATGTTTTTGGGCAAACTTGCGCAACTGCGGCAGCCGCGCCATGGTGCCGTCGTCGTTCAGGATTTCGCAAAGCACGCCGATCTGCCGCAGGCCGGCGAGTTGCGCGAGGTCCACCGCCGCCTCGGTATGGCCGGCGCGCTGCAGGACGCCACCGGGACGCGCCCGCAACGGAAAGACGTGGCCAGGCTGGACCAAATCATCGGGCACAGCCGTCGGCGCGGCCATGATTTGAATGGTCCGGGCGCGATCGGCGGCACTGATGCCGGTGGTGATGTCGCGCGCGGCGTCCACGCTCACTTGAAAATCCGTGCGGAAACTTTCCCGGTTGTGATGGACCATGCGGTCAATCCCGAGCTGCTGCAGCCGTTCGGCGGTCGTCGGCACGCAAATCAAACCGCGCCCGTGTTTGGCCATGAAATTCACGGCGGCGGGTGTGACGAATTGCGCCGCCAGGATCAAATCGCCTTCGTTTTCGCGATCGGCGTCATCCACGACGATGACTATTTTGCCGCGGCGAATGTCGGCGATGATGGACTCTATGCTGTCAAAAGTATTCTTCATTCGGCAGGAACCAGCGTAATCCCGGAAAGCCCGGACGTCAGTCGCAAAACAATGCGTATTTTGCCGGGATAAACACGCAATTTCAGCTCTTTTTTGTTTGTCGCGGCGCAAACGGGATTTACTATAGACGCGTTCATTTGTTCGCAAGGGAAACAAAGGCAAGGGCAAGGGCGAGCGGGCGCCAGAGATTGTTTTGATTTATGTCACCCGGCGGTTCAATTCAGGAAAACGGCGAACTTCCCACCGGAAGTCCGGCGAGCCTTTTGCAGGAATGCCTGGCGTGCGGGGTGTTGGTGGTGAATGCGCGCGGACGCATTGCCGCTTGCACGCCGGAAGCCGCCGCGCACCTGCGCGCAAAAGCCGAACGACTGCGAAATGCGCCGGCGACTTCCCTGCCGGCGCCGCTCCCCAGGCTCATTCGTGACGCCGCCAAAAGCGGCCAGCCGGCGACCAATCTGGAAATTGTGCTGAAACCCTCCCGCCGCGACGCGATCACACTGCGGGCGAGCGTTTTGCCGGTGAGAACGCGCGCGCAATCGCAGGTGGTCGTCGTCATCAACAACCTGACTTCCGCGCCGGTTTTCGAGCAGAACATGCGGCGGCTCGACCGACTGGCCAGTCTCGGCACACTTTCGGCCAGCCTGGCGCACGAAATCAAAAACGGCATGGTCGCCATCAAGACCTTCACCGATTTGTTGCTGCAAAAAGGCCAGGACACGGAGCTGACCGACGTCGTCAGCCGCGAATTGCAGCGCATCAATGCCATTGTCACACAAATGCTGCGATTTGCTGCGCCCCGGGGAGCGGCTTTCACGACCGTCCATGTGCATGAGTTGCTGGATCATTCGCTGCGATTGTTACACCACCAGATTACGGGAAAAACGATTTCCCTCCAGCGCCGTTACGAGGCCGGGGCGGACACGGTATGCGGCGACGACGCGCAATTGCAGCAGGCCTTCATGAATCTGTTGTTGAACGCGCTGGAAGCCATGAGCCCGGAGGGCGTGTTGACGGTCGCCACGGAAATCACGGAGAGCAAACCGGGAACACGCTGGCTCTCCATTCACATCCAGGACACCGGTGTGGGTGTTGCGCCGGAAAATCTGGAGCGGCTCTTTGAACCGTTTTTCACAACCAAGAAACACGGCACCGGCCTGGGGCTGGCCATCAGCCAGCGCATCGCGCAGGAACACCAGGGCGCCATTCAAGTGCGAAGTGAAGTCAACCGCGGCTCGACCTTCAGTTTTTCGCTGCCGATCCGCTCCTGACAGCCCATCCGCTTTCCGGGGGGTGAAACGAGGCTCTCTACTGGAAATTGACCCATGAAGAAGAATTTTCCAACGGTTGCCGTAACCTGGCTGGCCGGCTCGCTCCTGGCCGTGAACCCCGGCTGCGGGCAGCCAACGGCGATTACAACCGCAAGCGGGGGCCATTGGGTGGGCACGTGGGGAACCTCGCCACAGTTAACAGAAACCAGAAACCTGCCGCCGGCACCGGGCCTGACCAGCAATACCCTCCGCCAAATTGTGCAGGTGTCCATCGGCGGCCATCAACTGCGCGCAAAGTTTTCCAACGCGTTCGGCACGAACCCGATGACGATGAGTTCCGTTCATATCGCCTTGTCGGCGGGCGGAAGCGCGATTAAAACCGCCAGCGACACGGCATTGACGTTTCAGGGCAAACCGTCGGCGACCATTCCCGCGGGCGAAATCGTTGTTTCCGATCCTTTTGATTTCAGCCTGGCGCCGTTGTCCGATGTGGCCGTGACAATTGATTTTGGCGGCACGTCGGCAGCCGTCACGGGGCATCCCGGTTCCCGGACCACGTCTTATCTGGAGGCGGGTGATTCGGTTCTGGCGCCGGACCTGCCCCAGGCGGCCAAAACCGAGCACTGGTATATTCTGACCGGCATTGACGTGGCGGCGAACCCTTCGAGCGCAGCCGTCATAACCCTCGGCGATTCCATCACGGACGGAAGAGGTTCGGGCACAGACAAGAACGACCGTTGGCCGGACGATCTGGCGCGCCGCTTGCAGGTGGACAAAAACACGGCGGACATCGCGGTGCTGAATGAGGGCATCGGCGGCAATTGCGTTTTACGCGGGGGCCTGGGGCCGACGGCGCTGTCGCGTTTCAACCGCGATGTGCTTTCGCAGAGCGGCGGGCGCTGGCTGATTGTCCTGGAAGGCGTCAACGACATTGGCGGAAGCCGCAGCCAGGCGGCGGCGGCGGCCGTAGCGACAAATTTAATCGCCGCGTACGAACAGATCATTGACCAAGCCCACGCCCGAAACCTCCGCGTGTATGGAGCCACCCTCACGCCGTTCGGAGGCTCGTTTTATGACCGGCCCGGGCACGAAGCCGCGCGTGCGACGGTCAACCATTGGATTCGAACCGGCAACAAATTCGACGCGGTGATTGATTTTGACGCAGTGATGCGCGACCCGCAAAACCCCTCGCACCTGCTGCCGGCAGCGGATAGCGGCGATCATCTGCACCCCAATGAAGCCGGTTACAAAATAATGGCCGACGCGATTGACCCGGAATTATTCCGTAAATGAAGCCGGGCAATCGTCGGATTGTCCGGGTCGTCCTGTTTGACTCAAGTTCCGGCAGAACCTACCTTGGACGAAAATTTCCCGGTGGATTATGCGACACAAAAATGGCTCCGTCATCGCTCTCACCCTGGCTGTTTTGACCGCGGTCGTGCTTGGCCGCGCGCAGTCCGCCACCACCCAGCTGCCGGCGCCGATGAACTGGAGCGCCGAGCAGGATCATCGGAACATGATGGAACAACTGGGCATCAAAACGCTGCGGCCCGGCGCGGATGGCATGAATCCGAAAGCCACAAATTATCAGAACACCGACGAGGCGAGGGCCAATCCTTATCCGGATCTGCCCGAGCTCCTCAGGCTGAAAAACGGGGAAAAAGTGACCACGCCGGAGATGTGGTGGCAGGAACGGCGCCCGGAAATCGTCGAGGATTTTGACCGCGAAGTTTATGGCCGGGTTCCAAAGAACGTGCCGCCGGTGACCTGGGAAGTGACCGGCATCACCCGGACAAACAATGGCGCCATTCCGGTCATCACCAAACACCTTGTCGGCCGCGTGGACAATTCCTCCTATCCGCTCCTCAGCGTGGACATTCAGTTAACGCTGACCACACCCGCCGAGGCCACCAGCCCCGTGCCGGTGATGCTGGAATTCGGATTCGACTTCAGCCGTTTCTTTCGCGGAACAAATCGGTTCGGCGGCACAAACGCCTTTCGGGGTTTGGGCGCGTTTGGCGGCGGACTCAACTGGCAGCAACTGGTGTTGTCCAACGGCTGGGGTTACGCCGTGATTGTGCCCACCAGTTATCAGGCGGACAACGGCGCCGGCTTGACGAAAGGCATCATCGGTCTGTGCAACAAGGGCCAGCCGCGCCAGCCGGATGATTGGGGCGCGTTGCGCGCGTGGGCCTGGGGCGCGAGCCGCGCGCTGGATTATTTTGAAACCGACCCGGCTGTGGACGCGAAACAGGTCGGCATTGAAGGACTTTCGCGTTATGGCAAGGCGACCCTGGTCACGATGGCATACGACCCGCGATTCGCCATCGCGCTGGTGGGTTCCTCCGGCAAAGGCGGCGCGGCTCTGTTCCGCCGCAACTTCGGCGAACAGGTGGAAAACCTCACCGGCACCGGCGAATACCATTGGATGGCCGGCAATTTTCTCAAATACGGCGGGCCGCTGACACCCCGTGATTTGCCGGTGGACGCGCATGAACTGATTGCCCTTTGCGCGCCGCGTCCGGTGTTTGTCAGTTACGGCGCGACGTCGGGCCACCCGGGCGCGGAAGGCACATGGGTGGATCAGCATGGCAGTTTCATGGCTGCCGTTGCCGCCGGGCCGGTTTACCAGCTCCTGGGCAAAAAAGATTTGGGCACTCCCGGCAACGATCTCACCGACCCGATGCCGCCGATTAACACGGCGTTGACCAACGGCGAACTGGCCTGGCGACAGCATGATGGCGGACACACCGACGCTCCGAACTGGCCGACGTTCCTGGAATGGGCGGACCGCTATATCCACGGTCCGGTGCTGGCGCGGCCGGCGGTGGTCAAAACCCAATAATTTCCCAACCATGTTCAATCGAAAATTGTCCCGTTTCGCACGACCACCCATTATGCCGACCCCGCCAAGCAAACGTTTCTGCCTTTGCTTTTTTGCTTTCGCAACTTTGCTGACCGCTGCTGCCGCCGATCACACATCCCTGCCGTTCGTCAGTCCGATGTTCAGCGACAATATGGTGCTCCAGCGTGGAAAGCCGGACCCGATTTGGGGCTGGGCCAAACCCGGGGAAGTCATCATCGTTGAAATGGCCGGCCATACGGCGAAGGCGGTGACCGACGCCAGTGGCCGCTGGCAAACCGAGATTCAACCGCCCGCGCCCGGGGGGCCCTACACGCTTGAGATCATCGGCCCGGACCGGACCGTCGAGCTGCATGAAGTTCTGGTGGGCGATGTCTGGCTGTGCGGCGGCCAGTCCAACATGGAGTTGGGCATCGGTCTGGTAAATGACGCCGCGGAAGAAATCAAAGCCGCAACACATCCGGAAATCCGGCTCTTCCTGGTGAACCACAAGGTCTTCTATGCCCCGGCGAAAACCCCGGATGCCGATGGCGGCTGGAAAATTTGTTCGTCGCAAACCATCAGCGAAGGAGGCTGGGGCGGATTTTCGGCCGTCGCGTACTTTTTCGGGCGCCGGCTGCAACAAGACATCCATGTACCGGTCGGTTTGATTGAAGATTGCGTGGGCGGCAGTCTGGTGGAGAGTTGGATGAGTCCCGGGACGCTGCGCAAGCTGGGCGGCTACGACCAAAAACTGGATGCGATTAACCGACTGAATGCCGAAGGCGTTCCCCAATACGGCAGTTTCCTGATGCACTGGCTGGATGAATATGATGTGGGTTTGAAAGGCCAATGGGCGGCTCCTGGTTTGAACGATTCGGATTGGCAAGTCGTTCACGTTCCCGGCGCTTTCAAGGAAATGGGCCTGGCGGACGTGCCCTGTGTCTGCTGGTTCCGCAAGGAAATCGTCCTGCCGGATCCGCTGCCCGCGGGTCCGGCTTCCCTTCACCTGGGTTGGATTGAAAAGATGGACACGACTTACATTAACGGTCATTGGGTCGGCGCCAGTTCCTGGGTGGAACACAATCGGGATTACGACGTGCCCAGGGATGATCTTAAGCCCGGCACCAATCTGGTGGCGCTCAGCCTGTTTAAGCTGAAATCACAGGACGGTTTTCTGTCCAAGGCTGACGAGATGCGTCTGGTGGTGGGCGACACGGTGGTGCCGCTCGCGGGCGAATGGAAAGGCAAACTCAGTTTCAACGCCAAGCCGCCGCACCCGATGCCGTTGGATGTTGAAAATTACCCGACGATGCCTGCTGTGCTGTATCTGGGCATGATTGATCCCGTGGCGCCCCTGGCCATCAAAGGCGTCATCTGGTACCAGGGCGAGGCGAACTTCACACAGGCTTACCGGTACCGCACCTTGCTCCCGGCGATGATCGACAACTGGCGGGATCGGTTCGGCCAGGGTGATTTACCATTTTATATCGTCGGCCTGCCCGCTTTCATGCCGCGTCGCAGCGAACCGGGGACCGACGGCTGGGCCGAGTTGCGTGAAGCGCAGGCTCTGACTGCTGAGAAAGTTCGTAATTGTGCCCTGGCAACCACGGTGGACACGGGCGACGCTGACAACATTCACCCGAAAAACAAGGTGCCGGTGGGCAATCGGCTGGCCTATTGTGCGCTGGCTGAAACCTATGGCGAAAAAATCCCTTACCAGGGACCAACCTACACTACGATGAAGCGCCTGCCCGGAGCGCTGAAACTCAACTTCGCTCATACCGATGGCGGGTTGCTTGCTAAAGGCGGGAAACCGGGTGAATTTTCTATTGCCGGAAAAGACCGGCAATGGCACTGGGCAGACGCCCGGATTGACGGCGCTTCGGTAATCGTTTCATCGCCCCAAGTGCCTGAGCCGGTGGCCGCCCGTTATGCCTGGCAGGCCAACCCTTTAGCCACGCTCTACAACGGAGCCGGCCTGCCGGCCGTGCCGTTCCGGACGGATCATTGGAAGGAAAGCACCGAGAATTAGATCATTTCCGGTTGCCGGCGGCTGCACATACGGAGCATTCGGATGTTTAATCGCAAACGATGCCAGGGCAGGCTATCGAAAGCTTTTCATTTCCCGCCATAAAATCCTAGAATCCGGCGCAATGTCCCGACCACCTGTCACATCTGGCATCGTGTGTGTGTTGTTAACGCTCGTCACGTTGCTGGTTTATCTGCCAGCGCGGCACTACGCGTTCATCAATTATGACGATCCGGATTACGTGGCACAAAATGGCATCGTTCAGGCGGGGTTGACCTGGACCGGGGTCAGGTGGGCGTTCACGACACTGGCGGCCAACAACTGGCATCCGCTGACGTGGTTGTCCCTCATGCTGGACTGCCGGATGTTCGGCGTGAACGCCGGGATGGAGCATCTGGTCAACGTATTTTTCCACGCCGCCAATGCCGCCCTGTTATTTATTTTGTTGCTGCGTCTGACGGATGCCTTGTGGCCGAGCGCTTTCATTGCCGCCCTGTTTGCCTGGCATCCGCTGCGCGTGGAATCGGTGGCCTGGGTGGCCGAACGCAAAGACGTGCTGTCGGGGTTCTTTGGATTGCTGACCCTGCTGGCCTACGCTGGTTATGCCCGTAAAAGGTCCCGGGTCGAGGGTCGGGGGGCGGGGGCGGACATTCCAGGCCAGACTCGCGCCGCCCGAAGCCCGGCTCCTGAATATTTTCTGGCGTTGTTTTTCTATACCTGCGGACTCATGGCCAAACCGATGCTGGTGACATTGCCGTTGGTTTTTCTGCTGCTGGATTACTGGCCGCTGCAACGGGTAACTGATTTCGGATTGCGATGGTCCCCTTGGTCCCGGTTGCTCCGGGAGAAATGGCCGTTCTTCGTCCTGGCAACGGCTTCTTGCGTCATAACGTTTATCGCGCAAAATGCCGGCGAAGCGGTCGCTCCCTTGGAAGCATATCCTCTGTCCGTCCGCCTCGGTAATTCGACGGTAGCCTACGCGACATACCTCTTCAAGAGCGTCTATCCGGCGGATTTGGCAGTCGTTTATCCATTGTCCAACCGGATCCCATGGGGACACGTCATTGGCGCCATCGCTTTGTTGGTTGTCATTTCATGGCTGATTTGGCGGACAAGGGTGTCCAAACCCTATTTACTGACCGGCTGGTTGTGGTATTTGGGCATGCTGGTGCCGGTCATTGGTCTGGTGCAGGTGGGCCCGCAGGCACTGGCGGATCGTTACACTTACCTGCCCTTGATCGGCGTTTTCCTGAGTGTCAGCTTCGGGCTGGCGGACCTCGCCAGGCGATTACAGCTTAAACCCATAGTCCTGATTCCAGCCGCAGCTTTGGTTCTGGGAGGATGCCTGTGGACCACGACCCGGCAACTTCATTTCTGGCGGAACAGTGAAACCCTCTTTGAACGAGCCCTGGCGGTGACCAAAAACAATCCAACGGCCGAGAACAATCTGGGCTTTGTATTAAGTCAGACCGGTCATCCTCAGGAAGCTTTGGAACATTTTGAGAAAGCATTGCAGATTGACCCCGACAATGCCATGGCGCATGACAATCTGGCACTGGCTTTGGAAGCAACGGGGCATTCCCAAGAAGCCATGGAGCACTTTCAGGAAGCAGCGCGACTGGACCCGACCAATGCCAAGATCCAGGACAACTGGGCCGTTGCTTTTCTCCAAACCGGTCATCTCGCGGAAGCCATGAAACATTTTCAGCAGGCGTTACAGCTAAAACCCGATGATGCCCGGGCATTTAACAACTTGGGCATCCTTCTGGACAAAACCGGCCATCCGCAAGAGGCCATCGAACATTTTCAGAAGGCATTGCAACTGCAGCCTGAATTCCCCAGGGCTTATTACAATCTGGCCCTCACCCAGGTCAGGCTCGGCCGGTTGCCCGAGGCAATCGTCAATTTCGAGCATGCCTTGCAACTGCAACCCGATTTCCCCAATGCCTACAATAGTCTTGGCCTCGCGCTGCTTTCAAACGGGCAAGTGGACGATGCCATCACGCAATTCCGAATCGCCTTGCAGGTTCGGCCCGATTTTAGTGAAGCGCGCGATAATCTTGGTACTGCGCTTCTCCGGTCGGGCTATGCACTTTTCCAAAATGGTCAGCTTTCCCAAGCCATCACCTGTTTGCACGAAAGTCTGCAGATTCATCCCGACAATCCGACCGCCTGCAACTGCCTGGGATTTGCCTTCCTCCGACAGGGACAGGCCGGTCCGGCCCAGGCCAATTTTCGAAAGGTCCTGCAACTGCAGCCGGATAATGCGGATGCCTGCAAGTATCTGGCCTGGATCCTGGCGACCTGCCCGGATGCATCACTCCGCAACGGCGCCCAGGCTGTTCAGTTGGCTCAAAAGGCCAATCAACTCTCCGGCGGCACCAATCCGGCCATTTTTGCGACCCTGGCCGCGGCTCAGGCTGAAGTCGGGCACTTTCCGGATGCCATGAGCACGGCGCAAAAAGCCATGGCGCTGGCCAATGCCCAGACCAATATCGCGGTGCTCACCGCTCTACGGACACAAATTAAATGCTATGAAAATGGCGCACCCTTCCGCGATGACAGCCTGACGAATTCGCAGGTTGCCCCGCCGTAGGTGTCTGCCATCGGTCTGAACACACCGGGCTTCGCAATCCTTCGGCTTCGCTTCGCGCGCTTCGTCGGTTCAAAGCCGCGCAGCATCCTTGATACACCGGCTAGAGCGGTTCCCGTAAAACTGTAGCCGCCGACGTGAGTCAGCGGACCTTCCGGCGTAAGTTCCGCCTCGTTACTTCGGCGGCGACGAAAATTATTGAACGGCCCTAATTTTGATAGCGTAAGGTTCATGTCCCGTGGGCGTAAGGCGTTGACAAGTGCCGTGTGGCAAGAATAATCAGCTTTCAAGTATTCGATGAACTCTCCCGCGCCAGCATCGCCGCGACATCCGGGACGGCTGAGTAATCCACGCACTCAGGGCTGGCTGAAGGGCTTGTTTCTCGTCATTCCCGTTATCATCGCCTACCTCCCGGCCATGCAGGGAGGGTTCGTCTGGGACGATGATTCATGGACGACGAGTATCACGAAGCTGCTTCGTAGTCCTTCCGGCCTGTGCTCGATGTGGCTCAATCCGACTGCCCTGCAACAATACTATCCCCTTTCCGGCACGACGTTCTGGTTGGATTACCAACTCTGGAAGTTCTGGACCCTGCCCTACCACGTTGAGAACGTCTTGTTGCACATATTGGCCGCATTGCTGTTGTGGCGGGTATTGCTCAGACTCGATGTTCCCGGGGCCTGGCTGGCCAGTGCGCTTTTTGCGCTGCACCCGGTGATGGTCGAGTCGGTTGCCTGGATCACCGAGCGAAAAAATGTGCTGTCATTGATTTTCTATCTCGGCGCATTTCTGGCTTATGCACAGTATGCCCCGTGGATCACGACGACGAGCAAAAACAGTTCCACCCCTGAAACATCACGCAGCCGATGGCATCGGCCATTTTTTTATGGTCTGGCCCTGATCCTGTTTCTATGTGCTTTGTTGGCCAAAACGACAACTTTTTCATTGCCCGCGGCGATTCTATTGATTGGCTGGTGGAAACGCGGACAAATCCGGTGGCGCGAGGACGCGTTCCCAACGCTGCCCTTCTTCGCCCTGGCACTGGGTCTTTGTACCCTGACAGCATGGCTGGAGCGGCACCACGTCGGCGCGGAAGGCTCGGATTTTACGCTGAGTTTTCCGCAACGCTGCATTGTGGCCGGGCGGGTCTTCTGGTTTTACATTGGCAAACTGTTCTGGCCGGTAAATCTGTGTTTCGTCTATCCGCGTTGGAAGCCCAACCCGGCTTTGATCGGGCAATGGCTGTATCCCCTGACTGCGCTGGGAGGCATGGTGGGGTTGTGGCTGGGACAGAAGCGCATCGGGCGCGGACCCATTGCCGCGTTGTTATTTTATGTGGGAGCATTGTTTCCACTGTTGGGGTTTCTGAACGCATACGGGATGCTCTATTCCTTTGTGTGGGACCATTGGGTATATCTGCCGGCCTTGGGAATTATTGTGTTGGCGGCGGCATTCGTAACACGAGCGGCTCAATTGCTGCACGCGGAGGCAGTGGTTTACGGATTTGCCGCCATCGTCCTGCCGGCGCTGGCCGTTCTGACCTGGAGGCAGGCCGGGACGTTCATCAATATGGAAACTCTCTGGCGAACGACCATCGCCAGAAACCCGGACGCTGCCATGGTCTATAACAATCTCGGCCTGGTACAGATGGACCGGGGCCAAACTGATGCAGCCCTTGCCAATTTCCGCAAGGCCGCCCAGATTCAGCCTGATGATGCCTCAGCGCTGAATAACATCGGCGCGGCGTTGTCACGAAAAGGACAGGTGAATGAAGCAATCCCATATCTTCAAAAGGCGATTGCGCTTCAGCCCAATTTCGCGAGGCCCTATTGTAATCTCGGTTCGATTTTCCTGGCCAAAGGACAAGTAGATACGGCGATCCTGTATTATGAAGAGGCGATAAAATTGCGGCCTGAGTTCGACCTGGCCCACAATGGACTGGGCTCGGCTTTTGTGAAACAAGGGCAAATGGATGAAGCCATTGATCAGTTCCGAATAGTTTTGCAGCTTCAGCCTGATTCTGCCGAGGCGCTGGACAATCTCGGCATGGCCCTCCTGCAAAAAGGCGAGGTTTCTCAAGCCATTGTCTCTTTGGAAGAAGAGCTGCAAGGTCACCCTGATGACGCGGTGGCACACAACTACCTTGGATTCGCCTTTCTCCAACAAGGACAAGCCGGCCCGGCCAAGGCCAATTTCCAAAAGGTTTTAAAATTGCAACCCGATAGTCTGGACGCTCGCAAATATTTGGCCTGGATCCTGGCGACCTGCCCGGATGCATCCATTCGCAACGGCATCCAGGCCGTCGAACTGGCGCAGGAAGCCAACCAACTGTCCCGCGGCACCAATCCGGCCATTCTCGCCACCCTGGCCGCCGCCCAGGCGGAGAACGGGCATTTCGCCGACGCCCTCGGCACGGCTCAAAAAGCACTGGTGCTGGCCACCGCCCAGACCAACACGGCAGCAGTGAATGCTGTTAAAAAACAAATCGGAAACTACGAAAAAGGCGCATTCTTCCGCGATGACAGCCTGACGAACACACAACCCGCCACTCCGTAATGCGGGTTATCTGGTTGTCGGTAAGCCGGCGCAACTCGAATCAAGGATAATGAAATGGCGCGAATTGATCCCGCAAGACGGAATGGCTGGGAGACCCAATTAAATTGCTCTGAGGCGGTTCCCGGAAAACTGCAGGCGCCGACGTGAGGAGGCGGATCTTCTGGCGTAAGTTCCGCCTCGTTACCTCGGCGGCTACGGGAATTATTGAATTGGTCTGAAAGCTGCCGCTTATGAATTTGAAGAACACAGCATCACAGAATCTGTCAGGCCGGGAACGGACCCTGTGCGCGAGGCGCTAAAAACAAAACAGCCCCGAAAATCCTTCGGGGCTGCTTTTTTAACCGCAAGACATTTATGCTTTGCGACGGCGAATCAACACTCCAGTCAAAGCGATGCCTGCTCCCATTAGAGCCATGACTGTTGGTTCAGGAACCACGGTCACCGCCAGGCTGAATACCCGGATTGTGCCGTTGATTGCGCCATATTGGCCGGTCCCACCACCAAACTGGTTGTATCTGTAACCTTGATCGGGCGGATTGGGAGATAATAATCCGCTGCGTGACCACTGCAGGCTCGGGTTCGCCGTCGGCTCCAGCGCCACGGCATATTCTTCGCCAGCCAGCAGATTGATTCCTGTTCCAGTGAAGTTCGCATCTGCGATGTTTAGCGTTCCACCGTCGCCGGCGTTATAAGTGAATTGAAGACCGGAAGGCAACAAATCCGCCGCCCCGCCGTTATAGGACGGGGTGAAGGTCGAACTGGTGGCCACCGTGTAACCGCTGGCAGGACCCAAATCAAAAATAAACACACCGAGCGTTGTGGCCCCCCCCGAAAAACCGAACTGCAGGTCAGTCAGTTGACCTCCACTGGTCAGAGAAAAAGTCTGGGCCAAGCCGCCTTGACCATATGGTTCATCCAAGGTAACGACCCCATTTGCCTGATTAAAATTGCCTTCGGCAGAATAAGCATTGCCACCGTTGCCCACATTGGAAAGAGGCGTCGGATTCGGAAAAGTGGCGAAGGTCGGTGTTCCGAGCCAACTGGTTCCCAAACCATCGGTTTCATTCACGGTCACGCCGCCAACGGTATTGGCTTGCGCCGCTGAGGCCAGTGCCAGTACGGAAAATGCGCTTAGGATTTTTATATATGTCTTCATAAACGTCTTGCTGAGCAAGTTTCTGTGTTATTTGGGTTTAACTGTGACGTTAGTATATCGCTTTTTTTGATTTTGGGAATGGATAATACTACGCTTTTGCCAACTCTCACCCCTCACCATTCCACATTCCATCTGAGATCAACCATGTTCCATGCCAAACGCAACCACCGATAAAAGTCGTTATTCATTTATGTTCAATTAGTTACATTGATCAAATAAAGACCGGCAGCCGAGTCAAACTCCGGGAGCCTCTCCCGCAGAGCTGGATTTAAAAGCAAAACAGCCCCGAAATCCTTCGGGGCTGCTTTTTTAACCGCAAGACATTTATGCTTTGCGACGGCGAATCAACAAGCCGGTCAACGCCAGACCCGCCCCCATCAAGCTCATGACCGTTGGCTCGGGTACTGACAGATATACATTATTCCAAAGCGACTCAGTAGCTTGACCGCTACCGCCTTGATTGCCCTGGAAAATGATATCCAGATAACTCTCCCCCCCAGCGATAATGGCGGCTTTGGCACTTGAATAATTTATTGTAACTGTCTCTGAAACCACGGCCTTCTGGCCGGGGAACATGTAGAAATTCGGCTCGCCGTTCTGGTTCCAAGACGTGTCACCCGTTTCCGAAACAACAACTGAACTCCAACTTCCTGGTCCTGAAGCCGTACCGCCGCTGGCAAAATTCGCGTAGCCAGGACCCGGGGCATTCAACGCCAGGTTATAGATTTGGAAATAACCGCTCGTCGCGCCACCACTCTCGACCGAGAACGTGAACGTCAACTGGGTGTTGGCATTGAAGGCCGCGATTTGGGCCGGGCTCAACTGAAGCTCCAGAGTGGGATAACCAAACTGGCCCACATATCCGAACACGGACATATCGAGGCTCTGTGCATAGCCAGGCACCACGCCTGACACGAAGCTGCTGAAGGAGTCCGAGGTGATTGGGGCATTGCCGTTTTTGGGATCAATCCACCCGGCGTTGTTTGGGTCGCTGGCGCCTTGAAAGCTGCCCAGGACATATTGTGCTTGTGCCGCCGTGGCCAAGGCCATCACCGACATTGCGGCAAGGAGTTTAGCATTCTTCTTCATAAACGTCTGATTGGTTTAATGTTCGTCTAACTGCCGACTGTTGAACTATCTTATCATTTTTCTCAATTTCCTGGAATAGACAAAACCACGATTCTACGCAGATTTTTTTGCATCCTGTTCCGTTCCACCGTAAAAAAATGTTCAAAGCCAAGGAATCAGCCGGCACTCAAAGCTGCATTATACATTAATTATCAATAAGTTACGAAATGACGCACAGCCGTGAGTGTGCTTTTCAGGGTC
>Ga0335073_10001867_pt1 | contig 28548 bp, 26 predicted proteins | sample Lox_Sample_22_FD_207093 | JGI IMG/M metagenome (GOLD analysis project Ga0335073, IMG submission 207093) | Soil microbial communities from Loxahatchee National Wildlife Refuge, Florida, United States - Lox_Sample_2.2 | ecosystem: Environmental > Terrestrial > Soil > Wetlands | place: USA... | reverse complement strand
CCCAACAGGTTTTCGGCAGGCACGCGGCAATCGGAGAACAGCACCTCCGACGTATCGCTGGCGCGCATCCCTAGCTTGTTCTCTTTTTTTCCCGGCTTGAACCCCGGCATCCCTTTTTCCAAAATGAACGCGCTGATGCCGTGCGAGCCTTTCTCCTTATCCGTCACCGCCATCGCTACGCACGTATTCGCGTAGTGCCCGTTCGTTGTGAACGTCTTCGCGCCATTTAACACCCAGGAATTTCCGTCACGCCTCGCCGTCGTCCGCGTCCCGCCCGCATCGGACCCGGCACCGGGCTCCGTCAGCGACCATGCCCCAATATGTTTTCCCTGGGCCAGAGGCACCAGGTACTTCTTCTTCTGCGCCTCCGTTCCAAACTTGAAAATGTGATTGCTGCACAGGGAATTGTGCGCTGCTACGATGATGCCCACCGACCCATCTACTCGCGACAACTCCTCAATCGCGAGCACATATTCGGTATAGCCCAGCCCCGCTCCGCCATACTCCTCCGGGAAAATGACACCGAGCAGCCCCATCTCGCTCAGCTTCGGCATAATCTCGAGGGGAAAGTGCGACGCTTCGTCCCATTCCATCACGTGCGGCCGTACTTCGCCTTCCGCAAACTCCCGCACGCTCCGCCGCAACTGCTCCTGTTCCTGTGTCAGCCCGAAGTCCATTTGCGCTCCAGATCCTCAGTATTTGTGCAATCTATATCCAACCAAACTTATGCTTATACCCCATTCTACACGACTTCGCATCCTTTGCATCCGGGTCGTGGCTTTCGCGTTTTGCTCTCCGCTTCCTGTCCGCGCGGCCAGTTGGCAAACTAGGTTCGTCCCGCCATCTCTCGCCTCGCGTCGCCCCTACCCGCCTCTTAGGATGGTTGCACTGGGACGACGCAGTCGTCGCCCCGGCGGTGAAAGGGGGGCCATGAATTTCGCAAGCCATTCCGTCCGTTCCGCGCAGAGACTCTTTCACCGCGCCTTCCTCTTGATATTCCCGTGCTTTTTCCTTAATTCCACCGCTGCGCTTGCGCAGACTGAGAATGGCCGCGGCGCGTCCGCCTGCAATCGCCCGACGGATCCAAAGAGCAGCGAATCCGTTCTAACTGCCGCTTCCCAAGAGCTGTGTTTGCGGCAGTCCGCCGAAGACGCCGTCCTATCCTCTGCGCCAGGTCCCGTAGCGTCGGCATCAACGCCAGCGCAGCCGCAAACTACCCTCATCAACCATCGCCTTCTCGGGGTCGTCGCCAACTACACTACGGTGGAAACTCAGGACCAGGTGGGGAGGCTTTCCGCCGCAACCAAATTCAAGCTCACCGCCAAAACCATGACCGATCCGGTCACGGTTTCTTTTCTCGCCGGCATCGCTCTGCTGGGCCAGGCGCGCAACAGCGATCCTTCTTACGGTCAAGGTTTCACCGGGTACGATAAGCGCTTTGCCACCCTCTACGCGGACACCGGCATAGGCACACTCATGACCTCGTCCGTATTTCCCACGGTCTTGCACCAGGATCCGCGCTACTTTCAGCTTGGCCAGGGTGGGACACGCCGGCGCTTGCTGCATGCCGTCAGCAGTATCTTCGTCGCGCGCAGCGACCGGGGCGCGCTGCAATTCAACTATTCGCAGATCTTTGGCAACGCGGTGGCCGCCGGCATTTCCAATGCCTACCATCCCGAAGCCCAGCGCAACCTCGGGAACACTCTCAATGTCTGGGCCAGCGACACCCTGCTGAATATGCTTTGCAACGTCGCCAAGGAATTCTGGCCCGATCTTCGCCACAAAGTGCGCAAACCAACGACCAACTAACACTCTCGGCGAGGAACAACTGCCTTTACCGCCGGCTCAGCTCCGCGACGGATGGTCATGAAGAGGCTTTACCTGCTCGGTTTTTGCAGCACGGCGCCAGCTCGTTCCGCTGCTTCCTTCACCAAAAAGCCCATCTTCGGGTGGGATGCTTCGATGTCCACGTTTAATCCGTAACTCATCAAAACCTCGGACGTCGTCGGCCCGATCGACGCTTTCACTACGTCCTTGAAAGCCGCCTTAAGGGTTTTGGCTCGCCCCGACTCCTCCGCGACGCGGAACAAGTGGACTATCTGCACGCTGGTCGTAAACAGCGCAACATCTACGCGGCCTGCAACGACTTCACTAATCGCCCTACGCAGCGGCGCCAAATCCTCCGGCAAATCCCACTGATACACGACAATCCGCATTGCCTCTGCCCCTCGTTCGCGCAAACCCTCCAGCAATTCCGTATTCGCGACGCCGTACTCCTGCACCGCCATTCGCTTCCCGCGTAACTCCAGCCCGCTCTTGTCGATCGCTTGCAGCAGCTCTCGCCAAGTATTCGGCTCCGGAACAGTAACCGCTACCGGCACGTTCCATTCGCGCAGCACGGCCAGCGGCTTCGGCCCGCGCGCCACGATCGGGATTTTTCGCAGCGCCTCGAAAAACTGCTCGGCTGGATGTGCCGGCTCCATGGCACTCCGAAGGGCCCGGGCTCCCACGCCGGTCAAAAAGATAACCGCGTCGATTTTTCCGGAGAATAGTTCTTCGGCAAACTTCAATACTTCCGGATTTGCGGCGATGGGTACTTCGCGCATCGCCGGCGCGTGCAGCGGATTCCCGCCGTACGTCGCGATGAGTCGGCTCATTTCCGGTCCGCGCCGGCTCTCCAGCGTCAACACTCTAGCTCCCTCGAAGCTTGCGGCAGGCATGTCCTTAGTTTCTCAAAACACCGGCGCTCTTAGAAGATGGCTCGCGTGGGCTAAGCGATTCTTCACAGCCGGTAGGGGCACGGCATGTCGCGCCCGCCTTCAACTCTTCTTCGGCCAAGCCGCAGCCAAAGAGTACGTCTAGACGGCTTCTGCTTGCGGCGCAAAACCTTGCAAAGGCCGCCACGTCGCTAATCCCGCCGTCGCCGCCGCCGTGAAATACGGGTCCTTCGCGAATACCAGCTCTTCAGGGTGTTCCATCTGCAATGATTGAATCACTTCCGCAATTACCCCCGGAAGTGTTTCGTCACACGGCACCGTGGACAATATTTCCTCGCCCGGGCGCGCAAACGCGCCTGTTCGCCCTCCAACATACACAGCTACTGCCTCCGTGAGTTTCCCGTCTATCTTCGTTTTGAATCCGCGCAAGCCTACGTCGGCGGCTTCGTGATTCCCGCAACCCGCCGGGCAACCCGACCAATGAATCGACAGCGGCCTCAGGCTCGCTCCCAAGCGTTCGTCGAGAGCCTGCGAAAGCCCTACCGCGCGGCTTTTCGTCTCAATCAAAGCCAGGTTGCAATAGTCCGTCCCTACGCAGGCCACCATGCCGCGAAGTGCCGCCGGCGGCTGCGGCAAAAATCTCTCCAGTAGCGGTTCCTTTTGCAACTGCGTGACGCGGCCCGCCGGAACATACGGAATCACCGCGTTCTGCCCCGTCGTCAACCGCACTTCACCGTGCCCATAAACCTCCGCGAGCCGCGCCAGTTCTCTCATTTCCTCGGGATTCATCCGCCCGGTCGGCACGCATAGCCCAACGGCCAACAGCCCTGCCTGTTTCTGCGACGTCAGCCCGAGGTGATCCGCGTGACGCAAACTCCGCATGTCTCTTCCGCGCAGCGCCAACTCATAGCCCATCCTCTCGGTCAGCTCAGCTCGCAGTCGCGCCAAACCCCATTTCTCCACTAGAAATGCCAAGCGGCACTTCGAACGCGCCTCCCGGGGGCCGTAGTCGCGAAAAATCTCCACCAACTCGATCACCACTGCCGCGGCTTGATACACCTCGACAAAAACATTCAAGTGGCTCGCCACGGTGAATCCGCCGGAACCCATCTTCCCGCCCACCAGCACATTGAATCCGCGCCGCTCCCCTTTTTTCGCTGGCACGAGCGCGATATCCTGCGATTCGTTGTGCGTGCAGTTGTCCAGGCATCCGGTGATCGTGATATTCAGTTTGCGCGGCAGATTGGTGAACTCCGGATTGCCTTTCTCGCCCACGAGAATGCGATCCAGATCGCGCACCACTTCGGAAGCATCCAGCAGTTCGTGCGGCGTGAGGCCCGCGAGCGGACAACCATTGATATTCCGCACATTGTCGAGGCCCGTCTGCAGCGAGCGCAGGTCCACACCCCGCAACTTCTCCCAAATCGCTGGAACGCTATCCAGCAGAAATCCGCGCAATTCGATCTGTTGCCGTGTGGTGATGTCCAGTACGCCGTTGCCCAAGCGCTCCGATAGTTCGGCGATCGCGTAGAGCTGGTCGCTACGCACGATTCCGTTCGGCAGGCGCACGCGCATCATGAACTTGCCGGGTGTCGGCTTCCGGTAGAAAACGCCCACCCACTTAAGCAGTTCTTTTTCGCTGGGCGTCAGGGAAGCCGCACCCCGCTGCATAATCTCTGGCAGTTGCTCCAGAACGCGCAGCCCGTCTCCGCCGACGGAAGCTTTCAGCGCCTCTATGCTATTGCTGGCGCGACTCTGACCTACCTCGGCGCTATTCACGCGGTCCATATTCGACCTCCGCTCCCCTCCCGGACCACTCCTCGGGTTGGGGCTAGCTGCTATACGGAGATTCTTCAATGTCGCGAACAACGCGGCAAACGCATGTTTTTTCTCATTCGGATTGAAATTACAGGCCCAAACGCTTGGCTCCTGCTAAGGACGCGTTGCCGGGAGAAGCAATCTGTGCTTCACTACCGCCGCGCCCGTGTTCCCTGTCGGAGGAGCCGCCTTGAGTGCTGCCGTCGAGAATCTGCAAGCCGCCCAAAAACGCGCTATGGCCATTCGCCCCAAAGTTGGCGGCTTTCCTTATCTCGCGGAAACGCTGCGCTGTGCCGGCGTCACAAAAAACTTCTGGTATCTACCTGCTGGCCAAAGCCTGTTTCTCACAGACCTTGGCCCGGTCGCCGTCGTTGGCACTCCGCTTCTTACTGGCGCGGCGGACATTCCGCCCTTCGATCGCGAAGTCCTCATTCACGCTCTCCGCGCTGATCAAGCCGGGGAAAGCACTTTCCCGGAATTTCTCGCCGCTTGCTGGCGCGCCGGCGTGGTCCGCTACGACGTCGACTTCACCGCCCGCACCTGCACGTACTACGGCGCCTACGACGAACACTACGTAGAAAGCTATCCCGCAGTTGACCTCCGATAAGCGTCCGCGCCATTCGTTAGCAAAGGGAGTCTTCCGACGAGCATCACGCCCGCGCGGTTTGCGGCTTTGCCACAATTTCCTTCAAAGCTCCTAGGGCTCGCTCGCAGCCCGCGCGATCCACGTCGCAATGCGTCACGAATCGCACCGAATACATCGCCGTATCCAGCGCCCAAATGTCCTTCTCCCGCAGCGCGTCGCACAGCTCGACTGCATTCTTTCCCGTGCCTTCGCAGTCGAAGATCACGATATTGCTGCGCACCTTGGCCGCATCAATCTGCAATCCGGGCAGCGCCGCAATGCCTTTCGCCAAAAACTGTGCATTCTCATGATCCTCGTGCAATCGCCCGGGCGACTTCTCCAACGCGATGAGTCCCGCTGCCGCAATTACACCGGCCTGGCGCATGCCCCCGCCAAACATCTTGCGGTAGATTCGCGCCTTCTCAATGAACGCAGCATTCCCTACAATGAGCGAGCCCACCGGCGCGGCCAATCCTTTCGACAAGCAAAACATCACCGAGTCCAGCCCACGCGTCATCCGCGCCACGTCTTCGCCCAACGCCGCCGCGGCGTTAAAAATGCGCGCGCCGTCCATGTGCACTTTGAGCTTCGCCGCCTGCGCGCCGTCGCAAATCTCATCCACCTGCGCCGTCGGATACACCGTCCCACCCCACATATTGTGCGTATTCTCCACGCACACTAAGGCCGTCTGCGAGTCGTAATAAATCTTCGGGCGAATCACTTCTTCCACTTGCTTCCAGGTCAACAGCCCATCCACGCCTCGCGCAATTCGCGGCATGCATCCCGCAATCGCCGCCATCGACGCCAACTCGTACAAATTTACGTGACTGCGCTCGTCGCAAATCACTTCGTCGCCGTGATGCGTCCACACCTTGATCGCGATCAAATTCCCCATGCAGCCCGTCGGCACAAACAGCGCGGCCTCTTTCCCAAATATTTCTGCCGCGCGCTTTTCGAGCCGGTTCACGGTCGGATCCTCGCCATACACATCGTCGCCGACTTCCGCAGCCGCCATGGCCCCGCGCATCTCGTCCGTCGGCCGGGTCACCGTATCGCTGCGCAAATCCACTGCGTTGCCCACGCCCATCACTTCTTCCGCCTCGCTCCGCATTCCACTCTTCGCTATCGTCCCCACGTCGTTTCTCCCGGTTTTTCCTCTTACTTCATGAGCCCCACAAAGACCTCATTCGATATACTGAGCTTCCCCTCCGCCAACCGCACCATATCTCCCTGGCATTCCACCAAACCAGCCTTCTCAAATTCCGCAAACCGTTCGCGAATCTCGGTGTCGTATTCCTTCTCGATCCGCCGCACATCAATTCCTTCCAGCTTCCGCAAGCCCAGGAACAACTCCTCTTCCAGCGCCATGTCGCTACTTACCGCTTCCTGCTGCTCCACGGGCAGGCGTCCACCATCAATCGCCTTCACGTATTCCGCCGCATCATGCGTATTCGCCCACCGTTCCTTCCCCGCAAACGAATGTGCCCCGGCTCCAAATCCAAGATACGGCTCGCGATTCCAATATTTCAAATTGTGCCGCGACGCATGTCCCGGTTTAGCCCAGTTCGAAATCTCATAGTGTTCGTATCCCGCTCCCTTCAAAATCGCGCAGGCCGTCTCATAAAACTCGGCCATTTCATCATCGCTCGGCACGCCACCGGCACTGTACCGTGGACCACCCTGGATCAACTCTCTCCCCAGCCGGCTGCCTTCGTCCACTTCCAACAAATAGACCGACACATGCTCCGGCGACAGCTTGCGCAACTCCTCCAGCGATTCCCGCCAACTCTCCCGCGTCTGCCAGGCCAAACCGGCGATCAAGTCAAAACTGATGTTCCCAATTCCCGCCGCCCGCAAAATCGCATGCGCCCGGTGCACATCCGCGCGCCGATGCATTCGCCCCGCGGCCACTAACTCTCTATCCACAAACGACTGCACGCCAAAACTCACCCGGTTGATTCCCGCAGCCACCCAGGCCCGCGCCTTTTCTAGCGTCACCGTTTCCGGATCGGCTTCCAACGTTCCTTCCAGCGTTCCTTCCCTCGTTGCTCGCGCTTCGCTGGGGAACGTCTCGCGGATCGTCCGCATCACCCGCTCCAGCAAGCCGGGGTCGAGCAAACTCGGCGTTCCGCCTCCGATATAGACCGTTTCCGCGGCGAAGTCGCATTCTTCTTCGCAGCGCAGTCCTGCCCTCCGATACAGTTCCCTCCATCCGCGAATCTCTTGGCATACCGCGTCCACATACGGCGCAAATCGCGCTCCGCTCACCACCCCGGTATGAAAATTGCAATAGGTGCATTTAGTCTGGCAAAACGGCACCTGTACATAAACACCGAGGCCTCGCTGCGAACGCGTTGCGGCTATTTTCGAGCCCGCCACCGTTTTGTTCTCTGGATTCATCGCTCTTTTACGTACTGACGACTTCAGACCTTCGCCGCTTCTTCCAGGGTCAACGCTGGCCCGACATATTTCATTCCATACTTCGCAAAGGTCTCCGGATCAAATCCATGCCCGTTCTGGAAGTACGCCTCCATCTTTCCCGCTGGCGTAAACGCAATCAACAATCGTCCCGGCTTTTCTGCCACGTACAGAAAACGATGCGGCACCGACCGCGGCGCAAACACCGCATCTCCCGGCTTTAGGCGAACCCGTTGTTCTCCGACCTCGGCCACGACTTCACCTTCCAATACGTAAAACCACTCTTCCTGTTCGTAATGGAGATGGCGCGGCGGTCCGCCCCCTTTCGCCAATCCCACGTGCTCCATCAGGAACACTCGCCCATCCGTCTGCTGGCCCGACACTTTAAATCCCAGCGAACTAAAACCCATCGCGACCGGCGTCCCAGCCCGATCCTTCCCGGCCGCGACAAACTCCATTTTCCCCGTAGCCGTCCGTTCCTGCACTCGTTCGACCGCAACTCTCGCGCCCGGCAGCGTTACCAGAGGTACCGCTCCGAGAACTCTTACGAACTCGCGCCGCTTTACCCGCTTTGCCATTCGTCGCTCCAATTTGCAATTTCGCGCAGCCCTACCCATCCCATCCTACTTCTCAGCCTGTACCTTGACCCACAATTTTCGTTCCCGCGGGCCATCAAATTCGCAAAAGAAAATTCCCTGCCAGCGCCCCAGCGCCAGTTTGCCGTCCTCGACCAAAATCATCTGGCTTGCGCCCACCAGCGCCGCCTTGGCGTGCGAATCCGAATTGCCCTCACTATGCCGGTACGGCCCGCTCTTCGGCACCAAACGATCGAACACTCCTTCCAGGTCTGTCGCCACATCCGGGTCGTAGTGCTCGTTGATCATTACGCCTGCCGTCGTATGCGGCGCGTAGACGTAGCACACGCCATCGCCTACTCCGGTTTTTTCCACTGCCTGGCGCACTAAGTCCGTCACGTCCACCAATTGTGTACGCCGTTGCGTCTTCACCTGCAAAACGTTCATTGCCGCTCCCGGGAACCCACAAATTCTATCATTCGCGCTCGCAGCCTCTCCACGAACAACGCGCACCCCAAACGGATATGCGAGTCCTCCTGACTTTGGCCTCTTCGTTCGACTTTCAACGTTTGACTTTGAACTTCTTCCGATTCACCTCCGGTCCACCTACGGTTCACCCCGGGTGCATTGTTGGTTTTTTCCTTCTGCGCAAAACTGCGCAGCGTCATCCAACACGGCTTACTTGGTTGTTCCCCAAGGAAGCTACAAACCGGCGGCTTCGGAATCATCCCACCGGGGCCGCCGACCTGAAAGAGATCGAGGAGAGCATCGTGGCTAGCGCAACCATCACGGCAACTACCGCAGAAATATTCGCAACCCCTGCAGCGGATCTCCTTGGCGTCGAGTCGGTCGTCGTTTCTGCTGGAAACCGGGAAAACACTGCATTGGTTCATGCCGCGGCAAAAAAGCAAGCCGTAGCCGCCGCCGAAACCGCCGCCAGTGCCGCCGGAAAAGATCGCTGGCGCGATTGGCTCTGGGGTTTCCTCGCCGTTCTGTGCCTCTCCCAGTTTTATTTCGTGCGCGAACTGGTCGCCGCCTTTGCCTTATTCGCTCTCGCCTTCGGAGCGATTGCCGCCATCGTGGTCGGCTTCTATATGTTGCAGAAATCCTGGGAGTTGGTGGCCGCCCGGCTCGCTGCCTGGCGTCAACCGGTCCTGACCGTTTCCCCCGCAACCCACAACACCCGCAAACCCGCCTAGTCTCCCCGCATAATCCCCACAACCGGATCCCCCGCATCCGGCCGTTAGAAGGGGCACAGAAAACCGTGCCCCTTCACCCTTCTCGCGCAGTAACCGCTCCCGGAGTCGCCGCCTCGTCCGACGCGTGCCTGCTACAATCCGCACAGAGGCTCGCTGGACCCGATGACCGATCCACACAACTTGCGGCGTTTCCTCGATGCTCAGGCACAGGTGTACGACGACGTGGTCGCAGAGTTGCAAGCTGGCCGGAAAACGTCACACTGGATGTGGTTCATCTTTCCGCAATGCCGGGGGCTGGGGCACAGTTCGACCGCGCAATATTTCGCTATCGCCTCGCTAGACGAAGCTCGCGCGTACCTCGCGCATCTCCCGCTCGGCACACGCCTTCGCGAATGCACCGAAGCCATCGATCGCATCCAAAACAAGTCCATCCAGCAGATTTTCGGATCGCCTGACGACCTCAAGTTCCGCTCCTCGATGACGCTGTTCCGGCAAGCCGCGCAACTCGGCTCCCGCGACCATCAACTGTTCAGCGCAGCCCTCGGGAAGCACTTTCACGGGCAACCTGACCCGCTCACCCTGGCTCTCATTAAGTAGTCGGTGCGAACGAACCGGAGACCGGGCACCGACCTCTTCGTCGTGGAAGTCGCCTTGCGCGCTCTCCGGGTGTAACATGGAGTTGTAGTTGGACCGTCCGCGCCATGTCCCGCGCGGAATTCAGCTCCCGCTGGCGGTCCCGCAGAATTGGAGGGACGACCATGAAGAAGACCCTTCCTCTCGTACTTTTCACCAGTTTTGCTCTGCTGTTTCTCGGTGCGCCCCAACGCGCTCTCGCCCAGCGCGGCGGCGGCGGTCACGGCGGCGGTGGAGGATTTCATGGAGGTGGTGGAGGATTTCACGGAGGCGGCGGGTTTAGCGGCGGCGCGTTTCGGGGTGGCGGGGGCTTCCGAGGTGGTAGCGCAATTCGCGGGAGCGCTGGATTTGGTGGCGGAGCGTTCCGCCGCGGCTCTGGAATTCGTGGTGGAGCTTTCCCGCGCGGAGGTTTTGGCGGCAATGGATTCCGCGGCGGTTGGGGTGGACGTGGCTGGGGTTGGGGCGGACGCGGCTGGGGCGGTTGGGGTTGGGGCGGTTGGGGTTGGGGCCTAGGCTGGGGATGGCCGTATTGGGGTTGGCCCGGCTACGGATATGGATACGGATACGGGTACGCTTATCCCGACTACTACTATCCCTACGGCTACGGTGATGGCTACGGGTCGGCTCCTCCTTACGGCTACGACCCTTCTTATGACCCCTACTACGATCCCTATTCCGACCCGAACAATGCTCCTCCGCCGAATTACCGGCGGCCTGACAATCGCTATTTGAATCCTCCGCCGCCGAATATGACTCCGCGGCCAAATGATCCGAACCGTCCGCCGGTCGCGCCGCCGAACTCTAGCGTTTCCTCCCCGAATCCGCAAACGCGCGTTAATTATGCCAATGTGACCACGGCGAGCTATCGGCCCGCTGGATCACCCAGGGCCGGCGTTGTAACGACTACGCCCGACGGGAGCGTCGCACGCGCTTCCGTTCCGCTTCGCCCGGAGGTTCGCAACGCCATGAACCACTTGCGCGAGATGCCGCCGTTCGCCCGGGAACGCGAAATCGACTATGGCCGCTACAGCCATCTCTCGCCGGCCGAACGCCAATTGCTCAGAAACGCGAACTTCGACCGCTAAACTTCAAACCCGAACCGCGCTTCGAAATAAAAGATCACCCGCAGGTTCGCTTTTCCAGCGAACCCGTTGTCTACCCTTTGCTGTGCACCTTCGCCAAATGACCAGGCCATCCAAATTGGGTTACGGGATGAGCAGGAGTTTGTGATCGTGTAGAGTTGCGGAAGCGGATCGGGATTGTAGCGTGGGAAACGCGTCGGAACCCCAGGAAGCCAGGACGGGGAGGAGACAGAGTTCGCGTTCCTGGAGGGTTTTGTGAGGATAGAGGAAAGATTCGAGGTACAGCTGGTGGGCATCGAGGAGAGCAGTCTTTTGGGCTTCGGCCTTGCCAACTTTGCGCTTTAGTTTTTCGAGTTGGAACGCGACTTTCCGCTGCGCCGTGTCCACAGCGCCGGCAAGCGTGTCGTCCAGGCGAACGATCTCCGCTTTTAGCGTGGCCAGTTTCTTCGAAGTATCAGTAAGCGTCACATCGAACTGGTTCGAAAGCTGTGCCGGGACGCTGGCGGTTTGCATGGCTTGGCGAAGATGCTGCGAGCCGCGCCAAACATCTTCGGGTTGCAAGTGGTAGCGGCGAAGCAGCTTTTCCGCTTTGGCGTCCAGAATCGTGAACGCCGGGCGCGGGAGGATTACGGGCATGCGGCCCAGGAGCCTGCGGTAGACGACTTCAGCTTGCGCGAAGTAGGCGATTTCCGCAGGCCCCGCGATGTACGCGGCGGTGGGGAGCAGGAAATCCTGGAGCACCGGGCGAAGCAGCGCGTTCGGTGAAAAACATTCTGGTTCGGAAGCGATCTTCTCGGCCAGCTCCGCGGCCGGCCAAGAAACCGGCTGGGAGGCGTGTCGAGGTTCAGCGTGCACCGGCGCCACGGCTCCGGTAGTGGTTGCGCGCGCTGACTGCTCGCGAGCAATTTTCGCCACGCTTGGCGCAGACTCGGAAAATGATGCCGACGGGGACGGCGGCGCTGCCGCGTGGCCGGTGGCGAACCCTCCGCCGCTAGCGCTGATAGGTTCGCGCTTGCCCGCGCACATTTTGAAGAGCAGCGTACTCCGCGCGGTGACCTTCACCTGCGCATCATAGCCGGCTTTTTCCAGTTCCTTGTCGCGGCCCAGCAGCGCCTCATTCAGTTCATCACGCTTTTCGATCGCGGCACGGAGAATCGGCGCGCCGAGCCGATGGAGCTGCGCGTCGAGAGGATCTAAGAGAAGCAAACCCTGTTCCGAGAAAAGCCGTGCGAAAAGCTTCCCGAAAGCGCTCCCGTAGGTTTCGTGCGGTGCGTAACTTTCGCGAAGGGCTTGAGCGAGAGCATCGTCGCCCGAAGCCGTGAGAATTCCGGCCGCTTCTTCGACCATTTCCGTAACTTGCGGTCCCAGCGCAATCTGGCCCACGGGCAGGCCGGCATCACCGTTGCCGGGTAGTTCGAAATGCCTGAGTTGGCCCCCGTGGAGCCAGTGCGAGACGCGCACTTCGTCCAGATCGTGGTCTTCCGTGGCCATCCAGAAAACCGGCACGGCGTCGATTCCCTGCTCGGTCAGCTCTCGCGCGATTTGGATGGCCGCAACGGCTTTGTAGATGGCGTACGCCGGGCCGGAGAAGAGGCCGACTTGCTGGCCGCTGACGACGGCCAGGGCGCCCGCGGCGAAGCGGTCGAGATTCGCTTGCGCGGCCGGGCCGGCGCCCAGCGTCGCATTTTGTTCGCGAAGGATTTCGACCACCGCAGCGCGCCGCTCGGCGGGATAGTCCAGCGACTTTATGGATTCCTTGATCTCCGGAAGCGTCGGAGGGTGCGGGTAAAACTGCCGCACCGACGGAAAGTCATCGAGGAACTGTGTGAACAGTTTGGGCTGGTGCGGAAGTTGGCGGAACGGCAGGGTTCGACATTCCATCGGGTATTGGATGATACGGAGGACGTTTCGTCACAGCAAGGGCCGCCCTGGTCGCGTCGCACATCGTGAGCCACCTGGTCGCAAGCTGCGGCCGACGAGAAGCAGGTTCCTCTCTTTGCCTGCAGCGGCCAGGCTCGAAATAGCCCCCGGGTCTTGATTGCCACCGTCACAGAAAACGGCGGCACGGCGTTCCACTGAGAACGGAGGGTTAGACGGAGACGGCGCCGGAAAGGCTAGCGGCCTTAGGTGCGTGGCCGTGCGCGTCCAGTTTGGCGACTAGGTCGCGGATGGCGTTTTTCTGAGCGTCCGATACGGGCAGTAGCGGCTCGCGAGGGTTTCCGCCGCGGTAGCCGACCAAATCCATGGCGTACTTCACCCCCGGAATGCCGTTCTGGGCGACGATAACCTTGGACGCCGGCAGCATGTGCGTTTCCAACTCGCGGGCCTTGCGCAAGTCTCCGCTCTGAACCGCGTCATACATGGCCACGCACATTTCCGGCAGTGCGCTCGCCAACGCCAGAATCGCGCCGCACGCGCCAACCGCCATCGACGGAAAGAGCATGCTTGCCGAACCGGTAAGCACCTGAAAAGAACGAGGTGCCGCGTCCACCATTTCCGCGATGCGCTGCACGTGCCCGGAGCTTTCCTTGATGCCGATAATGTTCGGATGCTCCGACAGCGCCGCAACTTCGCCGGCCTCCAGTGAAACCCCCGTAAATTGCGGCACGGAATAGAGCAGCACCGGAATCGGCGAAGCGTCAGCGACTTTGCGGTAGTGCGCGAGGTAATTCTCGGATTTGTAGGCCGGCTTGTAGTAATACGGCGTCTTGACGAGTGCGGCCTGGTAGCCGAGATCGGCGGCGCGCTTGGTGCGCTCTATCGTTTCGGCGGTGGATTCGGCACCCGTGCCGGCTATGAGCTTTTTCCCCGGAGCGGCAGCCTCTTTCACGGTGACCCAGACCGTGTCAATCTCCTTCCGCGAGAGCAGCACCGATTCGCCCGTCGAACCGATCACCGTGTAGCCGGCCAGGCCAGTGTCATTGTAGCGCGCGATGTTGTGCTTCAGCGCTTCGACGGAAACGGAGCCGTCCGCCCCGAAAGGCGTGGTCAGAGCCGGAAAAATGCCGTGAAAGTCCATGTTCAGTCTCCCGCCGCCGAGCCGCCCGACGCCGCCACGCTGCCGCGATGCAAATCCTGCAGAGCGGCCACTTCCGAGCCCTGGTCCAGCAAGGCCCGAATACCGCGGGCGGCGGCGTGCGCCGCGGCCAAGGTGGTGATGCAAGGAATATTGTAGCGAATCGCGGCGCGGCGAATCGACTTTTCGTCGTAGAAGGACTCGCGGCCCAGCGGCGTGTTAATCACCAAATCGATTTTCCCGGTTTTCACCAGGTCGACGATGTTGGGACGGCCTTCGTTCACTTTGTACACGGCTTCCGCCGGGATACCAGCAGCTTCGAGGGCTTCCGCCGTGCCGCGTGTCGCGAGCAACCGGAAGCCCAGATCGTGCAGTTCCTTGCCGAGCGCTCCGAGATGCCGCTTATCGCGGTCGTTGACACTCAGAAAAACGGTACCCTTGCGCGGGAGCCGCTGGCCGGCCGCCAATTGGGCCTTGGCAAACGCGAGACCGTAGGACGTGGAAATGCCCATGACTTCGCCGGTGGACCGCATTTCCGGCCCGAGAATCGTGTCCACACCACGGAATTTATTAAACGGGAACACCGGAGATTTAACGGAATAGAAGTCGTGCACCGCGATTTCGGCCACGTCGTTGTGATGCACGAGCGGCAGTTTCATATCTGCAAGCTTTTTGCCGGCCATGAGCCGCGCCGCCACTTTGGCGAGGGGGACGCCCGTAGCTTTGCTGACGTAGGGCACCGTACGGGACGCGCGTGGGTTTACTTCCAGAACGTAAACCGTGTCGCGCTGAATGGCGTACTGCACATTCATGAGACCAACGACTTTGAGAGCCAGCGCGAGGCGTTTGGTGTATTCCCGGATATGGGCGAGCACGTCCGCCGAAAGGCTTACCGGCGGCAGAACGCAGGACGAGTCCCCGGAGTGCACCCCCGCTTCTTCGATGTGCTCCATGATGCCGCCGATGACGACGTCCTTACCGTCGGCGAGCGCGTCCACGTCCACTTCGGTCGCTTCTTCGAGAAATTGATCAATCAGCACTGGACGCGCTGGTCCCATCAACGCGGCTTGGGCAACGTATTCCTGAACGGTGTTCACGTCATAAGCGATCACCATGGCGCGGCCGCCGAGCACGTAACTCGGGCGCACCAAGACCGGCATGCCAATTTCACCGGCGACCCGGGCGGCTTCTTCCGGGACCAGCGCAGTGCCGTTGCGGGGTTGCGGAATCTTCAGCTTGTCGAGCAAGCCACCGAAACGACGCCGATCTTCGGCGAGGTCGATGGATTCCGGGGCCGTGCCGATAATGGGAACACCGTTGCGCTTGAGTTCTTGCGCGAGATTGAGCGGAGTTTGCCCGCCAAATTGCACGATGACGCCCTGCGGCTTTTCCTTTTCAACGATGGCGAGCACGTCTTCGAGTGTCAGTGGTTCGAAATACAGCCGGTCCGAGGTGTCGTAATCGGTCGAGACGGTTTCGGGATTGCAGTTCACCATGATCGTCTCGAAGCCATCTTCGCGCAGCGCATAGGCCGCATGGCAACAGCAGTAGTCGAACTCAATGCCCTGCCCGATGCGGTTGGGGCCGCTGCCGAGAATCATGATTTTGGGGCGCGGCTGCGCGTCGGACTCATCCTCGTCTTCGTAGGTCGAGTACATGTACGGCGTGAAGGATTCGAACTCGGCAGCGCAGGTATCCACGCGCTTGAAAACCGGGGCAACGCTATAGCGCGCGCGCTGCAGCCGAACCGAAGCCGGCGTGCTCTTCCAGATTTGCGCCAGTTGCTCGTCGCTCGTGCCGTGCCGCTTTACCTCGCGCAGCAAATCCTTGTTCGCCGTTTCGACCGTGACTCCCGCGGCCCGCCGGTTCATCGCGGTGAGTTCCTCGATTTGGTGTACAAACCAGGGATCGATTTTCGTGAGGTCGCAAATCTCCTGCGCTTGCAACCCCTTTTCGACGGCGGTAAGCAACCAGTGAATGCGGTCGGGGCGCGGTGTCGAAAGTTTTTCGCGCAGGAGCGAGTCGGGCGTCTCGGCCGGGGCGCGCCAGGGAGCGTGCGGCTCCAGCGAACGAATGCCCTTCTGCAGCGCTTCTTTAAACGTGCGGCCGATAGCCATCACTTCGCCCACGGACTTCATTTGCGTGCCGAGAGTGCTATCGGCGCCGGGAAATTTTTCGAATTGCCATTTCGGGATCTTTACGACCACATAGTCGATCGTTGGTTCGAAGCAGGCGGGCGTTTTTTTCGTGATGTCGTTGGGAATTTCGTCGAGCGTCATGCCGACGGCCAGGCGCGCGGCAATCTTGGCAATCGGGAAACCGGTCGCTTTGCTGGCCAATGCCGAACTGCGTGAAACGCGCGGATTCATCTCGATCACGACCATCCGGCCGTTTTCCGGGTTGATGGCAAACTGCACATTCGAACCGCCGGTTTCCACGCCGACTTCGCGAATGATCGCCGCTGCGGCGTCGCGCATGCGCTGATATTCCTTGTCAGTGAGCGTCTGCGCCGGCGCCACCGTGATCGAATCCCCGGTGTGCACGCCCATCGGGTCGAGGTTTTCAATCGAGCAAATCACCACGAAGTTGTCGCGAAAATCGCGCATCACTTCGAGTTCGTACTCTTTCCAGCCGAGCACGGACTCTTCCACCAGCGCTTCGTGCACCGGACTCATATCGAGCGCGTGCGAAATCGCTTCGCCAAACTCTTCCTTGTTATAGGCGATGGAACCGCCGGTGCCGCCTAGCGTGAAGGAAGGACGGATCACGAGCGGAAAGCCGAGTTGATCGCACAGGCGCAGCGCATCTTTGGCGTTGTTCACTAGCGCCGAGGCGGGTACTTCCAGGCCGATTTTGCGGCAGGCATCCTTGAACCACAGGCGGTCTTCAGCGACTTTGATCGCGCGCAACGAGGCGCCAATCATCTCCACTTTGAACTTTTCGAGAATACCGCTTTCCGCTAGTTCGACCGCGAGATTGAGCGCTGTCTGGCCGCCGACTGTCGGCAGCAGCGCATCGGGCTTTTCCTTGGCAAAAATTTCCGCCAAATACTCCTTTGTGAGCGGCTCGATATACGTCCGGTGCGCCAGCTCCGGGTCCGTCATGATGGTCGCCGGATTCGAATTGACCAGCACCACCTCGTAGCCTTCCGCGCGCAGCGCTTTGCACGCCTGTGCGCCGGAATAGTCAAACTCGCAGGCCTGGCCAATCACAATCGGGCCGGAGCCGATAATCAGGATTTTCTTGATGTCCGTGCGTTTGGGCATTGGTCAGTTAGAGTACCGTCGTTTCCTTGAAACGAAAAGTGGTTCCGTTTGATTCCAGCGTGTACAAATCGCGCGCAGCCCAGTCGCATCACCAGCGAACACCGTTGCGCATCAGGATGCCTTCCACGATAGGACGTCGTGCCAGATCAATCGCGTAAATCGCCTTGTAGTGATCGTGGCTTTTCCATTCGACGGTCTTGCGAGCGCGTTCCGGCCCCACCAGCGCTTCCATGGCCTGCCATTCCAGCATGCACACCGCAATGTGGTAGTAGCTGCCGATTTCCTCTCCGTCGCCATTAGGCTGCCGGTAGTCTAAGCCCGGAAACGCCTGCAGCAGGTCATCCAGCAAGGGGCGATTCATCCGCGGCCCGCGCTCGGTCAGTACCCAATGACCCTGCTCGTGAACGTAGCTCGAAAGCGCGAGATCGTCATTGTCCAAAAAGCGGAGGTTCAGCGTCAGCGTTGGCTTCGAATGCGGGATGACCCCGCGCTCGATGAGAATGTCCCGCGTAATCGTGTACTTCTTCAAGTTGTATTGCTGTGCCAGCCGCATCACCTGAAGCTTGGCTTGCTCTTCACCGGGATCGTCGTGATGCCTGGTCTTGATTTTCAGCGGAGGCGTTTGCGCAAAAGCGACTGCCAACGGCGAACAAACAACTTGCAGTGTGAAAATGAGCCCGAGGTATGTGCTTAGGCTCCGTCGTTTCACGCTCGATGCGCCCTCATCATCTCGGTGAACTGCGTGAATAAGTAGTGTGAATCGTGCGGGCCCGGCGAGGCTTCCGGGTGGTATTGCACGCTGAACAGCGGATGCCGCTTATGGCGCATCCCTTCGTTGGTGTGGTCGTTGAGATTGACGTGGGTAATTTCGACCTCACTGGAGGGGAGTGATTCGGGGTCGACGCAAAAACCGTGGTTTTGCGCCGTAATCTCAACCTTCTTGTTCAGCAAATTCTGTACCGGATGATTTGAACCGTGGTGCCCGAACTTCAGCTTAAACGTCTTGCCGCCCATCGCCAGCCCGCACAGTTGGTGGCCCAGACAAATCCCGAAAATCGGTACGCGGCCCACCAGCTTGCGAATGTTTTCCACGGCGTAGCCAACCGGCTCCGGATCACCGGGCCCATTCGAGAGAAAAACTCCATCCGGCTGCAGCGCCATCACATCGTCCGCCGAAGTTTGCGCCGGCACTACCCACGCTTCGCAATGATGATCGGTCAGCAGCCGCAGAATGTTCTGCTTGATGCCAAAGTCATAGGCTACTACGCGAAAACGGCGCGAATCCGGCGCCCGCCCGGTGTCGGGAGTGGACTCCGACCACGGCGGCAGCGTCAGCTCAATCGAGCCTTTTTCCCAACCATACGATTTGGGCGTGGTTACGCGGCTTGCCAGCTCCTGGCCGGCCATTGTCGGCAACTGCTTGGCCTCATGCACCAACTGCTCGGCGGGTGTGCCGTCCGTGGCCACCATTCCACGCAACGCGCCAACGTTGCGAAGGTGGCGCACCAGCGCCCGGGTATCAATATCCCAAATCACGGGAATTTTGTGCCGATTCAAATACAGTTGCGCCGTCTCCGCTGAACGCCAGTTCGACGAAATCTGCGAAAACTCACGCACCACCAGCGACTCGATGTACGGCCGCGTCGATTCTTCGTCATCCAGGTTCGCGCCGACGTTCCCAATATGCGGATACGTCAGGCAAACAACTTGTCCGGCGTAGCTGGGATCAGTGAAAACTTCCTGGTAACCCGTGAGGCTGGTATTGAAAACGACTTCGCCGCCGCGGCGCGTGATGGCGCCGCCGGCGCGACCGTTAAAGATGCGCCCGTCTTCGAGCGCGAGCGTGGCGGGGCGATGCGGAACTTCGGTCAGTGTTGCCTCCTAAAATTGGCATGAGAGTGTAACGCAAAACGCCGCGCGAAAGTGAGCGGCATGCATGACGCAGCAAAGAATTCTTGGCGAACCCATCTCTGGTCCGGACCGCAGCGCCGGCTCTGCCCGACGATATCACTTCGGACTGGCTTCCACTTCGGCCGGAGAGAGAGAACCGAAATGGTCCACGGGCCAATACGCAAAAACCGCGCGACCGTAAATGTACTCGCTGGAGACCGGCCCAAAGACGCGCGAATCATTCGAACTGATGCGATGATCACCCATTACAAAATAACTGTCCTTCGGCACGCGGATCGGCCCGAAATCGCTCATGTCCTCATACTGCGGCGGCACGTACGGCTCCTGAATCGCATGGCCATTTACCGAAACAATGCCTTGGCGAATCTCGACCGTTTCACCCGGCAACCCGATAACTCGCTTAATGAACGACTTTGAGCGATCGAGCGGGTACCAGAAAACCACCACGTCGCGCCGCTGAATCGGCTCGAAACGATACACAAATTTATTGATAAAGATGCGCTCCTGGTCGGAGAGCAACGGCGCCATGCTGGTGCCTTCGACCTTCACCGGCTGGTACAGGAAGACGATAATCACCAGCGCCAAGCCGATCGCGATTAGCAGATCGCGCGTCCAGACCCGAATTTCATTGCGCAAAGAACGCGAAGGATGATGCGCCGGTGCCGGAGGGTCCGGAACCGTGGGAGAAAGCGCAGGGTTCTGGTCCGAACTAGACATTTTTTGTCGCTACCCCTTATTTATAGCACGGGCATTGCGGTCGCGCCAGTTCCGTTGCGCCGCTGGCACACTGGCAATAAGATTCGCCGGGCTGAAGACTGCGTTGCCCGTTCCGGGTTGCATCGGCCGAATAGGCTGCTGTGTTGCGTTGCACCGAAGGAGCTTATCAACTAGGGTTGGTCGGGAACCGCGGCCCAGCAGAAGTTCAACACCGAAAGTGCGGAGACCACTGCGGTCTCTGCACGCAGAATGAGCGGCCCCAGCGAAGCTTCACGGAAGCCCGCGGCTCGTGCTGCAGCCAACTCCTCGTCGGTCCAGCCCCCTTCGGGCCCAATTGCCAAAACGGCAGCTAGCGGCTTCGGTGCGCCAGAGATGGCCAAGACTTGTTTCAGCGGCGGCGCATCAGCACGCTCGGAGAACAGGATGCACGTCTCTGCCGCGTAGTGAGGGAACACGTTAGTCCAAGCCGCCGCTTCGGCCAGGGCCGGCAGGCGCAGGCGCCGCGATTGCTGAGCCGACTCGAAGAGGATTTTACGCCACCGTTCTGACCGCTTTACTGCGGCGCCCACTAGATTTTTTTCGCTGCGAGCCGCAGCCAGCGGAACGATTGTCGACACGCCCAACTCCGTGGCTTTCTCTAGCGCCCATTCAAAAGCATCAAACTTCACGATGGAGAGCAGTAACGTTAGGTCAGCAATTGGGCCAATCGCCGGAATAGGCTCTATCAAGACAAAATCTACGCGATCGCGCCGCACGGACTCGATGCGCGCCAGCCACGCTGCACTCCCGTCGCTCAACTCATAGAGTTGGCCGGCCTGCGCGCGCAACACATTGCCCAGATGATGCGCGGTCTCGCCCTCGAGCACCGCGGACTTTGTATTTACATCGAACCGCTCAACGAAGAAACGCCGGCGCACTCTGAGATTCTATCGTAGGAATGCGGCCCTAGCCGAAGATGTCTTTCACTTTGTCGAAGATGCTGGAGTTGCGGTCCGCCGGCTTGTTCTCCACTTTTATCGTGGCGCCCAGCTGTTCCAGCAGCTTGCGCTGTTCGCGGCTCAGCTTCGTCGGCGTGAGCACGCGCACATGGTAGTACAGATCGCCTTTGCCGCCGCCGCGCGGGTCGGCCAGGCCCCTACCCTTGATCCGGAACACCGCGCCGCTCTGCGTTCCCTCTGGTACCTTCAGCTTTTCCTCGCCGTTTAACCCGGGAACTTGCAACTCCGTGCCCAGGGCGGCCTGCACGACACTCAGCGGAATCGTGCAATACAGGTCGGCTCCGCGCCGTTCAAAGAAACTGTGTTCCTTGACTTCAAGCACCACGTAGAGATCGCCGGCTGCACCGTTGTTCGGAGCCGGTTCGCCTTCGCCGGCCACACGCAGCCGCGTTCCCGTATCCACTCCCGGCGGAATGCGCAGTTCGATATTCTTTTCCCGCTCGATCCGGCCCTGCCCACGGCAATCCGGGCAGCGTTCGCGAACGATCTGTCCCGCGCCCTGGCAGGCCGGACAAGTGCGGGAAATCGTGAAGAATCCCTGCTGGTAGGCCAACTGGCCCCGGCCGCCACACGTCTGGCAACTCACTATGCCAGTACCCTTTTTCGCTCCCGTGCCGTTGCACGACTCGCAATACTCCTGGCGCGGAATTTTGATTTTCGTGGTGACGCCCGCCGCGGCTTCTTCGAACGTTAGCGTCATGTCGTAGCGCAAATCGGCTCCGCGCTGCTGACGCCGGCTGCGACGGCCTCCGCCACCTCCAAAGAGATCTTCGAAGCCAAAAAAATCTCCGAGAATATCGTGGAAGTCGCGAAAGACCGTGCTGTTGAAATCCACTCCGCCAGTCCCGCCGGAAAGTCCAGCGTGCCCATACTGGTCGTAAATTTCGCGTTTTTGCCCATCGCTAAGCACGCTGTACGCTTCGGTGCATTCGCGGAACTTCACTTCGGCTTCTTCTTTGTTTTCCGGATTGCGATCCGGGTGCCATTTAAGCGCAGCCTTTCGATACGAAGATTTGATCTCCTCGACCGTGGCCGTTCGGCTGACACCTAAAACCTCATAAAAGTCGCGCTGGTTCCCCTTGGACATGCAGTTCCCTCTTTGCTCCTTCAGCTGCCGCGGAAATTTTGCAACTCAATTGGCTACTTCCTTCGATGCGCCGCCCGGGTGGACCGCCACGCGCACCATCGCCGGGCGCAATACCCGTCCGTGAAATAGGTAACCGGGTTGGTACACCTGCAGCACCTGCCCGTCCTCGTGGTTCACGGTTTCCGTGCGGTCCATCGCCTGATGGAGATGGGGATCGAATTGTTTGCCGAGTGGATCCAGCCGTTCGACGCCCAGCCGCGTGACGTTGTCGACGAGCTGCTTGTAGATAAGTTCAAAACCTTTCCGGTAGTTTTCGTACTCTGGCGCGTCCCGATGCGCGGCCAGCGCGTGCTCAAAACCGTCAATGATCGGGATGAGGCTTTCGACCACCCGAGCGGTGGCCCGGCGCGAGTCTTCTGTTCGCTCCTTTTCAATGCGCTTGCGATAGTTGTCAAAGTCGGCTTGTCGCCGCATCAGCGTCTGGCGCAGGTCGTTCAGATCGTTCGCCAGTTTAGCCACTTCGGCATCCGCTGCCGCGGAATCCCGCGAGAGATTCTCGTCATCCGGCTGTTCTGGGCCGCCATTTTGTGTTGGTTCGTCCATGTTAATTACGGAATCCTTGTCCGGCACTTTGCTGCTTCTCCTCTGAAATAATTTTCTCAAATCTTGCTCAAGGCTTCGCTGAATAGCTGCGCGACATAGGCCACCGCGGTCATCGCCCGCTCGTAGTTAAGGCGCGTAGGGCCGAGGACCCCGAGTGAACCCTGCGCCAGATCATTTCGCGTGTACGGCGCGCTGATGATCGTCAGGTTGTCGCCTGCTTGCGAAATCTCTTTGACCCCAATTTGCACATGCACCGGCTCGGGAGTCTCGATGCAGGCGTTCAACACCGTGACCAGCCGATGCTTCTCTTCGATCGCCGCCAGCAGTTCGCGCAGCTGCTGCTGGTTCGTGAACTCGGTAGCGCCGACGAACTGCGCCGTACCTTCCACGTGCACCTGGCTGGCCTGATCTTCGCCAAGGATGGCCGGGTCGCACAACGTGAGTGCCGTGCTGGCCAGCCCCTCGTACTGCTCGCGATCAGTGGCCAGCTTCTGCAAGAGGTCCGCGCGAATCGCCTCCAGCGTCCACCCGGAGTAATGCCGGTTCAAAAAGTCCGCCGTGGCGTCCAGTTCCGCCTGCGAAAACGGGCGCGTTGGCCGAATGACTTTGTCCCGCGTGTTGCCGCCATGCGAAATCAACACGATTACCACCCGCTGGTCCGGCAGCAGCCACATGCGGGCGTGCTCCAAAACCGTCCGGCCCAGCGGCGGCGAAACGATAATTCCCAAACCGTTCGACACTTCCGCCAACACGTGCCCCGCGCGCTCGGTAATCTCGTTCGCCGTCTTGGCGCCGCCCATTTCGCGCTGAATCCAGTCTCGGTCGTCCACACTTAGCGTCGCCTGCGATGCAATTTCCTGTGCAAAGAACCGGTACGCCGCCGAGGTCGGCACGCGTCCTGCCGAGGTGTGCGGCTGGTACAGAAAGCCGCCGTCTTCCAGGTCCGCCATCACGTTGCGAATCGTCGCGGTGCTCAACGTCTCTTCGTAGCGCTTGGAAATCGCTCGCGAAGATACCGGTTCGCCCGTCTCGATGTACGCGCGCACCAAGTCCGCCAGAATCTGCCGGTTACGTCGTTCCTGTAACGCGAAATTCCTCATACCACCGCTTGGCTGGGCTCCAGGGCGAACACCAACGGCCCCTGTGGCCGCCTATGAATAGTTTAGGGAGTCTGTCAAGCCCGGTCAACGTCGCAGTAGCACAGGCACTCCTGCCTGTGCGCCGTTTGCGCGCCGCAAAATTACTCTCTACCGGCCAATGCCGAGGGCATCTCTTTTTCAAGCCGCTCGCGCCGGAAACGACCCCGACGCCGCAGCCGCCGCGTCACGATGACTAAATTCAATTGTTGTCGATCTGCGCCCGCTGCAGCTTGTCCGAATAATCGATGTACACGGTCTTCCACTCGGTGAAGAAATCGATCGCCGCCACTGCGGCTTCACGGTGCCCATTCCCGGTTTGTTTCGTGCCCCCAAACGGCAGATGCGTCTCCGCACCAATCGTCGGTGCATTGACGTACACAATCCCCGTGTACAAGTCCCGCGCCGCTTCGAACGCCTTGTTCACATTGCGCGTGTAAATCGAAGCCGACAACCCATACGGCACATTGTTCGCCACATCAATGCCCTCTTCGAACGACTCGATCGGTATCACCGACACCACCGGCCCAAAGATCTCCTCCTGCGCTATACGCATACGCGGCGAGCAATCCCCAAAGACTGTCGGCGCATGGAACCAGCCCTTCACATGCACGCCTTGATCGAGCCGATTTCCGCCCGTCAACAACTTTGCTCCTTCATTCTTCCCGATCTCCACGTATTCCATCACGGTCTTCAGCTGCTGCTCGTTGATGCACGGCCCCATGTCCACATCCGCGTCCAATCCGTTTCCAACGCGCAGTTTCTTCACGCGATCAACAAATCGCGACACAAACTCGTGATACACGCTCTTGTGCACCGCCACACGGCTCGCTGCCGTGCATCGCTGGCCGGTCGTTCCGAACCCGCCCCACACCGCGCCATCCACCGCCAATTCCAGGTTTGCATCCTCCATCACGAGGATGATGTTCTTTCCGCCCATCTCCAAGCTGCAGTGCTTAAACTTCGGCGCGCACGCTTCGGCAATCAGCCGTCCTACCGCGCTCGATCCCGTAAAACTCACTACCGGAACCTCGTCACTCTGCGCCAACGGCGCGCCGGCATTCGGCCCGTCACCGCTCACCAAGTTAACTACCCCTGGCGGCAGTCCCGCCTCCGAAAGCACCTGCACCAGGTTGTACGACGACAGCGGCGTATCTTCCGCCGGCTTCAGCACCACCGTGTTTCCGCTCACCAGCGCCGGCATCATCTTCCACGACGGAATCGCCATCGGAAAATTCCACGGCGTAATCATCCCGCACACGCCAATCGATTGCCGCACGCTCATCGCAAACTTGTTCGGCAATTCCGAGGGCGTCGTCTGCCCAAACAGCCGCCGCCCTTCGCCGGCCATGTAATACGTCATGTCGATCGCTTCTTGCACGTCGCCGCGCGTTTCCGCCAGCACCTTCCCCATCTCGCGCGTCATGTCCTTCGAAAACTCTTCTTTCCGCTGCACCAGCATCTCCGCCGCGCGATACAAAATCTCCGCCCGCTTCGGCGCCGGCACCAGCCGCCATTTCTGGTACGCCTGCTTCGCCGCATCCACCGCCGCGTCCACATCTTCCGATGTCGAAGACACAAACATTCCCACCAGTTCTTCGGTGTTTGCCGGATTGCGATTTTCATACGCCGTGCCGCTCCGCGACTCCACCCATTCGCCATTGATGAAATTCTTAAACACTCGGGGAGAAACTGCGGTCGCCATGCTGCCTCCTGGAAGGTGGGAAAGCCCCGTCTATCTCATTATGCCTGCGGTGCGGAAAACAGCGGCACAACTCTCAGCCAATAAATCTTACCGTCGCCCTGCGAGAGGCGTCAAACCCACATCTCCGTTGCTCCTTAGCTCGGACATCTCCTTTGCTACTTAGCCCGAGAGTGCAGGCCGCCGATGGCGCTTCTTCGCGTCCTTGCTGTCATCCTGAGCGCAGCGAAGGATCCCGGCACGGCGCCGCCCACTCACGGGCTTCGGGAATATTTCCCGCCCGTTCCCGGTCTATGGTTCAACGGATGTATCTCCTTGTGCGCGTGGCCGGTTCGTTCCACCCTGTCGAGCTGGCCGCGCGCTCTTTTACTCGGCGCCGTCCAAAACCACGCCGCGCTGCTGGCTCTTCTGAAGAAAACCTCTACTGTTCCTTGAGCTTTTCCACCACCACTTCTCCGCCCTTCATCACCCATTTCACATTAAACGCCGCAGTGATATCCGCCAGCGGATCGCCCTGGACTGCCACCAGATCCCCCCAATAACCCGGCGCGATCGCTCCCAGTTCTTTTTCCCTTCCCAATAACGCGGCCCCATTCACCGTCGCCGCCTGCAACGCCTGCTCCGGCGTCATCCCGGCCTTCACAAACCAGCCCAACTCTCGCGTATTCTCGCCGTACATCGTATACACCGCGTCCGACCCCATCGCGAACTTCACCCCGGCTTGGTGTGCCTTCCGCGCGGACTCCAGATTCCTCCGAATAAAATCTCTCGTCTTCTCTTCAAACCCCGGCGCATACCCAATCTTCTTTGCGTTGTCCAGGTAATACCGGTTGTGGTCAATCGTCGGCACATAAAACGTGCCGCGTTTCACCATCTCGCCAATCGTCGCGTCATCCAGATCCGCCGCGTGCTCCAGCGAGTCCGTACCGGCGCGCACTGCGTCGCGTGCCCCATCCGGTCCGTACGAATGAATCGCGATCTTCTTGCCCGCCCGATGCGCTGCATCGACCGCCGCCTTAATTTCGTCGTAGGAATACGTCTCGAATTGCGTCGTATCGTCATCCGTTCCTGTTGACGCGTACATCTTGATCACGTCCACGCCCGCCGCCACCTGCTGCCGCACCGCCCGCAAGACTTCCGGCACTCCATCCGCTTGCCCGCCCGCCGGCGGGTTGACCCCGGGCTTGTACGTCGAACTCGTTACAAACAGCCCGTAGCCCGCCACAAACATCCGCGGCCCAATCATTTCGCCGCGATTGATCAGATCGCGCATTGCAATGTCCATGTACTGGTCGGCGCCCAAATCGCGCACCGTCGTTACGCCGGCCTCCAGCGTGTGCAGCGCCGCTTTTCGCGCCAGAAACACTTGGACGGCCGGCGACACGTCCACCAGCTGTTTTCGCAGCGGTTCTGCACCCTTCTCGTCCGTGTAATACGTCAGGTGTGTGTGGACGTCGATCATCCCCGGCAGGCCGGTGAAGTTCGAAAGGTCGATCACCTCGGCCCCCGCCGGAATCGCCCCTGCATCGTTGGTCACGGCGCGTACCTTGCCGCTCTCCACCACGACAATCGCATTCGTCCACAGCTTTCCTCGACCGTCCCACAACTTCCCGAAGCGAATCGCCTTTGCCCGCTTGGCGTCGGAATTTCCCTGTGCCGCGGCAGGTCTCGAAAATAGAAATAGGCTGGCGCACACCAACACCACGCGCGCAATGCGAATTGCTTTCATGCCGATCCTCCGGTTGCTCTCTCGGCGCTCCGCAACGGCGATCCTGCCGCGCGGCTTGCCGGCAAACCTTCTAATTCAGTTGGACAAGGAATGCAACGCGGGGAAAAAAGAGAAACTGAATAAACCTGGAAGTCGTCGGTCGTTGCGCGTCGCAGCTTCAGCTCCGGCAACCTGGGGCGAGGAAAGGGCTGGCTTTCGCTTGTGCGGAGTTGGTTGTCTCGAACCAGAGCCCTTTATGAGCTGGCTCTAGAAACTACTTGCGCGGAACAGACGGACCCGCGGGCGGAGTCAACGCCGAGGAACTCACCGGTGGCATGGGCGCCGCCAAGCCCGCCGTCTGCGAACCCAACCCCAGCTTCTGCAACGTCTTCGCGTCCAGCTTTCCCGTCGGGCTCAGTCCGTGCGCTTGCTGAAATTTCTTCATCGCATCCACAGTCGACGCATCCCACTTCCCGTTCGGGCTGCCGCTAAACGAGCCATCCTTGCTCAGCGCCGTCTGAATCTCGGAAATGCGGTCAGACGTGGGCGCTTTCTGCCCCTTTTCCCGCACACTCGTCTTCCTCGTCGTTTTTCCGTGATGCCCGCTGCTGGGGTGGTGTTTTGCTGCCGCAGAAGACGAACCCGTGCTCTTTTTGCCGGAACCGGAAGCACTCGTCTGCGCCCAAATCATCGGCCCGCTTACACCCACAGCGCAAGCTACCAAACACGCCAGCGCCAGACGACTGGTTATGAGCACCCGCATATCTTAAAAGAAAAAAGGGAGGCGGAGACGCCTCCCTTTCCAAAATGTTACTGCTGGCCTTCTGCCGCCGGAACCACGCCAGACAGAAAGACCGTCAACACCTGATCGCTATCCTGCCGCCGCAGAACCTTGAATACCACATTCTGCCCCGGCTTTAGCTTGCTCACCGCATTCCGGTAATCGTCCAACGAAGCGATCGGCTCGCGATTGATCTCCGTGATCACGTCGCCCCGTCCAAATCCCAGATCGTCGGAAGCAAAACTGGCCGGATCGACGTCCGTCACGATCACGCCCTTCGTCGCGCTTTCCACTCCGAAACGCTGTCCGCGGTCCTTGGTCAAGCTGTCCACGTGCAGCCCAAACTCCACGGGAGTCGGCTCTTCACTCTGTCCGTTCACCCGGCCCGCCGACGTTGGGAACACGTGCGTACGGTCCTCGACGGTCGCCGTCGTTTCGTGCTGTGTCCGGTCGCGGTAGTACGTTAGCTTCACCTTGCTGCCGATACTGGCTTGGGCGATCGGATTCACCAGGTCATTCCCCGTCTTCACCGGTGTACCGTTCACGCTGCTGATCA
>Ga0335073_10001866_pt1 | contig 28551 bp, 27 predicted proteins | sample Lox_Sample_22_FD_207093 | JGI IMG/M metagenome (GOLD analysis project Ga0335073, IMG submission 207093) | Soil microbial communities from Loxahatchee National Wildlife Refuge, Florida, United States - Lox_Sample_2.2 | ecosystem: Environmental > Terrestrial > Soil > Wetlands | place: USA... | reverse complement strand
TTGTGGAGGATTGTTTAAGTCGGCCAACACCCTTTGTGCAGCCTCCAGCATGGCCGGTCCGCCCGAGGCGTGGACGGTCAGCAGGCGGACCCCGAGGGCCGCCGCCGAGCGAACCGCTCCCGCAACCGTGTTGGGAATGTCGCAGAACTTCAGATCGAGAAAAACGGAGTGGCCGCGCGCAACCAGAGGCTCGATTACCTGCGGCCCGGCGGCGGTAAACAACTCCATGCCCACTTTGAACCACCGGCAGGTGCGTTCCAGGCGATGCACAAGCTCGGCAGCGGCTTTCGCATCCGGCACGTCGAGGGCGACGATGAGCCGCTGGCGGGCCTCATCGATGCGGTCCAGTTCCGGCGCGCGCACCGGCGTAAAGCTTGGCTTCAGTCGTTCGGGGATCGGCATACCCCCATCGTAAAGCAACTGCCGGAGGGCAGCGCGGGCCGTGGAAATCCGATAAGCTAGAGGAGGAGTCAATCTTTTAGAGCAACTTGTAGATTGCTCTGGAAGTTATTGCAATGAAGCAGGTTAACTGTCGACGCGGCACCACTGAGAGTTACCCCTGCGTTGGACACGGGAGGGAGCCCTCAGTCTTGAAGACCAGATTGTTGTGGATCTTCGCATTTGTCAGTGGGATTGTTCTTTGGGGAACGGGTGGGGCAGCCTGGGCTGCCGATGTCGATACCAACCCGATGAACTACGATCCGCAGGTGCGGGAAGCTTATCAGCACTTTTACAACCTCGATTACCCGGGCGCGGTCGCACTCTTCGAGAATTTTCATCATGAACATCCCGGCGACCCACAGGCTACGGCTTATCTTCTGAATGCCGTTCTCTTTCAGGAACTCTACCGCCAGGACCTGCTCGACACCACGTTCTACGCGAATGATGGCTTTCTTTCCGGTCGTCATGCCACCCAGGAAGATCCGAAGCAGCGCGACCGTATCTTTGCGCTTGCGGACGAAGCCGTCCGCGAGGCGGATTGGAAGCTCAGCCAGAATCCGAACGACGTGAACGCCCTCTTTACCCGTGCCTGGGTGCGCAGCCTGCGCTGCTCCTATGTGGCGATGGTGGAGCGCGGATTCGGATCGGCCTTCCGGCTGGCCTCCAAGGCAAAAGACGACGCCCAGCGCGCGCTGGCGCTGGACCCGAATTACGTCGACGCGAAGTTGATTACGGGTGTGTACAGCTACGTTGTCGGCGCGCTGCCCTGGCCCTTCAAAGTGATGATCGGGTTTGCCGGCATCACCGGGTCCAAATCCACCGGCATGGCGCTCCTGGATGACGCGGCCAACCGCGGCGTGCTGACCAGGGTCGAAGCGCGCACGGTCATCGCCCTTTTTCTACGTCGCGAGGCCAAGTATCAGCAGGCCATCCAGGTAGTGCTAATCCTCAAGAACCAGTATCCGCGGGACTTTCTCTTCTGCCTGGAGGAGGCGAATCTGCGCAAGGATGCCGGCGAGGGGATGGGCGCAGTAACGGCTTACAAACAAGTCCTTGCCGATAGTGCGAGACCGGGATATTTTGCTTCGGCACGGTTGGAGCTGGCGGATTTTGGGCTGGGGGATGCGTTGCGCGGTCAGCGTCACTACGATGAGGCCGCACAGGCCTATGAGCAGGCAGCCGAGACGCCCGGCGTAGGGCCGGAGCTGAAGATTCGGTCACTGCTGGCTGCCGGGCAATGCCACGATCTGCTCAGTGAGCGTCCGCTGGCGGTGAGGGACTACGAGGACGCCATCCAGGCCGGCCCCAACACCTCGCGCGCCGATATCGCACGCAAGTGCCTGCATAGTCCGTACAAGGGAACATAACCAAGTTTCACGGACCGGATTTAGTATCGCTCCGCAATCGCGGGGAACCGGCGCGGCGCGACCATCGTACCCTTACTGAGATTGCACCGCTGTGCGGAGGGACCGACGATGGCTGTCTTTTGTCAGAGCTGTGGAACTGGACTGCCGGTGAGCGCGCGTTTCTGCTCGAACTGCGGAGCCAGCGTGCCCCGGCCACAGCCGACACCGGGACGGCCTCTTATCCGGCCCCGTACCGGCCGCCAGATCGCTGGCGTTTGCCTGGCCTTGTCGCAATCGAACGGCTGGGATGTTTCGGTGGTGCGCATTCTGGCCGTGCTCGGCTTCTTCTTCTCGAGCGGCCTGGTCGGCGTTGCCTATGTGGCCGCCTGGATCGGCATTCCCGATGAGACGGCCAATCTGCCGGGAGCGTATCCTCCTGGTATATGAACGGCAGCTACCTCTCGGGTAAGGCAATGCTCGCATTTGAGGATTCCGGCCTAGGCCTGCCCGTCATCTTTCTCCATCCCACACCACTCCATCGCGAGTATTGGCGGCCGCTGATTACGGAAATTGCCGGCGTGCGCGCAATTGTTCCCGATCTGCGCGGTCACGGCAGGTCGGAGCTGGGCGCAGAGTTGCCGGTGGGCGCATTTCCCAGAGTTCCTGACGCGCCGGTGCTGACCATGGCGCAACTCGCTACGGACGTCCTGGCTCTTCTGGATCACCTTGCACTGCCGAGCGCGGTCTTTGCCGGGTGTTCGATCGGGGGATACGTAGTGCTGGAGCTCTGGCGCCGGGCCCCGGAACGGATGCGCGGACTGGCGTTTGTCTGCTCAAAGCCGCAGCCGGATGCGGAGGCTAACCTGGCTAAGCGTGCCGAAACCATCGCCAAGGCGCGCGCCGGCGAGACCGCGCAGCTCTTCGACGGAATGGCCCAGACGCTCGTCGGCGCCTCGACGCGCTCGCGCCGGCCTGGAGTTGCCGCCGAGGTGCGGGCGCAAATGACGCTCACACCGGAAGCCTTGGTGGCCGTGCAGGCTGGTCTGGCCGCAAGGCCCGACTCCGTGCCCACCGTAACGACGATCAGCGCGCCGGTGCTGGCGGTCGCGGGCGGCGAAGATGTGCCGGTGAGCCCGGCAGAGATGGAGTCCTTTCGCGCTGCGCCGGGAGGATGCGATTTCCACCTGGTTTCCGATGCGGGTCATTTCGCCGCGTACGAGCAGCCGCAGAAAGTAGCTGCTTTCTTTACGCACTGGCTGCGGCCGCTGCAGAGCTGAGTTTTGGTCTCAGCTTCCGGCATGCGGCGCTGACAAAATGCCGCATGGAATGATTTACTTTTCACTGACTTGTTTTTCCGGAGGATACCGTATGAATGATTCGGCGATGGAGAACGCAAGCCGGCGCAGTTTTTTGCGCGCCGTTCCGGCCGCCGCGGCAGCGGGTCTGGCGCTGACCGATGCCCTGTTTCTTCCGCGCGATCCAGCAGCGCAGGAGGCTTCGGCCGGAGGGCCAGCCTTTCAGCTTTTTACCGCGGACGCTTTGAAGAGTGACGGTGAGGCGCTCAACGCCAGCCCCGGCAACAACAACCTGGTGGACGACAAAACATTCACAGTGGTCATGACAACGGAAAAGACCAAGGCCGGCAAGGAGTTCGAGTGGCATGAGGGACGCGACCACGTCTTTCAGATTCTCGACGGATCCACGGTTTACGAGGTGGGCGGAACACCGAAGGGCGGACACAACACGAAGCCAGGCGAATGGCTTGCGCCGGAGTCTGAGGGTAGTACCAAATACACGCTCAATAAGGGCGATATGCTGATCGTCCGCCGCGGCACCCCGCACAAGCGGACCACGAAAGACAGCGTCACGTTCTTGCTGATCTCGGCGCAGGGCTCTGTGAGCGCATAGCGGGATCGCTTCAAGCCAGGGCAAACGAAAAGAGCCTTCGCGGTCCGGCGAAGGCTCTTCTTGTAGCGGCGCTGCTCAGCGCAGCGGATGTTCCGGCTTACCTGCGCGAGTTGAGCTTCGAGAGCAGACGGATCATCTCCAGATACAGCCAAACCAGCGTGACCATGATGCCGAAGGCGCCATACCACTCCATGTACTTCGGGGCGCCGTAGCTCACGCCCTGCTCGACAAAGTCGAAGTCGAGCACGAGATTGAGCGCGGCGATGCCCACGACGAACAGGCTGAACAGGATGCCAATGGGGCCTGCGCCATTGACGGTCATGAACCGCACGCCAAAGAAACCCAGCAGCATCTCGGCGAGGTAAAAGAGCATGATGCCGCCGGTGGCCGCAACGATACCCAGCCGCAGCTTCTGCGTGACCCGGATCAGTCCGGAACGGTAGGCGAGCAGCAGCACCAGGAGAGTGCCGAAGGTGAGGCTTACGGCCTGGATCGCGATGCCGGGATAGCGAAGGTCGAACATGGCCGATACGCCACCTAGTACCATGCCCTCGAGCAGCGCGTAGATCGGCGCGGTCACGGCGGACCACTCCTTCTTGAAGATTGTGATGAAGGCAAAGATCAGGCCGCCGAAGGTGCCGATCATCAGCCGCCCGGCGATGTCGTTGATGTCTCGGGTCTGGAGGAAGTCGTTCCAGGTCCAAGCCGCCGTGGCCAGGGCGCAGAGCAGCAGGATGGCAGTCTTATTGACGGTCCCGCTCAGGGTCATGCGGGCGGTCGCATCAATCATGCGGCCGTAGGGGCCGCCAGTAACATTTTTGAAGGTATTCTCGCCGAGGGCCGGGTTCGAGGTTTTCAGCAAAGGCATAGGGTCAAATCTCCGTTTTAACCAAGGCAGGGGACTCTCCGGCACTTGGGCCAGGGAATCGAGCCGTTAACCCTGATGAAAGCTATTTTAGTCCTTCCTGGATGAGCACGCCCGGACGCTAAATAAACTTGAGTGTTGGCTCTTCAGGCACTTCCCACAAGGAGGTGACCGCTTTTCTGGTCTGCGCGTTGGATTTTCTGAAAAATATTCTTAAAAAAGCCTAAACTTTTCGCCCAAAATGCCGATCAGCACGCCAAGCAAGTTTCCCCAGGAGCTTTTCCACTTGCGAGGAGATATGGGAAGCATTGGTTCAATATCGGCAGCTTCGCTGGCAGCGTCGGCGGAGACAAATCTGGCCCTCGATGTCGGATTTACCACGACGGTTGCCGGCAAAACCTACGACGCGGGCGTAACCTATTCAGGAAGTGAGTACATCGCCGAAGACCCCAGTTTGAACGGAGCCTTGGCTACCGGCCAGACGATGGGGGACGCGGAAAGCAACCTCGCTACGCGCCTCGATGCAATCGTCTAGTCCGGGTCGCCGGGTTCAGGCGCTTTGCGTGCCCGCCCATTCTGCGGAAGAAGCGGGAGCGCCTTTCGCTCCTGTCGCATAAGCCGATGGATAGTGGGAGACCGTAGACCTCAGCTTTTCAATGGCGTCGACGGCCCGAATGCCGCCACGCGCGCCCTTTGCCATGCAGTTCATCGCCGCGGCGGCGCAGGAAAAGTCGAGCTGCTGTTTGAGCGGCCAGTCCTGGAGTAATCCATAGATAAAACCCGCGCGAAAGATGTCGCCCGCCCCGGTTGTGTCGACCACCGAGATGCGGTAGGCAGGGGAGTGAATCAGCTGGCGGCCATCCCAGGCCAGCACGCCGTCTTCTCCCAGCGTCGCGGCGCTCAACCTGCAACCGTAGCGCGTCTGCATCCGTCGTAAGGCCCGCTCCAAGTTGTTGTCGTCCATGAGCCGGCAGGAAAAATTCTTGTTCACGATCATGTAGTCGATGTTCGCGATCAGATCGTCCACGCCGGGGTAGGGCTCATCGAGATCGGCGACCACCAGCACGCCGGCGGCACGGGCCCAGCTGGCTGCCTGCGTTGCGGCCGCGGTGTCGAAGCCATCGACGTGCAGTACCCGCGCATTCACAATCCATTCCCGCTGGAGTTCTTCGGGGCGCAGCACCATCCGCTCGTCACGCTGGCAGAGAATGGTGCGCTCGCCGCCGCTGTCGACCATGATGACGTTGTGCAGGCTGGCGTGTCCGGGCACGGTAACGATACGCGCCTCGGCGCCGACGCTCTCGAAGGCAGACTTGTGCAGACGGGCTGCGTCGTCGTCGCCCAGCTTGCCCACATAGCGGGTGCGCAGGCCCCAGGTCTGGCAAGCCACAACAGTGGTGGCTACCTGGCCGCCGGGCATGATGGCGCGCTCGCTGTACTCGACCTTGGCCCCGCGGTCGGGATAGCTGGCGAGGGGAATCACGGTGTCGGTCGCATTCAGTCCGACGCCCACCATGTCCACTTTTTGGATCTCGGTCATTCCGCTATTGTAATTCCCTTCACGCTTTCGATGCGCCCGGGCGGATGCTGTACGCTCAAGATATTCTCTTGGTTTTGGATCAGGTCTGTGGAAGAACAAACATCTGCGCGCCCTTTTCAGTATCCGCGGCCCGGCGCACCGCTCTCCTGCAACAGAGTCTCGCTGGAGAACCTGGCTCGCCAGTTCGGCACCCCCTTGTATGTCTATTCCGCCGATCAGATTGCCGAGCGGCTGCGCCTGTTTCAGCACGCCCTTTCGGGCCGGGATCACCTGGTTTGCTATGCGGTAAAAGCCAACTCGGCGCTCGCGATCCTGAAGCTACTGGCTGACCTGGGTGCGGGCTTCGATATCGTCTCCGGCGGCGAACTCGAGCGTGTGCTGGCTGCCGCGCCGGAAGCCGCAGGGCGCGTGGTCTTCTCCGGCGTGGGCAAGACGGCCGCGGAGATCGATCTCGCCTTGCAGGCCGGCATCCTCGAATTCAACGTCGAGAGCGAGGCTGAGCTGGAGCTGCTGGCTGCGCGGGCCAAAAAGCTCAAGACCAGGGCGCGGTTTGCGCTGCGCGTGAATCCTGATGTGTTTGCAGACACGCATCCCTACATCTCCACGGGATTGCGCGAGCACAAATTCGGAATCGACATTCGCCGCGCGCTTGCGATCTACAAGCGCGCGGCTGCGAATCGCTGGCTGGAAGCGCACGGCGTGAGCGTGCATATCGGCTCACAGATCCGCTCGGCAGAGCCTTTTGGCGCGGCGATGGACCGAGTGAGCAAGCTCGCGCGGCAGCTGGCTCGGGAAGGCATCGAGCTGAGGGCCGTGGATGCGGGCGGCGGCCTGGGCATCGACTACCATGGAGGCCCCGCTGCAGCGAAATTCGACGCCGCCGGGAAGGTGCGTGAATACGCCGCGGCGCTCGAGAAGGCGCTGGGAGATTTCAAGGGGCGGCTGCTCATCGAGCCGGGGCGGTTTCTGGTGGCGCAGGCCGGCGCACTCGTGACGCGCGTGCTGCACGTGAAGCGCAACGGCAAGAAGACCTTTGTCATCACGGACGCGGCGATGAACGACCTGATTCGTCCGGCGCTCTATCAGGCGCATCACGAGATTGTGGCGGTGCGGCCGAGAGCAGGGAAGCCGGCAATTGTGGATGTGGTGGGGCCGGTGTGCGAGTCCGGCGATTTCTTCGCGCGCGACCGCAAACTGGGGCCGGTGCGCCCGGGTGACCTGGTGGCTCTGCTCGACGCGGGCGCCTACGGCATGGCGCAGAGCTCGAACTACAACACGCGTCTGCGTCCGGCCGAGGTGCTGGTCGAAGGCGCGAAGGCAAAGCTGATCCGCAGACGCGAGACGATGGCCGATCTGCTTGGCCCGGAGTTGGTCTGAAGGACCAATGCCTCTCGTCTTAAGGGCGGTATGATGGGAGGCGAGGTTTCCCGTGGAAGAGCGCATTACAATCGAGCCCGGTAAGCGCTCGGGTCAGCCGTGCATTCGGGGACTGCGCATTACCGTTTGGGATGTGCTGGACTGGCTTGCCGCGGGAGAAAGCGAGGAACAGATCCTCGCCGACTATCCTGAGCTCGAACCTGCAGACTTCCGCGCGGTGTTTGAATTCGCTTCGCGCGTCGGACGGCGCGTCGCGCTGTGAAGCTGCTTTTTGATGAGAACCTCTCACGACGGATCGTCCCCCGCATCCTTGATCTATTTCCGGAGTCCAGTCATGTCAGTGCTCTTGGTTTGCTCAAGACGCCGGATGTTGCGGTCTGGGAGTTTGCGCGATCGAATGGGTTCGTGATTATTACGGCGGACGCGGACTTCTACGAAATGGCCATCACCAAAGGAGCTCCTCCTAAGGTGATCTGGCTTCGTGGTTGCGACTATCCGACCGCGGTGGCCGAAGAACTGATTCGCAACCAGTCCATCCGCATCGCTGGGTTCGGCGATGAGCAAGATCAGGCCGTCCTGATTCTCCGACCGTAGTACCGGGGCGCGTGGTCCCGTCGCGCCTGTTATGGTGTTGCACGGGAGATTTCGCAATGCGACTTCGTGTCCGGTGCATCTGCATCCTGTTTGCTGTAATAGCTTTGTTGGCTATGTCTGCCTCCGTTCAAGCCGACCCTCTCACCGTGAAAACCGTGCAGGGCAAACTGCATGGCAAGACCATCAACAATGGGAAGGTGCGCGCATTTCTCGGCATTCCTTATGCGGCGCCGCCGGTCGGCGATCTGCGCTGGAAGGCCCCCGCGCAGCCCGCGAAATGGAAGGGAACGCGCGAAGCGGTGAACTACGGCGCGCGCTGCATGCAGGGCGATGTCTTCGAGGATATGGTCTTTCAGGATAGCGGCCCCAGCGAGGATTGCCTGTACCTGAATGTTTTCACGCCCGCGAATACGGATCGCCACACCCGGCTCCCCGTGATGTTCTGGATCCACGGCGGCGGTTATCGTGGAGGCTCTGCCTCCGAGCCGCGCCACAATGGCGATTTCCTCCCGCTCAAAGGAGTGGTGCTGGTCACCATCAACTACCGGCTCGGTGTCTTCGGATTTCTCGCGACTGCCGACCTGGCCCAAGAGGCCGGCGGTTCCGCAGGGAATTATGGATTGATGGACATGGTGGCCGCACTGCAATGGGTCCACGCGAACATCGCGAAGTTCGGCGGTGATCCAGACAACGTCACGATCTTCGGCGAGAGCGCGGGATCATTCGCTGTCAGCACATTGATGGCTGCGGTGCCGGCGCAAGGACTGTTTCAAAAGGCCATCGGCGAGAGCGGCGGTGCATTGAACCTCGGCGCGTCCGACACGCCTTCCCTCGAAGCGCGCGAGCAGCGCCAGCAGGACTGGGCCGCCACCCTGGGCGCTTCCACGCTTGCCGAACTGCGCGCTCTGCCCGCCGCGACCATCGCCGCGGCAGCCGAGAAGAAAGGCGCTCCCAGTTTCACTACCGTGATCGACGGCAAGTTTTTGACTGAGCCAGTGGCAGCAACCTATGCGGCAGGCAAGCAGGCGCATGTGCCGCTCCTTGCGGGATGGAATCGCGATGAGCAGTTTGGGCTTGGAAATGACATGACCGCAGCCAAGTGGAAGGACTTTGCCGCACAAACCTTCGGCGAGCACGCGGCCGCATTTCTTTCGCTCTTTCCCGGCGATACCGATCAGCAGGCGGTGCGCTCGGCGATCGACTACGACAGCGACAAGTTCATCGCCTTCAGCACCTGGAGGTGGGTCGACGCGCAGACGAAGACGGGCGATGCGCCCGTTTACCGCTATCACCTGGAGCTTGCCGCGCCGCCCAGCAAGTTTCATCGCGGTTGGTTCGCGTTTCACTCCGACGACATTGAATATGTCTTCGGCACGCTGGATACGCGGCCCGGCGCCGAATGGCGGCCCGAAGACCGCAAACTGAGCGATCAGATGATGAGCTACTGGACCAACTTCGCCAAGACGGGCGATCCCAACGGGCCGGGACTTCCTCTGTGGCCGCGCTTCGACAAAGGCGGGACGATCCTGCATCTGGACAGCGAAATCACCACCGGCCCGGATACCACGCAGGCTCGCTACGAATTTCTGCTGAAGTGGATGCCGAAATCTCCTCCGCGGCTCTGACGCGCTCGCGGCCCCGACGCGCTACTGGCTTACGCCCGAAGCAGCTGCAAATCCAGCGTTCTGGGCCGTGGGAGTCGCGCTGGCTGCTGGCGGATCGGCAAACGTCGAGTTCTTGGCATTGAGAGCGTTCGAGTAGTCCGGTCCCAGCCCCAGCTTTTTCAGAGCCCGCGAGTCGGGCATCAGCTTGGTCTGCCAGCCCTGGTCGGCCTGATATTTCTGCATCGCCGCTATGGTAGTCGCGTCCCAATTGCCGGACGCTTCGCCGGTAAGGTAGTGCTCGCGGATCAACGCCTGTTGGATCTGCGTAGCGCGTTCTGGATCAATGGCTTGCTGGCCATGCAGACGGTGTGAACGGGTGTGCAGCAGCAGCCGGTGGTGGCTGCGACGGGACGACCTGGAGGTAGTCGACCCGTGGTGGACGGTGGACGCGAAGGCCGGCGCGGCGAGCAGTCCAGCGCAGATCAGAAAAGCCGAAGCGGCTCTGAAGGAAAACACGAAAGCATCACCTCAGGGTAAAACATTCAGATCGCCGGAAACTGTGCGTGCAGTCTAGCGGATCGTTTGACGTGCGACAAGGAGAAAATCGGTCCGATACATGACTTTCGGATCCTGGAAGGTGGCGCCGGTGAGGAAATCTCCTCGCCGGCGCCGGTTCGCCCCTACTGGAGCGTGCCTCCCACGTAGTTGATTCCTGCCTCGGGATGGCGTGGATCGATCACTTCAAACACCACGTCATCACCGGTTTTCAGCTTGCTGACAATCGCTTCGAACTGTTCTTTCGTGCCTGTGGGTTGCTTGTTGACGCGGGTAATGACCAACCCGGGCTCCAGTCCCTGCAGGTCGCCGAAGGAGCCGGTACGCACGGACTCGATCTCCACTCCGGAATTGTGAATCTTCCCGGCTATGGTGGGCGACAGGTCACGAACGACGATGCCCAGCTTGGTTTCGCCGGCACTACCCTCATTGTCAGGACCCTGCGCCGCCTGCGGATTGTTGAGCTCGGCAAAGACCTTATCACGGTCGCCGATTGTGACCGTGGTATCGCTGGGCTTTCCGTCTCGGATGAAGCCGAGGCGAATGGTCGAACCGGGCCTGCGGCTGGCGATCTCGTTCACCAGGTCGTCGCCATCCTTGATGTTGCGGCCGTCGATTGATGTGATGATGTCACCCGGCTTCAGTCCTCCCTTCTCGGCGGGACCTCCGGGCTGCACTTCCTGCACCAGCACGCCGTTCTTGAAGCCGTAGACGCGGTTCACGGCGTTCGACAGGCCTTCCTTGAACTGGATGCCGATGGAACCGCGCGTCACCTTGTGGGCCGGGCTGATCAGGTCGTTATACACCGAGACCACGGTGTTCGAAGGCATTGCAAAACCAATGCCCTGGTAGCCGGCTGATTGCGTGTAGATGGCGGTGTTTACGCCGATGACGTTGCCGTTCATATCCAGCAGCGGGCCGCCGGAGTTGCCGGGATTGATGGCCGCGTCCGTCTGGATGAAGTGCTGGAACTGGCCACTGGCGCCGGGCTCAATGGTCCGGTTCTTGGCGGAGATGATGCCCGCGGTGACGGTCTGCGCTAATGCGAACGGGCTGCCGATAGCCTCCACCCAGTCGCCTACCTGCGCTTCGTCGGAGTTGCCCATCTTCACGGTGGGTAGCGGGGTGCTGGTGTCAATCTTGATCACGGCGAGATCGGTCGCCTTATCGATGCCGATCACGCGGGCCGGACGTCCGAGGTCCTGGGTGTCGGGATCGGTCGACAGCTTCACATAGATCTTGTCGGCCTTGTCGACGACGTGATCATTAGTGATGATGTAGCCCTTGGAATCGACGATGAAACCGGAGCCCAGCGATTCCTGCACCTGGCCGCCCTGATCGCCGCCGCCGTCCGGCTGGCCTGGAACCTGGCCGCCAAAGAAGCGGTTGAAGAAGTCCTGGAAGTTGTCCTGGCCTTGACCCTGACCTTGCTGATCGTCATCACCCTGGCCGTCGTCGGGACTCTGCGGATTGGGTTGGGCGTGGAAGCGGAAGTTGCGGCGCCCCCGGTTGTCCGATTGCTTCGGCAGAGTCTGAGTGTTGATGTTCACGACCGCGGGAGCAACTTCGTGCGCAATCTTCACAAACTCATTCGGCTGAATACTGGAATTGACGATCTTGAGAGGAGATGCGTCGGTGCTCGAGTTTTGCTGTTCCTGCCCGCGAACTCCGTGTGCCGCAAAGGAGCCGCCAATGATGGCGGCCGAAACAGTGGCAAGCACAATAAAAGCGGAAGCGAGACGGCGAGCGCGCAGCCGTTCGAAGAGCAATTTCATAAAGTTCGGTAACCTCGTCACGTGGCCAGTTTTGTGGCCGGCATCTCAACCTACCAGCCGTGTTCCAGTGGTTTGATGCACCAACTCCCAGTATAGCGATTTGCACGGGGCTCGTCCGGCAATCGGCCGGTGTTTTTGGACGGCCCGCACCGGCATTTTCTGGCTCCCGGTGGCGGGCGTTATCGGATATAGACGCAGGTTACCGGAAAGAGTCGCAGCCGCACGTGATGAAACGGGAGAGAAGTGGCTGCTTGCAGCACCTTTCCCTCACTGTTCGGCTGCCCAGTCCAGCATGGCGAGCGTGAGCAGCAAGATGCGCCGCAGTCCGAGTTCGCGATTGTTCGCCGAATACCACTCCGACAGCGTGTGAGCACCACCCCCTTCTCCGCCAGCGCCCAGCGCAATAGCCGGTATGCCCAGCGAGAGTGGGATGTTAGCGTCTGTCGAACCCAGGCGCAGATCGGTGCGCAGGCTCAGATGGCGGTCGACTGCCCGAAGAGCATCGAGCAAAGGAGAATCATCCGGCAGACACGCCGCGGGCCGGTCACCGATTTTGACAATCGTGGAGGAGAGCAATCCCTTGCCCGTGCCGCCGGTGATCTTCGCCTTCAAATTACAGCGGGCGACTGATTCTTCGACCGCCCGCTGCAGGGCGAGTTCGAGGGCCAGCAGTTGCTCTGCGCTGGTCGAACGAAAATCTACCGTCGCCTCGGCGCGTTCGGGAATGGAGTTGACGCTGGTTCCGCCGCGGATCGTGCCCAGATTCAGCGTAGTACGGGGCTCGTCGGGTAAGACAGTTTCGGCAATAGTCGCGAGAGCCGATGCAAGCGCCGCGATCGGGTTCGGGGTGCCCGCGTCAGTGAAGCTGTGACCTCCCGGCCCGGTAATGGATACCAGAAATCGCCGGCTACCGAGGGCCTGCGTCACCGCGCCATCCGCGCCTGCGCCATCCAGAACGATATGGGCGGCGACGCGGCCGCCCAGGGGGCTTTGGCCGTAGAGATGCCGCATACCCCGCAGATCGCCTTCACCCTCTTCGCCCACATTGCCCATGAAAACCAGCGGGACCGGCAGGTCCGCACCGGCATGCCGCAGCGCGTGGGCGATGGCCAGCAAACCGGCGACACCAGCCCCGTTGTCACACGCTCCCGGAGCGGTGAGGCGAGAGCCGTCCACTATGGGATGAAGCGGTGTGTCGGCGGGAAAGACAGTATCGAGATGGGCGGAGAGCAGGACCACCGGGCCGGTGCTTTCGGGTGGCAATGCGGCGGCGGGCAACACACCAAAGACGTTGCCGGCTGCGTCGGTTTCCACTCGGCTCAGCCCCATCGCCGCGAACTGCTCGCCAAGCCAGCTTGCGCGGGCCTGTTCGCCATGGAGCGGCGCCGGTATTCCCACCAGTTTTGCCTGCCATTCCATGATTCTTTGGGGATGCGCGTGCAGCCACGCGAACGCTGCGTGCAGAGGCCGGCGTGCTGCCAGCGCCGTCACGCGGGAGAAAGCCGAATTGCGAGCGAGAAGAACCATTCTGATTGCATTCAGCGTAACAGGGAAGCGGCACTGGCAGAGTCCATGCTGCGGGCCGATCGCGAACGATCTCTATGGACGCAACAGCCGATCTGAGAGCAGAGAGTGCATTTCACGCCTTCCATCAGCGATCAACGCGACAAAGACCAACTCTCCCTGAACTCTGTAGATTATTCTGTAGGGCTTGAAGAAAACCTCGCGATAGGTACGATTCCCCAGGGCCAACAATTCGGGGGGATGTACGCCGCGCATGGGAAGATTTTCAAGTGTCGATATGGCCTTCAAAATGTGAAGGGCCACGGAATCCGCTTTGTCGCGCGAGTCACTCTGCGAGATATAGTCGTGAATTCGACGCAGATCTTTGCGAGCACCTGCCGTGACCCTCACGGAAAAGGTCATGAGGCTTTCGCTTCTTCATCGCGATATTCAGCCAGCACGTCCTTCAGCGGGACGGTTTCTCCGTGTTCGATCTCTTTTTCGGAGATCGCCAGAATCTTGAGCAAAGCGAGCGTTTCGTGCATCTCCTCGTAACTGCGCACATCAAGAAGCACTGCCCGTGCTTCCCCGTTCTGGGTGATGATCAACGGTTCGCGGTCCTCAGCGATCCGGTCAAGCAACTCGGCGGCGTGCGATTTGACGTAGCTGATGGGCTTGATTTGCTTCGAATAGCGCATCAAATTTGTCCTTGCCAAGCCGATTATAGACTGAAAACAGATTGAAATCAGTCCTTATTCAGTCCTGCTGCCGGTATTCCACCGAGTGTAGGAACAATCCTCGCGCCGGAGCGGTTGGCCCCGCGGCAGGGCGGGATCGTGCGGCCAGGATTCGCGTCATCTCCTCTGCTCTCAGGAGTCCGCGACCGGCATCGAGCATCGTGCCCACCAGGTTGCGGACCATGTGGTGCAGAAATCCATTCCCGCGGACCCGATAGACCCAAAGCTCGCCCTCTGCGGTCTCGCGGCGCTCCCAGGCTGAGGAAAAGATGCTGCGCACGGCCGAGGTTAGTTGCGCAGTTTCCGATTCAAATGAGGCGGTACGTGCGGCCAGGTCCGGATCGTTTGCCGCGAAGCTCGAAAAGTCATGCTCGCCAACAAAAAAACAGGCCGATTCCTCCAGGGCCGCAAACTCCATCGGCCATGGGCAGGGGAAGACGAATCGGGCCAGGAACGGGGAGCAGATCTCGGAGCGGAAGATGCGGTACTCGTAGGTCTTGGCCACAGCCGAGTGCCGCGCATGAAAGGCGCCGTCGCCGACGATTCGGGCTTCGAGAACGCGAATGGCCGCGGGCAGGGTGCGATTGAGCGCGCGCTGCAGGTTTTCCGGCGGAATGGGCGCCGTGAGCGGAAAGCTGGCCACCTGCGCCAGCGCGTGTACGCCGGCGTCGGTACGGCCGGAGCCCTGTGGAAGGGGGGATTCGCCGGTGATGCGGCCCAAAGCAGCTTGCAATTCACCCTGGATCGTGGGCTTGCCGGGCTGCACCTGCCAGCCGTGGAAGTCCGTTCCGTCATAGGCCAGTGTGAGCTTCCAGGTCCGTTCCTCTGGTGCTGTGCCAGGTCCGATGGGTTCCGCTTCACTCATTGCTGCCTAACAGGTTACCTGACCTGCGCCAGTCACGGTCGTGACGAGTGTGAGTGAGATATACTCAGGTCTTTACAGCCTGTCGCGAGTCAGTTTGTGGAAAGCCGGGAACGATCCGGCTGCCAATCGCGTAATACCAGTCTCAGAAACCTTTACCGGAAGCGAACCTGGTTCCTGGGCGCCACAAATTTGCATCCCGAGCGGTTCATAGACCGTCTTGTGAAGTGGCATTCCAGGTTTCGTAACAATTTGGTGGAGAGGATCATGCATTTGCAGAGCAGACGTGTGTTCGGACGAAAAAATATAGCCGCCAGCACCACGAAGGGCCAAACCGCTAACCGGCTGCGGGCCGCGGCCGTCATCCTGCTTACGCTGTCGACGGTTGTTCCTCAGGGATACAGCCAGGAGACGCCGACGCAGTCGACCACAAAATCAGCATCCGAATTGCCGACGGCGCCGGTTCCCGAACAGACAGAGCCGGTGAAGCTGCGCCAATCCTCGCGCGATTTTTCCAAGCCTGCGGGCCGCCTTTTAGGGAATCCGATCAACAAGTACCGGCCCACCACGATCGCCAAGGCCGACTTCAATAATTCGGTGCGGCTGAACGACCTGGTGAAGGACGGCAAGATCTACCTGAGCCTCTCGGATGCGATTGCACTGGCGCTTGAAAACAACTATGACATCGGAATCGCCCGTTATTACCTCGACATTGCCGACACTGATCTGCTGCGCGCTAAGGCGGGATCGACGCTGCGCGGCGTGGGCGCTACGGTCTTGCAAAACACATTGGGCGGCACCTCGCAGACGCTGAGCGCCAGCGGTTCGCCGGGTTCCGTGAGCGGCGCGACTGCGGGCAGTTCCGGCCTGGTTTTGTCGACAGACGGAGCTGGCCCCGTCCCCGAGTATCGCGATCCACTGGTGAGCGGCACGATCCAATTTGAGCGGCAGAAGTCTCCGCAGACCAGTCCGTTTTCTCCGCGGTCTTTTACGAATGCGGACACGTACAACTTCACCTACACGCAGGGCTGGGTGACGGGAACGTCGGGCACCCTGACCTGGGACAATAGCCGCACGACGACGACCGGCTTCAACAGCTACAGTCCGCAGCTTTTCTCAAACTTCAAGGCGACCGTCACGCAGCACCTGCTTCAGGGCGCTGGCATCTTCGTGAATAACCGCTTCGTGTATGAGGCGCTTCTCGATCGCCGTATCACCGACTCGACCTTCCGGCAGCAGATTCTCGCCACGGTGAACCAGGTGGAAAACATCTACTGGGTCGTCGTAAGCGCGTATGAGGACGTGCAGGCGAAGCAGCGCGCCCTGACCCAGAGCACGCAACTGGACAGCGATACGCGCAAGCAGCTGCAGGTTGGCACGATGGCGCCGCTTGATGTAGTGCAGGCCGATTCGACGGTGGCCACCGACAAGCAGGCGCTCATCAATTCACAGAGCAACCTCAACTATCAGCAGCTGATTCTGAAGCAGGCGATTACCCGGAACTTGAACGATCCAACCCTGGTGGCGGCGCCGATTATTCCCACGGACCGGGTGAACCTGGATCAGCTTCCTGAGGAGAAGGAAACTCCCGATGAGCTCGCACAGACGGCTTTCAAGAACCGGCCAGAACTGGAACAGGCCGTGCTCTCCATCAAGAAGGATGAGATCACGCTGAAAGGCGCACGCAACGCTTTGCTGCCCACGCTGGACGTCTATGGGTTTTACGGCGCGGAGGGTATCGGCGGCGCGCCGAACAGGGCCTGCAACATCTTTGGGTTTTACTGCGGTGCAAGCACCAGCACAGGCTATACCACGGTGTTGAACAACCTCGTCAATGGCAGCTCTCCGGACAAGGGGATCGGATTCAACTTCCAGCTCCCAATCCGGAACCGCACGGCGCAGGCGGACCAGGCGCGGTCGCTGATCGAATACCGGCAGGCGGAGATGCATCTGGAGCAGCTCTACACGCAGATTCGCATGCAGGTGACGGCGCAGCAATACGCTCTCGCGAACGACCGGGCACAGGTGCAAGCCTCGATTGCTGCCCAAGACTATGCGCAACAGAGTCTGGACGCGGAGCAAAAGAAGCTGCGGCTCGGCGCTTCCACAACAGCCAACGTGCTGCTGCAGGAGCGCAACCTGGCAGTCGCGGAAAACAACCTGATTACAGCGAACCTGACGTATGCCAAAGACCGCGCGTTGATGTACCAGGTGCTGGCTTCAACCCTGCAGCACTACGGCATCAATCTGAACGACGCTGCAACCGGCAATGTGGCAACCGCGCCGGTCATCCCCGGTCTGGAGCCGGCGAAGAACACAACGGTGGCTCCGACAGCGCTTCCGGGAAACGAGTAGTTCTTCCGGTACTGCACGGACAAAGGCCCGGCGATTTGCCGGGCCTTTGTGTTGTCTTTCAAGAAGAGCGAGCGATCTGATGCGTTCATGGAAGGTTATCGCTCTGCGACCAGATCCAGCAGATCGAAAAACTCAGGGAAGCTGATCGCAGCCGATTCGGCGCCCTGAATCAGTGTCTCGCCTTCGGCGCGCAGTGCGGCCACGCTGAAGGCCATGGCGATGCGGTGGTCGCCGCCGGAGTCGATGGTGGTGCCATGAAGAATCTGTCCGCCCGGTACGTCAAGGCCGTCTTCGAATTCGTCGACTTCCGCGCCCATGGCGCGCAGATTCTTCGCGACCAGCGCGATGCGGTCCGATTCTTTCACGCGCAGCTCCTTCGCATCGCGGATGCGGATGCCACCGCGCGTAAAGGGTGCGATCGCGGCGAGGACGGGCAGTTCGTCGATGAGCTGCGCTGCAAGACTTCCGCTGACCGCGGTGCTGCCAAGCCCTTCCGCCGGTGCGGTAATCTGCACCGTGCCCACAAGCTCGGCGTGCTTCTCTTCGAGATTGAGGACGGCGATGTGCGCGCCGAGAGCCGTCAGAACATCGAGTAGCGTAGCGCGGGTGGGGTTGAGGCCCAGCGACTCGATCACGAGTCCCGAACCGGGGAAGATTGCTGCTGCGCACAGAAAGAATGCGGCTGAGGAGATGTCGCCGGGCACGGTGGCCTCGATTGCGCGAAGCTGCTGGGGTCCGGCGATGGAAACAGAATCCGCTGTCCGCGCCAGGTCTGCGCCAAAGGCGCGCAAGGCCAGCTCGCTATGGTCGCGTGTGCGCACGGACTCGCGCACCGTCGTCGTTCCTGCGGTTTGCAGGCCGGCAAGCAGCACGCACGTCTTCACCTGCGCGCTGGGAACGGGCGTGGTGAAGTCGATGGCCTTGAGCGAAGCACCTTCAATCGTCAGAGGCGCGTGGCCTTCCGTCAGCGTGATGCGCGCGCCCATCGCTCCAAGGGGCTTGCGAATGCGCTCCATGGGGCGCCGCGAGAGCGACGCATCGCCGACCAGCGTGAAGCTACCCTGCTGCGGAGCAAGCAGGCCGGAGATCATACGCATCGTCGAGCCGGAGTTTCCGCAGTCGAGCGGATGATTCGCGGGCGTGACGCGTCCGGCCACGCCGGCGATTTCGACGGCATCGCCGCCGAGCCGGTTCACCTTGGCGCCGAGCGCCTGCATGCAAGCCAGCGTCGACGCGCAATCCGCGCCGGTGGAAAAGTTCGTGAAGCGCGAGGTGCCTTCGGCAAATGCGCCGAGCATGGCGTAGCGATGGCTGATGGATTTGTCGCCCGGCAGGCGAAGGCTGCCCAGAATATTGCGGGCGGGGCGGATGAGGCGTTCCTGGACTGCGGTGTGCAAAGGGGCTCCGTGCGTCGGATCTGCTTATAGTTTAGCGGACTAGGGACTAGGGAACAGACTGGTCGGGCAATGCAGGATGCGCCTGCTGTGTAAATTCTGGAGTCAAACGGTGCCCGCAGATCATAGCGCGGTTTTTCTACTCCCTGTTCCCTGGTCCCTGCTTTTCTCACCGGACCCGCAGCACGATGATGGTTTCGTCATCGAACCGGTCTTTGCCGCCCTGGAAGCGCGTTACATCCGCGAGAATGGCCTCGGCGATTTCGCACGCAGGCAGGTCGCGGCTGGCGCAGAGCAGGCTGGACAACTGATCCTGTCCGTACATCTCGTCTTTCTCGTTCTCTGCATCCAGAATGCCGTCCGAGACGAAGACAATCACGTCGCCGGGCTGCGTGGCGACGTTGAACTCTTCATAAGTAGCGTTGGGAAACATGCCTAGCGGAAATCCCTCCGCCTTGACAGTGAGCGACTCGCCGGCGCGGCAAAAGACCGGCTGTACCGCGCCGGAGTTCGCCACTTGCAGCGTCTGATTCTCGTCGTTCCACAGAGCGAAGAGCAGCGTAACGTACTGCGACTCGAGCTTGCGCTCCTGCAGCGCGTCATTGAGATGGGCGAGCATGTCGGCGGGACCGGGCTCCTGCTGGGCAGCCGAGCGCATAATGCCGCTGACCAGCGCCGCGAAGAGCGCTGCCGGCGCCGCCTTGCCGCTCACGTCACCGAGAACGATGGCGGTGCGGTTGGGTCCGTAGTCGATGAAGTCGTAGAGGTCGCCGCCGATAGAGCGCGCGGGAAGAAAGCGCACCGCCATCTCCGCGTGCGGATGCGAAGGCGCTTCGGGCGGCAGCAGCCGGAGCTGCACTTCGCGCGCCATGGCCAGGTCGCGTTCAAGCTGGCGCTCCTGCCGCCGCACCGCCTGATACAGGCGCGCATTTTCAATGGCAATGGCGATCTGCGAGCCCAGCGTGGCGAGCATGCGCTCGTGTTCTTCGTTGAAGAAGCCCACGCGCGTGTGTTCGAGATCGAGAACGCCGATCACGCGGCCCTTGTAGAACAGGGGCACAATCAGCTCCGAGCGTGTTTCGGCGTTCATCTCCAAGTAGCGGGGGTCTTTGCGAACGTCAGGCACATTGATCGTCCGCCACTCGCGCACGGCCGCGCCCACCAAGCCGCTGGTGACGGGAATCCGGCGCACCGGCGCATGAGTAGAGCCGAAACGCCACGCGTAGCGCGTGATGAGCAGCTCGCCTTTCTCATCGAGCAGCATGATGGTGAACATCTGGTAATCGATGAGCCGGCGCAGGAGCTGGCCCACGCGCTCGAGCAGCGGATGCAGATCAAGGATCGACGCCAGCTCCACCGCAATTTCATTCAGGACCTCGAGGGTCTGCGCCTGGCGCGAGACGCGCGCGTAGAGCCGCGCATTTTCGATGGCCTGGGCGATGCGCGATGCGGTGACGGTGAGCAGATGCAGATGCTCGGGGCGGAAATAGCCCGGTTCTTCGCTTTCGAGGTCGATGACGCCAATGAGGCGATTTTTGGCAATCAGCGGAACGGCTAATTCGGATCGGACCTCGGGATTGGCTGGAATATAGAACTCCGAGGTCGAGACGTCATTCAGCAACACCGGCTGTCGCGTGAGCGCTACCTGGCCGACCACACCTTTACCAACCGGGATCCGCGTGCGCTCAACCGCGGGTGTGTGGCCGATCTGGAAGCGCATGCGCAGCTCGTGTGTGCGGTCGTTCACCAGGAAGATGGCGAAGATGCGGTAGTTGATGACCGCGCGAACCAGCTCGGAGACGCGAGTCAGCAGCGTTTGCAGGTCAAGCGTGGTGTTGAGCGTGTCGGTGAGCTTCATCAGGTACGCGGGATCGACTGGCTCAACACGCGCGTTGACCGGATCAAGAGACGCTGGTTCGGCGGGCCGGTAATCGCCCTCAAGATCATGGGCTGCCGGCGAAGATGGCGGCGGATCAGGCATCGGTGTCGAATGGCAATGATAGCAAAGCGAGAAGCAGGGAACAGGGAGCAGACTCATTGGGTAATGCGGGAACTGTCTGCTGCGTCGATTACCGAGGAAAACGCTGCACGTCGATCCGGAGTGGGCTTTTCTATTCCCTGTTCCCTAGTCCCCACTCCCTGTCTTTCTCATTCTGCGCCGAGTTCGCGGACGATCGCGACGGACGCAGAGGCACCGATGCGGTTGGCGCCGGCTTCGAGCATGGCGCGCACATCGGCCAGCGTGCGGATGCCGCCTGAGGCCTTGACGCCGCAGCGCGCGCCGGCCACACCGCGCATCAGGGCAACATCGGCGGCGGTTGCGCCGCCCGTGGAGAAGCCGGTAGAGGTCTTGATGAAATCAGCGCCGGCCTGGATCGCAATTTCCGAAGCGCGCAACTTTTCTTCCATGGTCAGCAGCGCGGTTTCAAGAATCACCTTGAGCAGAGCGCCGTGATGATGTGCCACGTTAGCTGCCGCGTGGATAGTGTGCTGTACCGCGGCGTGATTGCCGCTCTTGAGCACACCGATGGGGATCACCATGTCGAGCTCTTTCGCGCCCAGGCGTGTGAGGGCCGCAGCCTCATGGCGCAGCGTAGAGACCAGCGACGCGCCAAAGGGGAATCCAATGACCACACCTACGGGCACGCCGGTTCCGGAGAGCACATTCACGGCGGTCGAGGCCCAGACCGGGTTGACCATCGCGCAGGCAAAGCGGTAGCGCATGGCCTCCTCACAAAGGGTTTCCACCTGGCTGCGTGTGGCTTCGGGCTTCAGCAGCGTGTGGTCGATGACCGAGGCCAGGGATTGCCAATTGCGCAATGTCTGAGCAGTAAAGGCAGCGGAATCAAAGGTGCCATGATCAAAGTCCAGATCGGACTCCTGAATCGGGGTAATTACTTTCATGGGGCAAGCTCCTCAAATTGCACACGCAGCTCTAACGGCGCGCTTAGGGTGGTCTCCGGGAGACTGAGTATAGATTACCGGGGTGACCGCGCCAACTGAATAGATGCAACTCCACCGATTTGGACGGAAGGAATCGCGGCTCGGGTACGGAAGTGTCAGCGGCTTTTTTCTACTCCGTCTGGCCGGGCGCCAGAATGCAGATATCAGGCAGGTTACGGTAGCGCTCCGCATAGTCCATGCCGTAGCCGATCACGAACAGGTTTGGAATGGAAAAGCCCACGTAGTCTGCCTCAATCTTCTCGATGCGCCGGGATGGCTTGTCAAGCAGTGTGGCGATGCGCAGGCTCTTGGGGTGATGCTGGAGAAAGATCTTGCGCAGGTAGGAGAGGGTCAGGCCTGTGTCGAGAATGTCTTCGACAATCAGCACGTTCTTGCCCTCGATCGGCTCGTCGAGGTCCTTGATGAGCTTGACCGCTCCCGAAGAGCGCTGTCCTTTGCCGTAGCTCGAAACGGCAACGAAGTCGAAGGTCGCGTCGGCCTGGATCGCCCGCGAAAGGTCTGCCAGAAACGGGGCGGCGCCCTTGAGCACGCCGATCATCACCAGTCGCTCGCCATTCAGATCGCGGGTGATCTGGGCGCCCATTTCGGCGACCCGCTCGGCAATCTGCTGCCGGGAATAAAGGACCTCCAGACCCTGGTAGGTTGTAGTAGCCATGTATCTAGTATCGCCTGACTTGGGACCATGCGGTTGTGTAAATCAAAACCGCAATTGCCCTTTACGGGGCGACCCGGGTTGCACTCGATCCCCGTCTATACTGGAGAGAACCATGTATCCCTTTATCCATATCGGAAGCTTCAATCTGCCTACGTTTGGGCTCATGCTGTGGTTTGCCGCTGTGGCGGCTGCGGTGATTGTTGACCGCGGCTTCCGCCGTGCGCACATTGAGGCGGATGCGGTGGGGATTGTGGCCATCACGGTCGTCGCCGGCATCGTGGGCGCCAAACTGTGGCACGTTCTGGATACCCCCGCTGATTTTCGTGAGCTGGGCTGGCGGGTTCTGTATGACTCCGCTGGCTTCGCCTGGTATGGCGGGCTGGTCTTCGGAATCTCCGCGCTGCTGTTGCAGGGTTGGCGGTCCAAAATCGGTGCGCTGCGGATGCTGGATTTCGCGGCTCCGGCCGCGGCAGTGGGCTACGCCGTAGGGCGCATCGGTTGTTTTCTTTCCGGTGATGGCTGCTATGGGATACCGACAAGCCTTCCGTGGGGTATGAGCTTCCCCAACGGCATCGACCCGACAACGGTGCGCGTACATCCTACGCCTTTGTACGAGATGGCGGCCGGCCTGGTGATCGGCTGGTGGCTCTGGCGCCGCGGGGGCAAGGCCCACGCGACGGGCGCAATTCTGGGCCAGTATCTGGCTCTGAGCGGGATCGCCCGTTTCCTGGTCGAATTCGTGCGCCGCAACCCCAAGGTGATCTGGGGCCTGTCGAACGCGCAATTGGCCAGTGCCGGTGCGGCTGTTGTGGGCATCGCGATCACGTGGTGGGCCGCCACACGGCCTGCCGAGACGCCGGCTGAGTCGATTCATGTGGTGGCGCAGAAGCATGCTTGAGGCTTAGAGAAACTCGGGGCTTCTTTAGGACCGGATCGAAGCCAAGTCAAAACGAGAAGGTCGTCTGGAAAGTAATGGCGCGGTTGCCGGGCGTCTGGCTCCCGAAGCCGCCTCCCGCAAGGGACTGGCTTTTGCCGAAGAGCGGTGAAAGCAAGACTCCGTTGGGCGGTGCCAGATTGACCATGTTGAAGAGGTTCGCGGCCACTGCTGCCATCGTCAGAGAATAACGGCGCGGGGCGGATTCATTGACCCGGATCGCGGCGCGCCCGCTGCTTAAACCGCGCTCGCTCACTCCGCTTCCCACGTTGAAGGTATCGCCCTCGCCTGGGTTTCCAATCCGCGGGCCTATGCCGACAACTTTGCTCAAGCGCAAATGGACGATCACGTTGGCCGGCCCTGTGCCTAGTCCATACGGAACGATCTTTTCGCCTTTCCCTACCGGGTTGGTGTCGAGGCAGCCATACTGTGTGGCGACGACCCCAGCCTGCCCGCAGATTCCATAGCTGGGCCGCGCGTTGAACTGATTGTTGGCGGTCAGATCATTGCCTACGGTCAGGTTATAGGGCAGGCCGGACCGCGCGAAGAGCATAGCGGCGATCAGAATGCCGTAGGGCCCGTTGTAGCTGTCGGCGAAGACCAATTTGTGGCGATACCCGAAGCTGGCGCGGCCGTAATCCAGACCCGGGTTCTCCGCGACCGAGGGGATGAAGTTCACCCCTTGCGTATCGCTCTTGGCCGCATTCAGCAGGTAATAGCCGTTCAGGATCCAGCGCTGCGACTGATACCTCACAGTCAAGATGAGCTGATTCTGCCGGTAAACCCCGCCGGACTGGAACTGGTAGTTGTAAATACCCGGCAGCGGACCGCTGACCGTGTAAGTGGCGGGGTTGAACTCAGGCGCGCTGACGTTGTTGGTCAGGTACTGATGAATGCCCTGGGTGTAGAGATAGGTCAGGTTGGCGGTGATTTTCTGTGTCAACTGGCGGTCGACGCCGATCCCTCCCTGCATGTCGAGCGCTGCGTGGAAGTGCGGATCGATGGTGTGGTACGAGGGAGTTCCCCCGGCAGCCACAATCGCCGAGGGTTCCGCGGTGTTCGGATCATAGAAAGCCGGATTGTCGACCACGTAGCTCTCCTGGTTGATGCGATTGTCGTGGATGGTCTGGAGAATGTAGGGCGTGCCCGAGTCGGTGCTGAAGAAGTTTGGAACTGTGAAGCGGTTATAGAACCAGCCGTAACCGGCGCGGACGATGGTCCGGGGCCGATTCGCTGTCACACTCTTTCCCGGACTCCAGACAAGAGCCAGCCGCGGCGCCCAATCGGCGCGATCGTGAATGCGGTTCTGGCCCTCCAGGCGAAGGCCTGCGCAGAGGATGAAGTTCGGTTTCCAGCGCCAATCGTCCTGCAGGAAAAAAGAGCCGTCGAAGAGCACCGCCTTTGCCAGCGGATTCGCGATGATTGCGGCCGAATACTGGCTCGGTGTCGCCGCCTGATACGCGTCGACGGAGCCGAAGAAATAGCTCCCGTTTGCTCCCGCGGTGGAATAGCTCACATCGTTGTAAGCGCGCAGCCGCATGCCGAATCGGAGCGTGTGCTCTCCGGCAGTGGCCGTCGAGACATTCTGGAGTTCGAAATTATTCTGCCTGTCGCGCGCGACGCCGGAACTGCTGCCTCCGGTTGTGAATGCACCCTGAACCGTCACAGTGGGCGTGAAGTTCGCCGCTGCTTGATGGTTTGCAATGCGGCTCCACTGAAAGTGCGTTTCGTTCACGAAATGCGAATTGATGAGGATCGTGTCGGCGACCTGGAGTTGGTTTTCGTCGCTCAGTACACTGCTGGCCAGGGAAGGAAGGTCAAGCGCGCCCACGCCGCTGCCGTCTTGACGAGTCCGATAGAACCGGTCGCGGATCGTTACCGTGTTGTTCGCTCCGACCTGGATGTCAATGCGGGGATCGACCAGCAGGTACGTGATCGGTGTGGAGAATGCCTGGGCAATATTTGCACCGGGATTCTGCGGGTTCAGCGCGTTGACGATGGCCTGGTCCTGATGGGAGATGCGATAGGTGCTCAGGAACCAGGAGGCGTTCTTGCCGATCGGGCCGCTCAGGTCTGCCGAGGCAACGTATTGATAGTAGCTGGGCTGTTGGGCGACGAGCGGGTTGGCCGTGTCCAAAGCGGAAGTGTTGCCTGCAGCGTCGAGGATGCCCTGGAGTTTCTGCGAGCCAGGCCGGGTGATCACTTCGACGCGTCCATACCCAAGACGGTCGAATTCCGCGGAGAACGGGTTCTGGTTAACGCGGACTTCGAGGATGGAAGACTTCGGAGGCAGCTTGCCCCCGGCGAAGCCATCAATGTAGATCTGGCCGCCGCTGGGACCCGCGGCCGGCCCAGCCAGGGCTTCGAGTTCATTGCGAAGCTCGTTGGGGTCGTCGGAGAGAATGTCGAGCCCTCTGCCGCGCAACACCAGGGCGCTGGCGTTCTGGTCCGGGTCAATGCTGACGCCGGGAGCCTGTCCGGCGACGGAGACGCTCTGCTGCTGCACTGCAATCTGGAGCGTGATATTGAACTGCCTGATCTGCCCAGCGGACAAAGACACGCCTTCGATCGTCTGACGGGCAAATCCGGCGCTCCAGGCTGTTAGCGAATAGGTGCCCGGAGCGAGCGAACGGAAGGCATAGTGCCCGTCGGAGCCTGATCGGGCGTGGAAAGTCTTGCCGACGCCGAGACACTCAATCTCGGCTCCGGGAACGGCCGCTCCGCTCGGATCGAGGATCGCTCCCTCTAATGTTCCGGCTTGTGCCGCCAACAGGTCCGAGCAAACAAACAGGGAGAACAGTAGCAGGGGGCCCAGAAATCGCGCTTTGAAGGTCATGATCTCCCGTTTGCGTCAGAGGTTTCCAAGCGAGCGGCACGCCGCTTCGTCGTTGAGGCCACATAAACTGTGGAACCGCTCTAAAACCTTGCAGAACCGGGAAAGAAGAAAAATGAAATTGCCGTACCATCGCGGGCGGAATTGCCCATGATATTGCTCAAAATCGTACAGAAATCTAGCGGTGGCTTCGGTTAAAAGTCTCTCATGCCGCGCGCCAATCCGAAAGCAAAATCCCGGAGATGGCATGCTGCGCAGTTAGAGGCGGCGAATAAACGCGAGCGCTTCAGTAAGTTGCGGGAAACGCGCCTCTTCGGCCTTGAACTCGCGGGAGTGGACGCAACGGCGAAGGCCACGCATTTTGACCGGGTGCTTCAAGTGCAGCATCTCGTGATACAGCAGGTATTCGAGCGCGTAGCGCGGGCTGGAGGGGCGGTCAAAGACGCGGCTGACCACGATGGTATTGTGTGCCGCGTCGTAGTGGCCCAGGGACCTCTTGGCCAGGCGCTCGCTCCAGGTGAGCTCAGGCCGGCCGAGCAGCCCGCCAAAGAATCGCAGGTTGAGCGAGTCGAAGACCTCTTCGAGATGGAAGTAGCGCCCTTGTGGGCCGAAGTAGCGCTTGCTGCCGCGGGTGTGGCGAATCAGCTCTGCCTGGCGCGTGACGGCTGCGCTCGTGGAGAAGCGCTTGTAGCGAAGATTCTGGGTCGGATCGATCGGCTTTCTATACAGCTTCGCCAGCAGAATGTGAGCGATGGCATGGATCACCGACTCCGGCGCGCCTTCGAGCAGGTCAGAAAGGCTGGCCAGAATCTGGCCGTCGCGCAGGTAAATCCGGGTGTTGAGGGAGGTAAACCGGCGGAAGCGGACCTGAATGGGAGGCATCGGCGCACGTGGCCGGAGCGCACGGTACTCTTGCTGGAAGATGCCTACGAAGTCAAGCGCCACTGAGTCGAGAATAGCAGGGAACAGGGACATCTAGGGAACGGCTCTGCCCTGTGGTTTTCTACTCCCTATTCCCTGTTCCCTAGTTTTTCGGCTCTGCCCGGTCCTGGCCCTTTTCGTCCTTGTGAGCGCTGAAATAGGCGGTCTGATCGGTGGTTAACTGTTTGGACTGCGCAGCTAGATCGTTGCTGCTTTCGATGGCGTCGCGGCGCGAGAGCTCGAATCCCGGTTCGCTGGGCAGGCTGTTCAGAATGGCTTGCCACCGCTCAATGCCCTCATTCAGCTTTTTGAGGCTGGGGCGAATGTCGGCTTTGCGGTCGGAATACACGTCAAGGTTGTCACCCAACTCGTCAAGTAGCGCAGCAAAATCCTGTAGTTCATTGTCGAGCCGGTAGCTTCGCGAACTCGAGTGCCCGCGAGTGATAAGCCCCTTGATGGTGTCTGCGCGTTCATTGATGAATTTCACGTAGAGTTCAACTCGCGCGACGGGATCGATACCGGCTTCGGCGATCTGATCCTGCTGTGATTCGGTGAGGGGTTCACGTTTTTGCTTCTGCCCGTAGATGGGGCCGGCCAGCAGGAACGATAGCAGTATCAGGATGGAGGCACGCATGGCACACTCTCCGGTGCACTCATTCAACCACAGACGAAGCGGGAAGAGAAGAAGCCGAATCGGTGCGCGCGAGCGCCCGATCTTTCTTACTTATGAAAGACTTCCATCATGGCTTCGTTTTGCGCATTGTTCACCTGAGCGAGGGTTTGTTGCACCAGCTGGCGGTCTTCATAATTGCTCGCGTGCAGCATCTCGTTCAATCGGAACGCGGTGTGATTGAGCAGAATCTCGGCGTTCTTCAGGCGCTTGTCGTTGTTTGCCAGCGAGAGATGGATCTTCTGCGCGACCAGCTGGATCTTCTTGAGCAGTCCACTGGCTCCCTCGACATTTCCCTCCGCGTACTGCTTCACGCTCAACTCGGTCATCTGGTGGACAAGCTGGGCGTACAGGAAGCACTGCTCGCGCGGCTGGGCTTGACTGGCACGGGCTTCCAACGCTTCGATACTTTGTTGATCGGGTGCTTTGCTGTCCGGAGACGATGCGCGCACCGAAACCGATCCGGCTGCCAGGCCAAATGCCACGACGACGGCGATGTGAACCACAGTCCGCATGACGGACCTCCGCTGGTGCGGTTCAACCTGAAGATGTGACTCACAATACTAGGCTCATCTCAGACAAACTGCAAGAAATTATGATGCTGGATTTGTCGAAGGCGATTACCCCAGTTACTGAAATGGATTCTGGGCCCGCGATCAGGTCACGCGTGATGCGGTAATTTATTTGCCGAGAACCTGCAGCCGTTGTCGCGCCTGCC
>Ga0335073_10001865_pt1 | contig 28555 bp, 25 predicted proteins | sample Lox_Sample_22_FD_207093 | JGI IMG/M metagenome (GOLD analysis project Ga0335073, IMG submission 207093) | Soil microbial communities from Loxahatchee National Wildlife Refuge, Florida, United States - Lox_Sample_2.2 | ecosystem: Environmental > Terrestrial > Soil > Wetlands | place: USA... | reverse complement strand
CCGGGGCCATGGCCGGGTCCATCGGCTGCACGTCCTCGTCCGCGACCAGCATGTAGCGCCGTCCGGCGATGGTGCGGTCGATCGGCACCGCCGAATGGGTGGGCCATGGGAAAGGCGGGCTCCAATCGAGCTGCGAGATGAATTTCGGATGCGCCATGTCCTCGATATCGAGGATGACGCAGCCGCCGTGCCAATAGCTCGTATAGAGCCGGTTGCCGCGCCGGATCGGGTGATGGCAGCGATGGGCATGGCCCTTCCAGGACGGCACTTCGCCGCCCGCCTTCCACTGGCCCGGCATCCACCAGCGCCCGACCTCCTCGGGCCGCGCCGGGTCTTTCAGATCGAGGATCATGACGATGTTGCCGACATAGCCCTCGATCTGCGGCGAGATATAGGCATAGCGGCCGTCGAAGGTGAAACGGTGGACGCCGTTGCCGTCGCATTCCCAATGGCGGATCTGCTTGGGCGCGCGCGGGTTGGAGACGTCATAGATCATGAGCCCGCCGCGGCCCGGATGCTTGCCGTCGGGCGCGCGGCCGTGGTGCTCGCGGTTCACCACCATGATCCCGTTCTGCGCCCGCACCTTGTGCGAATGAAGACCCTCGGGGATCGAGATCTCGGACACGATCTTCGGGTGCTTGGGGTCGGTCACGTCGGCGATGGTCGTGCCGGCCGGCGCGTCGATATGGCCGATATAAGCGAAATTGCCGTCGATCACGACCTGGCCGCCGCCGGCGCAGTCGAGCCACGAGACTTCCTTGATGCCGACACTCGATGCCATTGACTTCTCCTATTCGCGGGTCTGCTGCGCGAGGATCGCTTCATCGCGCACCAGCAGCCAAAGATGCTCGACCTTTTCGGCAAAGGCCGGCGTGTTGACGATGTCGGGACCGGCGCCTTCGGGCCGTTCGATCTCGACGATCTCCTTGATGCGGCCCGGGCGCGCCGTCATCACCGCGACCCGGTCGGCGAGATAGACCGCTTCGCGCACGTCATGCGTCACGAACACCACGGTCTTCGGGGTGCGGCGCATGATCGCCAACAGCTCCTCGTGCATGAGGCCGCGCGTCTGCGCGTCGAGCGCGCCGAACGGCTCGTCCATCAGCAGGATCGCCGGGTCGACCGCGAGCGTGCGCGCGATCGCGACGCGCTGCTTCATCCCGCCCGAAAGCTGCGAAGGGAAACTGTCCTCGAAGCCCGAAAGATGCACGAGCTCGACCAGCTCCTGGGCGCGGCGCTCGCGCTCGGGCTTGGGCGTGCCGATCTTCTCGAGCCCGTAAAGAATGTTCTGCCGCACCGTCTTCCACGGAAAGAGCGCGAAGTTCTGGAACACGACGCCACGGTCGGGACCGGGGCCCGCGACGGGCTTGTCCCCGACCAGGATGCTGCCCGCCTCGACCGGCAGAAACCCGCCCAGAAGATAGAGCAGCGTGCTCTTGCCGCAGCCCGACGGTCCGAGCAGCGCGACGAATTCGCGGTCGCGCACGGAGAGCGAGACGTTGTCGAGGGCGAGCACCGGACGCCGCCGCGGCGGTCGGTAGACATGCCTCACATCGCGGAAGACGATCCGGTCCATACCCTCCCCGATCCCGCTCGTTCGTTGTTGTCGCGGGGCGCGCGCCAGAGTTGCGGGCGAGGCCGCGATTGTCAACCGCGGCCGGGCCGCGCGCGGCGGACCGGATCACACCCATCCCGGTTCGAAATCGACGCCGAACAGATACTGTCCCACCGTCTGGTAGTGCGATCGCCGCCCTTGAAGCTGCTGCGCGAGCGTGTGGATGTCGCGGAAGCGGCGCTCGAACGGATTGGCGTTGAAGACAGCGGTCGTGCCGGCGGCGTCATAGGCCGCGTCGGCCACGTCCTTTGCCTCGCGGATGGCGTGGGTCGCAGCGAGCCTGATCCCGATGCGGCGTTCGAGCGACACTTCGTTGGCCCGCTGCGCTTCGTCCCACACCTCGGCGATCGTGCCCATGAGATACATCCTTGCCGCGCGCAAACGCGCCTCGGCAAGACCGGCTTCGAGCTGGGTCGGCCCGTCGTCGCGCAGCGAATGGCGGAACCCGCGCGGCGTCTTCTCTTTGGCGAGCTCGATGAAGCTGTCGATGAGGCCCCGCGCGATCCCGAGCGCCAGCGCCGCAAAGCCCAACGCGAACATGCTGTAGAGCGAGACGGCGTAGAGATGCCCCAGATCGCGCCGGTCGGCGGGATCGTCGATGCGCGAGACCGTGAAGCGGTCCGGCACGAAAAGATCCGTCACGACATAGCCGTCGCTGCCGGTGCCCTTGAGGCCGATCACATGCCAGACATCGCGCATCTGCGCCGACGCCGATGGGAACAGCACGCGGCGGGTCACCGGCCTGCCATCGGCGGCGCGACGCGGCGTGCCATCCGGATCGCAGACCGCGCAATCCCCGCCGAGCCAGCTCGCATACCAGCACCCGCTTGCGAAAGCGAAGCTGCCAGAGACGCGATAGCCGCCGGACACGATGACGGCGCGCGCGCCCGTGCTGGGCCCCCAGGCCACGATGGAACCTGGATCGGGGAACATCTCGCGCGCCGCGGCGGGATCGAGCCGTGCCGCGATCATCGCCGCGACCGAGGTCTGGCACAGCACCCAGGCCGTGCTGGCATCGGTCTTTGCGATCGCCTCGATCACCGCGGCAAAGCGCACGGGATCGAGCTCGGCGCCGCCCAAGGAGCGCGGCAGCAGCATGCGAAACAGGTCGGCGGCCTTCATCGCGGCGACCAGCGCCGCCGGCAAGCGACGCTCGCGCTCGATCTCGGCGGCCGATGCCGCGATCAAGGGCGTCAACGCGCGAACGCGGTCGAGATGGCTCGGCGCCGGTGCCGCGCTTTCGAGAGGCGGGCTCATGCGCCGCACCCTATCGCGTCACACGAGCGGCGTCCAAGGGCGCGGGGCAAAAGCGGTTGCGCCACGTGGCGGAAGCCGGCAAGGTCGCGTGCATGAGTCAAATCCCGCCTTTCACCGTGCCGCCGCGCGTTCCTGCGGTCGAACCGTCGCTGCTTGGCTCGGCGATCTTCCTGTTCGGCGAATATCTCGCGCGGCTTGAAGCGGAGACGCCCTCGCCCGAGGAAGAAGTTGACGACGAAGACGAAGACGGCGGCGGCGGCATCGAGATCGAGACCGGCGCGGTGCTTGACCTCTTCGCCGAGGAGCTTGGAACCGGCGTTGCCGTGACGCTTACCCTTTATCTGCGGGTGACGGCGCTTTATCGGCTCTTGTCGCGCAGCCCGTCGCTCGCACGGCTGGCGATGGACCAGGAAGAATGGGGCGGCACGCTGACGGAAGACGCGATGGTTGCCGCGGCGCGGCTCGATCTTCACGTGACGCGCAAGGGCGAGGACGGCACCGCCGATTTCGATCCGCGCGAGTTCCGCGATGCCTTGATCAGCGACTAGTCGAGCGCGACGTGCGCGTCTGATCCGCCTTTGCCGCGCGTGTCCGTCAGCATGAGCAGGAGCGGAATGAGGGTCAGCGTGAGGATCATCAAAAGCTGGAACACGTCGTTATAGGCGATCATCTTCGCCTGCTGCGTGATCTCGAAATTGAGGCTCGCGAGACCCGACGTCGTGTGCAGGTTCCAGGCGTGCTGCACCGACGGGATCGACAGCATGGGATTGAAGGGATTGGCGTGCTCGGCAAGCGACGCGTGGTTGATCTGCACGTTGCGCACCAGCACGTTCTCGCCGACGGCGATGCCGACGCTGCCGCCGACATTGCGCACCAGCGAGCTGAAGGCCGAGGCTTCGGTTCGGAATCGCGCCGGGAGGGTCGCGAACGAAGCGGTGCTGAGCGGGACCCAGACGAGGCCGAGGCCGAAGCCCTGAATGATCGTCGAGCCAAGCACCGGCCGCATATCCATCGCGACCGAGTATCCGGTCATGCGCCACAGCGAATAAGCGGTGACGGCGAACCCGACGAGCAGGATGAGCCGCGCATCAAACCGGCCTGTCAGCCTCCCCACCACCAACATCGCTAGCAGCGTCCCGATGCCGCGCGGCGCCAGCACCATGCCCGCCGTCATCACCGGATAGCCCATCACGTCCTGCAGCAGCTCGGGGAACAGCGCCAGCGTCCCATAGAGCAGGATGCCGATCAGGAACATGAGGACCGAACCGGCGACGAAGTTGCGGTCCCTGAACAGGGCAAGGCTCACGAACGGATGGTCGGTGGTGGCCGCGTGGACGATGAAGACCCACAGGCTGGCGACGGCGAGGGCCAGCTCGATCCAGGTCTCGGTCGAGCCAAACCAGTCGTTGGTCTCGCCGCGGTCGAGCATCATTTGCAGCGCGCCGATCGCGAGGCTCAGCATCGCGAAGCCGAAAAAGTCGAACGGCCGGTCCCGGTCGAGCGCGGTCTCCGAGACGAACGCCCACACGCCGGCGACGGTCAGCACGCCGACCGGCAGGTTGATGAGGAAAACCCAGCGCCAGGTGTAGGTATCGGTGAGCCAGCCGCCCAAGGTCGGCCCCAGGATCGGCGCCACCACGATGCCTGCGCCCCACACCGCCATGGCCTGCCCGTGTCGCTCGCGCGGATAGACGTCGAGCAGGATCGCCTGCGACACCGGCACCAGCGCCGCGCCGAACACGCCCTGGAGCAGACGATCGATGACGATCTCGGTCAGGCTTTGGGCGACGCCGCACAGCAGCGAGGAGACGGTGAAGCCGATGATCGCCGCCAGGAACAGCCGCTTCCTGCCATAGCGGCCGGCGAGCCAGCCGGTCAGCGGCGTCGCGACCGCCGCGGCCACGATATAGGAAGTGAGCACCCAGGCGATCTGATCCTGCGTCGCGCCAAGGCTGCCCTGCATATGCGGCAGCGCGACATTGGCGATCGAGGTGTCGAGCGCCTGCATGATGGTCGCGAGCATCACGCAGACGGTGACGAAGCCGCGATTGGCCGGCCTCCCCTCGGCGGCGCTGGCGAAGGAAAAGCTCATCGACCGAAGAACGACTCCAGCTTGATCAGAAGCGGGCTGCGATATCCCGTGTCGACCTCGACGTCGGCGCTCATGCCGGCGCGCAGCGGCCGCTCGGGATCCGGGTCCTCGATCTTGAGGCGCACCGGGATGCGCTGGACCACCTTGACCCAATTGCCGCTGGCGTTCTGCGGCGGCAGCACCGAGAACTCCGATCCGGTGCCGGCGCCGATGCTTTGCACGACGGCCGTGAAGGTGTGGTCGGGATAGGTGTCGATGTCGACCGTCGCCTTCTGCCCCGGGCGCATGTGGGTGAGGTCGGTTTCCTTGAAATTGGCCTCGATCCAGGTGTCGTTCGCCACCAGCGAGAAGGCCGGCGTGGACGCGTTGAGATATTGCCCGACCGGCAGCTTGTCGACGTTGGTGACGGTGCCGTCGAGCGGCGCCAGCACGATGGTATGGAAGAGATCGAGCCGGGCCTGATCGACCTGCGCCTGGGCTTGGCGCACCAGCGGATGATCGTTGGTCGCGATGTCCGGATTGCCGCCCAGGGCCGCCACCGTGTTGGCGAGCTCCTCCTGGGTCGACGCGACTTGCTGGCGCGCCATGTCGAGCTGGTGACGCGCCGCGTCGAGCCCCGATTGCGAGGTGACGTGCTCGGAGAACAGCGATTGCTGGCGGTTGAACTCGGTCTGCTGATAGTTGAGCGTGTCCTGCGCCTGCTTCTCTTCGGCGAGCTTTTCGCGATAGGCTGCGCGCAGCCCGTCGACCTGAAGCCGGGCGCTCGCCAACTGCGCCTCGGCGCGCTCGAGCGCGATCCGGTAGTTGCTGTCGTCGAGCCCGATCAGAGGCTGACCGGCCTTCACCGGCTCGTTGTCGTGGACATCGATGGCGGTGACGCGGCCGCCCACATCGGAGCTGATCGCCACCGTGTCGGCCTGCGCATAGGCGTCGTCGGTCTCGGCATAGCGGCCGGCGGTCAGATACCAATAGCCGCCGACCAGCACGATCGCCGCCGGCACGACGGCCATGAGGGTATAACGCAGCGTGGGGCGGCGGCTGACCCGCGCTCCGGCGGCGGCTCTTGTATCGGTCGCGACGGCCATCAGTTTTCTCCCGCCGCGATCAGCGCGCGCTCGGCGCCGCTCTTCTCGGCCAGATTGTCTCGGACCTGCTGCAACAGTTCCAGGAGGCGTTCGCGGTCGTCGTGGCCAAGGCCCGCGAGCGCGTCGGCGCGAACCTCCGCTCCCACTTCGAGGATGCTGTCGAACACGGGCTTCGCCTTTTCGGTCATGTAGAGGAGCCGGGCGCGGCGGTCGGCCGGATCGGACCGGCGCTCCACCCACCCCGCCTGCTCCATGCGGTCGAGGACCCGGGCGAGCGAGATCGGCTCGAGGTCCAGGAACTCGGCGAGCCGCGCCTGGTTCACGCCCTCGTGCCGGGCCAGAATGACCAGCACATGGCACTGCGCCCGGGTGAGCGAAAGCCGGCGCGCCCGCTGTTCGAAGCGGCGGGTCATCAGCCGCGCCGCCTCGTAGAGCACATAGCCGAAGCTGCGCTCGAAATCATAGGCCACTGTCATAAGCGCCAATATAATAAGCGTACTTACTATAAGTGACCCTATGATTTCGAGGACCCGGATTGCAGAAACGCCGTGCCATCCTTTAGCGACAATTGATAATCGGCGACGCGTTTGCGACCGGCCGGCCTCCCGCGATATCGTACGCTTATATAGTGAATACAGCGTACGAGATCAAGCTCAGCTCCGCCCGGCCATCACCCGGGCCTGGGCCACATAATTCCGCAAACGATGGCTGCGCCCGATCGCCCAATGGCTCTCGAACAGCGCCTCTTCCGCTTGCCGCACGCATTTCTGGGTCACCTCTGCCATGGTCGCCGGCATCGGCAGCTTGAGCCCGGGCGAATCCACCCGCCTTTCCCCGGTCCAGAGCTCGAAGGCGTCGGCAAGATCCGAACAAGCGCGCCAGACCTGGGCCGCGACGGCGAGCGCGAAGATATCGTCCTCGGCCACGAAATCGTGCCGGCCGATAATGGCATCCAAGCGACGGAAATAGAGCCGATAGCCACCCATACTCCCCTCCCAACCCCGGGTGAATGTCGGTTCCCGGTTTAAGGGAGGCGGCGTGAGTCCGGCGTGAATCCGGTTGCGCCTCAGGCATGGCCGGTGCGCACCCGTTCCGGCGTGAGGGGCGCGCGGCGGACGCGCTGACCGGTGGCATCGAAGACGGCGTTGGCAAGCGCCGCGCCCACCGGGCGGCTCGACGGTTCGCCGGCCCCATAGACCGGCAGGTCGGGCCGGTTGATCAGCACCACCTCGACCCGTTCCGGCGCGTCGGCGATGTCGATGATCGGATAGGTCAGCCAGTCGACGCTCGTCACCTTGTCGGGCTCGAACTTGGTCTCCTCGATCAGCGAGCGGCTGGCGCTGTGGACCACGTTGTCCTCGATGCAAGCGGTGAGCGCGCCGGGATTGACGATGAGGCCGCAATCGTGCGCCACCACGAAATGCTTGGGATTGACCTTGCCGGTCTTGAGATCGACCTCGATGTCGGCGACGCAAGCGACGACCGTGTGGCCGCGCTGGCAATAGGCGAAGCCGCGGCCTTGGGCCACGCCGTCGCTTTGGCGGCCTTTGGGCCCCGACACGCGCGGCTCCCATTTGGCCTGTTCCGCCGCTGCCTTCACCACGGCGATGTCGCGCGGCGCGGTCAGATATTTGAGGCGGAATGCGACCGGGTCGCTGCCTGCCTCATGCGCCAGCTCGTCGATGAAGGATTCGCTCGCGAACTGGATTTGCGGACCGACCGGATCGCGCAAATGCGACGTGCGCAGGGGCGAGCCCCGGTCGAGCAATGGCGCGACCGTCTCCCACGCGAGGAGCTTGTTGTCGAAGCCATAGGATTCCGCGGGAATGCCGAATCCATCGAGCGAGGCAAGCTCGATCCCCATGAGCTGACCCGCGAGGCTATAGCGCGGGTCGCTTTCATTGGTGTCGATGTCGACGCGCGAAAACCCCTTGCTCTCGAACTTATAGGCGATGACGGTGCCGTTCGCGTCGAACCCGGCGCGCGCGCGGTGGATCGAGGCCGGGCCTTTGGGGTCCCAGCCATGGCCCTCATAGCGCATATATTGGAGACGCACCGGCCGCCCCACCGCTTGCGCCAGCACGGCGGCGTCGAGCGCGGCGTCGCCCGCGTCGTTGCGGCCATAGGCGCCGGCGCCCGGGATCCAGTGCGCGACGACATGCTCGACCGGCAGCTTCAGGATCGCCGCGACGCCGTCGCGCGCGAAATGCGGCTTCGACGTACCGGTCCACAAAATCGCCTTGCCGTCCTTCACCTCGCAGACGGCGCAGCCTGGCCCCATGCTGGAATGCGACTGGTAGGGCCATTCATATTCCGCCTCGACGACACGCGCCGCCTTGGCGAGCGCGGCGTCGACATCGCCCTTGGCGACCGGCGCCTCGCGATGGCGCACCGGCGCTTGGCGGATGTGGTCGTATAGCTCCTCGTATTTGGGGAACGGCGCCGCCGCGTTGGACCAGGTCACTTTGAGACGCTGCGCTGCGCGGATCGCGTCCCATTCCTTGTCCGCGACGACGCCGAGGAACCCGTCCTTCCAAACGGCTTTCGCGCCGGGAAGCCCTTTCAGCGAAGTCTCGTCGACGGCGGTCGGCACCGCGCCCGGCACCGGCGGGCGGATCATGCGGCCGTGAACCATGCCCGGCACCTTCACGTCGACGACATAGGTCGCGCGCGCGAACACCTTGTCGTGGATGTCGCGGCGCGGAAACGTCTTGCCGACGACGTGATAGGAAGAAGCGGGCTTCGGCTGCGCCTTGCCCTTGGAAACGAGCGGATTGCCGTATTTGCCGTTCCACTCGAGCTGCGCATGGAAATAGCGCCCGCCGATGAGCTGGCCATAGCTCACATGCCGGTTCGGATCGGCGCGGAGAGAGACGACGCCGTCCGAGACATCGACCTTGTCGACCGTGGTGCCAAGCTTCTTGGCGGCCATCTCGACCAGGATGCGGCGCGCCTCTGCCGCGACGAGGCGCATGGTGGCGCCGCCCAGCTCGAGGCCGGTGCTGCCGCTGGCGCCGCCCTGGTTGACGGTGCGCGCGGTGTCGCCCATCACCACCTCGACATGCGCGAAGTCGAGGTCGAGCTCTTCGGCGACGATCGCGGCGACGCCGAGATCGGTGCCTTGCGCGCTGTCGGTCTTGCCGAAATAGGCGACCGCGCTGTTGTCCTGGCGCACCGCGATGAAGCTGTCGAGCTCGGTCGGGACGAGCGGCGGCTTCTGGTCGGCGGCGAAGGCCGCCTCGGGCAGCGTCAGCGAAACGACCAGCGCGCCCGCGCCCTTGAAGAGGTCGCGGCGCAGGATCGGGGACAGCTCGATTGGGGTCATGGCCGCCTCCCTCACGCTTGCGCCGCGCGCTTGACGGCGCGCAGGATCGAGAGATGGGTTCCGCAGCGGCACTTGAGCCCGCTGAGACCTTGGCGGATTTCGGCATCGGACGGGTGCGGGTTCTGCGCCAGAAGCGCCGCCGCCGTCATGATCCAGCCATTGATGCAGTAGCCGCATTGCGGCACCTGCTCCTCGATATAGGCGGCCTGGATCGGGTGGGGATGCTCGGGCGTGCCGAGACCCGCCAAGGTCGTGATCTTCTTGCCGGCGACAGATGCGACCGGCGTCACGCACGAGCGCGTCGCCGCGCCGTCGACATGGACGGTGCAGGCGCCACATTGCGACAACCCACAGCCAAAGCGCGGATTGGCAAGGCCAAGCTCGTCCCGAAGCGCATAAAGGAGCGGCATGTCGGGATCATCGATCGCGATGTCGTGCGACCTGCCATCGACTTCGAGTTTCATTCGATGCGCCATTGTCACCTCCCCAGGGATGGCATTTCGGTACTCCCGCCCCGAAGCCGTGGCAACCCCTCACCCGCCCTTCCCCCTTGAGGGTCAGGTCGCCGGCGGAGGGTGACAACGGCACCGGTCATCGCCGATACTGCCGCCATGAAGCGACGCAAGCTTGGTCCTCTCGAAGTCTCGGCGGTCGGGCTCGGCTGCATGAGCATGACGCCGATCTATGGCGAGCCCAGCGATAGCGAGGCGATTGCCACCATCCACCGCGCGGCCGAGTTGGGCGTCGACCTTGTCGACACGTCCGATGTCTATGGCAATGGCCGGAACGAAGAGCTGGTGGGCCGCGCGCTGAAAGGCCGGCGCGACAAGATCGTGCTCGCCACCAAGTTCGGCCAGATCCGCTCGCCCGACGGCGCCGGCGTCAACGGCAAGCCCGACTATGTGCGGCAGGCCTGCGAGGCGAGCCTCAAGCGGCTCGATATCGACTGCATCGACCTCTATTACATCCACCGGGTCGACGCGACCGTGCCGATCGAGGACACGGTGGGCGCGATGGCGCGCTTGAAGGACGCGGGCAAGATCCGCTTCCTCGGCATCTCCGAATGCGCGCCCGCCACCTTGCGGCGCGCGCACAAGGTGCATCCGATCGCGGCGCTGCAGACCGAATATTCGCTCTGGACGCGCGATGCCGAGGCCGAGCTTCTCGACACCTGCGCCGCGCTGGGCGTGGGATATGTCGCTTATGCGCCGCTGGGCCGCGGGTTCCTGACCGGCACGGTCAGCGATGCGACCTTGGCCGCGAAGGATCGGCGGCGCGAGCATCCACGCTTCTTCGCCGAGAACATGGCGAAGAATGTGGCGCTGCTGCCGACGCTTCAGGAGCTCGCGGACAAGGAGCACGCGACCCCGGCGCAACTGGCGATCGCGTGGCTGTTGAGCCGGCGTCCGTTCATCGTGCCGCTGCCCGGGACCAGCCGGCGCCGCTGGCTCGAGGAGAACGCCAAGGCCGCGGACCTGTCGCCGGCGCCCGAAACCCTGGCGGCGCTCGACCGCGCCTTCCCGCCCGGCGTCACCGCCGGCACGCGCTATCCCGAGGCACAGTTGAAGCGGCTGGGCATATGAATGACGCGCCCTTCGACTACGCTTCGCTCCGCTCAGGGTGAGGACGTGTCGAGAAGCCCCAGCGCGTTGCCGCGGTTGATGGCGGCCAGCTCTTCCTCGGTGAAGCCGAATTTGTCGATGAATGACGCGCCCTTCGACTACGCTTCGCTCCGCTCAGGGTGAGGACCGAACTTCCTCATCCTGAGCGAAGTCGAAGGACGCACGATCTATCGCAGCCGCGGAAACAACTTCAGCGCGTTGCCGCGGTTGATGGCGGCCAGCTCTTCCCCGGTGAAGCCGAATTTGTCGATGAATGACGCGCCCTTCGACTACGCTTCGCTCCGCTCAGGGTGAGGACCGAACTCAAAAGTTCCTCATCCTGAGCGAAGTCGAAGGACGCACGATCTATCGCAGCCGCGGAAACAGCGTCAGCGCGTTGCCGCGGTTGACGGCGGCCAGCTCTTTCTCGGTGAAGCCGAATTTGTCGATGAATGACGCGCCCTTCGACTACGCTCCGCTCCGCTCAGGGTGAGGACCGAACGCAAATGTTCCTCATCCTGAGCGAAGTCGAAGGACGCGCCATCTATCGCAGCCGCGGAAACAGCGTCAGCGCGTTGCCGCGGTTGATGGCGGCCAGCTCTTCCTCGGTGAAGCCGAATTTGTCGACATTGTTGGCGGTGGCGGCGATCGGCACATAGGGATTGTCGGTGCCGAACAGGATCTGCGACAGCGGCACCAGCGCGCGCAAGGCCGCCATGTTGGGCGGGTTCGCGGCGCTTGCCGTGTCATAGAACAGCCGCTTCAGCTCGTGGAGGACGCCGTTCGGGATGTTGGCCTTCAGCTCCGGGCGGTTGCCGAGGCCCGAGATCCGGTGGGCGATCGGCATCACCGTGCCGCCGCCATGGCAGAAGATGAAGCGGATGTCCGGATAGCGCGCGAACGTGCCGTTGACGAGGAAGCTCGTGATCGCGCGCGTCGTGTCGAAGACATATTCGGTCGTGGCCGGATGAACGCCCGGAATGAGGCCGACGCAGCAGGTCGGCACGGTCGGATGCACGAACACCACCGCCTTGCGCCGGTTGATCTCCTTGAACACGTCGTCGAAGGCGGGATCGCCCGGCCAACGGTCGAGATAGCTCGTGAGGATGCCGACGCCATCGGCCTTGAGCTGATCGAGCGCATACTCGATCTCCTTCAAGGAGCCGTCGCGGTCCGGCAGCGGCGTCGCCGCGAAGAAGCCGAAGCGGCTCGGATAGTTCCGCGTCATCTCGGCCATGAACTCGTTGCATTCGCGGGCGAGGATGCGCGCGTCGGCGTCGTTGCCCCACCAGATGCCGGGCGTCGAGATCGACGCGATGCCGGTGGCGATGCCGAATTTGTCCATCTGCTCGACCGCCTGCTCGGGCGTCCATTCGAACAGGAACGCGCGGTCATCCATGCTCGAATGCGCGACAAGGCGCTCGCGCGCCTTGACCTTGAAGGTGGGCGGCAGGACATGGTGGTGGACGTCGATCCGTCGCGGATTGGCTTCGGGCATCAGGGCCTCCTTCACGCGGTCTTGAGGCGCGGCAGCAGCGCCAGTGCGTTCTCGCGGTCGATCGCAAGACGCATCGTCTCGGACATCGGATATTTCGCAAGCTCGTCCACCACATGGTCCGGCGGGATGAAGGGATAGTCCGAGCCGAACAGGATGTGCGCCGGATCATAAAACGCGAACATCGCCGCGAGCTGCGGCACGCTCGCCGCGGACGCGGTGTCGCAGTAGAGCCGCTGCATCTCAACCTTGACGCCGCGCGGGTTGCGCGCCGCGTATTCCTTGTTGCGGCCCACCACCTCGTTGATGCGGCCGGCAAGGAACGGCAAGGTGCCGCCGCCATGGGAGAAGATGATCCTCACCTCGGGGCATTTGGCGAGCGTGCCCGAGACGAGAAGGCTGGTGATCGTGCGCGTGGTGTCGAGCGGAAACTCGATCGCCTGGGGCATGAGGCCGGGGATGAGGCCGGTGCAGGCCTGATGCATGGTCGGATGGACATAGATGAGGCACTTGCGCCGGTTGAGCTCGGCCCACACCGGCGCGAAGGCGGCATCGCCCAGCGACTTGCCGTCATAGTTCGACAGAAGCCCGATCCCGTCGGCCTTCAAGGTGTCGAGCGCGTATTCGATCTCCTTCAGCGCGCCGTCGGGATCGGGCGGCGCGATCGTCGCGAAGATGCCGAAGCGGCCGGGATATTGGCGCTGCGCCTCGGCCGCCGCCTCGTTCCATTCGCGCGAGAGCCGGCGCGCGGCCGCCACGTCGCCGAACCAGGGCCCGGGCGTCGAGACCGATCCGATCGCGACGGCGATGCCGTTCTTGTCCATCACCTCGATCGCCTGCGCGGGCGTCCATTTGAGGAGCCGGTCGCCGATATTGTGCGCGACGTTCGGAATGCGCTCGTGCTCTTCGTGCATGTAGCGCTGCGGCAGGAAATGGTGATGGATGTCGATGCGGTGGTTCGCCATGGATACCTCCCTTACGCGGATTTGAGCCGCGGCAGCAGCGCCAGCGCGTTGCCGCGGTCGATCGCGGCCAAGGCCGCCGGCGAGAAATGGAACTGGTCGAGACCCTCGATCGTCTCTTTCGGGTCGAGGATGTAGGGATAATCGGTGCCGAAGAGGATGTGGCCGGGCGCATAGAAATCCACCATCGCGGCAAGCTGCGGCTTGCTGGCCGCCGACGCCGTGTCGCAATAGACGCCTTTCAGCAGCGCCGCCTTGTCGGGGCCGCGGCTCATGCGCGCGGCGAGGAACGGCAAGACGCCGCCGCCATGCGAGAAGATCCAGCGTATCTCCTTGAGCTTCGCGAGCGTGCCCGAGACCAGCAGGCTCTCGATATTGCGGGTCGTGTCCATCGGATATTCGATGACCTGCGGCGGCAGGTTGGGCAAGGTCGCCATGCAGCAAGGCGCCGTCGTCGGATGGACATAGACGACCGACTTGCGCCGGTTCAATTCCTCGAGCACGGGCGCGAACGCGGGATCGCCCAGATATTTGCCCTGATAATTGCTGAGCAGGCCGATGCCGTCCGCCTTCAGCGTGTCGAGCGAATATTCGATCTCCTTCAACGCGCCGTCGGGATCGGGCGGCGCCACGGTCGCGAACAGGCCGAACCGGCCGGGATGGTCGCGCACCGTTTTCGCTCCCGCCTCGTTCCATTCGCGGGAGAGGCGCCGCGCCGCGGCCACGTCGCCGAACCACACGCCCGGCGTCGAGATGGAGCCGATCGCGATCTCGATGCCGTTCCTGTCCATCATTTCGAGCGCCTGCTCGGGCGTCCAGCTCAGAGCGAGATCGCCGAGACTGTGCTTGAATTCGGGGATCCGCTTGTGCTCCTCCGCCATGTAGTCATGAGGAAGGAAATGGTGATGCACGTCGATGCGGTTCTTGATCCGCTTCTCGTCGGCCGCGTGCCCGGCGAGCGGCAGCGCCGCGGCCGCGAGGCCGGCAAGGATTGTGCGGCGGGAAAGGTCTGACGACATGTCGTTTCTCCCTTCATATTTATTCGTCATGCCCGGGCTCGACCCGGGCATCCACGTCACGCGACGGACGCCGGCAAAACATGGATGGCCGGGTCAAGCCCGGCCATGACGCTGTTGGTTGGCATTTCTAGCCCAGCTCGACGATCGTCTCGGGGAACTGGTGCAGACGCTGGACGCCGTCGCGGCCGATCAGGAAATCGTCGCAGGCCCAGCTATAGGTGCGTTCGGTGACCCAGGTCGGGTGGCAGGAGAACACCATGTCGGCGCCGACCGGCAGCGTCTCGTCGAAGCGTACGAGCGGCCGCTCGACCATGTCATAGCCCTGGCCATGGCAATGGAGGCGCTTTTCCTCGGGCCGCTTGTTGCGGCGGAGAAAGTCGTTATAGGCATCCCAGATGTCCTTGCAGCGCGCGCCCGGCTTCATCATGGACATCGTAAATTTGCGCGCCTCGAGCACGAAGGCGAACTCGTCCTTCATCTCCTGCGACGCCTTGCCGAGGACGCAGGTGCGGCCCAGCTCGCAATAGAAGCCGCCGGGACCGTTGCTTTCGACCAGCAACGTGAACTGGTCGCCATCGCGGATGACGCGGCCTTGGGTGTGGCGGTTCGCCATCACGGCCGCGGTGCCGACCGGCCCCGAGGCAGCCATGAACAATCCCTGCTCGCTGCCATAATCGTGGCCCACTTTTTCCGCCACCGCCGCCACCTGGAGGTCGGTGAGGCCCGGCTTCACGGCGGCAAAGGCCGCCTCCATGCATTTGTCCTGCATCGCGGCGGTGCGGCGCAGCAGCGCCAATTCCTCGGCGCTTTTCACCGCCTTGATCTCGTCGACCATGTCCGACGCTTCGACGAAGCGCGCGTTCGAAAGCCGGCCGCTTTTCAGCCGCTCGACGAAGGCGTGGTTCAAGGCGCCGGTGCCGACGAGCCCGATCGTGGCGCCGCCGTACCGTTCGAGCGATTTTTCGGCAAGCTCGGCATCATAGTCGCGCGTGAAGGGCGCGGAGGAATAGGCCGGCACCGTCATCATGCGCGCGACGCCGCGCCGCACCCCGTCTCCTTCGGGCGGCAGCTTGCGGTCCATGCCCAAAGGCCCCTGCCCGATCACGCTCATCCCCTCATCGCGCGGGAACACGACCGTGAAGGCATAGCCGTTGGTCGCCGGGAGGTCCGTGAAATACTTCACATAGCCGCCCATGAAATCGTTGTTCGCCTGCATCACCAGGGCGTCGATCTTGCGGTCCTCCATGGCGCGGCGCACGAGATGCCAGCGGCGTTCGAGCTCCGCCGTCGAGATGGGCGTGTTGAGGCGCTCGTTGCTTTCGCTCATAGGGTTCGCTCCCCGCGTTGCACGACGTTGATCATATGCTCGCGGTCGCCGGCAAGGAAACGGCGCAGATTCTCCTCCACCACCGGCAGCGCGCGAGCGGGATACTCATCGTAAAAGCCGCCCAGATGCGGCGTGACGATCACGTTCGGCATCGACCAGAACGGATGCTCCTCGGGAAGCGGCTCGACCGAGAACACGTCGAGCGCGGCGCCGGCGAGGCGCCCGTCGCCGAGCGCCCGCACCAGCGCCTCGTCATCGACGGTCTCGCCGCGGCCCAGATTGATGAAGAAGCCGCCGCGCTTCATCGCGGCGAATTCCGTGTCGCCGATGCTGGCTTCGGTCCCGGGCCGGTGCGGGGTCAAAAGCACGAAATGATCCGCCTCGCGCAGCGCGTCGACGAGCTGTTCCCGCGGGACCATGAGATCGAAGCCCGGAAGCCGGCGCGGCGCCGAGCTCACGCCGACGACGCGCATGCCCAGCGCCTTGAGCCGCGGCGCCAGCGCCTCGGCGATGACGCCGATGCCATAGATGACCGCGGTCTTGCCGTCGATGAGCCGCGCCGGGAACCGATCCCAGCGGCCGCGGTCCTGCGCGCGCACGGAACGCGGGACATTGCGGGCAAGCGCCAGCATGGACCCGATCGCGGCTTCCGCCACCGGGGGCCCATGAATGCCCGCGACGTTGGTGACGATGACGTGGCGGCCGAGCGAGGGCTGATCCGTGATGCGGTCGACGCCGGTGCCGAGCGCCTGCACCCATTCGAGGTTCGGGGCCTGGGCATAGACCTCGTCCGCCATCATTGCGCCGAACGTGACCAGGATTTCGGCGCGGCCGATATAAGGGCCGATCTTGTCGCGATGATTGACCGCGCTGATCTCGAGGCCGGGGAAATGGGCCATCAACGCGTCTTTATAGGCGGCGATGACTTGATCCGGCATCGCCAGCACGATGAGCAGGCTCGTCACGGGCGGGATGTCCTTCGACTACGCGCTTCGCGCTTCGCTCAGGATGAGGAAGGTGGTACGCCGGCCCTCATCCTGAGCGAAGCGAAGCGCAGTCGAAGGACGCACCAAACCTGCCCTCACAGCCCCAGGATGCGCTCGGCGTTGCCGTGAAAAATCTTCTCCATCACGGCGTCGGAATATCCGAGCTCGTGCCATTCCTTGAACAGGCGGTCATAGGGGATGCTGGGATAGTCGCTGCCGAACATGATCTTGTCCTGCAGGCGCGAGCGGATGTCGGTCTTGAGCTGCGCCGGGAAATATTTGGGCGCCCAGCCCGACATCTCCCAGAACACATTGCCCTTGTGCAGCGCGACCGCGGTCATCTCCTCGACCCAGGGCCAGCCGGGATGGGCGGCGATGATCTTGAGGTCGGGAAAATCCGCGGCAAGCTCGTCGATCGCGGAAGGATGGGCGTGCCGGATCTTGGCGCCGAGGCCACCCGGCATGCCGGCACCCATGCCGGTCGTGCCGACATCGATCATCACCGGCGCCTTCAGCTCGTTGATGACCTCGAACAGGGGATAGAACTGCCGGTCGTCGACCGCGAAATGGCCCATGATGGGATGGAAATGGAAGCCCAGCATGCCGAGATCGCGGATCGCCTTCCGCGCCTCGATCCGCGCCACCTCGCCCTTGAAGGGATCGACCGCGGCCCAGGAATGGATGATGCGCTCGGGATGACGGCGCTGCATCCCTTTCACATACTCGTTCGAGCAGGGCGGCGTGCCGATCGTGGTCTCGAGATCGAGCGCCACCAGCACCGCTTCGACGCCCGCGTCGGCGAATTCCTTCACCACCTCGTCTTCCTGCTTCCAGGTCCAGGTGCGGTTCCAATATTTGGCAAGCGCCTCGACATAAGGACCTTGGCAGCGGATCCAGGGCTCGGTGTTGGGATAGCAGTGCAGGTCGATGATGCGCATGGCGCGGGGGTTCCCTAACGCGCCGGCGCCGCGAGCCGGTCGGCCGCGAGCTTCAAGGTGATGGTCTCCACGAGCGACTTCTTCGACACCTTGCCGAAGGTCGAGAGCGGGAAATCGGTCATGGTCTCGAGCCGTTCCGGCAGCTTGTAGCGGGCGATCTCCTTCCCATGGAGGAACGTGACGAGCTCCTCGAGCGTCAGCGCATGGCCCGGACGCAGGATGACGCAGGCGCACATGCGCTCGCCCAGCGAGGCGTCGGGAATGGCGATGCAGGCGGCGTTCTCGACCGCCGGGTGCTGCAGGATCAGATTCTCGATCTCCTCGGCGCTGATCTTCTCGCCGCCACGGTTGATCAGGTCCTTCTTGCGGCCCTCGACCATGTAGTTGCCCGAAGGATGCTGGCGCATGAGATCGCCCGAGCGATAGAACCCGTCGCTCGTGAAGGCCCTGAGATTGTGCTCGGCCGCGCCATAATATCCGCGCAGCGTATAAGGTCCGCGCGCGCACAGCTCGCCCACCTCGCCGAACGCGACCTCGTTGTCGTCATCGTCGAGGAGCCGCACCTCGTCGTCGGGCGAGACGGGACGGCCCACCGTCTCGAGCCGCACATCGTCGGGATCGGTGCGGCGGACGAAGAACAGCATGCCTTCGGACATGCCGAAATTCTCCTGCACGAAACAGCCGGGGATCAGCTCGCGGGTCCGGAGCCGCACCTCCGGCTGAAGCCGCTGCCCGCCGCTTTGGATATAGCGCACCGAGGACGTGTCGTGGCGCGTGCAGAGCGGGCTTTCGATGAGCCGGATCAAAAGCGCCGGCACCACCTTGATGTGGGTGACGCGGTGCTTTTCGACGAGCGGCCACATCTCTTCGGGCCGCGTCGTGCGCGACAGCACGATCTTGCCGCCGTTGAACATGAAGCCCTGAATGCCGGGGCAGGCAAGCGGCAGGTTGTGCGCGATGGGCAGCGCGAGCAGCAGGATCGACTCCCCCGTCACCTCGCACACTTCGGCCGCTCGCTTGGAATTATAGGCATAGTCGTTGTGGGTGCGCGGAATGAGCTTCGGCACGCCGGTGGTGCCGCCCGAAAGCTGGAAGATGCAGGGGTCGGTCGGGTCGATCGCGATCTTGGCGAGGGCCGATCCGTCGCCCTTCGCCGGCCGCTCGATCAGCTCGACGAGCGACAGCTCGCCTTCGCGCGGTGTGCCCAGCACGATCGGGAAGCGCATGGACGGGCTTTCCTGCGCGATCCGGCGGATCATCGGCGAGAACTCGAAATCGCTCTGCCGCTCGGGATAGACGCAGGCGACCGCCTCGGCGATCGACACGAACTGCCCGATCTCGTTGTAGCGGTGCGTCGCGAGCGCGGCGATCGGGATCGCGCCGATCTTTTGCAGCGCGAAATAAAGGATCACGAACTCCGCCACGTTGGGCAGCGACAGCACGACGCGGTCGCGCGGCTTCAATCCCAGATCGAGAAGGTTGAGCGCGAGATTGTCCGAGCGGCGATCGATGTCGCGATAGGTCAATCTCCGCTCGCCGTCGATCACCGCCACGCGGTCGGCGAAGCGCGCGAACATTTCGGCGAATTCCTGGCGCAGCGGCCGGTCCTGCCAATAGCCCTTGGCGCGATAGCGGGCGGCGAAATCGGGCGGGAACGGTACGACGCCGGGCAGCATGGACGCGCTCCTTGATGGGTCCACAGATGGGCGGGCGCCCACCATCGGTCAGCCCGGCGGGGTCTGTCAAGAACCGCCAATTATCGAGATGTTTTAGGCGCTTGCCAGGCAATCTCCACTTTGTCGCAAGGATTTGGCGCTAGGCTCCAACACCATGGCGAAGAGCTTGGTTCCGACCCTCATGCGGCGTCTCGCGGCGGACCGCACCGGCAACGCGGCGGTCGAATTCGCCTATATCACGCCGGTGCTGCTCGGCCTGTCGCTGCCGCTCGTCGATTTGGGATCGGCCGCTTACTATCAGATGCGGGTGCAGGACGCGGCGCAAGCGGGCGCGCAAGCCGCGCTGACGACCGGATATTCCTCGACCACGATCACGACCGCCGCGCAGAGCGCGACGAGCCTTGGCGCCAATGTGAGCGTCACGCCGTCCGAGACCTATAACTGCGTCGTGAGCGGCGCGATCGGACCCTCGGTCGCGTCCGGCACGACGTGCGCCGACGGCAGCACCGCCGGCACGTACGCGACGGTCGACACGACCTACAGCTATACGCTGATCCTGGCCGTCCCCGGCCTCGCCAATCCGATGACGTTGAACGGATCGGCGACCGTCCGGATCGACTGACCCCTCGTTTATTCGACCAGCTTCGAGGTCGAGCCGCCGACGCCGGCGACGCCGACGCCGTTGCAGTTCGAGTTGAAGGTCGTGCTGCCCGAGAAGGTGAGCGTGAGCCCGATGAGCTGCGTGCACGGCGCGGCGGTCCCGGTGGTCGAGCCGCCGGAATAGTTCACCGCTTCGTTGGGAAAATAGATCGCGCCGGTGATGTTCTGCCCGGCCCCGCCGCTCAACGTGTTGGTCTTGCCGCTCGCCTTTGGATCCTGGAACAGGGCGAGGCCCGCGAGCGCACCCGATGTCGGCGCCGAAAGCGTCACCGTGCTGGTGCCGCCGATGCTCGCGCTTCCATAGGTGCCGGTGTTGCTCGTGAGGATGATGGTCACGCCGGAGCCCGTCACCGTCGACGTGCCGCCGACCGAAAGGCTCCCGGCGTTGATGATGTAGGTGCCGGGGTTGAGCGTGAGCGATCCGTTGGCCGACGTGCTGAGATTGCCGCAGATGACCATCGTGCCGCCATAGGTGCTCGCCGACAATGTCTTGGTCTGGTTGAGCCCGACCGAGACCGAGCTCGAATTGCATCCCGAGAATGACGGAACCGAGACGCTGGCATAGGGATTGGCCACGGCCGAGGTGCCGGTATTGATTCCATCGGTGGTCGTGAAGCTCGAGCCGGGTGTCGTCGTGTAATTGCCGACGATATAGGCCGAGAGCGCCGTGATGGTCGCGCTGCCGCTGAGCTGCAGCGCGCTCGACGACGACGAGTTGACATAGATGGTGCAGCCATTGAGCGTGAGCGAGCCGCTGCCGCTGTCGCCGAGTCCGTCGGTGACATTGCCCTTGTCGAGCGCCATGACGCATCCGTCGGACGAGGTGCCCTCGGTGGCGACGGCGCGCGAACTGGCGGTGGGTTGGGAGTCGAGGAACAGGCTCGAGAAGAACAGCGGCTGCGGCTGCGAGATGATGACTTCGACCGCCTCGCCGTTGGTCGTGTAGTTGCCGGAGGCCGGCGGGTTGTTGACGGTCACGCTGACGCCGTTGACGCCGTTCGTGAAGCCGTATTGCGTCGCCACGGCCGCGGCGGCGGCCTTGAAGCTCGTCGAGTTGGCGCCCGCCGCCTCGGCGGTCGCCGCGCTGAACGCGGCGGCGTCAGCCGCGCCTTGAAGATTGCGCTTTGCGACGTACCACAGCGTCGCGTCGGTCCCGAGCCCCGCAACGCCGAGAAGCGAGGTGACGGTAAGCGCCGTCATCACCGCGACGGCGCCTTTGCGGTCGCCTGCGATGCGCTTCATCGCGGCGCGAATATCGAGCTTCAATTTCCTCATGGCGATCTCTCCGGAACGTCACCCGGAGGAGATCACGATTACGGCTAACAGAACATGAATCCGCGCTTCCGATATATCGGTAATTACTTGGAATTTATGGCTGATTTCGACGGCATCGGAGCTATCACGCAGGCCGCGCGCGGCGTTGGAAGCGCAGGATGTTCCACGGGCTCGGCATGGGGCCGACCTTGACCTCGATGAGCGCCGGCTCGCCGGCGGCGAGCGCCTTGCGGAGCTGCACCCGGAGCTCGGCCGGCGATGCGGCGCTCAGACCCATGATGCCGAAACTGTCGGCGAGCTTCAGGAAGTCCGGGTTCTTGAGATCGCTCGCGATGAGCCGGTTGCCGAACGCCTCGACCTGGAAGCGGCGCACATTGCCAAAGGCGCCGTCATTCATCAGCACGAACACGACCGGGATGCGGTGCTGCGCCGCCGAGGCCAGCTCTTGCACGTTGAACATGAAGCCGCCATCCCCGGAGATGGCGACCAGCGGCAAATCGGGTCGCGCCGCCTTGGCGCCGATCGCGGTCGCGACGCCCCAGCCGAGGGTCCCCTGATAGCTTGGCGTCAGATAGGTGCGCGGCCGATAGATCGGAAAGGCAAGGCGGCCGAGATATCCGATCTGCGTCACCTCGTCGACGAAGATGCCGTTCTCCGGCAGCTCGGCGCGGATCGCGTCGAGCCAGCCGATCTGAGGTGCGAAGTGATCGGCAAGCTCCTTCGTCTCGGCCGCTTTGCGCTCGATCATTTCGGCCGCGCGTGCGGTGCGAGGCCGGTCATAGCGCGGCAGCTCGGCGGCAAGGGCGCGCAAGGCCTCGGCCGCGTCGCCCAGGATGCCCACCGCCGGCCGCTCGATCCGGCCGATCTCCTCGGGATCGGCATCGATGCGGACCACCTTGAGCCCGCCGCCGCTGCCCCACTGCATGAGCTGAAGCTGCAGGCGCGTGCCGACCGCCAGCACCACGTCGGCCTCGGGCCATAGCTTGAAGCCGAGATAGGCGCCGACGCTGAAAGGATGCCGCGCATCGAGCGCGCCCTTGCCCATCCGGTTCGCGACAACCGGCGCCTGCAGCCGCTCCGCGATCTCGGCGAGCTCGGCCCCCGCCTCCATGGCGCCGCCGCCCACCACGATAAGCGGGCGTTCCGCCGCGCCCAGCAGCTTCGCCGCTTCGGTGATCGCGTCCGTGTCGAGCGCGATCGTCCGCGGCGCGGCCGGCGCCGTCGGAAGCTCGACCGGCGCGTTGCGCGGCCACACATCGAGCGGGCATTCGAGCGCGACCGGGCGCGGGCGTCCGGAGCGGAGCTGACGGAACGCCTCGCTTACCAGCGCGGGCGCCTCTTGCGGCGACCGGATGCGCTCGGCCCACTTGGTGAGCGAGCGCAAATAGCCGAGCTGATCCGGGATCTCGTGCAGCATCCCAAGCGCCCGGCCGATATGGTGCGACGGGATCTGCCCCGTCAGCGCCAGGACCGGGGCGTTGCAGGCATAGGCCGTCGACAACGCGGCGCCCGTGTTGAGGATGCCGGGACCCGGCACCACGGCATAGGCCGCGGGCTTGCCGGTCGCCAAGGCGGCGCCCAGCGCCATGTAGGCCGCCCCCTGCTCATGCCGCGTATGCAGGGTTCGGATCTTCCCTTGTGCGCCGTGGAGGGCATCGAACAGGAAATCGTTCTGCACCCCCGGCAAGGCGAAGACGGTGTCGATGCCATTGACGATCAAGGTGCGGACGGTCGCCTCCGCCGTCGTCATTCTCACGCTGTTGATGGCCATGACCGACTCCGCCGGAATTTGCTCGACGTTCCGGGATTGCGACCTCCGCGTCAATGGCGTCGGCGCCGGTTGACGGCGGCAGCATTTGCGTCTCAGATGGCGGCGAAACGGAGAACCACCGCTTGGCCCTTACGAAGACGATCGCCGTCGAGACGGTGGCGGAAGCCTATCTCACGCTCCTGGCCGAGCGCGGGATCGAGTATCTCTTCGCCAATGGCGGCACCGATTTCGCGCCCGTCAACGAGGCGCTGGCGGCGATCCGCGCCAAGGGATCGCAGCCGCAGCTCAAAGTGGTCGCGGTCGCGCACGAGAATGTCGCGGCCTCGATGGCGCACGGCTACTACCTGATGAGCGGCCGGCCGCAGATGGTGATGTTCCACGTCAATGTCGGGACCGCCAACGGCATCAACGCGCTCGCGAACGCGGCGCGCGACCACGTGCCGATGATCTTCACCGCGGGGCGCAATCCGCTCACCGAGCGCGGGCTCAAAGGCTCGCGCGATACCGGCATCCACTGGGCGCAGGAGATGTTCGATCAGGCCGGCATGGTGCGCGAGCTGTGCAAATGGGACTACGAGCTGCGCAACGCCGAGCAGATCGAGGCGGTGGTCGACCGTGCCATCGAGATCGCGACGTCGGAACCGTGCGGGCCGGTCTATCTGACCTTGCCGCGCGAGGTGATGAGCCAGCCGCTGAGCGAGTTCACCTATACGGCGACGCCGCGCCGCGCCTTTGGCACGGTGCCGGGCGCCACCCCGGATCAGATCACGCGCGCCGCCGACATCATCGCCGCCGCCCGGCGGCCGCTCATCATCACCCGCGAGCTTGCCCGAATTGCCGCCAATGCCGATGCGCTTGCCGTCTTTGCCGACGCCTTCGCGCTGCCGATCATCGAATACCGGTCGATCGCGAACTCGGTGCCGACCGATCATCCGATGTTCCTGGGCTACGATCCCGGCCCCTACCTCAAAGAGGCCGACGCGATCATCGCGATCGAATCCGACGTGCCGTGGATGCCGACCGTGCATGGCGATCCGGCCGATGACTGCACGATCGTCCAGATCGGCGTCGACCCGCTGTGGGCGCGGTTGCCGATCCGCAGCTTTCCGACCGACCTTGCCGTCACCGGCGCGCCGCGCTTCGTGCTGCCGCAGATCGCCGCGGCGATCGGATCGCGCATCGACGCTGCGACCAAGGCCCGGCGACGGGCGATGGTGAAAGAGGTCCGCGATCGCGCCCGCGCGGACGCCAAGGCCTCGCTCGAGCGCGCCCGCGCGATGACGCCGATCCAGCCGGCCTGGGCCTCGCACTGCATCTCCGCGGCGAAGGACGACGACGCGCTTGTCATCAACGAATATTCGCTGATCCTGCGCCAGGCGGATTTCCCGCAGCCGCGGACCTATATCGGGACGCCGCAGGCGGGCGGGCTCGGCTGGGGCGTGGGCGCCGCCATCGGCGCGAAGCTCGCGGCGCCGGACCGGCTCGTCATCGCGACCCTGGGCGATGGCGCCTATATGTTCGGCAACCCGACCGCCGGGCACCAGGCTGCGCGGGCCTTGGGCCTGCCGATCCTCTTCATCGTCTTCAACAACGCGATGTGGGAGGAGGTGGAGGGCTCGACCTTGCGCGTCTTCCGCGACGGCCACGCGGCGCGCAGCAACCGCATGCCGGTCGGCAGCCTTGGGCCCACCGCGCAATTCGAGCACATGATGGCGATCTTCGACGGCTATGGCGAGTGCGTCGAGACGCCGGAGGCCCTTCCCGCCGCGCTCGAGCGCGCGCTCCACGCCGTGCGCGTCGAAAAGCGGCAGGCGCTCCTCAACCTGATCGTCGGCCCGCGCGGCGGAGCGCCATGACGACCGGCGCCCAACCCGTGAGATGACGCCGCTTCTCGTCCTCGAACAGCTTCTGAACGGGGTTCAGTTCGGCGTGATGCTGTTCCTGATCGCGGCGGGACTGACGCTCGTCTTCGGCATCATGAACCTCGTCAATTTCGCGCATGGGTCGATCTACATGATCGGGGCCTATCTTTGCGCCTATACCTATGCGCATACCCATTCCTTCGCCCTGGCCGTGCTGGCGGCCCTGGGCGGCGCGCTGGCGATCGGCATCCTGGTCGAGGTGGTGGTGTTCCGCGCGCTTTACCGGCGCGACCATCTCGATCAGGTGCTGGCGACCTTCGGGCTCATCCTGTTCTTCAACGAGATGGTGCGCATCATCTTTGGCGACACGGCGCTCTATTCGGGGGTGCCGAGCTTTCTCGAGGGCCGGGTGACGATCCTGCCGGGCATGACCTATCCGCTTTATCGCCTCGCGATCATCGCGATCGGGCTCGCCGTCGCGCTGCTTCTCTATCTCCTGGTGATGCGCACGCGGCTTGGCATGCTGATCCGGGCGGGCGCGTCGAACCGGACCATGGTGGGCGCGCTCGGCATCGACATCGCGATGCTGTTCACGCTTCTCTTCGGGCTTGGGGCGATGCTGGCGGCGCTCTCGGGCCTCCTTGCGGGGCCGGTCTTCTCGGTCACGGCGGGGATGGGCGATGGCGTCCTCATCCTCGCGATCGTGGTCATCGTCATCGGCGGCATCGGCTCGATCCGCGGCGCCTTCATCGCGGCGATCCTCATCGGCGTCGTCGACACGATGGGGCGGGTATTCCTGCGGCCGCTGCTCGCCTCGGTCATGGCGAAGTCCGCCGCCGACAATGCCGGGCCGGCGCTCGCGTCGATGCTGATCTACATCCTGATGGCGGTCGTCCTCTATTTCCGCCCGCAGGGATTGTTTCCGCCGCGGGTGCGATGATGCGCCGGCCCTATCACATCGCCGTCGCCGTGGCGTTCCTGGTGCTCGCCGGCGTGCCGGCCGTCGCCGCGCTCGAGGATCAGCCGTTCTATCTCGACCTTTTCACCCGCGTGATGGTGTTCGGGATCGCCGCGATGAGCCTCGACCTCATCTTGGGCTATGGCGGGCTCGTGAGCTTTGGCCACGCGGCCTATCTGGGCCTTGGGAGCTATGCGGTCGGCATATTGGGGTATTTCGGCGTCACCGACGGCTTCGTCCAGTTCGGCACGGCGATCGCCGTCTCGAGCCTCGCCGCGCTCTTCATCGGCGCCGTGTCGCTCCGGACGAGCGGCGTCTCGTTCGTGATGATCACGCTCGCCTTCGCGCAGATGCTCTATTTCCTCTTCATCAGCCTCAACATGTTCGGCGGCGACGACGGCATGAGCATCACGCAGCACAGCGGCTTTGGCCCGATCGACCTCGGCAATCCCACGATCTTCTACTATCTCGTGTTCGCGGTGCTGGCGCTGTTCTTCTGGGGCGCGTCGCGGCTTGTCGACTCGCGCTTCGGCATGGTGCTGCGCGGCGCCAAGTCAAACGCGCGGCGCATGACCGCGCTGGGCTTCCCGGTGTTCCGCTATCGTCTCACGGCGTTCGTCATCTCGGCCGCGATGTGCGGCGTCGCGGGCGCGCTTCTGGCGAACCAGCTTCTCTTCGTCTCGCCCGCGATCATGCAGTGGAACCGTTCCGGCGAGATCATCATCATGGTGATCCTGGGCGGGATCGGCTCGCTCTTCGGCTCGCTCCTGGGCGCTTTCGTCTATGTGATGCTGGAGCACGAGCTTTCGGCGCTCACCGAGCACTGGCTCGTGATCCTGGGCCCGCTGCTGATCCTGGTCGTGCTGTTCGCCAAGGGCGGCCTCATGGGCCTTCTGCCGCGAGGTGCGCGTGGCTGAGCCGGTTCTCGCGGTCTCGGGACTGACCAAGCGGTTCGGCGGGCTCGTTGCGACCGATGCGCTGAGCTTCACCGTCGATGAGGGCGAGGTCCATGCCGTGATCGGCCCGAACGGTGCCGGCAAGACAACGCTGGTCGCGCAGATCGCGGGCGAGCTTCGCCCCGATGCCGGCACCATCCGCTTCAAGGGCGAGGACGTGACGGCGCTGCCGGCCCACGGCCGCTCGCTCAAAGGCCTCGCCCGCTCGTTCCAGATCACCAGCATCTTTCAGGAATTCACCGCCCTCGACAATGTCGCCCTCGCGGTGCAGGCGCATGACGGGCACAGTTTCCGCTTCTGGCGCAGCGCGCGGCGCGACCCGTCGCTTCGCTCGCCCGCCGCGTCGCTTTTGGATCAGGTCGGCCTCGCCGAGCGGGCAGGGATCCAGGCGGCGCATCTTGCCCACGGCGAAAAGCGCGCGCTCGAGATCGCGATGGCGCTCGCGGCTCGGCCGAGGCTCCTCATCCTCGACGAGCCGACGGCCGGCATGGGCCGCGAGGATTCGGCGCGCATGGTGCGGTTCCTTGCCGGCCTCAAAGGGTCGGTCACGATGCTTCTGATCGAGCACGACATGGACGCCGTCTTCGCGCTCGCCGACCGCATCACCGTCCTCGTCTATGGCCGCGCCATCGCCACCGGCTCGCCCGCCGCGATCCGCGACAACAAGGCGGTGCGCGACGCCTATCTCGGCGAAGAGGCCGAAACAGTCCCGTCATGGCCGGCACGTTAGGCCGGCGCCTTATCGCGCGGGCGGCCGGGATGTGCCTCGTCGCGGGATTTGTCGACGCGATCGGATATACCGAGCTTGGCGCCGTGTTCGCCGCCAACATGACCGGCAACAGCGTCCTCATGGCGATCGCGATGGTGCGCGGGCAGTTCGCGCACGCGGCAAGCTATGGCGTGACGTTGGCGTCCTTCATCGCCGGCGCGGTCATCGCCGCCATCTTGCGCCGCCTTAGCGGGCGCGCGGCGGTCCCCCTCATCTGCGCGACGGCGCTGCTGCTGGCCGCAACCATGGTGCGGACGACGGCGGACATCCGACTTGCGCTGCTCGCCATGACGATGGGGTTCCAAGGCGCCGCCGTCTCGCGCTTCGGCTCGATCAATCTTCAGACCGTGGTCGTGACCGGCACGCTGGTGCGGCTCGCGGAGAATTGCGTCGATCGGATCCTGCCGACGAAACAGGCGCCCGAGCCGGGCGCGGTCAGGCTTCACCTGGCGGCGTGGATCGTCTATGGCGCGGGCGCCGCGGTCGCGATCGTCCTGCAGCACGTGATGCGGCGTCCGCTCTTCATCGCGGTCATCGTGCTTCTTCTCGTCACGATCGACGTGGCGCGCGACGAGCGGCGCGCCCGCTAACGCGCCGCCGCGAGATAGCTCGTATCGACATAGAAGCGCCAGTCATGCGCGGGCCGTGCGGCCGGCGCGGCATAGCGTTGGCGCAGGCTCAGCACTTCGGCCGCACCTTTGGGGTTGATCGCGAGATCGCGGGCGACGCCATCGCGCCGGTTGAGGAGAAGCGTCAGCACCCGCGCCAAGGTCGCCTGGTCCAGCGACGGCATCTCCTGATGCAGGATGGCGAGCGCCGCGTGCTTGTGCGCCGGCGCGACGACCCATGCCACCGCCGCGCGATAGGCCTTGAGGAAGGCGACGAGCGTGGCGCGGTGGTCTTTCGCCCAGTCCTCGCGCACCGCG
>Ga0335073_10001864_pt1 | contig 28557 bp, 25 predicted proteins | sample Lox_Sample_22_FD_207093 | JGI IMG/M metagenome (GOLD analysis project Ga0335073, IMG submission 207093) | Soil microbial communities from Loxahatchee National Wildlife Refuge, Florida, United States - Lox_Sample_2.2 | ecosystem: Environmental > Terrestrial > Soil > Wetlands | place: USA... | reverse complement strand
CGTCAGCGCAAAAACAATGCCGCCTTGGGTCTGCATCTCGATCGACAGCGGATTGACCGCGTAACCCGGATCGATCGCGGAGATCACGCGGCGGACGCGGAGCCGGCCGTGGTCGATCGAAATTTCCACCACTTGCGCGCAATAGGTGCTGCAGGCGCGGCTCAGCGCAATGCCGCGGAACAGGCCCTGCGGCGGCGGCGAAGTCCAATCCGCTCGTGCGGCCACGGCGTCGAGCACGGCGAGATCGCGCGGCGAATGGCGCAACAGCCGGCGGCGATAGAGATAGGGATCGATGCCGGCTTCATGCGCCATCTCGTCGATGAAGCTTTCTCTGTAGAAGACATTCTGCGTGTAGTTGATGGCGCGCCAGACGCCGAGCGGCACCGGGGTGGCGCGGATCGCATAGTCGACGAGGTAATTCGGCACGTCATAACTCATCTCGTCGCCGAGACCGCTGATATAGGTCCAGTCGACCACGCTCGGGAGGAAGGCCGGCACCAGCGAGGCGACGAAGGACGGCCCGGCGAGGCGGATGGTCAGCGCCGCCGGCATGCCTTCGGCATCGAGGCCGGCGGCGAGCCGCGCCATGCTGTACGGCCGATAGAGATCGTGCTTGGTGTCTTCTTCGCGGGTCCAGACGAGCTTCACCGGCTCGCTGACTTCCTTGGCGATCAGCACGGACTGCCGGACATATTCCTGGATCGGCGCGCGCCGGCCGAAGCCGCCGCCGAGCATCATGCGATGCACGGTGACCTTTTCGTTCGGCACGCCGGCGGCGAGCGCCGCGGTGGCGAGCGCGGTCGCCGGATCCTGCGACGGCACCCAGATTTCGACGCTGCCCGGCTTCACATGCGCGGTGCAGTTCTGCGGCTCCATGGTCGCATGCGCCAGGAACGGCACTTCATAATCGGCGGTGAGCTGTTTGACCGCGCCGCCGAGCGCCGTTGCGGTATCGCCGCGCTTATGGCCGACCTGCGCCGCCTGCGTGTCGAGCCCGCTGCGCACCAGTTCGGCGATCGCGGCGCTCGACAGCGCGCCATTGCCGCGGTCGTCCCATGTCACTTTGAGCGCATCCGCCGCGCGCTTCGCCCGCCACCACGAATCCGCGATCACCGCCACCGCGTCATCCATGCGCACGATCTTGCGCACGCCTTTCATGCCGGCGATCGAGCTTTCGTCGATGGATTTCGGCGTCCCCTTGAATACCGGGCAATGCACGATGGCCGCGTAGAGCATGCCCGGCAGCCGCACATCGATGGCATAGATCGGCGCGCCGGTGACCTTGTCGCGGACATCGAGCCGCTTCCGCGGCGTGCCGGCGAGCCGCCATTCCTCGGGCCTCTTCAGCTTGATATCGGTCGGCACTTTGACTTTGGCGGCGTCTTCGGCGACTGCGCCATAGCTCAATGTCCGCCCGCTCGGCTGGTGCGTGACGATGCTGTTGCGGGCGCTGCATTGCCGGGCCGGCACTTTCCAGCGCTCGGCCGCCGCGGTGATCAGCATGTCGCGCGCTGTGGCGCCGGCCTGCCGCAGGTAAAGCTGCGACGAGGCGATCGAACGGCTGGCGCCGGTCGAGGTATCGCCCCAGGCATTGTCGCGCTGCATGTTCTGCGTCGGCGACACCAATTGCGTGCGCACCTTCGCCCAGTCGCATTCGAGCTCTTCGGCAACGAGCATGGCGAGGCCGGTCAGCGCGCCCTGGCCCATCTCGGAATGCGCCACGCGGATTGTGACGGTGTCGTCGCGCGCGATGGTCACCCAACAGGTGATTTCCGGGGCTTCGGCGGCCTGCGCCGAACTGCCCGAGCGCCGCGGATCGAGCGGAATGGCAAAGCCCAGCGCCACGCCGCCGCCGGTCGCGGTCGCCGCAATAAGGAATGAACGGCGATTGAAACCGCCGCTAGACCCCATGAACTACCCCCTGGTAACCCCATGATTTCCCGGCAGAACAATGCCAGGTTCCGGCCAGACATAAAAACCCCGGTAACAGGAAGAAGACAATAAACTAGGATCGGTTCCGGCAAAAATCACATTGCGGGGAATCTCCCATGCCAACGCACCTACCTGCCGACCCGGCGCACAGCCAATCCACACTCGAGCACCGCCTGCGGGCCATCGAGGACCGGCTCGAAATCTACAACCTGATCGCCAGCCATCCGCCAAGCGCCGATACCGGCGCCCAGGCCTATGCCGAGGCGGTCTACATGGAGGACGGCGTGTTCGACCGCGGCGCCGAGCTCTCGAGCTGGTCCGGCAACAAATCCATCGGCGCCAATCTCAAGAGCGAGGGCCATCAGGCGGCCATCGGCTGTGGGCTCGCCCATTTCACCGGCCTGCCGCACGTGACCATCGACGGCGATGAAGCCGTCGTCATCTCATACCTGCAAATTCTCACGCCGAACAAAACCGGCGCACCAATCGAGGTGCCCAATCACGGCGCCTCGCGCGGCTATCACATCCATCGCGTGGTGACCAATCGCTGGGAGCTCATGCGCACGCCGTCAGGCTGGAAGATCAAGCGCCGCATTTCGCGGTTGGTCGACGGCTCGGAACCGTCGCGCGAGATTTTGCGCGCGGCGCTTGGCGCTCTGGCGTGATCATCGTCACACCGTTCTAAGGACGGGCATTGAATTCCTGGTTCGGGAATGCCGAGGCATCGGGGACTTTGATCACGACGAAGGGATGATCGAGCGAGGCGTGACAGGCATTGCAGCCTTGGGTGAGCCGAGCATAAGCCGCCGCGAATTTCTTCGGATCCTCCGCCTTGATCGCGTCGTCGACGGCGGCGAGCGGCTGCTTCAGCGCCGCATCGGCGAGATCGGCGACCGGATAGCCGTGAAATTTCGGTTGCGCCTTGACGATGCCGGCGAAGGCTTCACGGATTTCGGCAAGCGCATAAGCGGCGAGTCGCCAATTGCCGGCATGGCCGGCGAGACCCAGCTTGGCGTGGCGCGGCTGAACGAGGGTGTTCATCATGTCGCCCATGGTCAGCACATAGGGCACGGGAGTCTGCGGTGCCGGCGGCGCCGCCTGCTGCGCCTGCGCCACGGCAACGAAGACCGCCGCAGTCAAGCCAACCAGCACGATTTGCTTTTTCATGACCCGGCCTCCTGCGCGAGCTAATCCTGCGGCTCGAGCCGCACAATCGCCGCGCCGTGATTATTACCAGCCCAAAACGTCACCGGGCTTGTGGAATCATCGACAAAGACGCGCCGGATATTGGTCGGGCGCGGCAGCAGATATTCGACCGATTGGCCGGTTTGCGGATCGAAGCGCAGCACGCGATCGCTGGCCATGCCGCCGCTCCACAGCTCGCCGTTTTTGTCGCGGAATACGTCATAGGGATAAGTGTGCGGCGTCGGCACCGCCCATTCCTTGAAGGCCTCGGTCTTGAGGTCGAACATGGCGAGCTTGTTGGCGGCGAATTCGGTGAACCACAGATGCCCTTGTGCATCGAGCATGGTGCGGCGCGGCCGCGATTTTTCCGTCGGGGTGGGAAACAATGTCGGCGCGAGGCTTTTGGCATCGACGCGGCCGACCGCCTCGCCGCCGAAATCCATGAAGTAGAGATCGTTCGCCTTGTCGGCGGCCATGCCATAGGGCGCATGCAGATGGCTATTGCCGAGAAAAGCGAAAGGATTGATCCGCTCGTAGGCGCCGGTCTTGGTATCGAGCCGCATGATCGATTGCCGGGCGACGTCGTTGGTCCAGACTTTGCCGTCGACGCTTGCCGAGGCCGGCATCACCATGGATTGCTGCATGGCGTCGTCATTGAGCGCCGCCGGCAGCGGAAAGATCTTGAAGGTCTTGCGCGCCATGTCGAAGCGGGCGAGCCCGGTCTGGAACATCAGCGCCAGCCACAGATTGCCGTCGGCGTCGGGCTCCAGATCAAGCGTGCCGGCCGGGAAGCCGGGCTTGGCGACGGGTATCGGATATTCGGTGACGGCGCCGGTCTGCGGATCGAGCTCGCCGAGAAAATTTTCGACAAAGTCCGAATACCAGACATGGCCCGAACCGTTTGGGCCCGAACCGTTTGGGCCCGAACCGTTTTGGCCGTTGCGGTCAATGCGCACGTCGTGCGGCGCGATGGTCTTGCGCGGCAAGTCATATTCGGTGACGACCACGCGCGTGGCGCGACCCTTGGGACGCGGCAGGGTCCGCAGCTCATAGTTCCAGACCGGCCCGCGCGACAGATTGACCGTCGCCAGATAGGCGGCAAGCTTGCGCACCGACGCGTCGTTGACATCGCGCGCGGCGACGCGCGATTGCACCCGCGCCTGGATCGTATTGTTGGCATATTGCGCCATGCGCTTGAGCACGGGCACGAAGCTGTCGGCATCATAGGTCGAACGCACGATCCGTTCGAAGCTGTGGCAGCTCATGCATTCGATCAGCGGCCGCTTGTCTTCGGCGGTGCCCGGCATGCTCATGAACCATTCGGTATTGGTGAGCTGAGCGGCAAGGTCCGACGTCTTACGCAGCCGGATCGCAACATCCCGCGCCGTCGCACCGAGATCGACGCTCTGCGGCCCGTCGAGATCATAGCCAATGGCACGGATGCGCAGCGCATAATGTCCGGGCGACAGGCGGCCATCGGGAAAGCGGAAATGGCCGGACGCGTCGCTGACCACGGTCACCGTGATCGGCGAGCCGTCCTTTTGCGCGCTGACCAACACGCCTTCCATGGCGCCTTCCGCGGCGGAACTGACTGTGCCGGTCAGCGTTTGCGCGCGGCCGGGCTGAACCAAAACAAAGAAGAGGACCGCCGCGAAGACGCCAAGCGCAATTCTCATGATGCGCGTCGTGGCCCAAGTGGTGGCCCATCTGGTGGCGCATCTCATGGCGCATCTCATGGCGCGGCCTCCATGAGTCATTGCTTCTGCAAGGTGCAGTCGATTTCGACCGGGTCCTTGGTGTCGACCTGGCCGCGGCGCAGCACGCTGGCCTGGCTATAGCCGTCCTTGGCGCAGGATATGTCGACGGTCTTCGGATCGATCTCCTTGGCGAAGCCCGGAATCTTGTAGACGCCCATGCTGTTGGAGCGTGTCACCAGCGAGCCGCCGGCCTTCGGCGCCGCGGTCACGCGCGCACCGGCCACCGGCGAGCCGTCGCTGTCGCGCACGAAGCCGAAATAGGACGGGCCGTCATTGGTGTCGCTGTCTTCGCCGAAATTCACGCCGCCCGCGCGCGCCGGAAGCGTCGAGGCAAGACCCGAGAGCGAAACCGCGAGCGAAGCGACAATCAGGGAGCGGCGGAACGCCATTGCCACCTCAATGCGTGAAATAGCCGCCCGGCTCCTAAAAGGAGAAACGCCGACAGCCCGTGGGTGATCACGAGCGCGATCCACATTCCCGCCTCCCGTTCGGTCTTGCCGCGTCCTCTGCGTGACGCTTCTTGTCGCTGTTTGTCGCGGCGCCGCGTTCGCAGACTGCACCGCTCTTGCAGGCAAGACTCTGAGACAAGACCTTAGCGTGGCCGGAAGCGGCCGACAATTTCTTCCGCCATATCGGCAGACATGCGCAAGCCGCAGCCGTGATATCGCGCTGCGCTTAGCTCTCGCCGCCGTATCTAGCGCCGAGATCGCGCTGGATCATCAGGCGGATGAACGGATCGGGATCGCTGCCGAGATAATCGGTGCCGTTGTAAACCGGCCCGCAGGGAAACAGATTGCCGCCGCGACAGGATGACGCCGCACCCGCCGTCCGTGCGCCACTCACCGGCACATTGTGTCTTGTTTTCTTGGTTTTGGTCGCCGCACTCGCACCCGAGGCCAGCATCACGATGAAGCCGATCGTTACGATCAGCCAGAAAGCCCGTGACGTCATGACCGCATCTCCCGGCATGACAGTTCCGTTCCGCCTGAGGTAACACCGAAGGACGACCTTTATTCGGCGGCGACGGAGTCGATCCAAACGGCTTGGCGCTAGTGCCGCGCTTCGCTGTCGAGATGCGCCATTTGCGTCGGGTCGTAGCGTTCGCCCGAGGTCAGTTGCGGCGACACCGCCGCATCGATCCGCGCCAATTCATCGGCCGTCAGCGATAGTTTCAGCGCGCCGAGGCTCTCCTCAAGCTGGGCGCGGCGGCGCGCGCCGATCACCGGCACGATGTCGGAACCGCGCGAACGCGCCCAGGCGATGGCAAGCTGTGCCGGGGTCGCGCCCTTCGCCTTGCCGATCTGGGCCAGCGCCTCGACCAGCGTCAAATTCCTCTGCAGATTGCCTTGCGCATAGCGCGGCATGCGAATGACGCGGATATCGCCTTTGACCGACGCATCGGGCACGCGGCCGCTCAAAATTCCGCGCGACAGCACGCCATAGGCGGTGATCGCGATGCCGAGTTCGCGTGTCGTCGGCAGGATCGACTGTTCGATGCCGCGGCTCATCAGCGAATACTCGATCTGCAGATCGCAGATCGGATGCACCGCCTGCGCGCGGCGGATGGTCGCCGCGCCGACTTCCGAAAGCCCGATGTGGCGGACGTAACCGGCGCGCACCATGTCGGCGATGGCGCCGATCGTGTCTTCGATCGGCACCGCCGGATCGAGCCGCGCCGGACGATAGACGTCGATATGGTCGGTGCCGAGGCGCCGCAGCGAATAGGCGAGAAAATTCTTCACCGCCTGCGGCCGGCCATCATTGCCGCCCCAGCTGCCGTCCGGCCCGCGCAGCGCGCCGAACTTCACCGAATAGACCAGCTGCGCGCGCGGCACGCCCTCGAGCGCGCGGCGGATCAGCATTTCGTTGTGGCCCATGCCGTAGAAGTCGCCGGTGTCGATCAGCGTGACGCCGGCTTCGACCGCGGCGCGCAGCGTGGCGACGCTTTCGGCCTCGTCGGATGTGCCATAGACGCCGGGCGACATGCCCATGCAGCCAAGGCCAAGGACCGAGACCTCCGGACCGTTACGGCCCAGCGCGACTTTTTGCATGACTTACCTGCGATGATGTTTTGCGTGCGGCGGACGCGGCGAAACACGCGCGCGGCGAAAGATCACCTCAGACATAAACGCTCTTCATCTGCGCTTCCGGATAGCGCAGCCCTGCGGCGGCCCCGATCGGGATCGCATCCGACATCTGCTTAAGCTCGGCGTCGGTGAGCTTCACCGACAGCGCGCCGATGTTTTCGAGCAGCCGTTCTTTGTGCTTGGTGCCGGGGATCGGGATGATGTCATTGCCTTGCGCCAGGAGCCACGCCAGCACGAGCTGGCCGCTGGTGCAGTTCTTCGTCTTCGCCAGCGCCGCAAGGCGCTGCGCAAGCGAGATATTGGTGTCGAGATTGTCGCCGGCAAAGCGCGGATGGCGGCGCCGCGCGTCGGTTTCCGCAAGCTCGATGCCGCCGGTGAGCAGGCCGCGGCCGAGCGGCGAGTAGGCGACGAACGCGATATTGAGCTTGCGCGTCGTCGCCAAGGTCTCCTCGGCATCGGCGCGATAGATCAGCGACATTTCGTTCTGCACCGCCGAGATCGGATAGGTCGCGTGCGCGCGGCGGACGGTGGCGGGACTTGCCTCGCTGATGCCGAGCGCGCGCACCTTGCCTTGCTGCACCAGCTTCGCCATGGCGCCGACGGTGTCCTCGATCGGCACCGTCGGGTCGATGCGATGCTGGTAATAGAGATCGATCACCTCGACGCCGAGGCGCTTCAGGCTCTTCTCGCACGACTCGATCACGAATTCCGGCCTGCCGTCGGCGAATTTGCCGTCGCGGCCGCCGAGATTGCCGAACTTCGTTGCCAGCACCACCTCGGCGCGGCGGCCTTTGATCGCCTTGCCGACGAGCTCCTCGTTGTGGCCCGCGCCATAGGCGTCGGAACTGTCGAGCAGCGTGATGCCTTGATCGAGCGCCTCGTGGATGAGCGCGATGCCGTCATCGTCGCTCACTTTGCCGTAAATGCCCGACAGCGACATGCAGCCGAGCCCGATGGCGGAGACTTCAATGCCGGAGGCGCCGAGCTTGCGTTTGGGGAGGCTTTTACTCATGGGGAATTTCCTGATTGCGAGGCCGATCTCACTGCTTAGCATAAGGTGCGGTAACGAATTGCGACAGGCCCCGCGCGGCGCCCTGTGCAGCCCTTGCGCCGATGCGGTCGCCGCCGGCCAGATCGAGGCGGATGCCGAGATGGGTCGGCATGGTCTAGCCGATCTGCCGCAGCCAATCGGCAAAGATTTCCGTGCCGCGCTTGCGGACCGAGTCCGAAATCTTCATTGTCTGCGCGCGCAAGGCATCGACCGACATGTGCGCCGCGGCGAGATCGCCGCCATTGCCGACATACCAATTTTCCAGGACCGCGCCGTCGGCTTCAAGGTGGAATTGCAGGGCGAGCACGTTGCCGCCATGCGCGAAAGCCTGATTCTGATAGTTGGCGTTTTGCGCGAGCCGCGTCGCACCGGCCGGCAGATCGAACGTATCGCCATGCCAGTGCAGCACCAGGGCGCCGTCGTCGCCGAGCGGCTTGAGCGCCGACGCGCGGCCGTCCGCCGTCAGGTCGATGCCGCCCCAGCCGACTTCCTTGACCGGTCCCGGAAAGACGCGCGCGCCGAGCGCCTTGGCCATGAGCTGCGCGCCGAGACAGATGCCGAGCGTCGGGCGGCCAAGCGCGAGCCGCCGCTCCAGAATGCCGATCTCGCGCGCCAGGAACGGATAGGCGTCCGTCTCGTAAGCGCCGAACGGACCGCCAAGCACGATCAGGAGGTCGGCAGCCGCGATCGCCGGATCGTCCAGGTCGTCACGCGCGGCCTCGCGATAGGACGCCGTAAATCCGGCTTCGGCCAGGACCAGAGCCAGCAATCCCAGATCCTCGTGCGCCACATGGCGGAGCGCAATGGCCGAACGGCTGAGGGCGGGCATGTCGAAGCATCCTCGTATGGCCTGCGCAAGTGAGTGAGAAATGCCGCTCAAGTCAAGGAAGCGAGATCACACCAGATCGGCGGCGCGCGCTTGGCGCGTCAGCGCCCAGACCAGATAGGCGGTCACGCCCATCGCCGCGACCACCAGCGCGACCGGCCAGGCGGATTGGCCGAGAAAAAGCCCGATGCAGGCGGCGGTGAGCGCCGCGGCGGTTTGTTGCGTGAACCCCAGCACGGAGGACGCGGTGCCGGCGCGGTCGGGGAACGGCGTCAGTGCGCCCGCCATGGACGCCGGCAGCGCAAAGCCCAAGCCGGCGAGATAGATCGTCATCGCGCCGACAAACCAGATGACATTGCCGAGCCCGAGCGCCAGCACCGCGATCATGCTGAGGCCGCCCATCGCCATCATCACCACGCCGATGCCCATCATGCGATCAAGCCCGAGCCGCATGACGATACGCGAGGCAATGAAGGTTCCGGCCATATAGCCGCCGGCGCCGATCGCAAACGTGATGCCGAAGCTGATCGGCGACAGGCCATAGGGCGCGCCCTGCATCACCACCGGCGCGCCGGCGACCCAGGCGAACAGGCCGATGAAGGTCGCGGTGACGATGCCGAGATTGGCGAGAAGGCCGCGATGCACCAGGACCGATTTGTAAAGCGCGGCCATGGCGGCGAGCGAGAACGGGCCCGCGGTGCGTTTCTTCAACGTCTCCGGCAGCAGAAATGCCGCAACGGCGCCCGCGACCACGGCGAAACTGATGAGCAGAAAGAACGTGGCGCGCCAGCCGAAGGCGGTCTGCAGCACGCCGCCGATCATCGGCGCGACGATCGGCGCAAAAGCCGTGATCGAGCCCATCAAGGACAGTTCGCGCCCGGCGCGCACGCCGGAATAGATATCGCGCACGACCGCGCGTGAGAGCACGACGGCGCCGGCCCCGCCCAGCGCCTGCACAAAGCGCGCGGCGATCAAGGCATCGATCGACGGCGCCAGCGCGCAGGCGATGGTGGCGACGCCGTAGAGCACAATCGCGATCAAGAGCACCGGGCGGCGGCCGAAACGATCCGATGTCGGCCCATAGATGATCTGGCCGACGGCGAAGCCGAACAGATAGCTCGCAAACGTGAGCTGCACCCGCACCACGCTGGCGTTGAACGAATGCGCGATGTCGGGCAGCGACGGCAGATACATGTCCGTCGACAGCGGCCCGAGCGCGGTCAGAAACGACAACAGCAGCGTGAGCGCAAAAGAGCCGGGTGTGAGCATCGGAAACGGGTTCAGCTGTGGCAAACGCAGATGGGCCCGGCGAATTTTCGTCGCCGAACGCGGCGGATGATCGTTAAGGTTCCTGGAATTTCGGCTGTTGGGGCCGCTATTTGGAACAGCGCGCGGCCGGGCGCAAGCGCGAACGGCAATTTTCACATGCGTGCCATGCCTGAACCAGGCCTGAACTCATACCGCGAGAACTCTGCCGCGGGAACTCATGCCGCGGGACCTCATGCGGCGTCAACGCGAAAGCCCGGCGGCGCCCCCGCTTCGCGCCGCGCCGTCACGTCCCCGGCGGTCGCCAGCCCTGCTTGGCGAGTTGAATCTGCGAATAGATGTGCTTGCGCAGCTCGCCGAAGCGCGGCAGCGAGCGGGTTTCCAGCTGGGTTCGCTCGTCGGGCAGATCGATCGCGACATCTTCCATGATCACGGTCGGTGCATGCGACATGATCAGGACGCGCTGGCCGAGATAGACCGATTCGTCGATGTCGTGGGTGACGAACAGCACGGTGACCTCGAGCTTGTGCCACAGCACGCGAATGAGATCCTCGAGATCGGCGCGGGTCTGCGCGTCGACCGCGGCGAACGGCTCGTCCATCAGCAGCACGTGGGGCTCATAGGCGACGGCGCGCGCGATGGCGACGCGCTGCTGCATGCCGCCGGAGAGCTGCCAGGGATAAGCGCCGTGCACATTGGCGAGATCGACGGCGGCCAGCGCGTTGCTTACCAGTTCCTCGCGCCGCCCCGCCGTCATCCTCTTCTGTTTCAGCGGCAGCGCGACATTGTCGTGCACCGTCATCCATGGAAACAGGCTGCGGCCGTATTCCTGAAACACCACCGCCATGGCCGGCGGCGGGCCATGGACGGCATTGCCTTCGAGAATCACGCCGCCCGCGGTGGGCGCCAAGAGTCCGGCGATGCATTTGAGCAGGGTCGTCTTGCCGGCGCCCGAAGGGCCGACAATGCAGACCAACTCGCCCTGGCCGACCTTGAAATTGACGTCGCGGATCGCCTCGACGGCGCGGCCGGCGCCGTCATAGACCTTGCGCAGCTGTTTCACTTCGAGCATGGGCGCCCGATCGATCGCTCTATTGCTCATGATCAATTGGCCCGCTGCGTGCGCCGCAATCCGTGATACCAGGCCAGAAGCCACGCCTCCGCTGCGCGGAAAACGAGCGACAGCGCGATGCCGATGAGGCCGAGCAGGATGATGCCGCTCCACATTTCCGGAATGGCGAAGGTGCGCTGATATTGCACCAGCGCAAAGCCGATGCCGTTTGACGCCGCGAACATTTCGGAGACCACCATCAGGATGATGCCGACGGAAAGCGATTGGCGCAGCCCGGTAAAGATCTGCGGGCTCGCGCCGGGAAGGACAAAGTGCCAGAGCCGCGCCATGCGGCCGATGCGATAGCAGCGCACGACGTCTTCGAGCACCTCGTCGAGCGCGCGCACGCCGGCGACCGTGTTGAGCAGCACCGGCCAGACGCAGCCGAACACAATGACCAGGATTTTCATCTCGTCGCCGATGCCGGCGAACAGGATCAGCACCGGAACCAGAACCGGCGGCGGAACGGCGCGCAGGAATTCGAGCACCGGCTCGAGCGTCTGCCGCAGCTTGCGCGACGCGCCGACCGGAATGCCGACGGCGATGCCGATCAGGCCGGCGGCGAAATAGCCGACGGCAAAGCGGATGAGGCTCGGCACCACATTCGGGATGGCGTCAGGCGACAGCCACAGCGTCACGAAGGTGTGCAGGATCGTCGCCAGCGGCGGGAAATAGAAGCTGTCGCTGCCGGCGCTCGTGACCCACCACAGGGCGATCAGCGCCGCCGGCAGCGCCAGCACGATTCCGGCGCGCCGCGCCAGCGACAGAGCGCCGCTCATCGCCCGCTCCCCGCGTCGAGCCGCATGGACGGATGCCAGAACAGCACCCGCCGCTCCAGCGCCCGCGCGCCGAGATTGACGATGACGCCGACGATCCCGGTGACGATGACATAGGCGTACATGATGGCCACGGCGCCGCCGGCCTCGGTCTGCGAAATCTCGCGGCCGAGACCTTCGGTGTCGATCGCGATCTCGCTGGTGATGGCCAGGATGAGCGCCACCGCCGCCGCGAGCCGCACGCCCGTCATCAGATAGGGCAGCATCGTCGGCCAGATCAGATAACGGACCTGCGCGAAAGTGCCGAGGCCGTAGGAGCGCGCGGTTTCGCGCGCCACCGGATCGACGTCATGCACGCCGTAGAGCACCTGGATCAGCACCTGCCAGAACGCGGCATAGACGACGAGGATCAAGGTCGATTCGAGCTGGGTGCCGAACAATAGAACGGCGAGCGGGATCAGCGCCACGGACGGAATCGGCCGCAGGAACTCGATGGTCGAATAGGTCAGCGTCCGCAGCAGGTTCGAGCTGCCGATGACGATGCCGATCACGGTGCCGGCGGCAAGCGAGATCACGAGCCCGAGCGCCCAGGCGCGCATGGTGTCGGCGAATGCGGTCCAGAACGTCGCGCTCATCAGTTCGCGGAACAGCGCCACCATGATCGCGGAGAACGGCGGCAGATAATGCGGCGACACGAGGCCGATGCGCGGCACGATCTCGAGAATGAGCGCAAAGCCGATCAGGCCGGAAAGGCCGCGCAGCCATGCCGGGACGCCGGTGCGCGCGCCGGACTTGGGCGGCGCGCCGGGTCTGGCGGGAGCGCCGATCCCGGCGCCGATCTTGGCGCCGATCTTGGCCGGCGCGATGGTCGCTTCTGCCGCCATGCGGTGTTACGGCAACAGCGCGGCAATATCCGCCTTCTTGGTGATCAGGCCGTCGGCCAGCGCGTCGTCGGCCAGCGCCTGGCTCGAGGCGCGATTGAACTCGGTCGGCCAGCGCGGCAGCGTGATCTTGGCGGCGATTTCCGGCGTGATGCGCGTATAGGTCGGAATGATCTTGCGCACCTCGTCGTTGTGCGAATCCGCATAAGCCAGCGACTCGGTGATCGCAGCCTTGAAGCGCTTGACGATGTCCGGGTTCTCCTTGGCGTATTTCACCGACGTGAAATAGACCGCGATCATCATTTTCGGCGCGACGTCGACAAGATTCCAATCCACCACTTTGGCGCCGCGTTGCAGCCCGATGGTCAGGAACGGCTCGACCACCCAGCCGGCCTCGATGCGATGTTCGGCGAGCGCCGCCGGCATGTCGGGAAACGGCACTTCGATGAACTTGACCTGCTTGGGATCGCCGCCGGCGGCACGCACGCCGGCGCGCACCGACGTGTCGCCGATATTGTTGAGATTGTTGACGGCGACGGTCTTGCCGACGAGATCCTTGGCGTTTTTGATCGGGCTGTCGCCCGGCGCGATGATGGCGGAGAAATCATGCCCGCGCTCGCCGGTGGAGGAGGCGCCCGGCGCGACGCCGATGAATTGCAGGCCCTTGGTCTGGGCGATCAGCATCGAGGGAATATTGCTGAAACCGAACTGCATCTGGCCCGACAGCACGCCCGGAATGATGGCGGCGCCGCCGCCCGCAGTCGACAGGTCGATCTCGAGATTCTGCTTGGCGAAGAAGCCCTTGGCGATGCCGAGATAGATCGGCGCACAATCGCCGATCGGGATCACGGCGACCGAAAGCTTGTCGGCCGCGCGCGCCGTGCCGCCCGTCGCGGGCAGCAGCGCGCCAGCCGCGAGCGACGCTCCGGCGCCAAGCAACGCGCGCCGATGGAGCGATGTGTTTTTGACGAGTGTCATGAATTTTCCCCTTGGTGTTTCCTTTTCTCTGGACCGGCAAAACTGGGCAGTGCTTCCGGCCGTGTCAAGCTGTCGCACATTTTGACGCGGGCCGGCCAGAACGGCGCCACGGCGATCAAATAAGTAAGTTAACTTACGGCCTGCCCGCCCGGCGGGCATGGATCTTGTCATGGATCCTGTCCCGGATCCCGTCATGCATCCCGTCACGGGTCCGGTTTCGCGTGTTGCTTGGCCGGCGTCTTTCGCCAACTTCGCTCCAGAAGCCCTCCGCGGTCAATTCATTGACCGCGGTGGCGATGACGTTGCGCAGGGCCGTCACGGTAAGCGCCGGAGCGTGGTCCTTGCGATACGCGGCGCTGAGCGTCCAGGGCGACAAAACCGGCTTGCGCAAATGCACCGCAGAAAGTTCGCCGTCCTCGACTTCCTGGCGGGCCGCGCTATAGGGCAGGATCGTGTAACCGAGGCCGGCGACGACCAGCGCCTTTGTCGTGACATAGCCGTCGACCTGGATCGCGACATTGAGGCGGGTGCCATGTTCGGCGGCGGCGCGCTCGACGAGCATGCGCAGACCATGGGTGCGGTTCGGCAGGATCAGCCGTAGTCCGTCCAGCATCATCCCCGCATTGACCGGCGGCAGCGCCTTGGTCCCGGGGCCAGGTCCGATGAGATACATCGGTTCGCTCAGCAACGGCTCGATCTCGATGCCGCGGTGGCGCGGCGGATTATGCATCAAACACAGCGTGAGTTCCTGGTTGATCAGCCGTTGGAAGATGAAACCGCTGACTCCTTCGATGAAGTTCAAACGCAGTTCCGGGTGCCGCGCGGCGCAGTCGCGCACGATGCGCGGTCCGAGCACTTCGCACACGGTCGGGCTGATGCCGAGCGTGACGGTGCCCTGAATGCGCGAGCCGTACGCCCGCACGTCATCGGCGGTCTGCGCGGCTTGGCGCAGCAGGGAATGCGCGCGCTGCAGCAACAGAAGGCCGGCGTCGGTCAATTCGAGCTGCCGCCGGGTGCGCAGGATGAGCGGGATGCCGACCTCGTCCTCGAGCTTGCGAATTTGCCGGCTGAGCGCGGGCTGGGCGATGCGCAGCTGCACCGCGGCTTTGGAGAAGCTTCGCGCCTCGGCGACGTAGACGAAATAGCGGAGCGTGCGAAGGTCCATTTGGCGCCATGCCGAAAAGGCATAATATAGATCACTATTATATCTTAGACGACCATCGTGACCGAGGCTAGTTTCCTCCAGCCTGAACATAAAAACAGAGGGAGGTTGCCACCCATGCGCGATAAAGTGTCCGCGAGCAGGCCCCAGAGCTCACCCGAGGTCATCGTTCGCGACACCAAAGCCATGGACTTCGAGGAAGTCCGCCGCGGACGCGTCCACATGATCCGCCGCAAGCGATTGCCGCTCGAAACCGGCGTCGACGGCGTGACGATGGAATATTCGCTCTCGGTGGTGCCCGACGGCTATTTCACGCCGCGGCACCGGCACAATTTCGATCAGATCCGCTACACGCTGTCGGGCCTGCAAAGCACCGGGCTCGGCGATCTCGCCGCGGGCGAATGCGGATATTTCCCGGAAGGCTCGCACTACGGTCCGCAGCAGCAGAAAGGCGAGTGCGAATGCCTGGTGCTGCAGTTCCAGGGCGCCAGCGGCGAGCATCTTCTGTCCAACGAAGAGATGAACGCCACCTACGAGAAGCTGCTCAAGTCCGGCGGCAAGTTCGAGAATGGCGTCTACAAGGGATTCAAGCCGGACGGTTCGCCGAAGAACAAGGATTCCTACGAGGCGATCTGGGAGGAGCACGAGGGCCGCGATCTGGTGTTCCCCGCGCCGCGCTATCGCCAGCCGGTGATGATGCTGGCGAAGAACTATCGCTTCTGGCCCGATCGCCGCCGGCCCGGCGTCGAGGTCAAGCATCTCGGCAGCTTCAGCGAGGCGCGCACCGGAATAGGCTTCCTGCGCATTCTTCCCGGCGCCGAGATCAAGGGCGGCGAGCAGGAAGACGCCGAGCTGCGTTACCTGCTCGAAGGCTCGTGCGCCTATGACAACAAGACCTGGGACCAGGGCACTTACATGTTCCTGCCGAACGGCGCCGCGGTGAAGGACCTGCGCTCCGAGCAAGGCGCGACGTTCTTTGTCATCACGCTGCCGATGCTGGCGGACCTCGCCGCCGCCACGGGCGATCCCGGCACCCAGCATCCTCTGATCAAGCACGGCGGTGACGCCGCCGCCTAGAACATGATCGCGGTCATGTTCCAGCCAACACTCTGAGAACAAGCGCCGGCAAGGCGCGACGGACGCAAGATGGGAGGATCGGATGTCGCGCTTGCTTCGCGCGCGGTCGCTTTGCGCATCGTGTCTCGCCGTATGCCTCGCCCTGATCGGGGCCGGCGCATCGTCCGAGGCGCAGGCCAGCACCAAGCTCGCCGTCGCCAAAGTGGCGAACGATTTCGCGCTGATGATGGTCGATTACGGCAACAAGCTCGGCACGTTTGCGAAGAACGGCCTCGACGTTGAAGTGACCCAGATCACGCAAGCGAAAATGATCCAGGCTGTCGTTGCCGGGTCGATCGACATGGCGCTCGGTTCGGGTGCCGTGCTGGCCTTCATACCGAAAGGCGCGCCGCTGACCGGCGTGGCGGCACTGTCCGGGCCGCCGTCCATCCTGGTCCTGATCGTTCGGCCGGACCGCTCGATCACCGCGCTCGACCAGTTGCGCGGCCGCGTCGTCGCGATCACCAACCAGGGCTCGCTCACCGACTGGGCGGTTTCGCAGATCGCGCTCCACGAGAACTGGACGCCGTCGGACATCCCGCGCGTTTCGGTCGGCGACACCATGGCCCGCGTTGCGGCGCTCAAGGTGAAAAATGTCGACGCCGCCGTCATCGACATCGCCACCGCGCTCGAGCTCGAGCAGCGCGGCGAAGCGAAGATCCTGGTGAATTTCGGCGACTTGATCACGAAATTTCAGAACCAGATCATCTACGCCTCGAACAATCTGATCAAAACCAATCCCGGCGCCGTGCGCGCCTTCAATAGCGGCTGGTTCGCGACGCTGGACTACGCCCGCGCGCACAAGAACGAGACCACGGCCTTCGCCGAGCAGGACCTCGGGGTCAGCGCCGACGTCGCCGGCCGCGTCTACGACAAACTGATGCCGCGCGGCTTCTTCTCGACCGACGGCCGCTTCGATCGCGCGGTCCTCGAGAGCATGAGCGAAAGTTTCGTCGACATGAAGCTCGTCGATCATAAGGTCGACCTGTCGCAATTCGTCACCGAACAGTTTCTACCGAAGGAATGATCGCGGAAATGACGTCATGACCGGCCCCGCAAAAAGAAAGCCGCGAATCGCCATCATCGGCGGCGGCATCGGCGGCCTCACTGCGGCGACGGCTCTGCACCGGCGCGGGATCGAGGTCGAGGTCTTCGAACAATCGGCCAAGATCGGCGAGATCGGCGCCGGCGTCGCCTTGACGCCCAATGCGATGAAGGCCTATCGCGCGCTCGGACTTGAAGCCGAAGTCACCAGCATCGGATACGAGTCGGACTATCAGGTGCTGCGCAATTGGAACACCGGCGCGGTGTTCTCCCGCGTGCCGCGCAAAGGCGCCTATACGAAAGAGTTCGGCGCCGCCTATCTGACGATGCACCGCGCCGATCTCATCGACGTCTTGCGTTACCAGCTGCCTGACCGCCTCGTCCATCTGGGCGCGCGCTGCGCCGAGGTGCAAGCCGGCGAGACGTCGGCCCGCGCGCGCTTTGCCGACGGCAAGGAAATCGAGGCCGACGTCATCGTCGGCGCGGACGGCATTCATTCGGCGGTCCGCAAGAGCCTGTTCGGTCCGGAAGCGCCGCGCTTTGCCGGCTGCGTCTGCTGGCGCGGGCTGGTGCCGTTCGACGCATTCCCGCCCGGCACCGTCAGCCGCGACGGCACGATGTATATGGGGCCGCGCAGCCACGTCATTTATTACCTGGTCCGGCGCGGTGAGCTGGTCAACTTCGTGGCGCATATGGAGGGCCATTCCTGGACCGGCGAATCCTGGACTCAGGAATGCGACCGCTCCGAGGTCATGGACACCTATGCCGGTTGGCATGAGCCGCTGCTGCAGCTGCTCGGCTCGTCGGAGCGTTACTACAAATGGGCGCTCTACGACCGCGATCCGCTCGAGCGCTGGACCAAGGGACGCGCGACCCTGCTCGGTGATTCGGCGCACGCGATGCTCCCCTATATCGGTCAGGGCGCCTGCATGGCGATCGAGGACGGCTACACGCTTGCCGCGGTCATCGCCCGGATGCCGGACGATCCCGGCGCGGCACTGAAGCATTACGAGCAGCTGCGGCTGCCGCGCACCCGCCGCGCCGTCTTGGGGGCACGCGCGCGGGGCGAGGAAATGCATCTGACCTCGGCCTGGGCGCAGCTGAAACGGAACTTCAAAATGGCGCTCAAGCATCGTCTGGGCGGCGACAAAACCGGCATCCAGCTTGGCTGGTTCTACAATTACGACGTCGCCGCCGAAAATCGCATGCCAAGCAACGCGTGACGCGCCGTGCGGCGCGGCGCCGCGGCGCAACGACCGTCGGCGCGTGCCGGGAGGGAATCTGGTGCAGGGGGGACCTATGAACGAGCGCGCCTCAACCATCAACGTCACCGAATTGATCGATCTGCGGCCGCTTACCGAGCTGCAGATCCGCGTCACTTTGCTGTGCGCGCTGACGATCTTTCTCGACGGCATCGACGTCATCGTCATCGGCCTGGTCGCGCCTTCGCTCGCCGCCGCGATCGGCGTGAACGTCACCTCGTTCGGTCCGGTGTTCGGCATCGGTCAGGCCGGCATCCTGATCGGCGTGCTTACGTTCGGCCCGCTTGGCGACCGCTTCGGCCGCAAGCGGCTGATGATCGGATCGATCCTGCTGTTCGCGATCTTCACCTTGCTGACGATATGGACGACGTCCTTCAGCGAGCTTCTGATCGTGCGCTTCTTCACGGGGCTTGGCCTCGGCGGCGCGGCACCCAATGCCGTCGCTCTGACATCGGAATTCGCGCCGAAGCGGCTGCGCGCGGCGTTCGTCTCGCTGCAATGGGCGGCGCTGCCGCTCGGCGGCGTCGCCGTCGGTTTGCTGAGCTCGGTGCTGATCACACGCTGGGGATGGCAGTCGCTGTTCTACATCGGCTCGATCGTTCCGCTGCTTCTCGCTGGCGCGCTCGTCTTTGTGCTGCCGGAATCGGTGTCGTTTTTGCTCGCGCGCGGTCTCGACGTGAACAATGTGCGCAAGACTGTCGGCAGGCTCGCCCCGGAAATTCCGGCCGCGCCGGACACGCGCTACATCGTCAACACGGAGAAGCTTCCCGGCGCGCCGATGAAGCATCTGTTCACGGAAGGCCGGGCCGCCGTGACGCTGCTGCTCTGGGTGCCGTTCTTCACGAGCTTCATGATTCTCATCTTCATCACGTCGTGGATTCCGACGCTGCTCCGCGCCAACGGCTTGTCGATAGCGCAGGCCGGCTTCGCCATCGCGCTCAACAGTTTCGGCAGCTTCATCGGCTCGGGCTCGGTCGGCCGGGTGATGGATCGCTTCGGCGCTTATCGGGTCCTGATCCCGACCTTCGTCCTCGCCTCGATTGCGGCCGGACTCCTCGGGTTCTCGCTGACGAGCCTCGGCGCGACGGCGCTGGCGGTGATCGCGCTGAGCGGATTCTTCGCCGGCGCGAGCCAGGCCGGCGTCATCGCGCTCGCCGCCGTGGTCTATCCGGTTGCGATCCGTTCGACCGGCGTCGGCTGGGCCATGGCGATCGGGCGGCTCGGCGCCGTCGTCGGTCCGATTCTCGGCGGCATCCTGCTCGGCTGGCAGTGGCGCGCCGAGCACATTCTCCTCGTCATCGCCGTGCCGGAACTGATCGGCGCGCTCTGCGTCTTCCTGGTCGGCAAGCTGCCGGCGTCCCGGCCGGCTTTGTGATCCGGCGCTCAGCCCGCCGACCGTTCGGCCAGCGGCTCGATCTCGAGCTCGGCGGCGAGCTTGTCGAGCAGCGCGATGAGCTGCGCCGGCAGCGGGATGCCGTCACGCGTGCGTTCGGCATGGCATTCGCTGCGGCGGTCGCCGGGCAGGCGGATGGCGTCGACGCCGGGCAGGCGCTTCGAGCCGCGCAGATCGCGGATATGGCGGTCGACTTCGGCCTTGAACGTCTCGAGCGGCGTGAAGCGCGCGATATCGACCGCGATGATGAAATGGCCGGTATTGGTCGCGCTCTTGTCGTCGGCGTTGAAATCGACGACGTCGCGGCCGAAGGCGGCGCCGTTGAGCACGCCGGCGATCAGGCCGAGCATCAGCGCCAGCCCGGCGCCCTTATATTCGCCCATCGGCAACAGCAGGCCTTCATGCGAGCGATTAGCGTCGGTGATCGGGGCGCCGGTCTTGGCATCGACGAACCAGCCTTCCGGCATCGCCAGTCCGCGCTGCGCATATTTCTTCACCGTGCCATAGGCGACGATCGAGGTGGCGATATCGAGCACCAGCGGGCCGCTCCCCGACGGCACGCCGATGGCCAGCGGATTGGTGCCGAGCAACAAATCGGCGCCGCCCCAGGGGCCCATGTGATTGGCATTGGCCACAGCCGCATAAAGCCCGACCATGCCGTGCTGCGCCGGCATCTCGGCATAAAGCCCGGCGGGCCCGGCGTGATTGGACCGGCGCACGCCGACCCAGGCGACGCCGTTCTCCTTTGCCATCGCGATCACTTCATTCGCGGCCCGCGACATCACCAGATGGCCCATGGCGTTGTCGCCGTCGACCAGAGCGGTCGCCGGCGCGGTGCGCGTCACCGTGATGTTGGGATGCTTGTTGAAGCCGCCGGCTTTCAAGCGCCGGATATATTGCGGCAGGCGGAAAATGCCGTGGCCGTCGGCGCCGGTGAGATCGGCTTCGGTCATCAGCGTAGCGCATGTCGCCGCGTCCGCCTGCGGCAAGCCCGCCGCGACGAAAGCCTCTTCGATCAACGCGTGCGTGGCGCCCGCGGGGACGTTGATAAGACCGGCACTGCTCATGGCGAATTTCTCAAGCCATCACGCGTTTCTTGGCGAGAATCTTCGCCGCGTGGTCGTGCAGGATCTTTGCGCGGTCCGCTTCCGGAATTTCCAGCGAACGCACATGCCGCACGCAATCGAGCATGCCCATGTCGTAGGGATAATCGCTGCCGAGGAAGATGCGGTCGGCGCCGACCAGCGCGATCAGCATTTCCAGCGTCTTCTTCGAATGCAGGATGGTGTCGTAGAGGAAACGGTCGAGATATTTCTCCGGCGAATGTTTCAGATGCACTTTCGGTTCCGGGCGCACCTGCCAGCCGTGGACCCAGCGCATGCCCTGATAGGGAATGAAGCCGCCGCCATGCACCATGACGAAATTCAGCTTCGGATGGCGCTCGAGCACGCCGCCGAAGATCAGGCAGGCGGCGGCGATCGTGGTGTCGAGCGGATTGCCGATCAGGTTGTTGAGATAATAAGCGCGCAAGCGGTCGGCGCCGGCGACATTGCCGGGATGGATCACCATGAAGGCGTCGAGCTCCGCCGCGGTCGCCCAGAGCGGCTCGAAGCTCGGATCATCGAGATTCTTGCCGTTGATATTGGAGCCGATCATGGCGCCGTGCATGCCGAGCTTGGTCATGGCGCGGCGCAATTCGTCGGCGGCCTGCCGCGGCGCCTGCATCGGCAGCGTCGCGATGGCGGAGAAGCGATCCGGCCGCTCCTTGACCAGCCGCGCCATGTCGTCGTTCTGAATCACCGACAGCGCGACGCCGACGGAAGCCTCCTGCCCGTAAAGCCAGGTCTGCGGCGTCGCCGACAGCACATGCATGTCGACGAGCGCAGCGTCCATGTCGGCAAGCCGCCGCGCGATATCGTGACCACCCTTGGGAAACGGCTTGTACGGCACGCCGGCGACTTCGATGACGGAATTGTCGGCATCGAGCGGCGTCAGTTTCAGGCCGAGGCTCGGGATCTCCTTCTGCAGGCGCTTGATCGCTTCGTCGGCCAGCACATGGGTATGGGTATCGATGGTCCGCGACATTCAGCCTCCCCGCGTCACTTTGCTTTTTGGCGCGGCATGTTCTGCGCATAACCACAGCGCCCAGACAAGAGGCAAGACGCGCTGCAGGACGCGTTGCCGCGCCGGCGCATGGCGGCCGGCCGAACACCAGAAAGCAGGTCTTCTCATGCCGCCCTTTCGGCTATAAAGGAGGCCGAAAGCTCCCCATAAATCAGCCCAAAATTGCGGAATTCACGATGGACGCGACGACGAGCAAGACGCCCGGCAATTCTCATTCCTTCCACGGCCGTGTCGAGGACGAGCCTTTGGTGCGCGGGCAGGGCCGCTATGTCGCCGACGCGCCGCTGCCGAACCAGGCCTTCGGCTATTTCGTGCGCTCGCCGCATGCCTTCGCCAGGATCGTCAGCATCGATCCGTCCGGCGCGATGAATACGCCCGGGGTCGTCGGCGTCCTCACCGCGAAAGACATGGACGGCGTCGGCAACGTGGCGCGGCATCCGCCGGTCGCCGGAAGGAACGGCGGCAAGCTGATCATCTCCCACCGGCCGGCGCTCGCCGGCGAGCGCGTGATGCATCTCGGCGAAGCGGTTGCCGTGGTCATCGCCGACAGCGCGCAGATCGCGCAGGACGCCGCCGAATTCGTCCATGTCGAATACGAGGAGCTGACGCCGGTGGTCGATGCGCGTGACGCGCTCAAGCCGGGCGCGCCGCAGATCTGGCCGGACGTGCCGGGCAATCTGGCGCTCGACTGGCCCGGGCCGCAGGCCGACACCGCCGCCAATGCGGCCGAGGTCGAGCGAATCTTTGCCTCGGCCAAGTACGTTGCACGCATGGCAGAGATGAATCAGCGCCTGGTCGTCGCCTCGATGGAGCCGCGCGGCGCCACCGCAAGCTACGACGCGGCAAGCGACAGCTATCTGCTCCGCACCTGCTCGCAAGGCGCCGGCGCTATGCACGACAACGTGCTCGCCATCATGGGCTGGCCGAAGGAGAAGCTGCGCGTCATCACCGAAGATGTCGGCGGCGCGTTCGGGCTCAAGACGTCGGCCTATCCGGAATATCTCGCGCTCCTGGTCGCGGCGAAGAAGACCGGCCGGCCGGTGCATTGGATGTCGGGGCGTTCGGAAGCCTTCCTCACCGACAATCAAGGCCGCGACATCCATTCGGAAGCCGAGCTCGCGCTCGACGAGAAAGGCAATTTCCTGGCGCTGCGCATCCGCAACACCGCCAATCTCGGCGCCTATGTCGGCGCGGTCGGCGCCAATATTCCGACCTTCAATTTCACTCGCTGCCTGCCCGGCATGTACGACATCAAGCACATCGATGTCGCGACCCGCTGCGCCTACACCAACACCACGCCGACGGCGCCCTATCGCGGCGCCGGCCGGCCGGAGGCCAATTACGTGCTGGAGCGGCTGGCCGACGAAGCGGCACGCATTTCCGGCATCGATCCCGTGAAGCTGCGCCGGCGCAATCTGATCAAGACATCGCAAATGCCGTACAAGACCGCGATCGGCACCACGTTCGATTCCGGCGATTTCGCGCCGATCCTCGACAAGGCGCTCGAGCTTGCGAATTACGACTCGTTCAAGCAGCGCAAGCGCGAAGCGGCCAGGCGCGGCAAATATCGCGGGCTTGGCATTTCCTGCATGCTCGAACATGCCGGCGGCGCGCCGGTCGAAAGCGCGCAGCTGAGCTTTCCCGGCGGCGACAAGCTCCTTCTGACGCTCAATGTGCAGAACACCGGGCAGGGCCATGCGACCGTGTTTCCCGAAGTCATCGCGCAACGGCTCGGCATCCCCTTCGCCAGCATCGCGCACAGCCACGGCGATTCGGCGCATGAACTAGCCGGCTATGCCTCGGTCGGCTCGCGTTCGGCGATGACCGTCGGCCATTCCATCGTCAAGGCGATCGAGGCGATCATCGAGAAAGGCAACCCAATCGCCGCCGCCATGCTCGAAACCGGCGAGAGCGATATCGCCTACAAGGACGGCGGCTTTGAAGTCGTCGGCACCGATCGCCGCGTCTCGCTGTTTGCGGTCGCATCTCAGGCTGCCGCGCTGAAGAAGCGCGGGGAGATTGCGGAGGACCTCGACACCAGAATGAAAACCGAGACGCCGCTGTCGTTTCCGAACGGCTGCCACATCGCCGAGGTCGAGATCGACCCCGACACCGGCCATCTCGCGGTGGTCGCCTATGCCGCCGTCGACGATTGCGGACGCCCGCTCAGCCACACGATCGTCGAGGGCCAGTTGCACGGCTCGCTGATGCAGGGACTCGGCCAGGCGCTGATGGAGAACACGGTCTACGACAAGGATTCCGGCCAGCTCGTCACCGGCTCGTTCATGGACTATGCCATGCCGCGCGCCGAGGACGGCCCGCCGCTGCGCGACGCGATGCTCAACGTGCCGGCGACGACCAATCCGCTCGGCGTCAAAGGCGTCGGCGAAGCCGGCACCACGGCCGGCATTGCCGCGGTGATGAACGCGGTGGCCGACGCGATCCCGAACGGCGCCGGTGCGCACCTGGAAATGCCGGTCTCGCCGCAGCGCGTGTGGGCCGCCTGCCAGCGCGCGAAAGGCTAGACGAGTGAACCGTCATCCTGAGGTGGCCGCGTAGCGGCTCGCGAAGGATGCCGGCTAAGGCGCTGTGGCCGTCGCCCTTCGAGGCTCGCTCCGCTCGCGTCTGACGGTGACGGAACGTGAGCGGAGACAGCCGATGACCGACCCAGCGCCGCACGAGGAATCTGCCCTGCCCCTCGCCGCGCCGATGCTGCTCAGCTTCGTCGCCGGCTATGTCGACAGCTACACGTATCTCGCCCTGTTCGGCCTGTTCGTCGCCCAGGTGACGTCGAGCTTCGTCATCGCCGGCGCCGAGCTTGTCACGCACGATTATAATGTCACCAGCAAGCTTCTGGTCACCGTCGTCTTCATCGCCGCTGCGGCGCTCACCGCGGCTTTGATCTTCTGGGCGCGCGCCGCCGGCCGCGCCACCTTGCCGGCGATGCTGTGGCTCGAAGCGGCGCTGCTGGCGGTGTTCTGCGCCATGCTTCTGTTCGGGCCGCCGATGACAAGCGCCACCGACTGGCACGGCATCGTCGCCGGCCTGGTCGCGGCGAGCGCGATGGGCGCGCAAAGCGTGCTGGTGCGGCTCCTGATGAAAGGCATTCCGCAGACCAACGTGATGACCGGCAACATGACCCAGCTCGGCATCGCCGTGACCGAACTGGCCATGGCCTGGCGCAAGCTCGCGCATAGCCGGCACACGCCGGAGGATGTGCGCGATTACGACCGCGTGCGCGGACAGCTGTTGATCGTGCTCTCGGTCGCGGTCGGCTTTCTGGTCGGCGCCGCTGCCGGAGCGGTGGCTTTTGCCACGACCGGTCTGCGCGGGACCGTTCTTGCCGTCCTCGTTGTCGCCGCGCTCGCGCTGTGGGCCTTCGCGCGCGAACGGACGTAGCCTCCATCCGCCGCCGCGGTCGCCGCGCCGAGGCGGCGGATGGATGCGCATCTGCATGAAAGCCGAGCGTTTGCCGCCGATTGACGCTCGCGCCACATTGTAGAAACATGATCGTCAGTACACTGATAAATCGCGAACGCGCGTGAGCAAGCGCAAGCGAGCAAACGCAAGCGAGAAAGTTCACGTGGGGACACTGCGCATCGCGCGCTTGAGCGTCTGGAGGAGCTAATGGCCGACCACCCCGAAGCGATCATTGCCGGCAAGAAGCGCCCGTTCACCGGCGCCGAGTTCCTGGAATCGCTGCGCGACGGCCGCGAGGTCTATATCTATGGCGAGCGCGTCAAGGACGTCACCGAACATCCGGCCTTCCGCAACTCGGCCCGTTCCGTCGCGCTGCTCTATGACGCGCTGCACGACAAGGCGACCAAGGACGTGCTCACCGCGCCGACCGATACCGGTTCGGGCGGCTACACCCACAAATTCTTCAAGGTGGCGAAGACGCGCGAGGATGTGATCGCGCAGCGCGACGCCATCGCCGCCTGGGCGCGCGTCACTTACGGCTGGCTCGGCCGCAGTCCCGATTACAAGGCCGCCTTCCTCAACACGCTCGGCGCCAATGCGGACTTCTACGGCAAGTTCGCCGACAATGCGCGCGCCTGGTACAAGCGCGGTCAGGAAGCCGTGCTGTTCCTCAACCACGCACTGGTCAATCCGCCGATCGACCGCAACAAGCCGGTCGAGCAGGTCAAGGACGTCTACATCACCATTCAAAAAGAGACCGACGCCGGCATCTACGTGTCCGGCGCCAAGGTCGTCGCCACCAATTCGGCGCTGACCAATTACAATTTCCTCGGCCAGAATATGGGCCAGGAGATCACCGATCCGAGCATGGTGGTGATGTTCATCGCGCCGATGAACACGCCGGGCATCAAGCTGATCTGCCGGCCGTCCTATGAATATGCCGCAGCCGCCACCGGCTCGCCCTGGGATTATCCGTTGACGTCGCGCTTCGACGAGAACGACGCGATCTTCGTCTTCGACAATGCCTTCATCCCGTGGGAGAACGTCCTCATTCACCGCGACATGCAGCGCCTGAAGGACTTCTATCCGCGCTCGGGCTTCTTCAACGGCTTCACCCTGCAGGGCTGCACGCGGCTTTCGGTGAAGCTCGATTTCATCGCCGGCCTTCTCTACAAGGCGGCGCGCGCCACCGGCGTCGAAGGCTTTCGCGGCGTGCAGGCGCAGATCGGCGAAGTGATCGGCTGGCGCAATCTGTTCTGGTCGCTCACCGACGCCATGGCCTGCAATCCGGAGCCGTGGATCAACGGCGCGGTGCTGCCGAATTCACGCGGCTCCGCCACCTATCGCCTGTTCATGACCGAAGCCTATCCGGCGGTGCGCAACATCGTCGAGAAAGTCGTGGCCTCCGGCCTGATCTATCTGCCCTCGCACGCCGTCGATTTCAAAAATCCCGACATCGACAAATATCTCGCCAAATATGTCCGCGGCTCGAACGGCATCGATTACAAGGAGCGCATCAAGATCATGAAGCTCTTGTGGGACGCCATCGGCACCGAATTCGGCGCCCGCCACGAGCTCTACGAGATGAATTATTCCGGCAGCCACGAACTGATCCGCGTCTTCCAGCTGCAACAGGCGCAAGCCAACGGCGCGCTCAAAGCCATGGAAGGCCTCGCCGAACGCTGCATGGCCGATTACGACGAAGACGGCTGGAAGCACTCGGCCTATCAGGAGAGCGAGATCAATTTGGTCGAAAAATAGGCTAGCGCTCCCACTGCATTGCAGAAATCCGCGGATCGGCCGCGAATGTTGTCTGATCGAATGAAATGGTCTGTTTCGGGAATTCGCACGCGGCCCTGATCCCGGTCCGGCTCAGATGAAAATGCCAGGTTTGCCGGTCGACCGCATCGCTTGCGGCAAAGGCGCGGCAGGTCAGGAGCGCGATATTCGCCCGGCGTTGCGGATCGCGCGCCGACTCGTAGCGGATCGCCTCTATTTTCGCGGTGCGGGCGACATCCGCCAGATGCAGGCATGACGCATAGTCGGTCGGATGCGTCCAGGCGTCCCGCCGCGCTGCAAACGGCGCTCTTGTGAGATCGATGGCGAGCGGCGTGGCAATGTCGGCGGCGAAGGCGGTGTGCTCGTTGGGATTGGCGGGCCAAGGCGTGTCCGGGCTCTCGGCATAGAACAAGAGCCGATAGAACGCCGCCTCGGCGATGGCCGTTTCCGTCGCTTCGGCGGCGTAAAACACGCCGTCCAAGGAGCCCGAACGGCGGAACCGCGAATGGAACGGATAGGGCGTGTAGCGGAACGGCGTGAACAGAAGAAAGCCGAGATGCCGGCACTCCTCGGGCACCGCGGTCTTCGTGTCCTCGATGATTCGCTCGAGCGCCTCTTGCTGCGCGAGCGTATCGGTCAACTTCATGGTCGAGATTTTTGATTGCGCCTCGACGACGCGCCAGCAGCGCCGCTTCAGGGAAATGGCGTTAGATGCGAGCGCGTCGGCTGTCCAAATATTGGATGACATGAATGAGGCCGCTGACCTTCTGGACGAGGTTTATGGGCGTGTCGCCGAGCGCGGTGTTTTCGTTGTTGATCCAGCTCCGCGCGACTTTTTCATCGCCGCCGGTGATGGCGTCGAGCGAGCGATAAAGCCGCACAAAGAGCGCACTCAGTTCAAAAGGCTTTTCGTCGGGCTGCAGAAAGTATCTGCCCCTGCTCATGCGCGACACCGTCGGTTCGGAAACGCCGATCACGGTCGCAAGCGTTCTGTTCTTCAGACCGAGTTTTCCTGCCGCACGCAGCGTGGCCTTGGTCAGCGCAACGGATTCGACGCTGGCGCGGTCGAGAGCGGATGCCGTATTGGGCATGGCAGTCCTTTCCATAGAAATAGTATAGCATATTTATTTCTATAGGAAGCATCATTTTGACTTTTGCGCCGGTTGTCACTTTTATATTGACAACGTCACCGTTTTAGATACAACAGTCCCGCTCGCTCGTTGCGGGACGTATCCGGATGCGATCCGACATACGGAGCGAGTGCGGTGCCCGCGGGCGGTCTCGCAAACTGCTCCCGGGCGGCTTTGGGCATCATGTCGCCGGTAATTCGTGGCCGGCCGTGCGGTGCGCACTGGACTGGGACAGGCAGGGGCGGGTAACGCCCGCCTAGCAGAATAATCGTGGCGG
>Ga0335073_10001863_pt1 | contig 28565 bp, 28 predicted proteins | sample Lox_Sample_22_FD_207093 | JGI IMG/M metagenome (GOLD analysis project Ga0335073, IMG submission 207093) | Soil microbial communities from Loxahatchee National Wildlife Refuge, Florida, United States - Lox_Sample_2.2 | ecosystem: Environmental > Terrestrial > Soil > Wetlands | place: USA... | reverse complement strand
GGCTTGCTGCGCGTCGGGTCCAGACTCAGGTTCACCGCGGTCCAGATCACCACGAACCCAAGAATAACTTGCAGAACGCGCGTTCCCGTCCTTGCCAGGCCATATTGCAAACCCTGCCGGATCACCACGCGCACATCCATCGCGCGATGCACCACGATCACGTAGGCGAGAGTCACCGGGAAAAGCAGCATGATGGACAGCGCCGAAAGCACGAACCATTCGGGCAAAATCTGTTCCAACTCGCCGCCTTTGATGTTCTGGATGGTGAAAAGCACACAGGCGGGCGCCATGCTGATAGACGACCCGGTATACAGCAAACGCAGCCGCCGCTTTGCATCAGGTGTAATGGCCTGGCCCTTTTTGACGGCGATGCACGCAAAGAAAGCGCCAATGGCGACGAAACTGAGAATGAAATCGACTGCGTTAAAGCGCTCCAGAGCGGCAGCCAGAGCGGCCACCGCAGCAAAATTCTCGAATTCGCCGATACGCACAATTACATTCAGCAGGCAGGAGACGACCAGGAAAGCCACCAAAGCGCGCTTCAACCACATCCACCAGACCGGATCCTTCCCCGGAAAAGGCTCGGGGAAGTACACGCCGAAGAGCAGCATCGCCATGGGCCACAAATTGCCCATCGCCGAGCGATATGCTTCCGCCACGTCTCGTACGCCGCGCCCCCAGCTTTCCGCGCCCGCGCTGTAGAACGTCGAGAAGAACAGCATGATGAGCAGCAGACACCAGGCGGACGGGTCTCGCGGACGCACGGCCACCACCCAAAATCCCAACAGCATGCACAAGGTGGGCACGACCAGCTTCATCGCGTAAATCGAAGCCGCTGGCAAACTGAAGGAGGGCGCAGCCGCTTCCCACAACTTGATCGTAGCCGAACGGGGGACGCTCTCGCCTGGACGAAGAACCTGAACCGTCAAAAGATCATTTGGTTTTGCCGTGCGGATCGCATCGCCGAACACGGCCAGTCCCGTCAAGGGATGGCCATTCACGCTCAACAGCACGTCATTAGCTTCCAAGCCGGCCCGCCGCGCCGTTCCGCCCACGAACTCCACTACCGGGCGGCCGTGCTGGTACTCCGGAAGGAACGGGTAGGCCACCACATGAAAGTGAAAAAAGTTGGGGAATTCATAGACGACGGAGCGAACGTGGTACGTGCCCGCCAGCACGAACAGCAACACCAGGCCCGCGTACTGCAGGATCGGAGGATTCTTTTTCTGCATGCCGGCTCGCTAACCTAACCACAACTCGTACTATGCAAGGTAACATTCCGTGCCGTTGACTTGGAAGTGGGCGACCCCTAGAATTCCGCCACTATGTCGGACGCGCCCTCGCTCGTGGGCCGGACGCTCGCCCATTACAGGATCATCGAGAAGCTGGGTGGCGGCGGCATGGGTGTGGTCTATCGCGCCCATGATGAGAAGCTCGAACGCGACGTTGCGCTCAAGGTCCTGCCGCCGGGCCTGCTGGCCGACGAAGCCGCCCGCAAGCGCTTCCGCAACGAGGCGCTGACTCTCGCCCGGCTCAATCATCCCTACATCGCTACGGTCCACGATTTTGGCAGCGAGGATGGCCTCGACTTTCTGGTCATGGAGTTTGTGCCCGGCGTGCCGCTCAGCCGCAAATTGCAGAACGGACCGCTCGATGAAACGCAAGCCCGCCGCTTCGGTGCGCAACTTGCCGAAGGTCTGGCCGCGGCCCACGCGCAGGGCGTCATCCATCGGGACCTTAAGCCCGACAATTTGCACATCACTCCAGATGGCCGGCTCAAGATTCTCGACTTCGGCCTCGCCAAATTATTTCAGCCCGAAGCGGAGATCGACCGCACCCAAAGCATCAGCGACAGCGGCTCCGTTTCCGGAACCATGCCCTATATGTCGCCGGAGCAACTGCGCGCCGACCCCGTCGATGCGCGGTCGGACGTTTACGGCGCTGGCGCAGTGCTTTACGAGATGGCTGCCGGACAGCGCGCTTTTCCTGAAAACCAGCCTACTCGTTTGATCGATTCGATCTTGCACAGCTCGCCGAAGCCGCTGAGCGCTCGCTCGGCCGCGATTTCGCCTTCCTTGGAAGCGGTCATTTTCAAGGCCCTCGAAAAAGAGCCGGCCCAGCGTTATCAGTCCGCCCGGGAACTGCTGGCTGCCTTGGAAGCTTCCGGCCCACTCTCCAGTTCAAGCTCCGGCTCTGCAGTCGGTCAGCAGGCGGTGGCCGCGCGTTCCGGTCCCAAGGTGTTGCTGATTAGTGGCGCCGCCGCTTTGGCGCTCGTTCTGGTCCTGGGCACGGCCATTGGTCTGAATGTAGGCAAATTGCGTGACCGGCTCGTGGGCCATTTTGAAAGCACGAGGGCGCCGGCCCCGCCCAGGGTTGCGCCCATTCCCGTGCGGCGCTCCGTCGCTGTTCTGGGATTCAAGAACACTTCCGGCCGCGCGGATGCTGCGTGGCTTTCCACCGGTCTTTCCGAAATGCTTACCACCGAGTTGGGGACGGGAGAAAAGTTGCGCACCGTGGCCGAAGAAAACGTCGCGCGCGCCAAGTCCGATCTTTCGCTGTCCGACGCCGATAGTCTCGCGAAAGACACACTTTCGCGGGTCCGCGACAATCTGGGCACCGATTATGTTGTTCTCGGTTCTTTCATCGACCTCGGCAAAGACTCCGGCGGACAGGTTCGTGTGGACATGCGCCTGCAAGACGCCCGCTCTGGCGAAACCATTGGTGTCGTTCAAGAAACGGGAAAAGAATCCGAACTGTTCGATCTGGTCTCCCGCGCCGGCCACGATCTGCGCGCCAAGCTGGGAATTGCAGACATTTCGCCGGTGGAAGTGGGTGCTCTCCGGGCCGCCATTCCTACGAATACGGATGCTTCGCGCCTCTACGCCGAGGGTCTCGAAAAGCTGCGTCTCTTCGACGCCCTCGGTGCTCGCGAATTACTGGACCAGGCCATTGCCGCCGACCCGAGCTATGCTCCCGCCCATTCGGCGCTCTCCGCAGCGTGGAGCGCACTTGGCTACGACGCCAAAGCGGCCAGTGAAGCCAAGAAGGCCTTCGAACTTTCCGCAAATCTCCCGCGCGAACAACGGCTCGCCATCGAAGGCCGTTTCTATGAGGCCACCAGGAATTGGCCCAAGGCTATCGAGGTTTATAAAACGCTGTGGAATCTAGAGCCGGACAACCTGGATTACGGCTTGCGCCTGGCCCAGGTGCAGACCTTCGCTTCTTTGCCGAAAGATACGCTGGCCACCTTGGATTCCTTGCGAAGCCTTCCGCCGCCCACCTCGGACGACCCGCGGCTCGATCTGGAAGAAGAAGCGGCCGCCCTGGCTCTTTCCGACTTCAACCGGGGGCTAGCCGCGGCCGTTCGAGCCACGGAAAAAGGCCAGAAACTGGGAGCGCGGATATTGGTGGCGCGCGCCGAACTGGCCCAGGCTCGTTGCTTTTACAGTTTGGGCGACATCCAGAAATTCCAGGCCGCTGCCGAAATTGCTCGCCGCATCTTCGCCGACGCTGGTGATCGCAGCGGGGAAGCCGGAGCTCTCCACAATCTCGGCACCGGCCTTTACGATCACGGCCAGCATGCGGATGCGCGGAAGCTCCAGGAAGAGTCGCTGGAAACCTGCCGCCGTATCGGCAATAAGCGTTGCATGGCCGACGCGTTCAACAGCCTTGGCATCGCGCACAAGGATGAAGCAGACTTTCCGGGCGCACGCAAAGCCTATGAGCAGGCCATCGCCATTCATCAAGAGACCGGCAACAAAATCGGTGAAGCCATCGGCGTCAATAACATTGCGGTGTTGCTCTACGAACAGGGCAAACTGAGCGACGCAAAAAAAGAATACGAGCGGTCTCTCGCGATCACTCGCGCTATCGGCGAAAAGCGCGGCATCGCTCGTGCGCTCACCAACCTCGCCATTCTGATGCATGAACAAGGCCAGCTCCTCCAATCCCGCAAACTGCATGAGCAGTCCCTGGCGATGCGCCGCGAAATCGGCGACAAATCCGGCATCGCCCTGGCACTGAACAATCTGGCGGCCACGCTGCTCGATTTGGGCGACCTTCCAGCGACGCAAAAAGCTCTGGATGAACAATTGCCCATCTTTCAGCAGGCCGGCATTCAACGCGGACTCGGTTATGCCATGTTCATTCAGGCGCAGGTCCAGAAGGAAGAAGGGAAGCTCGAGGAGGCGCGCAAGACCTTCGAAGATACTCTGGTATTGCGCAAAAAAATCGGCGACAAAACCACCGTTGAAGACAGCACGCTGGCCCTCGCCCAACTTTCCATCTTGGAAGGCCATGCTGCGGACGCGGAGCAATCCGTTCGCGGCGTGATCCAACAGGCGCAAGCGGAAAAGGAAAAAAGCAACGAAATGAATGCGCGGACGACGCTTGCACGTTCCCTGCTTGAACAAGGTAAGCCTAAAGACGCCGAGAACGAGATCCGCTCGCCGGAAGCTCTGGCGTTGCGCGGCGAGGCGCGTCTTCTCGCCATCGACGTGGCTATCACGGCGGCGCGCATTCACGCCGCCAACGGCAAAGCCCCCGCAGCCTTACAACATCTGGCGCAGGTGTTGGCCGAAGCCAAGAAGCTCGAGTGTGGCCGCTGCCAATTCGAAGCGCGCCTCGCTCTAGGCGAACTGGAACTGAAACAATCGAAAGCCGCTGCGAAAGAGCATCTAGCGGCATTGGAAAAGGATGCAATCGCCAAAGGCTTTCTGCTTATCGCCAGCCAAGCCCACACGGCGCAAGCCGCTCTACCCAAGTGAGCTGTGGTCGGCTGCCGCGCGCGATTTCCGCAACTGAAACCACAGAAACACCACCAGGAACGCGAAGAACGCCCCGATCGAATCGAGCAGGGAATCGTAGGGTGAGGCCGTCCTGCTTGCCACGAACGCCTGGTGAATTTCGTCCAGCACCGAGTAGCCCGCTGCAATTCCCAAAGCGGCCAGGCCCCAGGTCCAGCGCCAGCCTTGCCGCATACTGCGCACGCCCCGGAATAAGAACAAGTAAAAGATAAAATATTCGGTGAAGTGCGCGCTCTTGCGGATCAGGTGATGTACGAATCGAAATTGTTCGTCCGTCAGCGCGGGATAAATCCATTTCACGAGTGGCGCCAGAATGGTCGCGGTATGCTCCGCAGAAAACAGATCCGTGGACAGCGTGAAAATCACGCCCGCCCAAACAAATGCTGGCCACCACGCCCGAACCCAGTCCGGAATTAACAATTTGTGGAGTTGCGGCTGCAACTCTGGAAGATTTGGCGCGGGTCGCGGATTTCGCCAGGGCTGAAGGTCAGGCAACTCGGAGTCTCTCTTTCAAATGCTCTGCGTTTTTGCTGGAAGTTATTCCATCCGGTAGTTCGGCGCTTCCCGCGTGATGATCACGTCGTGCACGTGCGACTCGCGCAGTCCCGCTGCCGTAATTCGCACAAACTTTGCCCGTTCTGTTAATTCGCGCAGCGTCGGCGCGCCTACATATCCCATGCCGCTCTTCAGCCCGCCGACCAACTGATCCGTCAGTGCCGCCAGCGAACCTTTATACGGTACGCGTCCTTCCACGCCTTCCGGCACGCTCTTCCCGCGCTCTTCCGTGTCTTGCACCGTCGCATAACGGTCCGAGCCCGCATCCATTGCGCCCATCGAACCCATTCCGCGGTATGACTTGAACGTCCGGCCCTGGTACAGAATCGTCTCGCCCGGCGATTCCTCCGTCCCCGCAAACAAACTCCCGATCATCACGCACGACGCCCCTGCCGCAATCGCCTTCGTAATGTCGCCGGAATACTTGATGCCGCCGTCCGCAATCACCGGCACACCCGTGGCTTGCGCGGCCCGCGAGGCCTCCATGATTGCTGTAAGCTGTGGCACCCCCGCGCCGGTCACCACCCGCGTTGTACAAATCGACCCCGGCCCGATTCCCACCTTCAGGCCATCAATCCCCAGTGCAATCAAATCTTTCGCCGCTTCATACGTCGCCACATTTCCCGCGATCAGCTGCACCTCCGGCAGCCGCTGCCGAATTTCCTTGATCGCTTCCATCACCCGCGACGTGTGTCCATGCGCCGTATCAATCGCCAGCACGTCGGCCTTGGCCTTGGCCATTTCCACCGCGCGCTCCAGGTAATCTCCCGTCGCGCCCACTGCGGCTCCTACGCGCAACCGCCCCTGCTCATCCTTCGCCGCCCGCGGATACTCCAGCTTTTTCTGAATATCTTTCACCGTGATCAAGCCCTTCAGATTGAAGTCCTGATCCACCACCAGCAACTTCTCGATGCGATGCTTCTGCAGGATTTTCTCCGCTTCCTCCAGCGTCGTGCCCACTGGCACGGTCACTAAATTGTCTTTGGTCATCACCGAACTGACCAGTTGCGAATGGTTCTTCTCAAACCGCAAATCGCGATTCGTCAAAATCCCCGTCAACCGCGTTCCCCGCGTCACTGGCAAGCCCGAAATCCGGTACTTCGTCATGATCTCCAGCGCCTGCCGCAAGGTGATGTCTGGCGAAATCGTCACCGGGTCAACAATCATCCCGCTTTCCGATCGCTTCACCCGGTCTACTTCTTCCCACTGCCGGTCAATCGGCATGTTGCGATGCACTAATCCAATCCCGCCCTGCCGCGCAATCGCAATGGCCAGCCGCGACTCCGTTACGGTGTCCATCGCCGCCGACACCAGCGGAATATTTATCGCCAGCTTCTTGGTGAAACACGTGCGCGTGTCCACTTCCGTCGGCAGCACCGACGACTTTCCCGGCAGCAGCAGCACGTCGTCGAAAGTAAGACCCTCGCCAATCGGACCGTCGATCATTCCAACCTCGCGTCTGGATTTGGCGCTCTCCGCGCCCGCTAACGCCCTAAAACAGCGCAGCCCAGCGGGTGGCCGCTGGGCCGAAAGTCGCATGCATCAAATTGAAAAATCGCCTCACGTGAAACTCCATTTTAGGGGCCAACGCCATCGCGGTCAAGTTGGCCGGCACGCCCGCCGCGGCAGAACCAGCGCCTAGTTTTCCTCCGGCTCCGCCAGCAGCGCTCCCAACCGGTCAAACCGCTTCTGCCAAATCGTGCGCCGTTCGTTCAACCACTTCTCCGCCGCGCTTAGCCCCGCCGGTTCAATCCGGCACGTCCGCACGCGTCCGATTTTCTCCGTACGCACCAACCCGCTTTTTTCCAAAATTTGCAAGTGCTGCACCACCGCCGCCAGCGTTATGTCCAGCGGCTTCGCCAGCTTCGACACCGACACCGGGCCCTGGCTCACCCGTTCCACAATCGCCCGCCGCGTCGCATCTCCCAATGCATGAAACACCCGATCCACTTGCGCCACCGATGGCCTGCTCATCCCGCACTCTCGTCGGCTAGCGTCTCACCCAACCGCTTCAACAAGCCTTCCCATCCCTGCTGCCGCATCTTGGGCCCGTCGGCCCCCTCAAAAAACGCCGCCTGCTCCGTAAAGACCAGCAGTGTCCCTTCCTGCGTCGCCAAAAACTCAAACGTCGCCAACGACGCCGAAATCCGCCTTTCGCCCACCATCATCGTGTACGCCACCACGATCCGCCGCTCCGGCACAATATCCTGGTACACCGTCTCATTCGTCAGCGGAGTTCCCGGAAACGGCGTGTTCGCGCCCATCCGCGAACGCCGATGTTCTCGGCCACCCACGCGAAAGTCCATTTCAAACTCCTCAATCTCACCCTCATCCTCATCCGCAAACCACCGCCGCTTCTTCCGCGGATCTGCAAACGCCGCAAACACCCGCCGCGGCGCCACCGGATAACTTCGCTCAATCACAAAACTACTATGGGTCACCGATGTATCGCTCATCAAACCGCTCTCCCAGCGCGAGCCCCAACTCGCGAGAGCTCTCGCGCCCGCATTCAACTCACCTATTCCAAAACTTCGCGATCTTTTCGCTCGTACTGCCAATAGTGCGACTTCCCCTGCGCAATCATCGCCATCGCTTCCCGCAGCCGCTTCTCCTTCGTCTCGCGCCGCTTAGCCGCTGCGATCCACAAGCAATACTCCCGTTTGCAACTTGGACTAAAATCCGCAAACGCCTTCGCCGCCATCTTATTTTTCTTCAGCGCCGCCGCCAGTTCCCGCGGCACTATCACCGGCTTTTTCTTTGCCTTCTTCGGTCGTTGAATCGACTGCGTCCGTTCGCCACTCTCCACCAGCTCCGCCGCCTGCGCCATGAACCGCAGCATCGCTCGCTCCGCTGGCAAGTCCGCCAGCTTCGTCAGCCTCCCAAACGCGCCCATCGCGTTGCTCGCCTTCCATCCGTCCGCCGCCAGAATCTTCTTCATCTGCGGACCCCAAAATCCGAACGCGCAGTGATGTTTGAACGCCGCCAGGTGCGCCAGAATCACGCCCTGCTGCACAAAAAACGGCATGCCCCATTTGATCGTTTCCATTGCGTGCGGGCACGCCTGGTGCATCAGCTTCCGTAAATGTTCTAGAATCGGCTGCGCAAACGGCGCCGTCCGCTCAATGTACGCATCTACTCGCGAGTCCATCAATTCGCCGCTCATGGACATCCTCCCCGGCAACGTCCAAGCAATGTAGCAGACTCGCAGCGGCGGGCGCGATTCGCAGGCTCACGCCGGCTCATAACACAAGAACACGCAGCCGTTCTTAAACGCCCGCGCCTTCTTCATTTGCAATGCTAGTTTTTCCTTAACCCCTTCAAACATCGTTCGCCCCTTTCCGAGCACCACCGGATTTACCACCACCTGAAACTCATCAATAAGCTTCTCCTCCGCCAGCCGCGCCACCAGCATTCCGCTTCCCAAAATGCACAAACCTCGGCTGCTCTCGCTCTTCAGCTTGCGAACCACCTCTGCTGCGTCGCCCTTCAGCAAGGTCGTATTGTTCCACGCGGCCTTCTCCAGCGTTTTCGTCACCACAAACTTCTGCATCGCGTTCATCCGCTCGGCTACCACGGGATCATGTTTGACGGCCATCGGCGTCGGCCAGTATTGGATCATCAGTTCGTAGGTCTTCCGCCCAAACAGCAGCGCTCCATCGCCCTTCGCATTTTCTGCCACAAAGTCATTCCATTCCCGGTCGTGATCGACCATCTTGGCCCAGTTCATGCTCCCCTGCGCATCCACAAAATACCCATCCAGCGACACATGATTGAAAACGATCAACTTCTGCATTTCCGTGCCTCCCACGGCTAAGGTCCACCTGCCATTCCGACAGTTCAGTGGTGACTTGAGTATTGCAGCAAGCCGGACAAATAGTCAAGTTAATACTTAAGTGTCGGGAATGGGTGCAAGGCGAACGCCAACCTGCCCGGGACACTGAATCGGCCCCGCGTAACCTCAGGCTTCGAGAACGCTAAGCTCCAACTTCTGCAAACGCACCGGATCGCCGATAATTTCGCCCTGCGTGATCTTGCCGCCTTCGATAGTGAAGCGCAGGACCCGCTGTGGCTGCCCACCCGGCGCCAAAACCAGCCCTGGCAACCCGTCCACCAGCATGGGCATGGTTGCCCCTGCGGTTTGCGAAATCGCCTTCGCGAAGGCGATCGCTCCCCGGGCCCAGTTCGCCGCTCCGCGAACTTCTCTCGGCGCTTCCGCGCGTGCCGCCACCGCGTCAACGCGTACCACCACATCCGGATCAAGCACCGCCAATAAGCCTTCAAAATCTCCCGCCTGCAACGCCGCAAGAAAAGCATCTACGATTTTTCGTTGCTGCGAACGCGCCGAAACTGAAACCTCGCCTCCGCCGTGCACCCGCCGCCGCGCCCGGCTCGCCAGCTGCCTCGCCGCCTCGGGCGATCGGCCGACTACCCGCGCAATCTCTTCGAACGGCACATCAAACATATCGTGCATCACAAACGCCAGTCGTTCTGCCGGTTCCAGCCGGTCCAGCACCAGCATCAGCGCGAGACTCACCGAATCCGCCAGCAGCGCTTCTCGCTCGGGATTCCTTGCCGGCCGATGCCCAGGCATCGCCGCTGCGGCGTTTTCCTCCAACGCATCTTCTCGTCGCGCCGTCCGCGACCGCAGCATGTCCAGGCACACCCGCGCCACCACGGTGGTCAGCCAGCCGCCCAGATTTTCAATCTCGTTCACGTTCGAGCGGCTCAGCCGCAACCACGATTCCTGCACTGCGTCGTCCGCTTCGCTCCCCGAACCCAACATGCGGTACGCCACGGCTCGCAAATGTCCGCGGTTTTCCTCAAAGCGTTCTGCCAGCCAGTCCTTGTCACTCATAATCGCGTTCCTTACGGTTGTCGTTTTTGGGGGTCGGACCTTTAGGTCCGACATCACTTGTTCGTTTCCATACGGCTTCAGCCGCTGAGGAACTGGCTTTCTCTTACTGGCGTTATCTTACGAGATGGCTCTTTACAACTTCATCTTCAATATGACGAATGCCGCGGACTGGACGTGACCATCGGCAGTCCATTCAGGCTGGGAGTCGTAGCCGAAAGCAGCGTGCCCAAAATCCGGCTCTCCGGCCGCATGCCCCACGAAATGACCGCCAGCACCGCAAAGCTCAACGCCACGATCACCCGCCACGCCGGATCTCCACAGACCAGATGTGAGATCACCGCACCGGTCATGTTGAAAAACACTCCGGCATAAGCCCATTCCTTCAGCCGCGTAAATCCAGGTACCAACAGCGCCACCACCGCTAGCACTTTCCACGTGCCGATAATCGACATGAAGTACAGCGGGTAGCCCAGGTGTTCGATCGCCGCAACCGTATCCTGCTGATTCGCCAACTGCGACAATCCACCGGTGAACAACCCCAGCGTCAGAATCGCTGTGCTCGTCCAGTACGCCACCTTCTTGATTGTCATTGTCCTCTCCTTTCAATAGGCGCGGCGGTCGTCCGGGTCGGTCACATTTTCCCGCCGCGCTTCGTCAGGGTAGTGACGAAGCAAACCCACCCGATGTGACAAAGACAAAGGAGACCCAACATGCAAGCTCGCATGAAAGTTGTAAATCTCGAAGCCGTCCAGGCGCTTCAGTCGCTTGGTCAAATTGCCGAAAAGGGAGGAGTGCCCGCATCCACGCTCGCGCTCACTCACTTGCGCGCCAGCCAAATCAATGGTTGCAGCGTTTGCGTGGACCTGGCCCTGCGCTTCAAAAAACCCGAAGAATCCATGGAGCGGCTCTTCGCCGTCGCCGCCTGGCGCGACACGCCCGTTTTCACGGACGCGGAACGCGCCGCTCTCGCCCTTGCCGAAGCGGTCACGCGCCTCAGCGACCGTCCCGACCCCGTTCCCGACGAAATCTGGAATGAAGCCCGCAAACACTACGACGAGCAGCAGCTCGCAGCCCTGCTGCTCTCCATCGCGCTAACCAATGTCTGGAATCGCCTCAACGTGGCCACCCGCCAGGTCGCCGGCGAATGGGCCAAATCCGCCGATGCCCAAAAATGGGCCAAGCACCACGCTGCCACCAAATCCGCCAGCTAGCTCCTCAGCGCCGATTTCTTCGCACTCTCATCTCGACCCTTGGGCTGCGGTCCCCCGCAGCCCAGCACGCAGAGATCCGCTTTCTCGGTCGTGACCAGAGCGTTCAGTCGCCACGAGGTTTGTTACGCAGGTCTTCTTCAACGAGTAGCTGCTCCAGAAGGGAAGGCGCATAGCGGAAGTTCGTTCCTTGAAGACGCGGAAAAACCTCTCGCAGCGAAATCAGTCCAGCGCGAGAAGCGAGATCGAGTACTCCCAGTGTTCCAGTCACCGCGAATCCTTTCGATCGGGCCATCGCTGCGCCGGCTCGTTCGTCCATCACCAAGAGGTCGGCTCGGACAACTCTGGCCAGCATGATCGCTGCTCTCTCTCCAGCGTCCAGAACCTCTAGAGACTCATCCTCGCCCCGCCCGAGAGAAGGGTGAATCGTAAGCCACTCTGGCTTGCGCAGCATCCAACCCTTTACCGTCGCTGGGGTCGCACTATGGGTCAGTTCGTTATGCACTTCGGTAGGAATGTGAATCGCGCCGAACAACCGTGGCAGAATCTCGGCTGCGTCGACCAAAATCAAATAGTGCAGCGGAGTCGCGTCGGCGACGACGACCCGCATCTAACGCTCAAAGCCGAGTCGGCGAAGCGCCGCCCGCTCGCGTTCCAGGTCCGCTGGCGTGAAATTCAGCCAGACTTCGTGCTCTTTTAGGAATCCATCCAATTGGTAGCGCGTTGCAAAGCCCAAAAGCTGACGCAACTGCGCTTCCGTCAAATGACCAGACCGATACTCTTCCAGTGCGAACGCTTCCAGCGCGCGCCGGGACAGGTCAGCGCCGGAGGCCGATAGACGGGCCGCAACGTCGTCCGGTATATGCAGAGTAAGCTCCACCACCCGAGTTTAGCACGGGCGAATCGGCGCCAGCCCTATTACTCCTCCCGCAGCACGTGCATCGGTTCCACACGCGACGCCCGCACCGATGGCAGCAGCGACGTCTCTGCCTGGCTCGTTACGCCCGTCTTCACCGACGCTGTCACGCGCCTCAGCGGTCGCTCCGATCCCGTCCCCGATGAAATCTGGAACGAAGCCCGCAAACACTACGACGAACGCGCGCTGGCAGCCCTGCTTCTTTCCATCTCGCTAACCAATGTCTGGAATCGCCTCAAGGTCGCCACCCGCCAGTTTGCCGGCGAATGGGCCAAATCCGCCGACACCGCAAAATGGGCCCAGAAAAACGCCTCCACCAAGTCCGCCAGCTAAACTTCTCAGCGTCACTCCGCAGGTGAACCGCACTTCGTTTGCCGCGCACGCCGGTCGATTGCATCGGTCGGCGTCCCCGATTACACTGACAGAACCAATCCGCTCGCAGAGGACCACTATGAAGATCGAAATTCGGGACGCTGCGCTCGCCGCCAAGATGGAAAAACAACTCGAAACCTCCGGTTCGACCAGCATGGAGGAAGTCCTTCGCAGATTGTTGGAAACACAAGAAGAGCAGGATCGCTGGCTGTTCGAAAATCGCGAAGCGATCAACGCGAAGATCCGGCGGGGTATCGATGAGCTCGAACGTGGCGAGGGCATTCCGGAACATCAAGTGCGGGAATACCTGGCTGAACTCAAGGCCAAACATGAATGAATGCGACCTATGTTCTCGCGCCTCAGGCTGCCCTTGATCTCGTCGAGATCTGGCGCTACCTCCGCGAGGAATCTAACTCTGTAGTTGCGAACCGCGTTGAATCGGTGATTTTGGAGCGGCTCGCGTTTCTTGCTCGGAGTCCCGGAGTTGGTCACGCGCGAGAAGACCTGACAGAGATGAAGGTGAGGTTTTTCCCAGTCTATTCTTACCTCATCGTGTATCGGCCACAGACCGATCCTCTGGAAATCGTCGCGATATTGCATGGTCGACGCGACGTGCAGGAGGTTCTAAGAAACCGGATATAAACACTGCACCGCCTAGCGAGCTCACTCTTCCCGCAGCACTTGCATCGGTTCCACTCGCGAAGCCCGCACGGACGGCAACAACGACGCCAGCGCGGCCACCGCGATCACCAGCAAAATCACGCCGGCCAGCGTCGGTGCATCCGTCGGCGATACTCCATACAACAAGCCCACCAGCACTCGCGAAAACGCCAGCGCCAATCCAAATCCCGCCGCACATCCCAACAAACACACCGCCAACCCCTGCCACAAAAACTGTTTCACGATTTGCGCGCGTAGCGCTCCCAGCGCCAGCCGCAGCCCCACTTCTTTCTGCCGCACGTTGACGCTGTAGCTTAGCGTCCCGTACAAGCCCACGCACGCCAGCGACAACGCCGTCGCCGCAAAAAATGTCAGCAGAATCGTGCGCATCCGGTTTTCCGAAAGCGCATCCGAGAAATGTTGTTCCAGCGGAGCAAAATCAAACGCCGAGCGCAGCGGCTCGATGTCCCGAATCTGCCGCCGCACGGTTTCCGCCATAGTCATTGGAGCGTTGTGCGTGCGGACCAGGAAGTACGTGCCCGGCGCAGCGTAGGGCGCGCACCAATAGGCGGTCGGAAACGGGGCTTGGTCGAGCCCCGATTCGCGAGCATCTCCTGCCACGCCGACAATTTCCGCTGGTCCGGAATAACCGAAACCTGTGACCGGCTGCACGTGATGGCCGACGACTGAGGCACCGGGGAAGTAGGCGTCCGCAAAAGCGCGATTCACCACAATCGTAGCCGGAGCGTTCGCGGTTTCCCGGCAGGACTCGCCGGACAGCAGGGGAATGCGTAGTGTGTCGAAATAGCTGGCAGACACGAAGCGATTAAAGGCCAAAAGCTTTGGTTCGCTCTCCGCCCGGCCTTCCACGGGTTTCAGTTCGGTCTGATATTGCAGCGGAACGCCAGGGACGCCGACCGAAATGGCTGCAGCTTCCACGCCCGGAGTGGCGCGCAGCGTTTCGAGAATGTGGTTGGTAAACTGAAGCAGCTTTTTCAGATCGCCAGTTTCGCCGTAGTTCATGCTGAGCTGGAAGGTCAGGGCATGACTCGAATCAAACCCCCGTGACACCCGCCCCAACTCCTGAAAGCTGCGCAAGAGCAGGCCCGCGCCTGCCAGCAGCGTAACTGCCAGCGCCACCTGCACTCCCACCAGCAACCACTGCAGCGAATTCCGCCCGGCCACTTGCGAACGGCTCGTTTGCGCCAGCGAACTGGAAAGGCTGCGCCGCGTTCCGCGAATCGCCGGAACCGTCCCGCAGAGCAGCGTTACTACCACCGAACACGCTAGCGAATAGAGCACAATCCGCGCGTCGAGATGAATCTCTTCCACGCGGGGCAGTTGCGCCGCCAGCGAACGAAAAATATCCGCAGCGGCCGCGGCTAGAAACAGTCCGACGCCGCTGCCGAGCAACGCGAGCACAAATGTTTCCGTCAGCAGTTGCGCCATCAGCGCGCCGCGGGACGCGCCCAGCGAAAAGCGCACGGCGATTTCATGCTGCCGCTGCGTCGCGCGCGACAACAGCAGCGCCACGATATTCGTGCAGGCAATCAGCAACAGCAGCGAGACCGACCCAAACAGCAGCCACAGCGACCGCCGCGATTGGCCAATGGTGGTTTCTTTCAGCGGTTCGATCGTTACGGAAATGTTCGCGTCCGTCTTTGGGAACTGCTTGCCGAGTTGTGCCTGAATTGTCTCCAGATCGGCGCGCCCCTGCGCCATGGTGACGCCGGACTTAAGCCGCCCGGTGACGATAAACCAGTTGTTTTCGCGAGCATTGCCGAAGGCAAAGCCGGACGGCATCGGGCACCACAAATCCGTATCGCGATTCGGAAATAGGAAAGACGCCGGCATCACCCCGACAATCGGATACAGATGCCCATCCAGCCGAAGATTCTTCCCAATGGCGCCGGCATCCGCATTGAACCGTCTCCGCCAAAAACGATCGCTAATCAGCACCGCGGCCGGTCCGTTCTGCGTCTCTTCTTCGGGAGTGAATTCGCGGCCAACCGCCGGCGACATCCCCCAAACCTGGAAAAAGCGCGACGAAACCCATGCGCGATTTACTTTTTCAGGGAGCGCGCCCGTGGACTCGGAAACATCCTCGGTGTAGTACCCCGTAAGCCCCTGAAATGTCGAGTTCAAGCGGTTCCAGTCTTCCAGACGCACTGGGGCAACGAAGGTCCGAAAATTCGGGTCCTTGGGATTGTGCTGCTCCACTCGCATCAGTTGGTCCGCTTCGGGAAACGGCAGCGGCTTCAGCAGGATCGCGTCAATCGCGGAAAACACCGCGCTGTTCGCGCCAATCGCCAACGCCAGCGTCAGAATTACCGTGGCAGAAAACGTCGGCGATTTGCGCAGGAACCGGAACGCCGACCTAAAATTTGCGCGCGCCGCATCTACCATTCGAATCCGGTACACATCGCGCAATTCTTCCTTCACCTGCTCTCGCCCGCCAAACTCCACCATCGCCCGCCTGCGCGCCTCTTCCGCACTCATCCCCTTCGCGATGTTTTCGTCCGTAAGCTCTTCAACGTGAAACCGCAACTCCGCACTCATCTGCGGCTCCGTCGGTTTCTTTCCCAACCAGTTTTTCCACCAGCGCATGTTCCGCTCCTAGCTTTCAGCTTTGCAAAAAACGTTTCCGTGCCCTCTGTGCTCCGACCTCTGTGCCCTCTGTGTTAAAACAACCCTCAGCGCCTTCCCCCAGTCAAAAACCTCATCCTCGCCCTGTCATTGCGCCGGCTCGGTCTTCAAAATGCTCGCAACCGCGCCCGCCAGCCGGTGCCAATTGGACTCCTCGGATTCCAGTTGCTTTCGCCCGTCTGCCGACAGTTTGTAAAACTTCGCCTGCCGCCCCTTCTCCGATTCCCCCCAGTCCGCCTCCAGCCACCCCCGCTTCTCCAACCGATGCAAGGCCGGATACAGCGACCCCTGCTGCACCTGCAGCACCTCCTTTGAAATCTGTCGGATTCGCACCGAAATCCCGTAGCCATGAATCGGCCCCAAGGCCACCACCTTCAAAATCAACATATCCAGCGTCCCTTGCAACAAATCCGACTTTTCGATCGGCGACATTCTCTCTCCTAGACATCCGACATATACCTAGACGGACCAATAGGTAGATTGTCACAGAGAAAATGAAGATTTTTGGATGTATTTAACGAAGCGGTTAAATAAGGCTAGAGCCGGGCGCCAATCGAAGAAGCCCCAGATGTTCGGCTAGGAGTTCCAGGCCACTTTGCTGAGTTGCTCTTTGCGCGATTGCCATTCGCCGGTGCTGAGGATGCGCGGCGTCACTTCAATCAAGCGCGGAATCAGGCGGAAAATCGAGGCTGCGGTCCACGGTTGGCCGCTCCGCGTACGGTAGTCGCGCACGTTCAGCGCGTCCGCCATGCTCTTGAACGACACGTCTTGCACGATGAGTTCGGCTAGGAAGCGCAACGTCTGCATTTCCAGCGGATCGTCCTCGAGGTGGTGGCAATCCGTCGCGATGCGCAGGCCAAACGGAATTTCCTCGGTGGCCAGAGGCTCTTCGGGCGCTTCCGGTTGACCGGAGAATTCGATTTCGCGTTCCCATTCGAGAGCTACCAGCGTCCAGCCCGCATCGTGCATTTTGGAGAGATACATCGAGGTCGGGAGAATGGTGACCTTTTCGCGAATGCGCTCGTGTTTTTTCATGAATGCCCTCCGCTGGAGCGAATGGACGGACTGCTCTGAATCGTCACCAGTGCAATTGAGTCGCCGCTGGCGTCGTGCCGTAAGTGCTTGCAGAAAGAGATGTTAGGTCGGGAAGAAACCCTCACGGAAGAAGCGCGCTGTCCGTTGCTGGGATGGGCTGTCGCGCCAGCGGACAGACTCGCCGATGCCCGGGTGCGACCTGTCCTTGCCGAGGGATACGCCAGGCCAGTCAGGTACAGGTAACGGGCAGCCGCACAGCCTGCCCTTCAAGGTTCTTGACCCCGTCTAGGGTAAACGCTGTACGATGAGCTTCCCTCGTTGTAGCCCACCCCAACGTGGCCCGCTGGCCCTGCAGCCTGCGGAAATTTCCGTCCCACCCAGCCAGAAAGCAGCGCGGTGCCCTTATGAACATTCAATCGCGCCGAGGCGGTGATCGCACGCCGGTGCACGTGGCGGTCGACCTTTCCGCAAGCGATGTGCACACTGCCGCGCAGCAGGGTATGACCGAGAACGTAAGCCAGCATGGCGCGCGGATTGTGACCAGCCACCCACTGCAGCCCAACGATCGCGTGACCGTCCGCTCGCTGCTGGGGAGTTTGCGGTCGCGCGCCCGCGTGGTCTATTGCCAGCCTCTGGCAAGGGGATCCTTTGCCATCGGGTTGGAACTGTTCGTCAAAGTGGGCGAGTGGACGCTGCCCGAACCTGGCCGGCGCAGCGCGTAGGATCGCCTGGAATCCGCAATCGCGCAGAACGGGCAAGACGGCGCAGGCGCTGAAGTCCTGGGCCGAGGAATGCCGTCGGCCAAGCAGCAGCGGGCGCTTGCTCTTGCCGCTCGCCGTCAACCAAAACTCAATGCTGCCACCAGGGAAACCAGCTGTGCCCAAGCAGACGGCTGGGCCCGCCGGTTACTGAGTGAGGCAGGGGCAATCGCCGGGCGCTGCGCCGCCGGGAATGACGAGTTGGTTGCAGGCCAAGCTAAATGACTCATACCAAGTGCGGGTAAAGCTAGCCAGCAGTTCCTCGACGGTGCGGCCGGCGATGACAATGCCGTTGTGCACCACCTCGCCCCAGGTGTGAATCCGCGTGCCTTCCAGGCCGCGGTCTTCGAACGTTACCCACTGAGCGATAGCGACCCCCATAGCGTGATCAATCCAGCCCACTTTTTTTCCTGGCACGCATGTGGTAATTACGTGGTCAATAATGCAGTTGACGGGCCGCAGCAGTTCGATTTGGAGACGGCTTCCCGGCTGCCAGGGAAGGCCCTCGCGCCAGCGCAGTTCGCCGTAAACGTTGGCGAAGCTGTTCCAGCGGTAGATGTCGGAAAAGACGAACCAGGCGAGCGCCGGGCTAGCTTTGGTGTGAACGGTGTACTCGAATCGGGACATCGGATTACAAACATCTCCTTGCGCAAAAGCGGTGAAGTAGACCGCCAGATGTGATATTCTGACAGCGGGATATTTATACGTTGTTTGTTTAACGCTGTCAAGTAAATTTAAACGATTTAATAGTGGAAAAAGGCGGGCATGCCCAGAAAAGCAGATGAGCGGTTGGAAGGGCGAATCGTGGACGCGGCGTACCAGATTTGGAGCAAAGGCGGGGAGCAGGCGCTGACGATGCGGGCCGTGGCCAAGGCGGCCAAAACGACTACGCCGACGCTGTACGGACGGTTCAAGGACAAGCGGGACCTACTGACGTTCTTGCGCGGGCGGGCGCGGCAGCGCATGTTCGAGAGGGTGAAGGGCGCCCGGAGCGCGAAGGAAGCCTGCGAGATCGGGCTGGAATTCATGCTGGCGAATGGCAATGAGTTCCGGCTGTTGGTGTCCGACTGGGCGACCCGGCGAGGGCGGAACGAGTATCTGCCGTCGTTTGAGTTTTTGAAAAAGAAGCTGGCGGAGGATCTCGGCGGCCAGCCGGAGGAGCACGAACACGTGGCGCTGGCATTGGTGGCACTGATTAACGGAGCCGCGTTTATGGTCGGGACCGAAGGGGTAAGCGGGGACCTACTGACGGATTTGGAGGCCGCGTGCCGGGAGGGAGTGCGCAGGCTGATAGGTACGCAACGGAATGGAGAAAGCACGTAATGGACCGGGCCGCGAACAATGAAGGTCGTCACCCGGTGTTGAACAAGGTGGTGGACGGCCACGATTGCAGCGGCGTATCGCGGCGCAGCGTAATAAAAGCACTGGGACTGGCGGCGGTGGGTGCGCCGCTCGCCGCGTTTGGACAAGGCCGGTGCCTTCGCAAAGCGGGGACTCCGGGATGCAACACAGCGCAGATCGCCGAGGTTTTCGGGGCAACTGGGTGGAAGACGGTGGCTCTCGACCACCTGACTTTCCATGTGGCCGATTACCGGAAAGAGGCGGGCTTTTACGCCGCATTAATGGGGTGGAATGTCAGAAGCGACGACGGCCGGCGGGCCATACTGGATGTGGGCGACTGGGGCTCGGCGATTTTTCAGCAGGCTCCGCTGGAGGAGTTCGCGGGTGCCGCTGGCAGCGACGGCGCACCGGTGCGCGCGGCAGTAAAGTCTTTTTGTTTCGTGATCGAACCGTGGCGCAGCAGCGACGTGGAAGCCGAGCTGCGCAAGCGCGGCCTGGTGCCGGTGAGTGATGACGACGGCCACGGCTTCGAGAGCTTCCACGTGAAAGACCCGGACGGATTCGATCTGCAGATCAGCAATGGCAACGGCTTGGCGAGGAGTCGCCGCAAGAGGCCAGCGCCGCGGAAGATAGCGGCGGCGTCTCCGTTTGAACCGACCGGATGGAAGTCGGTGTGGCTCGATCACCTTTCTTTCAAGGTGACCAACTACAAGGAAAGCGCCTCGTTCTACTGCCAACTGCTGGGATGGAAGCCGACGTACGACGAAGGAAGCCAGAACCAATGCCAAATGGGCGACGTGGGCGACATCATTATTCGCGGAGGTAATCCGCTGGCGCCGAATTTCGCGCAGGATCTGGAAAAGCGCGGCCGGCGCGGCGCGCTGCTTGATCACATTTGCGTGGGCGTGGAGCCGTGGGACACGGACGGCGTGCGAACGGCGCTGGAGAAACGCGGTCTGGAGGCGCACGTGGACACTGCAGCTTCGGGCGACGACATTCATACCGCAGCTTACGAGAGCTACCACACGACCACTCCGAACGGATACAACCTGCAAATCAGCGACATAACGCGAGAAACGCGGTCGGTGTTGCCGAACGCGGTCCGGCCGAAAACAGCCGGGTAGGCGCGGGGCGGCTGGTAGGATTGCAGCGGTGATGTGGGCCCGCGGCGCGGGAATTTGGCGATAAGCCCTTTAAAATCAAATCTCTTGCAGGACCCTGCTGGATAAATCCTTTAGAAAAAAAGCGAAGAGCGTCGCGTGCCAACGCGGGGTGTTGCGTGACTCTGTCGGTCAGGGTGAAGGTCTTGTTGGCATTAGCGCACCGCAGCGGCTAAGGCCGCAGGGATTTTGCTGTTGCTACGGCACGAGTGAAGTCGTGCCCTCCCCTCAGGCAGACTGCGGCGTGCGGCGTTCGTTTTGGATGCCGGCGACGGTGTCGGGGACGAGGCCGTTGGCCTTGTGTGCGTGTGCGTGAAACGCGAGAGCGGAGATTGTCACGACTATTGCAGATAGTAGGCGAAGCTCGGCATTTGTTGGGCTTGCAAGGAGTGTGGTCATGCGCGAGTGCGAGTGGGTAAGTGGTGAGCAGGTCTGCGGGAATAGGGAGCGTTCTGTGTGTGTGGCGAAGTTGGCGGGTAGGGGCGGAGCGAGTTGCGACAGCGCGGAGGTGCCGCGACGGAGCGGCGCAGCGAGCTGCGCCACTACAAAGAGTTCGCGACGGGCGGTGGCTTGGGCTTGGCGACGGATGGTGGGGCGCGGGATGTTGGTCCTAGGAGCGGTGTTGCTGGCTGGGTGTCATCCGGGGAAGGGTGGAGGCGGTGGGAATGAGAGTGCGATTGGCGGGAGTGGGACGGGGGTGAGGAGGAATTTGGGAGAGTTGGCGAAGGGGCCGCAGGTGCGGGTGGCGCCGGTGAACGGCGTGTTTGAGCCGGTAACGGAGCCGGAGTTGCCATCGCGGCCTACGACGGGTTCGCGGAAAGAAGTTGCGGGCCGGGTGGCGAAGGAGGCGCTGCCGATCCGGCCTTGCGAGATTGCGATCTTTCCGTGCGCGTTTGATGGCGTTACGCAAGCAAATTGCACGACGAGTTGCAGCGGGCAGCCACCGGACCCGAATGCCGCGGTAGGAGCGGGAAAGATTGTGGAAGTGGTGAACGATTTGATGCGCGTGACCAACCGGCAGGGCGCGGTGCAGTGTAACGGGCCGGTGACGCTGCAAACGCTATTGAATACGACCGAAGGGCTGACCGATCCGCGGGTGCAGTTTGACGACGCAAATCAGCGGTTCAGTTTTTCGGTGACGGTGGACCCGCCGGTGGCTACCGAGCCGATGATGTTTGTGGCGGCTTCGGCGTCGGAAGACCCGTGCGGCGACTGGTTTGTGTTTCCGCTGACGTTTCATGGCAGCGCGTATCCGAAGGGGTTCGCTTTGGATTTTCCGATGCTGGGGCAAGACCAGAACGCGCTGCTGCTGTCGTTGCGGACGTGCAAGACGTTTTCGGATTGTGGAGGCGCGATTTTTACGGTGTTCGGAGTGCCGAAGACGCTGGTGTATACCGGGCAGCATGTGGAGTTCAACAGCTTCGTGGTGGATTCGTTGACGGCCCCGGTGACGAATGCGGGGAACCCGTTGATCCACAGTCCGGTGAGTTTCTTTTTGGCGGCGGTGCCGGGGACGGGATACAAGCTGTACCGGATTACGAATAGCGGCGGGAACGGAGCGGTGATGACGAAGACGACGATCAACGCGTCGTTTGCGAAGCCGCCGCGAAGAGTGAATCAGCCGGGCACGACGAACACGCTCGATCCTTCGGACGGAAACATTGTGAGCTTTCCGTATTTTGATGGGACGCGGATCTGGTTCAGTCACGACGCGGATGATGATGGCTTTCCGACGGTGCTATACGGATTTGTGGACGTGAGCAAGAACGCGGTGGAGCGGACGTTCGCATTCCACAGCGGCAGCAGCGACGACTTCAATTCGTCGTTGGCGGTAGGGTTCACGCCGGGCAAAGAGACGGTGTATATGAACTGGGCGTTCACGGATTCGATGGCAGGAACGGCGACGACGGCGGTGTTTGCGATGGGAGATGCGAATGGGCCTCTGGTGGCGATTGCGGGTGCAGGCACGCCGTTTACGTCGGGCGGCGGCGTGACGAGCCAGACGCGATTTGGGGATTTTTCGTCGGTGTCAGTGGACCCGAGTGTGGGCGGGTGCGCATTTGCGACGCAGCAGTATTTTGCGACGGATGGAGGCTGGAAGACGCGAGTCGCACCGGTTGGGACGTGCGAAAATATTGTGGTGAAGTAGGGCAAGACCCAGGTTCGGAAAAGCCGAACCTGCGGCACCCAAAAGCCCCTAGACTCGGGGCCGTCCTGGCTAGGGGACGAGGTCGAGAGGGCGAGAGAAGTGCGGGCCGATGCGGACGGTGCTGAAGTCGCGGCGGTCGCTGGTGAGGACGCGGTGGACTTTGCGGCGTTCGGCGATTGCGGCGACGGTGCCATCCGCGAGGCCGAGATCAAGTTGCCGGAATTTGGCGTCGAATTCGAGGGCGCGAACGAGGTCGGAAGGCAGAGGCAATTCATACTCGTAGCGGGTCATCGGATCGAAAATCTCGGCGAGAAGCTTGCGCATGGCAGCGCGATTTTCACGAAGGAAATAGTCCACTTCCGCGAGGACGAGAGCCGGGACGATCACGACGGTCGCGGTGAGTAGAACCTCTTGATAATCGGGGAAGCTGGGTTTGCCCTGCGGCGTGCGGGCGAGTGCCTTTAAGAGTCCGCCAGTGTCGGCGACGACGGGGCTTCTCAATCTTCGAGATCCTTGAACAGTTCGGATTCGTCGCCGAGCTTGGTGTCGGTGGATTCGAAGAGCAGGGTAGAGGGCGGGCGGCGGCCGGAATAGTAGCGCGAGGCCACGACGCGCAGACCTTTGCGGACGAGTTCCGAGGCGGAGTGGCCGGCGGCGCGAGCGCGTTTGAGGGCGCGAACGTCTTCTGCGTGGAGACGGACTGTTGTCGAAATCATACGTGCCATACACCCACCATACAACCAGAGATAGTCGATGGCAAGTTCAGATGCGCGCAGAATGAGAAGGCCGATTCGTTAGGCGAGGGGGCCGCGGGAGTGGAGGTAGCGGTGCGCGACGGCGTCGGCGGTGCGGAGAGTCTGGGCGAGGATGGTGGGAGTGGGGTTGGCGGCGGCGTTTTGCGGGAAGGAAGAAGCGCCGAGGATGAAGAGGTTGGGTGCTTGCCAATGCTGGAGGTAAGGGTTGACGACGGAGGTTTCGGGCGACGCGCCTTGGATGGCGCCGCCCTGGATGTGGCTGGATTGGTAGCGGCTGGCGTCGTAGTGGGTGAGCGTCGGCGACGGATTGATTTCTTTGGCACCCATCGCGCGGGCGAGCTCGACGGCTTTTTGCGCGGCGAACGCGGACATGTGGCGTTCATTGTCGCGCCAGTCGATGGTTAGACGGAGAAGCGGGTCGCCCCACTGGTCTTTGTAAGCGGGGTCGAGGTCCATGAAGTTTTCGCGGTAGGCGAGATGATCGCCGATGAAGGTGATTTTGCCCGCGCGGTCGTAATAGTGCAGCACAGCCTTCTTCCATTCAGAACCCCAGGTGGATTTGACCGACTTGGGAAGGGTGTCGGCTTCGCCGATGGGGAGCGAGCGCGCGCTGCGTCCGAGAAAGGCCCCGCCGCGGAGGAAGGGGACGTTGGCGTGATCGAAGAGGTCGCCGTCGAGATCGTTGAACATGAAGCCGGAAGCGCCGGAGCCCATGAAGCGATTGAGCGGTTGGTCGAAAAAAGCGGTAGCGGCGTTGAGCATGACTTGATGGGTGAGATTGCGGCCGACGGTGCCGCGGCCGGTGGCAGGGTCGTAAGGCTCGCCGAGTTTGGAGAGGAGCAAGAGGCGCGTGTTGTTGAGGGTCCAGGAGGCGAGGAAGACGAGGTCGGCAGGCTGGAAAAATTCCTGGCCGGAGGAATCGGTGTAGGTCACACCGCGGACTTTCGTTTGAGCTGAGGTTTGATTTTGTGGGGAGTCGTGGAGGATGCGGCGGACGCTCGCGTTAGGGCGCAGCGAAAAGGATTTGTGCTTGGTGAGGATCGGGAGAAGGGTGTTGGTGGGCTGGGACTTTGCGCCGATCATGCAGCCGAAGGTTTCGCAGAAGCCGCAGTACGTGCAGCCGGGGCGGGTGATGCCGTCGGGATTGGTGTAGAGCTGGCTGAGCGTGGCGGCGGGAACGGGATAGGGGTGGTAGCCGAGCCGCGCGGAGGCTTGGCGAAAGAGTTCGGAGAAGTAGGGAACTTTGGTGGGCGGAGTGGGATATTCGGAGCTGCGCCAGCCTTCGAAAATGTTGCCGCCGGGAATTTTGGTGCCGCGCAGATTGCCGGCTTTGCCGGAGATACCGAGAAGATTTTCGGCGCGCATGTAATACGGTTCGAGTTCGCCGTAGGTGACGCCCCAATCCTGGATGGAGTGATCTTCGGGTAGGCGAGACTGGCCGTATTTTTCGATAGTGCGGGAGCGGAGTTCGAAAACATCCGGCAGAAAACGGGGGAAGACGCCGCTCCAGTGTTCGCCGGCGCCGCCCACGCCGGTGCCGGGAAGGAAGGAACCGTATTGGCGCATGGGATAGGCGCGATCTTTCGGGGAATGGCGAATGGTGACGGTGTCTTGGGAAAGATCTTGCATCATGCGGAAGCGGATGGCGTAGGAGAGTTCGTCCATGCCGGTGGCGTATTCAGTGGGCGAGTGGGCGGAGCCGCGTTCGAGGACGACGATGTTGAGAGAAGTGCGAGCGGCGAGCTCTTTGGCCATAAGCAGGCCGGTCCAGCCGGCGCCGACGATGACGATGTCGGTGTGAGGAAGAGTCTTCATGGCTCGGCCTCGTCGTTGTCGGCTTGGGCGTGATCGGTCGAGTGTTGTGGGGCGGAGCCGGTGACTTCGTGCAGGCTTGCGGGTTTGGGGCGGAAGGGTTCGCCGTAGTGCTTGTCGATGTCGTCGGCGTTGTTCATGCGCGGGCCGGGGAAGCCGAGGAGTTGCCAGCCGGCGAGGTTGGTGTTGCCGCCGTGGAGCGGGTCGCAGAAGAGGCCTTCGATGGTGTTGCGGCGAAGGAGATGGAAGAAGCGAGTGGCTTCGATTTGGTGGAGGATGGCCTCTTGAGGCTCGCGATTGAGACGATGAAAACCTTTTAGTTTTGCCAGGCCGTCGCGATAAATCTCGCGGGGAGTCGGTTGGCCCTGATAACCAAATTCAGCGGGAGCGTGGTCGTCAAAAGGCGGCTGGGTGTAGCGATGGCGATCGCGGCCGTAGGGGCCGGCGAGCTGGCGATCAATGTAGAAGGTGACGCCGGCTTCGTGCGCGCCAGGGCCGGAGTCGTCCGAGGGGAAAATGTGGGCAACAGCGGCGGAGATGATCAGGGCTTCGGATGCGGTGAAGAACCGCAGCGGTATGCGGACAGTTTGGCCCTGCGCGGCGAGGCGCGAGAGCGTGCCGTCTAACGACTGGAAAAGGAGACCGCCGAGACTGGCAGCGGAAACGGTGAGGAAATGACGGCGGCGCACGGTGCGGAGTATAGCGCCACTCCGGCGAAAAGCTCCCGGAGATGGCGTATTTAGCCGCTCGGTTAAATACAGCGCTTTTTGCTGAGCCCGATGGGTTTAGGGCTTGCCGGCGCTGGCGCGGCGTTTGGCTTTTAGGAGGACGTCGACGGAGTCGGGGCGGCCGTTCCAGTAATCGAGGCGGATGCGGCCGTCGGGGAGTTGGGTGACGGTAGCGGGAATGGCGCTGGCGGTGACATACCAGTCGGCGGGAAGGACGACAGCGTTGCGCGGGCGGCCGAGGCTGCGGTCGAAGACGAGTTCGTCGCCGTCGAGGCGATAGCTGGCAGGCGCGGTGTAAGTCTCGGAAATGCGCAGGCGGATGGACTGGCCTTTCTTCACGGGCGTGAACGGAATCAGCACAACTTGCGTGGTGGGCTTCACGGATTCTTCGCCCAGGTCGATTTTCTGCGCCGTGAGATCTGCGCCGGTCATGATTTTGGAAGTGAGTTTTTCTCCGGTGTCGAGAATATAGGCGGAGGGATCGGAGACGGTGCTGCCTTCGCGGACGACGTTGAGGTATTTGTCCGCGCCTTCATGGGATTCGGTGTAGTCGTGGTAGAGGCTGAAAGCGTGGGTTTCGGGCTGCTGGAGAAAATAGACGATGTCGCGATCCTGATGAGCGCGTTCGGAGAGGCGGGCGCGTTCGGATTCGCCGGAGAAGGGCGCTTCCCAGCTCTTGGCTTGCGTGGCGGGATGAGGAGCAGCGGACGGGCCAGTTTGCGCGCCGGGTCTGGCGCGAAGAATTAGAGGAGCTTCGCCGGAGCCGGCATTGATGAAGCTGATGGCGATGCGGCCGTCGGGTTCTTGCAGAACTTGCGAAGGGACGTTGCAAGCGTTGAGTTCGTAACCGGCGGGGAGAACGACTTTGTTGCGTTTGATGCCGAGCGGGCGATTGAAGACGATGGCGTCGCCGTCGCGATAATAGCTCTTGGCGTCTTTGTAGGTCTTGAGGATGAGAACGCGGCCCTGGCCCTCGGACGGGACGGGACGAGCGAGAGTGATTTTAATGAAGTTGGTGTCCGCGTCGGCATCGGACATGAGCGGGTCTTTGCGAGCATCAGCGCCGGAGACGACTTCAAACTTGAGAGGCTGACCGGTCATGGAGTCGAGGACGGATTCGTCGGACGCGGTGCTGCCTTTGCGAATGGGATTGTAGAAAGAGGTGGCGCCGGGAGTGGTGGCGGTCACTTCGTAATAGATTTTGAAGCTGGCGGAGTCGGGAGCGAGGAGTTCGTAGCGGGTGTATTCGTCGGTCTCGGTTTGTTTGGCGGCTTTGGCGTCAGGCGCTGGAGCGTTGGTCTGTCGGCCGAGGGCGGGAGCTGCCAGAACGACCAGAAATATTGGTGCCGCGATTCTTGAGAAGGCGCGCATTGGTGTGCTCCTCGAACGGATCGGCGAAATAGGGCCGATGCATCATCCTTGAGTTGGGGGGACAGAGTAAAGCGGTCGCATGGGGCGAAAAGAGGAAAGAAATAACCCAGAGCGCACCGAGGCCGGAGCACAGAGATCACAGAGAAAAGACTGGCAAGAGCCGCCGTTGCAACCGAGATAAAAACAGCGCGGTGCTGTAACGCGGGCCAAAGGTAGAATCGATGGCGTGAGTTTGTTGCTGGAGGAGCGGGGATGGCCAAGAAGCCAGGGTATGACGACGCTAAGCTGATTTTGAAATTGTATGACTTGCGACGCGAGCCGGAGATGCGCAAAGCGCGGCAGTGGATGCTGACGACGTTCTGGCCGGAGAGCGCGGACGATTTCTTGAATTTGTTCGGAGTGATGGGGTCGCAGGAAAACAATTGGTTTCGGCAGGTGATCAGCTATTGGGGATTGGTGGCATCCTTCGTGAATGAAGGCGTCCTGAACGAGAAGCTGTTTCTACAGCCGGCGTTTTCGGGAGAATTGTTTTTTATTCTGGTAAAGGCGCGGCCGTTTTTGAAGGAGTTGCGGGAGCGAACGAAGAACCCGGAGCTTATGCTGAATGTGGAGAAGGCGATTCTGGGGTCGAAGGCCGGGCGCGAGCAGTACGCGAAGATGGAGCCGCGGGTATTGGCGGCACGACCGAAGAAATAGTTGAGTGGCAGATGGGGAAACAACATTGACTAAGCTGAGGTTCGGGTTGGGATTCGTGGCTGCGACGCTCGTGCTTGCTGCGGGAACGCGCGCGGAAGAGTGTGGCAGCGGCGTGATGCTGCGGCTGAGTGCGCCGGAGACTGCGCAAGGAACGCTGCTGCTGGCCGAAGTGCGCAGCGAAAAGCCGTTAGCCTCGATCACTGGAAAATGGGGTGAGCGAGGAGTGCCGTTTTGGAAAGAAGACGCGATGGCGAAGGCTGGGTCTGGCGAGGACGTCCGGCGCGCGTTGCTAGGTGTGGATCTAGAAAAGCCCGCGGGGAAATATCCGTTTACCGCGGAGATGGAATTGGCCGGCGGTGGGCGTGCGAGTTGTACGGCGAATGTCGCTGTGGAAGAAGGGCACTTCGCGACAGAGAACCTCACGGTGAAGAAGCAGTTCGTGGAGCCCAACCCCGAGCAGGAGGCAAGAGCGAAGGCGGAGCAACAACGTTTGCGCGAGATCTATGACACGGTGACGCCGGGGCGGTTATGGGATGGGCCGTTTCGCATGCCGCTGGTGGGCGATTTCAAGGGCAGCAATTTTGGAAAGCGGCGGGTGCTGAACGGGCATCCCGGTTCACCGCACGGCGGGACGGATTTTCCGGCACCGACGGGCACGCCGGTACATGCGGCCCAGCGCGGTAGAGTTGTACTTGCAGAGGAACTCTTCTTCTCCGGAAACACGGTGGTGATCGACCATGGCC
>Ga0335073_10001861_pt1 | contig 28591 bp, 21 predicted proteins | sample Lox_Sample_22_FD_207093 | JGI IMG/M metagenome (GOLD analysis project Ga0335073, IMG submission 207093) | Soil microbial communities from Loxahatchee National Wildlife Refuge, Florida, United States - Lox_Sample_2.2 | ecosystem: Environmental > Terrestrial > Soil > Wetlands | place: USA... | reverse complement strand
AATGATCAGAACCACTCCCGTTCGAATCGCGCTGAGTGTTTGCCAGATTTTGCGGATAGGCTTGCCCCAGTCAGAAGCCATGTCGCTTTCCTCGCCCCGGGGAGTGCACGTACGCCGCCACACCCTTAAGTCTCTGCGATTCTGCTGACGCAAAAGGAGTTAACGGCTATCGCGAGATCAAGAGGGCTGGCCTGCGTGAGCCATATCACACATTCTTAAGAGGTTCAAAAAGCGATTTCCCCCAGTTTTGGCAAGCACAACCTCTCTCTCAGCGTTGCAAATGGGAAAACGCAGCCGCCAAAATCGCTCTGGACTCGGGAGTTCCTCGTCTCCGTGGGTCATTTGACCTATTCTGTTGTGCCAGAAGGCCCATCCTGCGCTTGAAATGCGGTTTGCACAAACGCCAGCTTGAATCCTTTAACTCCTTTTGCTTCAATCGACTGCCGGGGTCGTTGAAATTTTGAACAGCCCCTCTCTTTCTCGGCTGGTCACATGCATGAACATCGCTAGGTCAAGTGGCAAGTCATGACTCGGAGAAAAATTAGAATCAGGGTTTGCAGAATAAGTATCGGACGATCCGCGATGCAGGGTGCGTTGCTTTTCCTGCTTGGCTTGGCTCTTCACCCGTCCGCCTCTGCGGTCGTCCATCCCGTCACGCTCGACAAAAACACCGACGCCGCGAAGTGCCTGGAGTGTCACGCCGACAAAGCCAAAGGCAAGTTCGTTCACTCCGCCATTTCGATGGGCTGCCTGAGCTGCCACGAGATTCGCACGAACCGCGACGTGACTCACATCACTCTCATCGCGGTCACTCCCGTGAAACTATGCCTCACTTGCCACGCCGACAAAGACGCCGCTCAGATCAAAGGTGAAGTTCATCCGCCCAATGTTCGCGATTGCCTGAAGTGTCACGATCCCCACACCTCGGACAACAAGAATCAACTGTTGAAGCCGCTCGCCGGCGACAAAAAAGATAACCTCTGCCTGCAATGCCACGACATCGGGGTGAACACACCGGCAAACGGCAGCCGGCATCCGGCGCTCGATATGGGCTGCGACACCTGCCACGTTAACCATAAGAGCGGTGCAGGCACGGCCGAAGAGTTCCGCTACCATCTGACGAAAGCGAGTCCGGCCTTGTGTCTGGATTGCCATGATCCCAAAGATGCCAGTCTCGTCAAGGCCCACCACGATCAGCCCTTCCAGAATGCGAACTGCGTAAACTGCCATGACCCGCACGAGTCCACGCGTCCGCACCTGATGCAGAAGTTCGTGCACATGCCCTTCGCCGAAGGGCAATGCGAGGTCTGCCATCAGCCCGCCAAAGACGGAAAAGTAGTTCTGACTGCGGCCAGCGCCAAAGATCTCTGCGTCACCTGCCACGACGACAAGGAGAAGCAGATCGAGAACGCGAAAGTGCAACATCCCGGAGCCATGGGTGATTGCACCGACTGTCACAGTCCCCATGCGGGAAAGTCCCCTGGATTTCCCAAGCCCGACGCCGTTAATGTCTGCTTGGGCTGTCACGCCGATCAGGCCGAGCAAGCCAAGAAGCGCGTGCTCCATCAACCGGCCTTCGTTCAGGGTTGCGCCATTTGTCACGAACCGCACGGCGGCGACAATGATCATTTGCTTCGCGCCCAGGGCAATGCCCTTTGCCTCGAGTGCCACGGTCCAGACTCGCAGCCGCAGCGGCTTGAGGCGGAGCATGTGCTGACCATCTTCAACGGAAAAGTCAAACTGCCCGAAGACTATTTCCAGAAAAACAGGGTTGCCATCCTGCCGCTGCGCTACGGGCTCGGCCATCCCGTCGCCGGGCATCCCGTGCAGAATCTAATGGACCCGACGGACCCGACAAAGATTCGGGTTCGTTTGGGCTGCCTCTCTTGTCACCAGCCTCATTCCTCTGCTCAGGAGGGTTTGCTGGTGAAGGACCAGGCGGACAACATGGCATTTTGTGATACCTGCCATAAGAACAGGTTGGAATTGAAGTAGAGGGAGGGAATGCAGATGAATGGGTTTACTGGAAACCGGACTCGCATTCTGGCTATGCTCCTGTGGTTGACCATCCTCGCCCTGGTTTTTGCTTCGCCCGCCTTCGGCAAGAAAAAGAAAAAGGCCGAGGCTGAAGAACAGCCGGCTGCCGAGAAGCCCGAGTTTGATATCTCCAAACTGGTGTGGCCCAGCCCTCCCTCCATCGCCCGCGTCCGCTATCTGGCTTATTTCGCCGGCATGAAAATCGATTACATGCAGCAGAAAACCAAGAAGAAGCAGAGCTGGATGGACCGCCTGGCCGGAAGTGAGCCCGCGAGCGACGCAACCCCGCTCAAGAACTTCCCCTTCCAGCTTATCGGTCCCTACGGCATCGCTTTCGACTCAAAAGGATTGGTCTACGTCGCCGATCAGCGGGTGGGCGCGGTTTTCATCTTCAACACCGAAACGCGAGACGTGAAGCTGATCCGCAACGGCTACGAAGCGCATTTTGGCTGGATCAACGGCGTGGCTGTCGATGACGACGATCGCTTGTTCGTTTCCGACGGCAAGCTGCACCGCGTTCTGGTTTTCAGTCCCCAGCGTCAGGTGATCGCCCAAATCAATGAAGGACTGGTCGACCCTGTCGGCCTTGCCATCGATACCGAAAACCGCTTTCTCTATGTCGCGGACACGCAACAGGATCAGGTCATCGTCTTCGACGCAGATTCACTCAAGGAGCTGCGCCGGATCGGTACGGGAGGCAAAGATCACTGGCTGACCTCGCCAGGAAATTTTGCCGGTCCGCAAGGCCTGGCTGTCGACAAAGATGGCAACCTATATGTCACCGACACCATGAACAACCGGGTTGAGATCTTCGACGCAGACGGAACCTACGTCAAAGAGTTTGGCCGGCATTGTGACGGCCCCGGCTGCTTCGCCCGCCCCAAAGGCATCGCCATCGACTCCGACGGACACGTCTGGGTTGCCGATGAAATGAACGACACCTTGCAGGTTTTTAACGACCAGGGTCAGCTGTTGACCTATCTCGGCGGGCACGGCCATTTTCCTGGTCAATTTGAAGCTCTGGTCGGGGTAGCCATCGACAAACAAAATCGCGTATTTACCACCGAGCAATACCCGGGCCGCCTGCAGATGTTTCGTTACGTGACCGATGCCGAGGCGGCTGCCGAAAAGACCCGGCAGGAGGAGGAGCGAAAGCGTGCGGCCGAAGCACGTCGGCAGAGCGCGGAAACAGCTCCGCCATCCACCCCCACAGCGCCAACTCAGCAGCCCGCTGAAACGCCAACTCCCAAACCCCCGGCAACAGATAAGGGACCGGGCAATTCGTAGGGTCAAAACTCAGCTGGAGCGAGACTCGCGAGGCGTCCAGTTTCTGAGCGTGTACCGTGCACGCTCGAACCTTTGTCGTGCCCGTGATTCCAATCACGATTTGCCATCAGGCTCTTGGGGCTTTTCACCAGTTCCAGTGCGGGAGAAAGCCCATTTTGCGGATTGGTCGGGCTCCTGAAGAGCTTTGCCTCACCCCGGCAGTTCGTTCCAACGACAGACTGTTCAATAAGTTAGCGGCATCGATGCGGATTTCAACAGGTATTTCGGGGTAGGCGTCTCACATGCATGAGCACAGGTGGAGGTGGGGTGCAGGTATGAACCGGAAATCTCCGAATCAGGGTCGGCCCAGTTTCCGGAGCCTCCCGTCTCCGACAAAGGCAACACCAGCAGTCTTAGTTGAAGTTGCAACTCAACTGGAGGTTTTATCCATGAAAAAGATGTTCTTCGTACTGCTAGCGGTACTGGTCACGGTGGGCATAGCCATGGCCCAGGGACCAAACTACTCGCCGGCGACGGACGTCCTCGGCGCGCACCTGAACTACGGGCGCGGCTGCGCTGCCTGCCATGCTCCGCACAGCGGCGCATGGGGCAACGGTGCCAACAAGTCTGGTGACACCACCAGCGGCAACCAGGCACTGTGGGGTCAAGACGTCGGCAACCTGTACAACCAGACCATCCTGACTGGCCAGACAGCCCACGGCACCTACGCGGAGACGCTGCCTGCCAGCATGAACGCCACCACACCTGATGTGCTGGGTCTACTGACCTGCCTGAGCTGCCATGACGGCAACTGGGCGCAGGGCGCCATGATGAAAAACGCCGTGTTCGAGACGTTGCCCCCCAGCTACGGGACCTACAACACGATTCCGACTTTGTTGGGCAAGGACGGCAACGGCGCGGGCGACTACCTCAACGATCACCCGGTGGGATTGAACGCCACGGTTTCCTGCGGCGGCCAGTACAACTGGGATTGCACCGAGACGAACGGCACCATTAGCATGAACGGCCCGAATTCCTCCAAATTCGTCCAGAATTACGGGTTCTTCGTTCAGCTCAGCGCCTACAACAACACCGCGGTTGTGACCTGCACCACCTGCCACAACCAGCACGTGATGAACGTGGTGAAAGTGACCACCGGCGCGACCAGCGGTCTGCCCAGCGGATACTACCAGACCATGTTCTTCATCCGCGCTCCTTATAACCCGGGTAGCACCACCCCCGGTTCGAACCAGACGGCGCAGTTCTGCCGCCAATGCCATGGTGGAGAAGCCAACGAGTCCAACAACGGAACCGCTGGAACCATCTTCTAGCTTGGCCGAGGGGAGAGAGAAATCTCTCCCCTTTTTCCCCAGCGAGGGGAACATGAACTGCAAACTTCACATCCCGGCTGTGGTTCTGATGATGGGGGCGATGGCTTCCGCTCAAGTCGCCTCTCACACGCCCACTTCGGCGTTGCAGCCCCACGAGAGTTCGTTTGGTGTACCTACCGGAAGGCCTGTGGCGCGAGTCAATGGCGTGCTGTTGACCGATCGCGATCTGTTGCGCGAAGAGTACACCATCTTCCCGTATGCCCGGCAGCACCACGGCAGCGTACCGCAGGAAATGGAGCCGCAGATTCGCAGCGGCGCCATGGACATGATCATCTTCGAGGAGTTGGTCTACCAGGAAGCCCTGCGCAGAAAGCTGACCGTGCCCTCTGAGCGCATGCAGACCGCGGAAACCAGTTTCCGGGCGCAGTTTTCTTCGCCCGAACAATATCAGCAGTTTCTGCTCGAAGAGTTTCACGGTTCCGAGCGCTTGCTGCGTGAAAAGATTCGCCGCTCGCTGTTGATCGACCGGCTGTTGAAGGTGGAAGTCGAGAACCGGGCTGAGGTCTCGCCGGCAGAAGCCCGCGCCTACTACGAAAAGAACCTTGGGCGCTATCGCTACCCGGAATCTTTTTCCATCCAGACCATCTCCGTGCTGCCTCCGCCGAACCCGACGCCAGAACAACTGATGGAAGAGCGCAAACGCGCCGATGAGGCACTGCGCCAGGCCCAGAGCACCGGGGATTATGAGAGCTTTGGCGTTCTGGCCGAAAAGATTTCCGATGACGATTACCGCGTGATGATGGGCGATCACCATGCCGTCCCACGCAACCAGCTGGCGCCCCAGGTAGTTCAGGCACTTCTGGCCTCGAAGGATGGACAAATCACAGGTCTCATTCAGGTCGATCAGGCCTATACCATCGTCCGTTTGAACAAGCACATTCTGGCCGGGACGTATACGTTCGCGGACGTCAAAGATCAGCTCAGGAAGGAACTCAAAGAAAAGAAGACGAACCAGTTACGCGCCGCGCTGGATAAGAGATTGCGTCAGAACGCGAAGATCGAAACTTTGTAGCGAATGAGAAGGGGAACCAGTGGGCGTTCGTATTCCATGGGCGGGTGGTCTGCTGGCTGGGGTTTTGTTTCTGGCAGTTCCCGCGGTGAGCCAGCTTCAGGTGGGCGACAACCTGAACCTGAATCTCAATGGCACGCTGGCGGGAGGTTACACCGGCGACTACGGCAATCTGATTTCCTCCAGCCACAGTTTAAGCGGCTCCGGCACCGGCACCCTCTCCGGTTTTTATTACAATCCGAATTTCCTGTCTTTTAACGTCACGCCCTATTACGGCCAGTCGCGGGCCAACTCCAATTATCAGTCCATTTTCGATTCCAGCGGCGTGAACGTTTCAACCTCCATTTTCAGTGGCAGCCACTTTCCCGGATCAGTCAGCTACGCCAAGTCGTACAACAGTGAAGGAAATTTCGGCGTCCCCGGAGTAGCCGACTACACCACTCGCGGCAATAGCGACACCTTCGGCATCACCTGGTCGGAAAATCTTCCCGACGAACCCAGCTTGTCCGCCAGCTTTCAAAGAGGAAGCAACGACTACTCAATCTTCGGAACCGATCAGAATGGGGACTCTACCTTCCACTCGCTCACATTGCGATCCGGATATCTGTTTCACGGTTTCGGGCTGGGTGCGTTTTACCAGGATGGCGGCTCGCATTCCCTGATTCCTCAATTGACTGAAACGCAGGAGCCTCCGGAAGATGTGAGCTCGAGCAGCAGTGGCTACGGGTTCAACGTGACCCATGCCCTTCCCATGCGCGGTGGATTCTCGGCAAATTTCAACCGCTCGAGCTTCGATACCGGTCTGCTGGGGTCGAGCTATAGTGGCAACATCGATACCATTACCAGCAATGCCGGGATCCAACCCACAGACAAGCTGCATCTCGCGGTCGGCGCCAATTATTCCAACAGCCTCACCGGGCAGCTGTATGAACAGGTCGTCGCTGCGGGTGGCGCCGTTCCGGCGGAGAATATCAATCAATCTTCGCACGGACTGGACATTATCGGCACCATGGGCTATGCGCTTGCTCGCGGGCTGCAAAGCGAGGTCGACATTGAGCGCCGCGAGCAAACCTTCCTGGGCGAGACTTTTGGCGCCAATACTTACAGCGGAAGCCTGCTCTACACCACTGGCTTTCTCGGCGGCAACTTTAACGGAGCCGCCACCATTCGAGATAGCACCCTCGACAACACCAACGAGAACACCCTGGGCTTTACCACCAGCGCCAGCTTCACCCGCCGCATCAACGCCTGGGTGATGACCGGATCCTTCAGCTATGCCCAGAACGCCCAGACCCTGCTCATCACGTATAACAGTTCGTTCTATAACTACTCGGGCAATGTCCGGCATCGTTGGGGGCCCCTTACATGGAACGCCGGCGTGAGCGCCGGACACTCCGGTTTGACCATCCAGCAGGGCACCAAGAACAGCAGCGAGAGCTACACGACGGGCCTCGGGATCAGCCACTTCATCACCGCGACCGGGACCTACTCCAAATCAAGCGGCATCGGAATTGAAACCACCAGCGGAGTGGCCCAGAACCCTGTGCTGGAGCCGGTAGTTACGCCCAGCGCCTTGATCCTGTTCGGAGGAGACAGTTACGGCATCGGTTTGGGTAGCTCTCCGGTCAGACGGTTGACCATCGCTGCCAGTTATGCTCGAGCGAACAGCAATACCTCGTTCGACTCGGTAGCTTCGAAGGCTATGAACACCCAGTACAATACCTTCTTCCAATATCAGTTTCGCAAGATGTACTTGACCGGAGGGTTCAGCCGCCTGCAGCAGGGATTCAACACCACGGGCACGGTGCCGGCTGTTGTATCCTCGTTTTACGTCGGTGTTTCGCGATGGTTCAACTTCTTCTGAGCAGGACGCGAACCTATGGCCCCCGAACCGCGCAGGCAGCCTGTATTTTCCTCCTGCTCCTCTCGCCGGCCTGGGCCTCGCGAAAGTCCAAGGATAAAGATCAGGCGGCGCAGCCGCGCCCACCCGACTTGCTTCTCGAAGGCGGACGCAAGCTGATCTACGAGCGCAGTTTCTCCACCCAGCGGGAGGTCAAACCCAAGCGCGGCTTCTGGTCGCGCGTTCTCGATGTCGTGGCCGGGGAGCCGGAGTTTCACGATCTCATTCGCCCTTACAGCGTGGCTACCGACTCCCACGGGCGCATCATCGTCACCGATCCCGGCGCCTCGGGCGTGCACATCTTCGATTTCGCCGACCAGAAATACAAGTTCCTGTGGCGGGCTGACAAAGGCAAAGATCCCATGTTGCAGCCGCAATGCGTGGCCGTCGACGCCCAGGACAACATTTACGTCACCGACTCGGACTCGGGCAAGATTTTCGTCTTCGATCCCAGCGGTAAGTTTCGCCGCGCCATCGGCAGTCTCAAGGGCGGAGAGGGATACTTCAAGCGCCCCACCGGCATTGCCGTGGACTCGGCGGCGCAGAGAATCTACGTGACCGACACGCTGCGCAACCAGATTTTCGTTCTCGACATGCAGGGCAGCGTTCTTCAGGTCATTGGCAAGAATGGCGATGGCAACGGTGAATTCAACTATCCGACGGAGCTCCGTCTGGATGGCCCTGACCTCATTGTGGTCGACGCCATGAATTTCCGCATTCAGGTTGTCGACCGCTCCGGCGCGTTTCGCTTCTCCATTGGACAGTTGGGCGACAGTACCGGCGAAATGTTTCGCCCCAAGGGCGTCGCGGTCGATTCCGAAGGCCACATTTACGTGGTGGACGGGCTTTGGGGTGTGGTGCAGGTATTTGATCGTCAGGGTCAGTTGCTCTACTACTTCGGCCAGCGTGGCACGGCACTGGGGCAGTTCCAGCTTCCAGCCGGGCTTTTCATCGATCACGAAGACCGGATTTTTGTGGTGGATTCCTTCAACCACCGCATTCAGGTCTTCCACTATTTTGGGCTGCCCCGCCAGGCGAAGGAAGGACGGGAAGGAACCGAGTGAAGCGGCGCTGTAAATTCGCAGGCCTAATGATAACGCTGGCCGCGGCCACGACGTTCGCGCAGGTTAGCGGCGATGTCATCGGCGTTCACGATCTGGGGCCGGGAACGAAATCTCCGGTGGTGGGCGCCCGGCCCGATTTCTGCATGTACTGCCACGCTCCTCACTCGGGCATCGGCGGCAGAACCCCTTTGTGGAACCAGACCCTTTCCAACCAGGTTTATAGCCCATACACCAGTTCCACGGAACAGAACCGCGAAGTGCAGCCGGTTCTTGGGGCTGATAGCAGCCTGTGCCTGAGCTGCCACGACGGCACTGTCGCCCCCGGCACCACCGCGGTTTTCGGCAAGATCAGCATGACAGGAAGCATGTATAGCCAGGACATATTGGGATCGAACCTCCAGCCCTCGCATCCGTTCAGCCTGGCTTTGCCGATGAAAGATTCCGTTGATCTGGTTGCCTCGCTGGTTTCGCAGGGAAAGACGGCCGATCCTCTGGGCGCAGTGACACTCATTAACGGCAATATCGAGTGCACCTCCTGTCACAGTGCCCACGTGCAGGCCAAGGATATCTATTCGCAAAACTTTCTCGTCCGCGACAGCTCCAATGGGCAGATGTGCCTTGCCTGCCACGATCCCAATCGTCAGATGCCGGGGCAGAGCAATCCGCTGGCGGGATGGACGACCAGCATTCACAATACAGCAACCAACAAATTAACCCCTCAGGCGGGCGTGGGCAGTTATCCCTCGGTGATGCAGTCGGCATGTATCGGTTGTCATGCGCCGCATAACGCGCCCGGGGCCACACGGCTCCTGCGGGGCGCGAACGAACAGGATTGCATCGCTTGCCACAGCGGCGGCTCTAACATCTCGCCCGCCCCGCTCAGCATTATGGCGGAGTACGCCTCCCCCAAGGTCGGCCATCCGATCCCTAGCGGAACCAATCAGCACGATGCCGCCGAACCCGTGCTGCTCAACAACAACCGGCACGCGACCTGTGTCGACTGCCACGATGCCCACTCCTCGAATCCGGTGAAGAGTTTTCCATTGCCACCGATCATCCGCGCCTCGCAGAGCGGAGTAGCCGGCATCAGCGCAACCGACGGCGTGACCGTGTTGACCCCTGCTGTCAATCAGTACGAAAACTGTTTCCGCTGCCACGGAACCAGCGCGGGGAAGGCCGCCAACGCAATTTACGGGTATCTGCCGGTGCGCGCAGTTTCGGCGGGAGACCCGCTTAATCTGATTCCTCAATTCAGCATCACCTCAACTTCCAGCCATCCCGTGACCCATGTCAGCAACAGCCCGCTGCCGCAGCCCAGCCTGTTGCCCAACATGCTGAATCTCGATGGCAGCACGCTGGGGCGCGCCATGGGTACGCAAATTTTGTGCACCGATTGCCACAACAGCGACGACAACCGCGAGTTCGGAGGAACCGGCCCTAACGGTCCGCATGGCTCCAAGTGGACGCATATCCTGGAGCGGCAGTACATCGCCAGCCAGGCGCCTGTGCCCGGCCAGTTGATTACAAACCTCTCTCCGAACCCGGATCTCAGCGTGAATGGGCCGTACGCTCTGTGCGGAAAATGCCATGATCTGGCCGGCCAGATCATAAAGAACACCAGCTTCACGCAACACGCCATGCACATCAATGCCGGCTTCAGTTGTTCGGTTTGTCACACGGCTCACGGCATGGGCGCGACCAGCGCCACGATTTCCGGCGAGCGCCTGGTGAATTTTGATGTAAACGTGGTCGCGCCCAACGGGGCCACTCCCATTTCCTATAGCCGCGCGGCGAACACCTGCGTGCTCGTCTGCCACGCGGCGGCCCACAACCCAGACGGCACAGTGAGCGCGGCGGCAACTTCCAGTCCCAATAGGGTTAACGTCGGCCCGCCCAGGAGAATCGTCAAGTAGCGGCGCCCCGGGAGATGCTAACGCCGGACGAACACCACAGCCAGCGAATCCTGGAAAATGAGCTTGAAGCGCGAATCGGAAAGCAGCACGCTGGCCAGTGGAACTTTCTTCGGCACCAATACCAGCCGCGCCTGGTTCAAATAAGGATCGTCCACATACGAAGCGTCGCCCTGCTGCGTCTGAAAGAAACGAATGTCCATCTCGTCTCCGTAGAGATCGGTGCGGCCGTCAATCGCTACCGGATAATCCGGCATATACCAGGTCAGAAATCCGCCCCAGTCGAAGGTGTTGTAGAGCGGGCCGGGTTGCGGGTTGCGGCGGAGAAAATTGACGGCGTTTACCGGAAACGCGCTGCTGATCGCGTCGTCGAGTCCGCGGGCAGTGAAATTCGTGTCGCGCGCAAAAAGAAACAAAAGCAGGGCCAGCCCGGCTGCGACACCGGGTTTTTCCCAAAGCGTCTCGCCAGCTTCCCGCCCCTGGACGCCGGCTAGAGAATCCGCGATACAGGCCGCCGCCGTGATGCAGAGAAACCACGAGTCCCGCATGGAGCGAAAAGCAAAGACCGCCGCGACCGTCAAGATCGCGAGCTTGAAAAGATCGATGCGCGCCTTGCGTCCCAGCGCGAAGAATGCTGCCCCGGTTAGCAACAGCTCGACATAGTGACTTAGAGCCCGGAAATTGAGGGCTAGTCCCTCTCGTATGAAACTGTAAGGAAACTTCGATCCCGCATACGCAAACACGGTGGAATAAAGATGATAAGTGTATGGCCCGACACAAGCGGCCAGCGCAGATGACACGAACACGAGAGCCAGCTTTCCCGCAGGCAACCGGGAAGGCTGCAGGAATTCCCGCTCAATACCCAAACGAGCGCCTGCCTGCTGCAGCAGGTGGATGCAGGTAAACAGCCCGACTGCAAACAGCCCGTAGACAAACTGAATATGGCAATTCGCCCAGATCACGAATACCAGCGGAAGCCAGTAGAGAAGTTGCACGCGAAGCGTACGCTGCGCTTCCAGAAGCAGCGTGAGCGTCACCGCGAACAAGACCATCGAGAGAAATACCGGTCGCGGCATCAGGTTGAAGAGAAATGCCGAGCAGCAGACCGCAGCCAGCACGCACGAGGGCCAGAATCGTCCGGAGAGCCTGCGCGCCATCCAGAACACGGCATAGGCCACTCCCAGCGTCAGCAGCGTTCCATACAGGCCGATTCCCACCAGCCCGAACCACACATAGGCACGCCACAGTGGCACTTCGTAGCCCCAACTGTATGCCATCCACGGCCGGTCGGCTGCGGTACGCGACAGGATGCCGGTGTGGGGGAAGGCATGATGCTCCACGATCCACTCACCCACTTTCAGATGCCACCATACATCCAGATCGAGAACGCTGAATTTCAGTTGGAACGCTCTCCATCCCACAAAACCAAGCAGCAACGTAAGGGTTAGCAACTGCAACCCGCGTAACCGCAGAAGCCCGCGTAACTCTCCGCCCGCACTCATCTTCATTCGAGCTCTGGGAACGCTACAAGATATCACGCGGGCAAACCGGCTTTTCGCAGCCCAGCAATCAGCCTTACACTACTTGTTCCCGGGTCGGTGGAAAGGAAGATTGAAACGGTGGCTACGGCAACTGCAGTTCCTGAGGACATCGAAAAACCGGCTTCCCGGCTCGCCAGGCTTGTTTATCCTGCAGCTTTGCTGGCTACCTTGTCGCTCTGGTCGATCGCCCTCCGTGCCCCGCTCTGGATCGATGAAACCCTTGCCTATTGGCAGGTGAGCGGCGGGTTCGCAAAAATCTGGAGCCGGTCGGCGCTGATGCCCTCCTCGTTCGCCTATCTTTACATTCTTTGGTTCGCGAAATCGCTTTTTGGCAGCAGCGAAGTCGCGCTGAGAGTTCCGTCGACCCTGGCCATGCTCGCCGCCGCCTACCTTCTGTTTCGCACGAGCCGTGAGCTTTTTAGCCGTGAGATTGCGCTCATCGTTTGCATTCTCTTTTGCGTTCATGCTGACGTTATCTTCGCCGCGACCGACGCGCGCCCATACGCTTTCGCACTACTCATGACCAACCTGGCGACGCTTGCCCTGGTTCGCTGGACGGCGCGCAACCGGATGCACGATGCGATCCTGTTTAGCGCAAGCGCCGCCGGAATTCTGTATTTTCACTATTTGTTCGGCGTCATTTTGCCGGCCTTCGCGATTTACTACCTTTTGCTGCGTGGACGTTCCATCCGGCGCGATGCCGGCCAACTGGCGGCGAGCCTTGCCACATTTGTGCTTGTGGCCGCGCCTCAAGCCACGCGTTTCGTCGAACTGTTTCGTACCCGGCAACTGCACACCTTCGCGGGCGAACCCAGGACCTGGTTCGCGCTGCGCACGCTTGTGCCCTTCAAGTTGTTGGTGGTCTTTGTGGCGTCTTTGTTTATCGCCGCCTTGTTCCGAAAAGTAAAGCTGCCCGGGCGTGATTGCTCGATGGCAGTTCTGCTTTGTCCGCTGTTTGGCCTGGTTCCAATCGCGATTCTTTACGGCATGAGTTGGGCGACTCCGATGCGCGTTTTCATCCCGCGATACTGTTTGGTGGCCGTGCCCGGCGCCGCGCTGATGTGGGGTTTTCTGATCAGCTGGCTCGATTCTCGCTGGCTGCGTGGAATGTGCTGCCTGGCTTTGGTGGTTTGGACGATGATTTTGTATTTCGCATCTCCTTTGTCCCGCAAGCACGAGATGAGCTTCAAGCAAGCTCATGCGTTCGTGAACGAGAACGTTGCCCAGGACAAAGCTACGGTTCTGGCCTGCAGTGCGTTCATCGAAGCCAACTACGAGCCGCTCCCCGCCGATCAGAACAGCGAAAATGCGCTGGTGTCGCAGTTCAGCTATTACCCGATCGACGCTCCGGTGGTTCTGCTTCCCTACTATCTCAACGATGAAACCGTCCGCATCGCGAGCCCGGTTGTGCTGGCGGCGGCACAGCGCCATCAGAGGTTCCTCGCCATCGGAAGCCCGATGTGCTATCCGACATTGCGTTGGCTCACGGACTACTCGGCCGGCGCTTTCACGGCACAACAGATCGGAAACTTCGATGAAATCGCCGTGGTCGAGTTCCGCCCGGTCAAGGAAGGGGAGTGAGGCGATATTTGCGACGGGTGGCGCTGCGCAGTGTCACCGGCCGGCTACTGCACGTTCATGAGTGCCGCCGCGTCGGGGTGATGGCGCGGAAGTTCGCCGGCTTCTTCTTCCTGGATCAACTGACTATGCTCCCACTCCGGCCGCAACATCATCTCCATCACGCGAAAGTGCGATTCCCGCCGAGCATCATCGATGCGGATCAGCATTTCGTTGTTCTGCAACCGAAAGTGCGTGACGTCGGCCAAAGGCACAAGCTCGTTCGACTTTTTGCCCTGGATAACGTAAACCACCTTATCGGTCACAAGAACATACTCCGGGCAGAGCTCTCCGGTTTGTATATGTCCAGCTCCTGACATGGCCGCCATGAATCCATGCTGCGCTCCCATACACGTTTCCATGCGCATGCGCACGATGGTTCCGGAATGGGTTACAGTTTGGGCCGCGAAAATCACCGAGGAGCTGAACAGAAGAAAAATCATCGCTGCCATCTTTTTCATAAAGCCCCTAATTGCCCGCTGGACTCGGCGAGAAGAGATTGAAATAGTAATAACCGCTTCGGCATCGGAACTGAATTCGCGAGTTGTTCGTGGGAAGAATGCGTACTGGGTGGAATCCCTCCGCCCGGCTGGGCAGACTGTAAGTCACGCTGTAAGTAGAGTGAAAATCCTCGAGAATGGCCTCCGCGAGGCGGTATGCGCTTTGTTTCGTGGCGAGAAATCGCCCTCCTGTGGCTGTGGCCAGATTGCGCAGAACCTCCGCGCCATCGCTGAAGGTTGGATCACCCGTATCGACTGAGTAGATCTCGACATCGCCTGCCAGCGCAGTCTGCAACGCATCCGTGTAGGAGTGAATGCTGACGTTATCCTCGCCATCTGAAAAAATGACAAGAACTCTTCTGGCTGCCGGGCTGCCATCCAAGTTCTCATCCCGAGGCACGCTGCCCCCAGAAAGAAAATCCGAAACAAAGACGACGCTGTCGAACAGAGGCGTCAGACCAGCCGGACGTATTTGTGAAAGCTGTTCGGTCGTCGATGAGACGGTGCAGGCGCCGGAGCACAGGACCGCGGGCTTGGAACCGCGAGCGAAGAAAACCGAGATGCTCTTCTGTGGAATGTCCTTTATCTGGGAAATCAGTTCCAAAGTATTCATGATTTCGGAGCGGAAGTCTGGCTTGACCGATTCGCTCGCGTCAATCAGCACTGCCACGTCGATGCGAGTAAGATTCACCCGGCGGAAGCTGCGGTATTTGCGAATCACGCGATCTGTATCAACCACGGCGAAGTCGCCCACCTGCAAGGTGGCCGCTCCGTGTTGATTTTGATCCCTGGCGGAAAATGTGAGCTGCACCTCATTGACGCCGGCCCGGTAGACAACGCCGGTATCTTCGCCGGCCATAAGGCACTCCGGGAACACGCATCCAGAGACTATTGGGAAAAGTGACGCGATCCCGAGAAGGAATCTGGCAATGGAGGAGGGCACACAGGCTTTATCGACTCTTCGCCGGGGAACTTTAGCTTTCTTGCCCTAAGCAGATTACGAACGAAGAGGTATAGCACTTCTACTCCGGCAGCGGCTTGGCAGGCGTTCCCGGTTTCACGCCAGCGTGCTTCTTCGCCTGCGCGATCATCTCCTCGACTTTCTGCTTTCCTTCGTAGTTGGGATTGGTGGCCAGCAGTTTCTGCCACGCCGCGACCGCGCCGTTGATATCCATCTTGCCCTGCCACTTCACTACGCCGAGATTGAACAAGGTGCTCGACTTGTCGGGTTCATAAGAGAGGGCCTGGTTGAACTCGTCGATGGCCTGGTCGGCATTGCCCAGGTACCAGTATGCCGTTGCCATGTCGGTGCGGACGCCTGCGTCGGCAGGCTTGATCTTCAGAGCGCGCTGGTAATAGTCGATGGCTGTGGGATAAATTTGCGCGTCATAGTAGAAATTGCCAACGCTGGTCAGCAATTCCGTGTTATTCGGGTCGGATTTCAGCTTCTGCAGCAATGGAGCCGCCTGCGTATCGGCCATTTGCTTCATCTGTTCCGGGCTGGGCTGCGCATTCATGCCGGCATTTTCGCTCGCGGGCGCGGGGGCGCTTGCTGCCTCCGGCGCAGCCGCCGCAGGTGCTTGCGATCCGCGGAACAGCCACCCGCCCGCCACTCCCAGAAGCAGGCAAATCACTGCCAGCGTATAGGCCTGCACGCTGGTCCAGTTCTCAGTTCCAGACGCTTTCTTGCTGTCGGGCATAGTTCAACGCTCCTTGGTAGTTTCATCGGCATCAAGCTTGCCGCCAATGTGCTGCCTGGCCTGGGCGATCATCTTTTCGACGGCAGCCTTGCGATCGGCGGAGAGCTTGGGGTTTGATTTCAGCAGCAACTGCCAGGCGCTCACCGCGCCGCGCGCATCATTCTTGGCTTGCCAGCGGATCATTCCCAGATTGAAGAGGGAATTGACGTCTTTCGGATCGTATTGCAGGGATTGTTGAAGCTGCCGCAGGGCCCCCTCCACATCGCCCTGGTAATAAAGGCAGGAGGCTAGGTCAGTGCGCGCGCCAACGTTCTTCGGGTCGGCATCGAGCGCCTTCTGGTAATATCCGGCGGCCGCCTCGAATTGATGGGTAAGCTTATAGATTGTCCCGATCTGGTTGAGCAGGGAGAAATTATCGGGGGCGGTCTTGAGTTGCTCAAGCAGCGGCGCAGCTTGTTTGTCCGCCATCTGCTTCATCTGATCGAGCGTGGGCATTGGCTGCATCGCGTTCGCACTGGCCGATGCGGTACTGGCCGAGGCCGTTTTGGCAGAGTTTCCTGCCGATCCGCGAAACAGATAGCCGAGAAGAAGTCCGATGGCCAGACAGATTCCGGCCATTAGGTAAACCTGGGCCGTTTTCCAGCCGGCTTGCAAAGTGTTGGACTCGAACGATTCGTTTGCCATCCAGTTGCGAGCTCCCAGCGTTCTGTGCGCAATCTTGTTGCGCGCTCCGTCCCACAGGAGAAATCAAATCCTTAAGAAGCACGCGTCTTGCCAATTCGAGCTGAAAAGGCTGAAGAGGAAGAAGCGCAAATTCAACAACTTAGGTAAGGCTGTTCTCACAGGTTGCGGGATTGGGCAAGCGGTTCCCGCGGCTTTCCCCGCACCTTCTGGGCGAATTTCCCCGTCGCAGGATGAGCCGTCGGCTCTTATTTTTTCGCTGGCGTTCCCGCAAGCAGGAAGGACTTCACCACTACTGCGTTGGGCTGCACGCCGACGGGGATCATGGTAAGCAGCGAATACTCCGAGGGCTCGAGTTTGCGCGGTGTGCGTTTCTGGATCACTGTGACATCGCCGGATTGAGTATCCAGCACCAGCAGGTATTTCTGATCTTGTGACAGAGCCAGCCCATCGGGATGACTGCCCACGGGCAGGGTCGCGACGCGTCTTCCCATATCGATGTCGTACACGGCAATGCTGTTCGAGCCGAAGTTGCTGACGTAAAGCCGGGAATTGTCGTGCGTGACTATAGCGTGCGCCGGGTGCTGCCCGATCAAGGTGCTGCTGCCCACTTCGTTGGTCCCGGTTTCGATGATCGAAATGCTATCGGAGTCGAAGTTGCAGACGATCAACTCGCCGCCATCGGGCTTCAACGCCAGGTTTACCGGAGTGTGTCCCACATCGAGAAGAGCGAGGACATGGTCGCTGTTCGATTCCGAATTTTCCTCGTTCTGAACCTGGGCCTCCTTCTTCAGAAAGATCGCCGCAACCTGCGCCGAACCGGAGCAAGCCACGAACGCCTTGCTCGAATCGGGAAGAATGGCAATGTCTTCCGGCTGCCGACAAACTGGCAGGGTCGCCCGTACGCGAAGTTCGCGAGCATCAACGATCGAAACCGTATCGTCTCCACGATTGCTGACCACGACCGTGGCACCGTCCGGCGAAACCCGGGCCAATCCCGGCGCTGCACCCACGCGCACATTGCCGATGACAGCACGTTTTTCGAGATCGAGAACAGAAACATTGGCCGAGCCGGAGTTCGCCACGTAGGCGCGCTTGCCGTCCTCAGAAACGTCGACAAAATATGGCCGCGCATGAACCCCGATCGTCGCCACCACCGCGTTTCTCTCCGCATCGATCACGCTGACGTTATCGGAAACCGTATTAACCACGTAGATCTCATTCTTTTTGCCGTTGGCCGCGATTCCGGTCGGCTCGGATCCGACCGGAATCGTCCTGGCCAGTTCGAACGTGCGGAGGTCAATCACGCTCACCGTGTTGCTCTTGCCATTAGTCACGTAGGCATATTCGCGGTAGGCCGGACCGTAATCGGGAAACTGTTCCTCGCGAAAGTACCACCAGGCAGCTCCGCCAAGAATGGGTACAAGAACGGCGATGAGAAGAAGTTTTCGCAAAATGAGGGTTCAGGTTTCTCGGAAGATGCAAGACTATCGAAGAAGGATCGTTGGAGGGAAGTCCTTAGATCGGCGGACTAGTGAGGCTCACTAGTTTGCCGGTTCTGGGCCGATGATGCCCGCTCCTTGAGTTCACTGGTCATGACTGCGGTTTTATCTTGCGGAAGTGTGATATCACCATCCAGCACAATCAGCAAGCGGCCCGAACCGGTGCCCTGAAATTGCACGCGGCGAAGCATCGCGTGGCCTTGCACTACAGGGGGCAGCATACTCGCCAGGTCGCCGCTATGGCGCACCGCCGACACAATCGAGTCGGCGATCTTATCGCGCAAGCTTTCGCCCAATTGCCCCGAGCGCAGCAGCTCGCCAGTTAACCCATGGGCGTCCATGCGGGTAATCTGTGCTTGTAGCGTCACTGCCCCATCTTGCGACACCGCCGGCGTAAGCTGCACTCCAAGCGTGCCGTCTCCCTCCACCATTTCGTTCTCTGCGTTGCGGCCAAAGCAGGCCCAGCGTTCGAAATGAAATTGAGTCACCACAAGGCTGGAGGGATCGAGAGGAGTGAGAGTGCCGTCACGAACTTCAAAGCGATCACCGCAGCGATTCTCCTGGTCGAGCTGCGCATGCAGGACCGAAGCGATATTTTCCTGCAGATCGGAAAGGTCAGCGGTCAGCTCAAGCGCGAAGGTATCCTGTCCGGCTTCAGACGCGGTTTTGGAAATTACTCCTGAGGTGATGATTGCGACGGGCTGATCGCCGAAGGCGACCGTATTCTTCACCGGCGAAATCTGGAGGGCATGGTCTTTACTTGTACCCGGATCGGCGATGCTCATTGCCTTACCGAGATCAAGTTGCTGGCTGCGGAAACTCGTCAGGTCGCTTTCCAGGGCCTGCGCTAGGCTTCCCAGTTGGTCGCTCCTTTTGCTGTCGACGAGTTGTTGCTCGAGCTCTCTAACCCGGTCCGCCAGGTCGGAGTCGGACTTCTCGAGCTTGCGGGTAGTCTCCTTCAAACCAGATTTCTGTTGATCCGAGAGTCCCTCGAGGAATTTTCTGTTTTCCGAGAGGGCGGTTTCGAGCGCCCGCTGCAGGCCAGTCCCTCGGCTGGCGATTTCAGGCGGGCTCTTCGGCGCATTCAACTGCTGCAAAAACGCCTGCAGCTCCGAAGCCGCAGACGCGGCGGTCTTGAGCATGGAGTTGTATTGCGCGGCCTGCAGGTTCGTCGCTTGCAAGGCTATGGCTTGGTGAAAACCCTTCAAGTCGTCCTTTACGTCAACTCCTGTGGCCGTTCCACCACTCATCACTCCTCCCGGAATGCTCTGCTGGGCGAGCACGCCGCAGGGATGGGAGAACGCGACCACCACCAGAATGCCGATTCGAGGCGCGGTAAGGAAATTAGGTTTGCGAAGCATGGGCCAGATGTCCAACGAAACGCCGCGATGGCGGCGAGCAAATATCTTGTCGCAGGTGGGAATAAAAGGCCATTAACTTTACAGTTCTTTGCACGAGGCTACGATTACGAAAATCCAGAGGGAATGTCTGTGGGCACGCGGGCGAACCTCAATAATGCTTTGTAATCAGCTCCCAGTTCGTGTAGCATCCTGCCATTTGCGGGAGGTGGGGTATGGCGACCCGCCGCAGCTTTCTGGAAAAATCGACGCAATTGGCTGCTGGCGCACTCGCCGCCGGAGCGCTGGCGGCTTCCGCCAGCGAGGCGCAAACTCAGCAACCTCAGGCACCCAAGAAGAAACTGCACATCTTGATGAGGAGTTCTTGGGGAACGGACGAGCCGACTCGTGCATCTTTTGTCTTTTCCCACGGGCTCGCACTGGCCGACGCCGGACACGATGTTCAGATATTTCTCACTCACGACGCTACGTACCTCATGCGCAAGGCGACAGTTGATACGGTCAAACCGATCGGATGGCCTCCCCTCAACGAGACCATGACCAAGGTTGTAGCCAAACGCATCCCGGTATTCTCTTGAGGGGCCTGCTCCCGGGCCCGTGGGGTCACGGAGGCGGACTTGAGCGCTTGGAATGCGCAATGGGGCACAGTTCCAATCTACGTTTCTCTGGTGGAGTGGGCCGATCACGTCATCAGTGAGTGAAGCGGCAGACGCTCGTCGCCCAGGGCCCCCCTGTCTGGTGGGCTTTTCTGCCCGTCCCTTCCCCAGGGCCGAGGGGTTCAAATCGGGCGAATCGACTGCTGTCTCGCTATTTCTTCCGTCTCCCTCACCTCAATCCCCGGCACGGTCCTGCCCACCACCGCGGCAATCTGTTTCACCTGCGTCATCAGTTCGTCGAACTGATCCGGAAACAACGATTGCGGACCATCCGACAGCGCTTCATCCGGCTTGTGATGCACTTCCACCATCAGTCCGTCGGCGCCCACAGCAACGGCGGCACGGGAGAGTGGCGTGACTTTATTTCGCTTACCCGTGCCGTGACTGGGGTCAACCAGGATGGGCAGGTGGCTCAGCCGCTGCACCGCCGGAATCAGGCTCAGGTCGAGGGTGTTGCGAGTATGGTCGGCGAAGGTGCGCACCCCGCGCTCGCACAGCGCGACGTTATAGTTTCCCTCGCTCAAAATATATTCCGCCGCCATCAGAAATTCTTCGAGCGTCGCTGACATGCCGCGCTTGAGCAGCACCGGTTTCTTGGACCGTCCCGCGCGCTTGAGCAGCGAAAAATTCTGCATATTCCGCGCCCCGATCTGAATGACGTCGGCATACGCTTCGACCAGATCAAGCGACTCATTATCAATCGCTTCCGTGATAATCCTCATGCCGTACTTCGCGCGAATGTCAGCCATAATCTGCAAGGCTTCTTCGCCCAAGCCTTGAAATGAATACGGAGAAGTTCGCGGCTTGTAGGCGCCGCCGCGGAAGAATTGCGCGCCGGCGCGGTGCACTCGCTCGGCTATGATGAAGGCCTGCTCCCGGCTCTCGATGGCACAGGGTCCGGCGACGATGGCAAGCCCCGGTCCGCCGATGGTGGCCGTCGTTCCAGAAAACGTCATGACGGTGTTGTCTTCTTTAATATCCCTGCTGACGAGTTTGTAGGGCTTGGAGACTTTGATGACTTCCTGCACGCCCGGCATTTCTTCCAGCGTGCCTTGCTCCACTTCCCCCTTGTTGCCGGTGATGCCGATGGCGGTTCGCTGCGCGCCGGGCATGGCGTGAGCGCGATAGCCGAGCTTCTCGATTTTGGCGCACACGTCACGTATCTCTTCCTGACTGGCGTGCGCCTTCATGACCACTAGCATGGTTCACTCCTGGAGAAGCGTTCACGCGGGGCGGTATAGTCTTGTCGCGTGGGCGCCAAAACCGGACTTCGATCCGCGGCCGCAGAGTAATCGCCGTCCGATAAGTCTAGCGTTGCCCCTGCCTGCACCGCAAATGAAGCATCTGCCCGAGAACTCAGGTTTTGAATCAGCGTTGCGTGACGGGTCATCGAACAAATTGTTGTTTCGAGCATCCTTATTCCGTAGAAAGTCCTGTTATGCGGGAGTCCGCAAATTATTCCTCATCAACTTCTTCGTGAGACATTCAGGAGGCATTCTATGAACGCTCAGTTGCAGACCTTGTCAGCAAGTCTCAGTGGAACAGTTACGCTTGGCGGCGAGCTCACCGTGAATCGCCTGGGCTTCGGCGCGATGCGCATTACCGGAGATGGAATCTGGGGCCCTCCCGAAGATCACAATGGAGCGCTGGCTGTGTTGCGGCGCGCGGTGGAGCTCGGTGTGAATTTTATCGACACCGCGGACTCTTACGGCCCGGACGTCAGCGAAGAACTGATCGCCGAAGCGCTATCGCCCTACCCGAAAGATCTGGTGATCGCGACCAAGGGTGGCTGGACTCGTCCTGGCCCCAACCAGTGGGTGCACGATGCCAGCCCGGACCATCTGCGCAAGGCGGTCGAAGGCAGCCTGAAGCGGCTGCGGCTTGAGCGCATCGATGTATACCAGCTGCATGTTCCCGACCCGGTGATACCCTTCGATGTCTCGGTCGAAACGCTGGCTCAGTTGAAAGCGCAGGGCAAGATCCGCCTGGTTGCGCTCTCCAACGTCACGCGCGAGCACATCGAGCGGGCGCAGAAAATCGTACCCATCGTGTCCGTGCAGAACCGCTACAGCTTCGCCGATCGCGAGTGGGACTCCGTGGTCGACTACTGTCAGCAGAAGGGCATTGCGTTTATCCCGTGGTTCCCGCTGGGGGCCGGTCGGGCGGAGGGCGCAGCGTTGAGTAAAATCGCTAAGGCCCATCAGGCGAATCCGTTCCAGGTCGCGCTGGCGTGGTTGCTGCAGCGTTCGCCCGTCATGCTGCCCATTCCCGGCACCTCTTCGGTGAAGCATCTGGAAGAAAATCTGGGAGCCGCCTCGTTGCGCTTAACCGCCGAGGAATTCAAACAGCTGGCGGCAGTGAAAGGCTGAAGAACCACGCTCAGAACGAGTGCGTCGCGAAATCTGTTGTGGGCAGCGGCGCCGGGACGCTTCGCACGCTCGCCGCTTATACTTCGGGCATGCCTCGCTCGATTGCCCACGAACAGGATATTCTTTTGCGGCGTCCGCCGACGATCACGCTCGAAGAGCTGGGGCGGCGGCTTGACCTGGACCGTTGAGATTGGCCGAACCGCCGAACGACAGATCGGGAAGCTCGACCGAATTGCCCAGGCCGCCATTGTTCGCTTTCTGCGTGAACGTGTCATGCGCGCGGAGAATCCCCGACAAGTCGGTAAAACCTGCGCAGGGCGAGAAGCGCGGCCTGTGGCGCTATCGTGCGGGCGGCTATCGCCTGGTCTGCAATATCCGGGATGACCGGGTTGTCGTGATGGTGCTCGAAGTAGGTCATGGCAAAGGCGCCTATCGCTGATCTTGGTCTCAAACCATTCTCCCGTTGTAAAATCGACGATTATCCTGGGCGCGGACTTACCGCGATATGTCCTCCGAAGAAAAAACGGCCGTGCAGCGTAGCGCAGATCGTGGCGACGAGCGCTACGACTTTCAGAGCGTCGAGACCAAATGGTCGGAACGCTGGCAGAGCGACCCTTCCCTCTACGCCGCCGATCCGGTCTCACCCTCTGGCGTTGCAAGAAAAAAATATTACGTGCTGGAAATGTTGCCTTACCCCTCGGGCGCGCTGCACATGGGGCACGTGCGCAACTATTCGATCGGCGATGCCCTGGCCCGCTACATGTGGATGAACGGATACAACGTGCTCCATCCCATGGGCTGGGATTCCTTCGGCTTGCCTGCGGAAAACGCTGCCATCTCGGCCAATGTTCCGCCGCGCGAGTGGACGCTGCGCAACATCGCGAACATGAAGGCGCAGATGAAGCGTCTCGGCTTCGCCTATGACTGGTCGCGCGAGGTAACCACCTGCTTTCCCGAATACTACCGATGGAATCAGTGGTTCTTCCTCAAGCTCTACGAAAAGGGTTTGGCGTATCGCAAGAAGAGCAAAGTCAACTGGTGTCCGAAATGCTGCACTGTGCTGGCCAATGAACAGGTTCTTCCCAATGGCTGTTGCTGGCGGCACGAAGATACGCCCGTCGAGCAGCGCGAGCTGGAGCAGTGGTTCTTGCGCATCACGAATTACGCCGACGAACTGTTGCGCGACCTCGACAAGCTCGAGGGCTGGCCGGAAAAAGTGCGCATCATGCAGCGCAACTGGATCGGCCGCAGCGAGGGCGCGCTGGTCGACTTCAAACTCGATTACGCCGAGGATCACAAAAAGTTCGGGCCTGCGGGCGCAACCATCACCGTCTTTACCACCCGAGTCGATACCATTTTCGGCGCCACTTCGGTGCAACTTGCCCCCGAGCATCCCATCGTTGTCGATCTTGCAACGGCCAATCCCGACTTGCGCGCCAAAGTGGATCAGTTAATCGCGGAGCAGCGCAAAGCCAAAGAAACCGGAGACATCGGCGAGATCGAAAAGCATGGTGTCAACACCGGCCGCTACGCCATTAATCCCTTCAACGGCGAAAAAGTTCCCATCTGGGTGGCCAATTACATCCTCATGGACTATGGCACGGGCGCCATTATGAGCGTGCCCGCGCACGACGAGCGCGACTACGAATTCGCCAAGAAATACCGGCTGGAAATCCGTCTGGTGATTCTGCCGATCACCACCGGCGAGGAGACCATGGCCGAGCCGATCCTCCCGTTCACCACGCACAACGGGATGCTGATCAATTCCGGCCCGTACAGCGGCCTGGCTTGCGAAGAGGCGATTAAGAAGATGTCGGCCGATGCCGAAAAGAAAGGCTTCGGCAAGGCCACCGTCACCTATCGCCTGAAAGATTGGGGGATTTCGCGGCAGCGTTATTGGGGCACGCCCATCCCCATGCTGTATTGCGAAAAAGACGGCATCGTGCCCGTGCCGGAAAAGGATCTTCCTGTGATCCTGCCGGAGAAAGTCGAGATCACGCTCACCGGTGGTTCGCCTCTGAGCCGGGTGCCGGAATTCGCGCAGGCCACCTGCCCAAAGTGCGGCGGCCCGGCTCGGCGCGAGACCGACACCATGGATACATTCGTCGATTCGTCCTGGTATTTCTATCGCTATACCGACGCCCGCAACGACCGCGCTCCCTTCGATTCCCACACCGCCCAATATTGGTTCGGGGATTGCGGCATCGACCAATACATTGGCGGGGTCGAGCACGCGATCCTGCATTTGATCTACTCGCGTTTCTGGACCAAGTTCATGCGCGACATGGGTCTGATCACCAACGATGAGCCGGTCGAGCGCCTCTTCACCCAGGGCATGGTGATCAAAGAGGGCAGGAAGATGTCGAAGAATCTGGGCAACGTGGTCTCACCCGATGAAATGGTCGCGCGCTACGGAGCCGATGCAGCGCGGCTTTACAGTTTGTTCGCGGCTCCTCCGGACCGCGATCTGGATTGGCAGGACTCCGGAATCGAGGGCATCCGCAAGTTTTTGGGGCGGGTGTACAGATTTGTTGCGCGCAATGCTAAGCCGGATCATCCCGCGTGGGGCAAACCGGTCCCGGCGGATTTGCCGGCGGAAGCGCGCGCCGTCCAGCGCAAGCTTCACCAGACTATCAAGCGGGTCAGCGACGATTTTCAGGGACGATGGCACTTCAACACCTGTATCTCGGCCATCATGGAACTGGTAAACGCGCTCTACGGCTATGAAGAGACTGGGGCGTCTGCGGCCGGGAGTAAAGATGGTCAGCAGAATGCGATCTCGATCGCTCTTCTGGCCGAGGTGCAGCGCAATCTTGTGCTCCTCCTGGCGCCGTTTGCTCCCTATCTCGCCCACGAACTTTGGGAGATGCTCGGAGAGAAGGCAAGTTTGCTCAAAGCTCCCTGGCCCAACTACGATGCCGCGCTGGCCAGGGAGGAAGAAATCGAAATCCCGGTGCAGGTCAACGGTAAGCTGCGCGGCCTTGTGGTCGTGCCCGTCGATGCCGGGGAGGATTTTGTCCTCGAAAAAGCGCTGGCCGAGGAAAAAGTGCGGGCGGCGACGCAGGGCAAGCAAATCCTAAAGAGAATCTATGTGCCTGGGAAGTTGCTCAATCTCGTGGTCAGGTGATTCTCTTGCCTTTCTCCGTCCGGCACAATGAACCGCAGGTTGCGCTATCCTGAGCACGTGGCTCGCGTTTCTCCTACCCTCGAAGGCTTTCGCGCCGCATTGCGCCGGCCTTCTTTTACTCTGGCGGAAATCGCGTGGCGGTGGGCGGTTGGGGGCGCAGCCTTGGCCGTGTTCGCTTTTGGCGTTATCGAATATCTCAAGACCCTGCTGGTTACCCATGGCGATCTGCTTCTCCTGCGCACAAGACATCCCGTGCCTGTGGGACAAGCGATCGCCCACATTTTTCGCGGCAGCCTGAGCCGCGCCTCCACGGCCGCGCTACTCGCCGCGCTCGCCTTGACGTTCCTTTGGATTGTCGCAGCTTCGGCCGGGCGCCTAGTCACGGTGCGCTCCCTGCTGGATTATTTCCGCAGCGTTGTTTTCAAAGCTGCTGAGGACGACGCCGAAAGTGAAAGCCATCCCGGTAAGCGTTCGCGAACCAGCGCGTTGCTCGGTCTCAACTTCCTTCGCGCCGCGGTGGCCCTGGCCGCTCTCTTCGCATTCCAGGGCGCGGCAATTCTTGCCGGCTTTGCCTCGCCGGATGCTAATCCACGGCCCGGTCTGGCTTTTCTTCTGTTCTTGCCGCTGGCCGGCCTGATCTGCTTGGCGTGGTGGGCCCTCAACTGGCTGCTGTCACTCGCACCCCTATTTGCTGTGCGCGATGGCGAAGACACTCTGGCCGCGGTTTCTTCGGCGGTTACCCTGAGCCGCGAGCGTGGGGGCGCTGTGTTTGCCGTAAGTACCTGGACGGGCCTGGCCCATCTGACGGTTTTCATGATCGCTACCTCGGTCGTCTCCATGCCGCTGGCATTCGTTCAAATTCTTCCGGGAAGACTCGTGCTGGCCGGAGTTCTTCTCATTACGCTGGTCTATCTCGCGATTGCAGACTGGCTCTATATGGCGCGGCTCGCGGGATACGTGTGCATCATCGAGATGCCGGAGACGTTGCCCGAGCCGGCCCCCCTGCCGCCCGCTGCCAGGCCAGCACCGGCGGTGCAATCGACCATCGATCGTGACGAGCCGATTCTCAGCGATGTGCCGCTGGCGACCAGCTAGACACGCTGCCTTCTTTACACCCTGTCTTGAATCTGAGACACTCATCCGTGGAGAAACCATCCCCGCCCAACTCAATCCCCGTTAACCAATCCATCGTCATCCTCGACTTCGGGGCGCAATACACGCAGCTCATCGCCCGCCGCATCCGCGAACAAAGTGTATTTTCGGTTGTGCTGCCGTGCACAGCCAGGCTCGACGAAATCAAGAGCTACGCGCCGGTCGGCATCGTGCTCTCAGGGGCGCCGTGGTCGGTTTATGACAAAGACGCGCCGCCCGCCGATCCTCGTGTCTTCGACCTCGGCCTGCCCGTCCTCGGCATCTGCTACGGATTGCAATTCATGGTGCACACGCTTGGCGGCAAAGTGCGCCCGGCCGACAAACGTGAATACGGGCACGCGGACGTGGAAGTGGTCTGCGATTCGCCGCTTTTTCACGGACTGCCGCGAAAACTCCCTGTCTGGATGTCGCATGGCGATGAAGCGCTCCAGCTGCCGGAGGGTTTCGAACTGACTGCCAAAACCTTGCACGCCGTAGCGGCCATTCAAAATACCGCCAAAAAATGGTTTGCCGTGCAGTTTCATCCCGAGGTTCACCACACCCGCCAGGGCACAGAAATTCTGAAGAATTTTATTTTCAAAATCTGCGGCGCAAAGCCGGCGTGGACGGCCCAGCACTTCATCGATTCCACCATCGACCAGGTCCGGCGGCAGGTGGGTACAGGGCGGGCCATCTGCGCGCTTTCCGGCGGCGTGGATTCTTCGGTGGCGGCCGTTTTGGTCGATCGAGCCCTTCGCGCCAAGAACGGCAACTCGCGGCTCACCTGCATTTTCGTGAACAACGGGGTTTTGCGCAAGAACGAATTCGAGAAAGTTCAGCAGACCTTGCGCGACAAACTGGGCTTGCATCTCGAAGCCGTCGATGCCACTGATCGTTTCCTGAGCAAACTCAAGGGCGTGAGCGATCCGGAAAAAAAACGCAAGATCATCGGCAACGAATTCATCAAGGTTTTTGAGCGCGAAGCCCGCCGCATCGAAAAGCTGGAAGGCAAGGTCAAATGGCTGGTGCAGGGCACGCTCTATCCCGACGTGATCGAATCGCGCTCGGTGCGTGGGCCGTCGCAGGTGATCAAATCGCATCACAACGTCGGCGGCCTGCCGGAGAAAATGAAGCTCAAGCTGATCGAGCCTCTCAAGGATTTATTCAAGGACGAAGTCCGCCGAATCGGCCGCGATCTCGGCGTGCCGGAGGAAATTCTCCAGCGCCAGCCTTTTCCCGGTCCCGGCCTCGCGGTGCGAGTGCTGGGGGAAGTCACGCCCCAGCGCCTGGCGCTGCTGCGCGAGTGTGACGACATCGTGGTCTCGGAGATCAAGAATGCGGGGCTGTATACGAAGATTTGGCAATCTTTCGCCGTGCTGCTTCCCGTGATGTCGGTGGGAGTCATGGGCGACATGCGCACCTACGCTTACACCTGCGCCATCCGCGCCGTGAGCAGCGAGGACGGCATGACCGCCGACTGGGTTCCGTTGCCGCACGAAGTGCTGAAGAAACTCTCCACTCGGATCGTGAATGAGGTGAAGGGCGTAAATCGCGTGGTCTACGACATCACTTCAAAGCCGCCGGGAACGATTGAGTGGGAGTGAGCGACGACCTCCCACACCCTACTCTTGGTCCCTGTGCGCCGTCTCCATCGAAAACGCCGGCAGGCAGACCGCTATGTACTCCGCCCCGCCCTCACTAGGACTTGAGTAACGCACCCACTCTCCGGCATGGGCAATGACCGCCTGTCCCGCCGAAACCTCCAGCGCCCCGTCCTTGTGCTCAACGCGGAGCAGGCCCCTCAGCACAATAGTGAACTCCTCAAATTCCGG
>Ga0335073_10001860_pt1 | contig 28603 bp, 29 predicted proteins | sample Lox_Sample_22_FD_207093 | JGI IMG/M metagenome (GOLD analysis project Ga0335073, IMG submission 207093) | Soil microbial communities from Loxahatchee National Wildlife Refuge, Florida, United States - Lox_Sample_2.2 | ecosystem: Environmental > Terrestrial > Soil > Wetlands | place: USA... | reverse complement strand
CGGGTTGACGCGCCTGCCGCTGGCGCGTTCCCGGGCGCCGGCGAGGCGGGCCTCGAAGTCTTTCTGCCAGGCCCGGACGCGTTCGTCGGTCCAGACCAGGGGCCTGGGCCGGTCCCCGGAGGGCAGCTCCAGGAGTGAGGCGACGTTGGCCAGGATCAGGCCGGGGTGCTGTTTCATGTAGGTGCCGATCGCCGAGCGCAGCGTGGCGCGGATCCGCTGCTGGGTGGCGGGGCCGACGAGGCGGCGGCCCTTGACGCCGACGCGCCGGGCGGGGTCGCCGCTGGTGCGGGCGTCGGTGATGGCCTCGTTGAGTTCCTCGATGACCTCGAACACCGAGGCGACATCGGTGACCCGGAGCCGGTCGATGCTGATGTGCCCGATGTGCGGCTGGTAATACAGCCGGATGTGGCCGGCGTAGCTGCGGACCGTGCCGGGCCGCAGGCTCTTCTTGGCGGCCAGCCATTCCTCCAGCCATTCGCCGACCGCGGGCGGGCGGACAGCGGGGTCATGCCCGCCGCCGACGGCCTTGCGGACCCGGCCAGGGTCGGGCAGCTTGCGGGTGGCCCGGACGGACCCGGTGATGGCGTCGGCGATCCGGACGGCGGTCTCGGCGTCGCCCGGGACGGCGATGGCGAGCAGTTCACGTGCCTGGCGCAGTTCGGCCTCGGCGCCGGTCTGGCTGTCGAACCCGCCGCGGCGCAGCGGGTCGCGGCGGGTGCCGTCGGCATGCGGCGGGAGTTCGAGCTGGTAATACCAGCTGCCGTGCGCAGCGCTCCAGCTGCCGTTGCCGCGGCGCAGCCTCGGGCATTGCTGACCGAGGCGCTTGCCGTCATCGGCGCGGCAGCCGCACTGCTTGTAGGTGTTTCCCGCAGCCACGGGTACCTCCCTCATCGTCGTCGGGGAACGGCCAGCGGGGTGCGGGCCGCCAGCGGCCAGGTCAGGTATTCCTGCCGAGCCGAGGTTGCAGGGCCGTCCGGGCTGGCCCGGTGTTCAGCGGCTGGCTGCCGCGGCGTGCGTCCCTGGTGCCCTGGAATCCGCTGGTCCGGTGCATCCACGCTCGGCTGGCGGCGGGCTGTCAAGCCTGCCGGGCTGGGGTCGCCAGGCCGCGGATCTCGCCGCTGGCCGGGTGCGTGTGTCCGTGTGGCGGATGCGCGCGGGGGCGTGTCCGGGCCGGCGTCCTGCAGCCGCTTGCTCCTGCCGTTAGCGTCGCTGCGCCGGCGGGCGGATGGTTCACCCTGATCGCCGTCCTGGTGCCCGGTGCCGGGGACGGGCAGGCCCAGGAGGGCGAGCAGCCCGGCGGTGGGGACCAGCCAGGCTTTCCCGGCCCGGATGACCGGGCAGGGGAACTGCCCTGCGCGGGCGAGCTCATACGCCTTGGACCGGCCCAGCCCGAGCGCCTGCCCGGCGGTGACCAGGTCGGTGACCGCCGGAAGGTCGGCGACCTCAGCGAGGGTGAGGGTCCGCGTGATCACGCTGGCCGCCCCCTGCCATGCACAGGCGGGCGGCGGCCAGGGGCATCGGCCTGGGCACTGCGGCCCGGGCGAGGCGAACGAGACCGGGGAGAGCGGGGGTCCCGGGCGGTGGCCTCCGGCGCGGACCCGCCGCCCCTTCCGGCCGGCGCCGGGTGACGAGCCGGCGGGCGGGTCTGGCTGGCCTGCCGCCCGGGACCGGCAGCATCCACGCTCGACTCGGCGCAGGCTGTCAAGTCCGCCAGGACGCCGCCACCCGGCCGGGCAGCCATCACGACAGGCACCTGACCGGGCCGGGACCGCGGACCGCACTTGACACGCAGCCCGCAGCAGAGCGTCGATCGCTGGCGGCGGCGGTTCCCCGCAACGCGGCCGGGCACAGCGGGCAGGCCCCCTGCCCCTGACCGGCGGCCATCGCAGAAGACGCCGCCTGATTGCCGGCATGACGTGAGGAGGCTGATCATGACAGTGACCCCCGGAGACTCTGGCGCGGCACCGGGATACGCGATCCCGGACACTGACGCGGCGGATGAGGACGTGGACGTGCTGTACCTGGCAGGGCAGCGCCCGCCAGCCGACGGCGCCTGGTTGTGGGTGACCACGGCCGAGGCCCGGCGCGGCGGCGAGTTCACCGCGCTGTTCCTGCCGCAGGCCAGGCCATCGGCGAACGGCGGCGATGTGCTGCTGCACATCGCGCTGGGCGCCACCTTGGACACCGAGCCCGGGCCGGCTGCCCGGGTGCAGGTGGCGGCGGTCGTGGCCGGGTCGGTGATCGGTGTCGCGGGCTGGGACCACCTCAGCCTGGAGGAGTGGCCCGAGGTCGCCCGGCCCACGGTCGCCTTCGCCATGGGCGCCCTGAAGGAGCTGCAAGAGCACGGCGCTGACGTCGGCGCCCACGGCCATCGGTCTGGCCTGGTCGCGGTGGAGTCCCCGGCCGCGGCGGCGGTCACGGGGTTCCCCGCCCTGCCGGTGTCGGTGCGGCCGACAGCAGACGGGTAACAGGCAGGCGCCACGGGGGCAAGGGCGTGCGCCGCGCGGCGCACGCCCTTGCCGTCGTGCCCGCCATGAGGCCGCGCGCCGGGCCGTGGCGCCATGCCCGCCGGGCGGGCATCACCAGGCGGACTTGACACCGGCCGGCGAGCCGAGCGTCCATCGTCGCCGGCGCCGGCCGGCCAGGTGCGATGCGCGGGCGGTCCTTGTTCCCGCCCGTCCGGCGATCCGGCGCCAGTCCACAGGTACGGCATGAGGAGGATGATCATGACAACTGCCCCCGATCCCGCGCCGGCCGCGGCCGGCGCGGCCCCCGGCACCGATGCCGCGCCGGCTGCCGGCGGCGGCGCGGGCGGCCAGGTCGATGTGCGGTCCCTGGCGCGGCAGCGGCCAGGCGAGGCCATGTGGCTGCTGGTCACCGAGATCAACGGGCCGGCCGGGGAGGTGTTCACCGTGGCCATAGTGCCCGGCCCGCAGCCGCGCGGCTTCGGCGGTGACGTGCTGCTGCGCGTGGCTCCCGGCACCAGCCCGCAGGCGGTCCGCGTGACGGCGTGGACGGTGGCCGCCAGGGTCTTGATCCCGGTCGCGGCCTGGGACCTGCCCGATGACGGCGGCTGGCCAGAACGCATCCGCGCCACGGTGGCCTTCGCGATGAGCACGATGACCGAGCTGGGGGAACACGTCGGCCTGGGCGAACTCGACCCGGTTGACCTGGATGCCGCCGCCGCGACAGCGGTCCCCGGCCTCCCCTGGCCGCTGGCCGCCAGCAGCCAGGCCGCGGCGGCCCGGTAATCGGCCGCCGCGCCGGGCAGGGGCGGGCACCCGATGGTGCCCGCCCCCTTGCTCGTGGTCACCGGTGTGGCCCCCAGCCGGCCGGGCCGTGCCAGACACTTCCGTGACGGCACCGGTGCCCGCCATCCGGCGGCCGGCCCGGCCGGGTGTGCCCGCGTGCGCGGGTCAGGGCGCGCACGGGGCCGGTTCACGCGGCGGCCCGCATGCCGGCCGCGGTCCCGGGCGGCGCGCCCGGCACGGCGGCGATCTGGGCCAGCAGCCGCAGCGCGGCGGCGGCCTGGTGCGGGACGACGCCGTTGCCGATGATCCGCAGCTGGGCGGTGCGCGGCAGGCCGTCCACCCCGGTCACCAGCCCGGGGATGCCCATCATCCACTCCGCGAACCGGGCGGACAGCCGGGGCCGGCCGCCGGGGCCGGGCTCGGCCGGCGGCGGGGCGGGCTGGCCGAGGACGTGTTCCCATCGGCGGATCGCCGGCTCGTATTCCCCCCATACGGCCGGCATCGCGCCGCTGGCGGTGAGGGTTCTGGCTGCCGCGTCCAGGTCCTTGCCGCTTTGGTGGCCGTTGCCGGGACGGCCGCCGCGGCGGCCGTGCCCGTGCGGGGAGGTGCCGGTGTCAGGGGTGGGCAGTAGCCGTTCGCCGGCCGCCGGCTGCGCCGGGGCGCTGGCGGGCTGCTGCAGCCGGGCGAGGTGATGGGTGATCACCTCGGGCAGGCCGACCTGCCGCTTGGCACCCGAGGGCCGCTGCCCGCCCAGCTGCGGGGCTCGCTCGGCGGCGCTGTCGCTGGCCACCGGCGTGGGCAGCAGCCGGATCGCGATCGCCAGCGGGGTGCCGATCCCGTTGCCGTTGCGGCCGAGCTTCTTCTGCCGGTCCCGGCGGGCCAGCCAGGACTCCACGGACTCGCCGTCGTTAAACGCCCCGGCGGCCGGGGTGGGCAGCAGCCGCAAGCCTGGCCCGGGTGGCGGGCAGGACAGCGAGGATGAACAGGCGATCGCGCTGATGACACGCACCGGTGTCGGCAGCGCGCAGGCACAGCCATTGCGTGTCATACCCCAGCGCGGCCAGGTCGGCGAGGACTTTGCCGAGGCCCCGGGTGCGCAGCGCGGCGACGTTTTCCAGGAAGACGTAAGCGGGTCGTAGCTGGCGAAGGCCGCCGGCGATGGTGAGCCACAGGCCACTGCGGGTTCCTTCCTTGATTCCCGCGCCTGGCCCGGCGTAGGAGAGATCCTGGCAGGGCCAGCCGGCGGTGATCAGGTCAACGGGCGGCACCGCCGCCCAGTCCAGGGCGGTGATGTCGCCGAGGTTGAGGACGTGCGGGTAGCGGGCGGCCAGCACGGCGGCGGCGTGCCGGTCGGACTCGGCGCACCAGGCCAGCCGGGCGCCCAGGACAGCCGCGGCGGCCAGCTCCAGGCCGCCGTACCCGGTGCACAGGCTGCCCGCCAGCAGCGGCCCGGCAGGCACTGCGCCTGCCCGGCGCGGCGAGGGCGCAGCGGTCACGCGGCTTGCTGCCCGTGCCGGGCGGGCTGCCACCGTGGCAGCGGGGTCCTTGCCCGCGGCGCGGGCTCGGCCCGCGGCCGGGCGAGTTCCGCCGTGCCCTCGGCGGCGGGGTTGCGGAAGATCAGCACGTCCTCGTGCACGATCAGGTGCCAGGGCTCGCCGTGGCGACGGGCGCGGCGCAGGTTGTCGAGCTGGAAGAACGACGGCCGGGCGATGAGCTTGCCGCCGCGCAGCCCGGCGAGCAGGGCGACGCAGCGGGCGACCGGGACCAGGCCCGCGCGGGCGCCGGCGGCGATGACGGCGGCGGGCAGGTCGACCAGCTCGCCGTGCTGGCGCCAGGGCCGGGCGGTGATCACGGCCAGCCCGCCGGGGCGCAGCAGCACGGCGCAGCCGGCCAGGATCGCGGTGAACCCGGCGAGCAGCTCGTCCAGGCCCTGATGGGCGAGGTTGGCCGGGTCCTGGCCGTAGCGGTTGTCGTACTTGCGGACCCCTCCCTCCGCGCCGCGCCGCTGCTCGGCCTTGACCTGGCCGTGAACGCTGGGGCCGTACGGGGGCGAGGTGACGACGAGGGCGGCCCGTCCCGCGGTGCCCGGCGGGAGCAGCCGGGGCAGTTGCCGGGCGTCGCCGCGGATCACCTCGGCGGTCCCCGTCGCGCCCTGGCGGCGGGCGTGGGCCACGTTGGCGGCGGCGAGCCTGGCCCACCGCTCCTCGTACTCGATGCCGAGGCTGTCGCGGCCCAGGTGGATGGCCTCGACCAGGGTGGTGCCGATGCCGCACATCGGGTCGGCGACCAGGTCGCCGGGCTCGGTGTAGCGGGCGATCGCGGTGGCGGCGATCGCGGGCAGCATCTTGGCCGGGTGCGCGGTCGAGTCCGGGAGGTACCGGCCGCGCCGCTGGGCGCGGGCGTCGCGCTGGGCGGTGGGCCACACCGACAGGTGCAGCTCCGGGCCGGCAGCGGGGCGGGGACCGGGGCGCTGAGAGGTCTCGGGGCGGGCGGTTGTCATGAGGTTGCTCCTCCACCGGGCTTGGTGAACACCAGAAGGTCGTCGTGCGCCGGCCGGCCGCCGGGCACGGCCTGGCCGGGGTCAGGGTCAGCGGGGGTGAGGCTGTCGCCGTCGATGGCGGCGCGGACCAGGACGATGTGCTGGGCGTAGACCAGGCCGGCGGCGCGGGCGGCGGCGACGACGCTCCCGGCGGTGCCGGCAGTCGTGCCGCCGGGGGCGGCGGGGCCGGCGGCGACGGCGAGGACCCCGCCGGGGCGCAGCACCCGCTCGCAGGCGGCGAACGCCGGCCCGGGGTCTTCCTCGGGCTCTTCGTCCGCGCTCCCGGGCCGTGCCCCGCAGCAGCCGGGGCCGCGCCAGCCGGCGACCGCCAGCGCGGCCGTCCCGGCGGCGGGGTCTCCCGGCGGCGGCAGCGCCGCCGGCCCGCCGGGCCGCTGCCGTGCCAGCGCAGGGACGGCGGTCAGGGCCAGGACGCGACGGCCGGCGGCTGCCGCCGCCGCGGCCACCGCCGGCAGGCAGTTGCCGTCGGCGGCGACCAGGTCGCCGGGAACGGAGAACGTGTCGATGACCCGGCGGGCGGCTGCGGCGGTGACCGGGCCGCCGCACGGCTCGCCGTCGCGGGTGTCGTGGGCGGGCAGGCCGGGCCAGATGCTCAGCGGCACGCCGGGGCCTGTCCCGCCGGCCGGGCGGCTCCCGGCCGCCGTGGCGCCGTGGGCGGGGACGGCCGGCTGGCCGTCCCCGGCTGGGTTGAAGGGCTGTGTCATGGCGGCTGGTCCCGCGTGCCGCCGCTTTCCGCGCTGACACTACATAAATCGGGTTTCCGGGGCCTTTTTTCACCGGCCCGCCCAAGAAATATCCGGGCGGCGCGAATTACCAGGAGGAGGGGGGAAATCTCGCCGGAAAAATTTTTCCGGGCTTTGCGGGCGCGGCCGCGGCCCTTTACCACATGCCTTGTACCTGGCGTGTACCTGGAATGTACCTGCGATATACCTGGCCGCAGCGGCGCAGGTCAGCGCCCTAATGTGTAGGGGTCGCACATACTTGGCGAATCGGCGAAGCTGGTTGGCGCTACTTGGCGACTTCGCCGTTAGTTGGCGCCTGTCTGCGCGACCCGGCATTTTCGGCGCGGTTTTCGTTTGTTGACCGGCGCCCGGTGCCCAGCCGCTCCAGGTTCGACTAGGACCCGTCGACCCCGAATGGGGTCCATCAGGCCCCTGAGCTGCGTAAAGCCAGGTTCGCCAACTAGCCCGACTTCCGCCACCTAGATCTGATCCCTACATAATGTACCTGGCCGCCGACGGTAGGCGGGCCGGCCTGCGGGGCGGGCCGCGCCGGGCGGGGCGGGCGCAGGTACATCCCAGGTATACGCCAGGTAGATCGCAGGTACACGGCAGGTACAAGCGGCCCGGCGGCGGGCCGGGGCGAGGTACATCGCAGGTACACGCCAGGTAGATCGCGGATGGCTGGATGGGGCTTCGTTCCCGTCCGCCTCGCTCACCTGGGAGCTTCCGCATGGATGACCAAACCGCCCCGGAGCCCTTCGACGCCGCCGACACCGCGTTCCGGCTGCTGTGCGCCGGCCCGCAGCCCCTCGCGCTGCACGCCGCCAAGGTCGCGGCCGGCCTGCCGGACCGGCCGGTGCCGGTCGATGAGCTGCGGGTGCTGCTGCTGCACCCCTCGACCAGCGCCCGCGCCCGCAACCAGGTGTGGGCCGAGCTGGTCCGCCGCGCCCGCGCGGGCGACCCGGCCTGGACGGTCGCCCTGGCTGGCATCGCCATGCCGGGCCTGCGCCGCGCGGTCGGCAGCCTGGCCGCCGCCTGGCGCGGTGACCCCGCTGACCTGCAGTCCGAGGTCCTGACCGGGTTCCTGGCCGCCGTCCGCGCCCTGGACCCCGACGATCTGGAGGCCGTGCCGCTGGCGTCCCGGCTGTGCTGGGCCGGCTGGCGGGCCGGGCAGGAGATGACCCTCGCCGACGCCGGCTGGTCTGCCCGCCGCCGGCACCTCGCGGAGTGGCGCGACGGCCCGGCGCTGCCCTGGGGGCATCCGGACTTCGTGCTCGCCGCCGCCGTCCGCGAGGGGATCCTGAGCCGCGAGCAGGCGGCGCTGATCGGCCGGAACCGGCTCGAAGGCGTCCCGCTGAAGCAGATCGCCGCCGAGACCGGGATCAGCCACACCGCCCTGTGCAACCGGCGGAAAAAGGCCGAGAAAGCCATCACCGACGCCATCGCGAACGGATTTTCTTCCAACTAATTTCGGCGGCCCGGTGAAAAAAGGGGCCAAAATCCCGATTTCTGTTGGTGCGAGGGTTCCCCGCCCCGGGACCGCATTTCCGGGCGGGCGGCCCGCCCGGAAAGGGGCGCCGCCGCGGCGCTGACAACCCCGCCCCATTTCCGCCCGAAGGAGGTCATCCCGCGCCCGCCGCGCGGGCCGCCCTCGCGCCCCCGCACCCAGTTCCCGGTTCTCGCAGGAGGCACCTGACCATGAAGCTCACCCACCGGCCGCCGGCCTGGCTCCGGCGCGTCCCCCGGCCGCCCGGCCAGTTCCTGCTCGCGGTCCCGCTGCTCGCGTCCCGGCCGCTGGCAGCCGACTCGATCAGCCAGGTGCTGAACAACACCACGCTGTGGATCATCGGGATCCTGGCCGGCCTGGCCACCTTGATGCTGACCCTGGGCGGGGTCCGCTACCTGCTCGCCAACGGTGACCCGGCCCAGGTCGAGCAGGCCAAGACCGCGCTGAAGTCCGCCGCGATCGGCTACGGGCTGGCGATCCTCGCCCCGGTCATCGTGACCATCCTGAAGGGCTTGGTCGGCGGATGACGCTGCCCCGCGCCCCCGGCCCGGCCCGGCCCCGCCGAGGGCCGGGCCGCCACCGGGCGGCCGTCCTCGCGGGCACCGTCGGCGTCCTGGCCGTCCTCGCCGTCCTGGCCGTCGCCGCGGCCGCCGGGCGCCCGGCGGCAGCCGCCGCGCCGGCCCGCCCGGCGGCAGCCGTCACGCTTGCCCGCGCCACGCTGACGGCCGAGACCGTCCCGGCCGCGACGGCGGCGACAGGCCGGCCCGCGACGGCGACGGCCGAGGCGATCTCGCTGCCGGGAACGGGCGGGTGCGGGCTGCTGGACTTCGGCTGCGACGTCAGCAACGCGATCACGAGCTGGTTCGCGTCGCTGGTCAAGTCCGCGGTCAACCCGCTGCTGGCGCTGATCGGGCGGACCGCCCTGTCGACCCCGCAGCCGGACTCGATCGCGGCGGTGCGGGCCTTGTGGTCGACCGGGCTCGGGATCGCCGACGCCTGCTACGGGCTGCTGGTGCTCATCGGCGGGATCATCGTGATGACCCACGAGACCCTGCAGACCTCTTACTCGGCCAAGGAGATCGCGCCCCGGATCGTGATCGGGTTCGTCACCGCGAATCTGTCGATGATCTTGATGTCGAAGGCGATCGACATTGCCAACGGCCTGTCGGCCGCGTTCACCGCCGGCGGGGTGAGCCCGCAGAGCGCCGCCACCTCGCTCATGAACACCCTCGGCAACTCGATCAGCTCCGGCGGGATCTTCCTCATCCTGCTGGCCCTGGCCGGGGTGGTGCTGGCCCTGGTGCTCGCGGCGGTGTACGTGATCCGGCTGATGGCGATCGTGCTGCTGGCCGCCGCCGCCCCGCTGTGCCTGGCCCTGTACGCCCTGCCGCAGACCGCCTGGGCCGCCGCCTGGTGGTGGCGGGCGCTGACCGCCGCCCTGGCCATCCAGGTCGCCCAGGGCCTGGTCCTGACCGCCGCCGTGCAGGTGTTCTTCTCCCCCGGCTGGCTGCCCTGGCACATCAGCTCCGCCCTCGGGCAGACCCTGATCACCTTGTGCCTGCTGTACATCCTGATGCGCATCCCGTTCTGGATCGCGCGCCCCGTCCTGACCCCGTTCGGCCGGTCCCCGCTGCGCCGCGCCGCCCGGTTCGCCGTCACCGCCGCCATCTTCTCCCGCATCGCCCCGCTGCTGCGCGGCGGCACGCCCCCCAAGGGCGGCAAGAGCGGCAAAGGCGGCAGCGGCAAGGGCGGCTCGTCCGGCGGCAAGAAAGGAAGCACGCCGTGAGCTACGAAGTCCCCGACTCCGTGCCCATCCCCTCCGACGTCGAGCGCCCCGACAAGATCCTCGCCGGGCTGACCGCCCGCCAGGTCGCCATCGCCACCGTCGCCGCGGCCATCATCTGGGCGGGCTTCCAGGCCACCCGGCACGTGATGCCGCTGCCCGCGTTCGCCGCGCTCGCCTCCCCGGTCGGCCTGGCCGCTGTCGCCCTGGTCATCGGGGAACGGGACGGGCTGCCGCTCGACCGGCTCCTGCTGGCCGCCTGCCGGCAGCGCCGCGCCCCGCGCCGCCTGGTCACCGCCCCCGAGGGCATCCCCGCCCCGGCCGCCTGGACCGCCCCGCCCGCCCCGCAGCCCCCGCCCCCGGCCGTGCTCGCGCCGCTGTGGCAGCACGTCGCCCCCGACGGGGTGATCGGCCTGGGCAGCGGCTCCGCCGCCGTGACGGCGGTGTCGACGGTCAACTTCGCGCTGCGCAGCCCGCAGGAGCAGGACGCGCTGGCCGCCGCCTACGGCCGGTGGCTGAACTCCCTCACTGGCCCGGTGCAGATCCTCGTCCGCGCCGGGCGGGCCGACCTGTCCGGCGCCGTCGCGGCGCTGCGCGAGGCCGCCCCGGGGCTGCCGCACCCGGCCCTGGAGCAGGCCGCGCTGGAGCACGCCGGGTTCCTGGAGGGCCTGGCCGCCGAGCGGGACGTCCTCACCCGCCAGGCGCTGCTGGTCCTCCGCGAGCCCGGCGGCGGGGCCGGCCGGCCCGGCGGCACCGCCGCCGGGCGGGCCCTGCAGCGGGCCGGGGAGGCGGCCCGGCTGCTGGCCGGCGCGGACCTGCAGGTCCAGGTGCTCGACGGCGGGCAGGTCACCGCCCTGCTCGCCGCCTGCGCCGACCCCGCCGCGCCGCCCCTGCCGTCCGGGCGGACGGCCCTGCCCGGCCGCCCGGTCACTTTCCAGGGCAGGCCCGCGTGAGCCCCCGCCGGCCGGGCCGCGCCGCCGCGCCGGACATGCTGGCCGCGCCGGACATGCCCGGCCCGCCGTCGGTCGAGGTCGCCGCCCGGCACGTGCGCACCGGCGACGACTGGTCGGCCACCCTGGCGGTCACCGGCTACCCGGCCGAGGTCAGCGCCGGCTGGCTGGAACCGCTGCTGTCCTACCCGGGCCGCGTCGACGTCACCCTGCACATCGAGCCGATCCCGGTCGCGGTGGCCGCCGCCCGGCTGCGCCGCCAGCGCGCCCGCCTGGAATCGGGCCGCCGCGCCGGCATCGACCGGGGGCAGCTGGACGACCCGGACACCGAGGCCGCCGCCGACGACGCCCGCGACCTGGCCTACCGGCTGGCCCGGGGCGAGGGCAAGCTCTTCAGGCTCGGCCTGTACCTGACCGTCCACGCCGGCACCGAGGAAGAACTCGCCGCCGAGGTCCAGGCGGTGCGGGCGCTGGCCGCCTCCCTGCTGCTGGTCACCGTCCCGGCAACCTTCCGCTCCCTGCAGGGCTGGGCCACGACGCTGCCGGCCGGGACCGACCAGCTGCTGCTGCGCCGCACCATGGACACCGCCGCGCTCGCCGCGTCCTTCCCGTTCACCAGCCCCGACCTGCCCCGTGACCCCGCCGCCCCGGACGCGCTGCCCGGCGTGCTGTACGGCCTCAACACCGCCGGGCCGGGCCTGGTCGCCTGGGACCGGTGGGCCGCCGACAACCACAACTCCGTCACCCTCGCCGCCTCCGGCGCCGGCAAGTCCTACCTCGCCAAGCTGGAGATCCTCCGGTCACTGTACGAGGGCACCGAGTGCTGGGTGATCGACCCCGAGGACGAGTACGCCCGCCTGGCCGGCGCGGTCGGCGGCGCGTACATCCACCTGGGCGCGCCGGGCGTGCACCTGAACCCGTTCGACCTGCCCGCCGCCGGGCGCGCCAGGGCAGACACCCTGACCCGCCGCGCCCTGTTCCTCCACACCGTCGTGGCGGTGCTGTGCGGCGGCGAGCCGCCGGCGGCCGAGCGGGCTGCGCTGGACAAGGCGATCATGACCGCCTACCAGCAGGCCGGCATCACCTCCGACCCCCGGACCTGGGCGCGGCCCGCCCCTTTGCTGCCCGCCCTCGCTGTCGCGCTGCGCGCCGCGAAGACGCCGGCCGCCACCACGCTGGCCGACCGGCTCGTCCCGTACACCGAGGGCACCCACGCCGGCCTGTTCTCCGCCCCGACCACCACCCGCCCCGAAGGGCACCTGGTCGTCTTCAGCCTCCGGGACGTCCCCGACGAGCTGCGCCCGGCCGCGACCCTGCTCGCCCTGGACACCACCTGGCGGGCGGTCTCCGACCCCGCCCGGCGCCGGCGGCGGCTGATCACCGTGGACGAGGCGTGGCTGCTGATGCGCGACCCCGAGGGCGCCAAGTTCCTGTTCCGGCTGGCCAAGTCCGCCCGCAAGGCGTGGGCCGGGCTGGCGGCAGTCACCCAGGACGCCGAGGACGTGCTGTCCACCGACCTCGGCCGCGCCGTCATCGCCAACTCCGCCACCCAGATCCTGCTCCGCCAGGCCCCCCAGGCCATCGGCAAGGTCGCCGGTGAGTTCCGGCTCAGCGCCGGGGAGCGGCAGCTGCTGCTGGCGGCCCGCCGGGGCGAGGGCCTGCTCGCGGCCGGGCCGTCTTCCCGGGTGTCATTCCAGGCCCTCGCATCGCCCGCCGAGCACTTCCTGTGCACGAGCGACCCCGCCGAGATCGCCCGGATGCAGTCCGCCCAGCGGGCGGCGGGCGGCCCGGCCTGGGCCGGCCCCGGCGGCACCGCAGACGAGGACCAGGAGGACCTGCTGCCATGACATCCGCCCTTACCACTGCCCGGCCCGGCCAGTCGCCGGCTCCGCCCGGCGGCCCGGCCGGCCGGTACCTCACCAACCCCGGCGGCTACACCGCCCACCTGGCCCGGCTGATGCTCGCCGCCCTGGCGCATTACGGGCCGGTGGCCGGGCCGCTGCTCGCGGTCGCGGTGGCCGGGGTGATCGCGGGCCGCGCGTGGCTGCGCCGCCGTCAGCACGCCGCGTTCGCCGAGGCCGCCCGGCAGGTCACCGTCCTGGCCCCGCCGCAGGCCGGCCCGGCCGGGGCAGTAGCGCTGTGGGGCCACCTGACCGGGCTGCTGCGCCCCGCCTGGGCCAGGTGGTGGCACGGCCAGCCGCACCTGGGCTGGGAGTACGCCTGGGCCGGCGGTGACGCCGCCGGGATGAGCATCCGCCTGTGGGTACCCGGCACCATCCCGCCCGGCCTGATCGAGCGCGCCGTCGAAGCCGCCTGGCCCGGCGCGCACACAATCACCGCCCCCGCCGGGCCGCCGCTGCCGCCCGGAGCCGTGGCGGCCGGCGGGACACTGCGGCTGGCCCGCCCGGACATCCTGCCCCTGTCGACCAGCCACGACCCCGAAGCACCGCTGCGGGCACTGGCCGGGGCCGCGGCCGGCCTCGCCGGCGGCGAGCACGCCGTCCTGCAGGTCCTGGCCCGGCCAGTCACTGGAGCCCGGCTCCGCAAAGCCCGCCGCGCCGCCCGCAAGCAGCGGTCCGGGCAGTCCGCCCGCCTCACCTCCCGGCTGCTGGACCTGGCCAGCCCAGGGCACAGCACCAGCCGCAGCCGAGCCGCCGGCCGTCCCGACCCCGACCTGGCCGCCGAGATCCGCGAGACCACCGCCAAGCTCGCCGGGCCGCAGTGGGAAACCCTCATCCGCTACGCGGTCGCCACCACCGCCCCCCTCCAGGCGCGCGACGGGGCGGGCCGCTGGGAGCGGCGGGCCGCCGCCGCGCAGCAGCAGGCGCGGCTGCGCGGCCTGGCCCACGCCCTCGCCTCGGCCACCGCCCTGCTCACCGGCCGGAACTGGCTCGCCCGCCACCGGCTGCTCCACCCATCCGCCGCGATCGGCACCCGCCGGCTTCCCAAAGGCGACCTGCTGTCCGTGCCGGAACTGGCGGCGATCGCCCGGCTGCCCGCCGACCCGTCGCTGCCCGGCCTGGCCCGCGCCGGGGCACGCGCCGTCCCGCCGCCGCCCGCCATCCCGCTGCCCGGCCCCGGCGTCCGCCCCCTCGGCGTCTCCGACGCCGGGGCGCCCCGCCCGGTCGGCCTGGCCGTCCCCGACGCCCGCCACCACCTGCGCATCGTCGGCCCGACCGGCACCGGCAAGACCACCCTGATCGCCGGGCAGATCCTCGCCGACACCGAAGCCGACCGCGGGGTCGTCTTCATCGACCCCAAGGGCGACGCCGTCACCGACATCATCGCCCGCCTGCCCGAACAATCCGCAGCGAAGGTCGTGCTGTTCGACCCCGGCGACGCCAGGCACGCCCCACCGTGCCTGAACGTGCTGCAAGGCGACGGGTCCGGCACCGACACCGACATGATCGTGGACAACGTCACCGGCATCTTCCGGCGGATCTTCGCCGGGTTCTGGGGACCCCGCACCGACGACATCTTCCGCGCCGCGTGCCTGACCCTGCTCGCCTCGGTGCCCCCGGGGTCCGGGCTGGTCACCCTGGCCGACATCCCCCCGCTGCTCGGCGACGACGCCACCCGCCGCCGCCTCACCGCCGGAGTACGCGACCAGGTCCTCAAGGACTTCTGGGGCTGGTATGAGGAAATGTCCCCCGCATCAAGGGCGGCGGCGGTCGGCCCGCTGATGAACAAGCTGCGGGCGTTCCTGCTCCGCAAGTTCGCGCACGCCGCGATCGCAGCCGGCCCGTCCACCTTCGACATGGCCGAAGTGCTCGACGGCGGCGGCCTGTGCCTGGCCCGGCTGCCCAAGGGCATCCTCGGCGAGGAAACCGCGCAGCTGGTCGGGTCGTTCATCGTCGCCCGCACCTGGCAGGCCGCCGCCCGCCGCGCCCGGCTACCCGAGACCGCCCGCCCGGACGCCGGCCTGTACATCGACGAGTGCCAGAACTTCCTGAACCTGCCCTACCCGCTGGAAGACATGCTGGCCGAAGCCCGCGCCTACCGCCTCGCGGTCACCATGGCCCACCAGAACCTCGCCCAGCTCCCCCCCGACCTGCGGCAGGGCATCTCCGCCAACGCCCGCTCCCAGGTCATCTTCAGCGTCTCCCCCGAGGACGCCCGGGACCTGGAGCACCACACCGCCCCCGTGCTGGGCGCCCACGACCTGTCCCACCTGGACGCCTACCAGGCCGCCGCCCGGCTGGTCGCCAATAGCGCCGAGACGCCCGCCTTCACCTTCCGGACCCGCCCGCTCCCGCCGCCCGTCCCGGGCCGGGCACGGCTGGTGCGCAAGGCGGCCCGCGCCGCCCACAGCGCGACCCCCGGCACGGCCGGCACCGCACCGCCGCCCAGGGCCGCCGGCCCCGACCCCCGGCTGCGCCGCCGCCCCTGACCCAGCCCTCTCATCCCCGAGGAGAACACCCGTGCCTGCCTACTACGCCCGGCCCGGCCGCCCCCGCACTCACGGGCGGCTGGCCCGCAGCCCGCAGCTGGCCGCCGAGCTGTCCGCCCGGCTGACCGCCCGCGACCGGTGGCTGCTGCGCATGATCTGCGAGCACCGCGTCCTGACCACCGCCCACATCACCCAGCTCGCCTTCGGCACCACCCGCGCCGCCACCGCCCGGATGACAACCCTCTACCAGTACCGGGCCGTCGACCGCTTCCGCCCCCTGGCGCCCACCGGGTCGTCCCCGCTGCACTTCATCCTGGACGAGGCCGGCGCGATGCTGCTCGCCGCCGAGGACGCCATCACGCCGAAGGACCTCGGCTACCGCCGCGACCGGTCCATGGCGATCGCCCTGTCCCCCCGCCTCTCCCACGACACCGGGGCGAACGGGATCTTCACCGCGCTGGCCGCCGCCGCCCGCGCCAGCGGCGGCCGGCAGGCGCTGGAGTGCTGGTGGGGCGAGCGTCGCTGCGCCGCCACCTGGGGCGGCCACGCCCGCCCCGACGGGTACGGCCGCTGGTCCGAGCAGCCCCCCGGCGGCGAGCCGGCTGCCGTCACCGACTTCTTCCTCGAGTACGACACCGGCACCGAGCCGCTGAGCCGGGTGGTCGCCAAGCTCAGTGGGTACGCTGCCCTCGCCGCCCGCACCGCCATCACCACTCCCGTGCTGTTCTGGGTGCGGAGCCCGAGCCGGGAGGCCGCGCTGCACGCCCGGCTGGCCGGCCCGCCGCCGCCCGGCCTCCGCGACGCCGCCTGCGCCGCGCAGATCCCCGGCGTCCCGGTCGCGACCGCCGCCCCCGGCGCCAGCCCCCAAGGCCCGGCCGGGGGGGCCTGGCTGCCCGCCGCCAGCCCCGGCCCGCGGCTCCGGCTCGCCCAGCTCGCCCAGCCCGGCACCGCCCCGGCCGACAGCGGCCCGGACGGCGAGGAACCGGGCGGCCCGCCCGGCGGCCTGCCCTGGCACCCGCCGTCCCCCGCCCCGCCCGCCTGGAACGCCGCAGCCGGCGAGCCCCTCCCCGGCCAGGACGACGATGACTAGCCGCGCCGGGCGGGCCGCGGCGCTGCTGGCCGCCGCCGGGCTGCTGTGCGGCGGCTGCTCCCTGCTCCCGCAGGCAGCCGGGCCAGCGGCACCAGCCAGCACGACCGCGCGCCCCGCCGCCACAGCCACTCCTCAGCCGCCGGCAGCGGCGGTGCCGCTGGCCTCACTGCTGCCGTTCCCCCCGGCCCGGCTGCAGGCCGCCGCCAGCCTCGCCGGACGGTTCACCGCCGACTGGGACTCCTGGTCCTGGAAGCAGCCTCCCGCCGCATGGCTGGCCGCGCTGCAGCCGATGGCCGTCGCCGAGCTGGAGCCCGCCCTCGCCCAGGCCGCGGGCGACCGCGGCGTCCTCGCCCAGCGGGACGCCGTCCGCCAGACAGCCACAGCGACCGTGACCGGGCTGGCGATCCGGGACCTGACCCCCGGCTCGGTCACCGTCACCGCCACCGCCGCCCAGGTCATCACGAGCAGCAGCGGCACAAGCCGCACCTCGGCCGCCTGGGCCGTCACCCTCACCCCCGAAGGCTCCGGCTGGCTGGTGTGGGACATCGAGCCCGCCAGCGCGGGCAACTCCTGAAGGCAGCGCCCTGATGCCTCCTCCGGCCGCCGAGCGCGGCTCGGCCACCGTCACCGTCGCCACCGTCGCTGCGGTGCTGCTCCTGCTCCTCGCGGTCATCGCCGGCGCGGTCGGCGGGATCACCGGGCAGGAAGCCTCCGCCTGCACGGCCCAGCCCGCCGCCAGCAGCGCCGCCGCCGCCATCCCCGCGAACTACCGCGCCGACTTCAAAGCCGCGGGAACCGAGTACAACATCCCGTGGACCGTGCTGGCCGCCATCGGGGAAGTCGAAAGCGGCTTCGGCCAGGACGACGGGCCGTCCAGCGCCGGGGCCCTCGGCCCGATGCAGTTCGAGCCGTCGACCTGGGCGCTGTACGGCGACGGCGGCGACATCATGAACCCCGCCGACGCCATTCCCGCCGCCGCCCGGCTTCTCGTCGCCAACGGCGCGCCCGGCAACCTCCAGCAGGCGATCCTGGCCTACAACCACTCCGCGTCCTACCTCACCGACGTCCTGGACCAGGCCGCCCGCTACTCCGCCGGCGGCGCCCAGGCGGTCTCCGCCGCCGGCAGCGCCGTCTGCCAGCAGGAAAACCTCGGCCCGCTGCCCGCCGGGACCGCCGGGAAGATCCTCGCCTACGCCGAAGCTCAGCTCGGCAAGCCCTACGTCTACGGGGCCACCGGCCCGGACGCGTTCGACTGCTCGGGCCTGGCCATGATGGCCTACCGCGCCGCCGGGATCACCATCCCCCGCACCAGCCAGGCCCAGTGGGACTGGGGCACCCAGATCCCCGCCAGCCAGGTCCAGCCCGGCGACCTGGTCTTCTTCGCCGGGGCCGACGGCACCCCCGCCGCCCCCGGCCACGTCGGCATCGTCCTGGACCCCGCCGCCCACACCATGATCGACGCCTACGCCACCTCCTTTCCCGTGGAAGAGGACACCTACGGGCTCCGCACGTCGAAGGGCGGGCTGTCGCCCGTGGTCGGCTTCACCCGCCCGCCGACATGAAAGCAGGCCGGGCCGTCCCGCCGCGCTGGCGAGGCGGCCCGGCCTGGCAGCAGGCAGGGGCGGCAGGCGCTACCCGCGGGGAACCGACGGCGGGCACTGCTCCGCCCGCCGCCGGAGCCTGGTCCTTTCCGTCTGCGGCAGGAGGTCGCTGAGCAGGGACCGGGCGCGCCCCGCGCCGTAGGTCTCGGCCAGGAACCTGACCTGGGCTTCAAGGCCGTCGTTGTTGGTCTCCGAGGCTTGCCTGCTGTAAGCGTCGTGGACGAGGTCGTCCAGGTCCCCGGCCTCCAGGCCGAGTCCGGCCGCCCAGGCGGCCAGTTCTTCCGCCCCGCCGGGCTGGCCGCTGTCCCCGGCCGGGCTGGTGCCGGGCAGCCCGCTGGTGCAGGGCAGGAAGATGGTTTCGGCTTCCAGGCTGGCCAGGCCGCCGGGGGTGCCATACAGCTCGGGGTCCTCGGCGATGATGTCCGACCACAGGCTGGCGATGACCTCGGCCCGGGAGGCGTACTCCCCGGCGTCGCCCGGCGAGTCGCTGCGCCGGGCTTCTCGCTGGCAGTCGCGGCAGCCGGCCCGGTGGACCCGGAACTCGCCGCTGATCAGGTACGCGCGCAGTCGCATGTGCCTTCTCCTTCTTCTATTGCCGGCTGCCCGGGGGCTTGCGGGTGGTCCAGGTGCCGTGGAGCTTGCGGAAGACGTAGGCCGCGAGAGCGTCGCGCTGCGCGCCGGTGCGCAGCGGGGCGGCCAGCTCCAGCAGCGGGGCCAGGGCCTCGTCCAGGGCGTTGCGGCGGGCGGCGTCCCGCTCCGCGCGCAGCGCCTCGATCCGGGTCTGGGCCAGGGTGTGCTCGGTCCACAAGGCAGCGCGGGCCTCGTGCCCAGCTTGGGACCCGGCGTACTCGGGGGTGCCGTGCAAGGTGATAGCCCCGCCGTCGCGGCGGGTCACCTGGGTGGTGTAGTGGCTGCCGACGGCCATCCGGCCGCCGCCGGTGCGGGCGAACCAGTGCTCCTCCCCGGCCGGGTCGACCCAGGCGTGCCGCTTCTTGCCGTCGTTGCCAGCACGGATGCCGCCGTAGGTCCACGTCTCGGTGACCGGCTCGGGTGCTGCGCCGGGCGCTGGCTCGTTCATGCCGCTGCGCTCCCGGTCCCGGCCGCCTGCTCGTGCTGGGCGCGGCAGGCGTTGTTCGCTGCGGTCACGGCGGTGTCGCAGGCGGCCGGCAGGCGGCCGGACTCCGCGCCGCGGGCGCGGACCGCCAGCCTCAGCAGCGGGCGGGCCTCCCGCCGCGCGGCTTCCCAGGCGCCGGCGGCGTCGCGGAGCCGTTCCCAGCTGGCGGATTCCAGCAGGTGCGGGCGCAGCGCGGCCCTGACCTCGGTCAGGGTGGCGTAGCCGCGGACCTGGTCCTCGTGGCCCGGCCAGACGTGGCAGGCCGCCGTGGCCACGGTACCGGGGACGCCGGTCTCGGCCTGGTTCTTGATCGCGGCGCGCTCGGACCACAAGGACGGCAGCGGCTGCCCCTTGTCTGGCCGGCCGCGCCCGTCGCTCTCCCAGGCGAAGCGGCCGGCGGGCCGGTGCCGGCGGGCCAGCCCGGCGCGGGTGACGCTGGCGACCTGCCCGGCCCAGAAATCGTCGTACTCCCGGGGCTGGCCGTCGCTCCAGTCGCGGCGGCGCAGGTGCATGACGACGAGGTCGCCGCGACGGGCGACCGCGTTCGCCGTCCGGCTGGTACCGGGGGTGCCGGCTGCCGGCCGCGCGGGTTCTTTCTCAGTCACCGGGTGTCCCTCCTTCGGGTTCGCCGGGGCCTGGCTCACCGATGGCTCCGGTCTGCCGGGCGATTTCCACGGGAGGCTCCCCGGCCCGCATCCGGTCGATGATCGATGTCACGTCGCCGGATTCGGGATCGGTGCCGGGCGGGGCCATGGCGGAGGCGACCGCTTCGCGCATCGCGGCGCGCTCGGCGAGGATGGCCTCGGCGATCAGCCCGAGGTGCCGGTGCGCGTCCTTGGGGTACGGCGTGTAGGCGGGGTTGGCTGCGTTGCGGGCTTCGGCGTCGTCGAAGGCGCGATTGGCCTGGTTCATCAGGTGGGAGCGGGGCGTGCCGTCGTCGTGGGCCAGCTCGGCCAGCGGCACGGTCACCACCCCGGCCGCCATCATGGCGATGACCGGGTTGCCTTGGAGCCGCTCGCGGGCGGCCTGGTAGTCACGGGATTCAAGGACGGCCATCGCTGTGCTCCTTCGCGGTGGTGGCGGGCGCCCGCTCGGCGGGCGCCGGCACGAGGCGGGCCGGCTGCCCGTCATCGCCGGCCGTTCGGTGGAAGGTTCAGCGGTGCCGCCGGCCGCGCCGGGCTCGCCGAGTGTGATCCGCAGGCTTTCCGGTCCCTGGTACCTGGCGTATTCCTGCGGCGACAGGTACAGCCTGAGCGTCAGGTCGATCCGCGTGTCGCCCTCGTGCGGGCCGGCGTCGCAGTACAGCGGGTAGCCAATTTCATCGAACCGGGTCTTCACGGCGCCTCCTCCGGCCTGCCCTCAGACGGGACGGGGGTCTCGGCGTCGCCGTGGGCGTGCCAGTAGTCCCAGGCCGCCTGGGCCGAGGGGAACGGGCCTTGCGCGCCGTCGGTGTAGTGCAGCCACCACTGGCCCTCGTCCTCTTCGCCCACCGTGGGCAGGCGCCGCTGCACTTCGGCGCGCGGGACTTCGTGGAGCCGGCCTGGCGCGCCGCACCACCGACACTCATCCGGGCTGTCACGCAGGCACAGGCCGGCGTGGTCAAGGTCGCCGTGCGGGCAGCCGTCCTGGCACTCGGCGAGCAGGCCGGTGGCGGCCTGGAAGCAGCCGTCGCACAGCAGCAACTGCTCCGCCACGCCGGGCGCGGCCGGGTACAGGCCGGCCACCCAGCGCTCGCCCGTCCCGCCCGGCCCGCCCTCGCCGGCGACGTGCACCGCGACGGCAGCCGTTCCGGACAGGCGGTTAACGCGCAGCAGCCCGGCGGCGGCCCGCGGGTCGAACCGGCCTACCAGGACGGCCAGCTCATGGCCGGCCACGGTGACCGTGACCGGCACCCCGGCAACCGTCACCTTCCTCGTCGTGTACACCCTGTTGCTCATCGTGGTCCTCCTTCTCCTGGTCCAGGTGCCGGCCCGCCGCCCGGGGCACGGCCGGGCAGCGGGAGCGGGCTGGTGCCGTGCTCGCGGGTGCGGACCTCAGTCAGCGGTCCGGTGACCGGGGTCCAGCCGGCCTTCGCGACGGCGAGCGGGACTTCGCCGACGGCCACGAGGTCGCCGACGGACAGTTCCCCGGAAGGTTCAGCCGTGTTGCGGGGCCGGGCAGGCTGGCGGCCCCGGCGGATGCCGGCGGGCTTGAGGGCCTCAAGCGGGCAGCCGGCCAGGTCACCGTAGTCACCGGCCAGGGCCTTACCCGGATCCCACAGGCCTTGCGCGAGAGCGGTATTCCGGCGCTCTTCATGAACAACGGCGCTGGTGTTGCATAGCCGGCCCACAGCGGCCGTGCATGACACACGAGGGCACGCAATGCTGGTCACGGCCGTGGTGTACTTGTCCATCCTCATCACATCCCGCTGATCTTGCTCGCGACCTGCACGCCGTCGCGGGCCGTGGCCGGCTCACCCGGGAGCGCGGGGGGCGCGTTCTGGTCATCACGGCTCAGGTGCGGCGGGTCTTCTTGTTCGCTGCCCGGGGCGTCTGGCCCGCCGGACTGCGGGAGGGGGCGGGTGCCGTATTCATGGACGCGCGCCTCGGTGATGCCACCGCGCAGCGGTGCCCATCCGGCCCGTTCGCATACCAGGGGGACCGCACCCACCACGACAAGGTCGCCGACGGATAGTTCCCTGGAGGGTTCAGCCGTGTTGCCTGGGCTGGTTACCCCGGTGGCGCTCCCGCCCGGCCGGACGGGCGGGTAAACCTGCCTCACTGGTCCCCGCCCCGTTCGCCGGGCCGGCTGTCAGGCTGCTGCCGCGACCGGGCGAGCTTGCCCTCAGCGTCATCGGCAAGGCGCAGGAACCCCGGTCCCGGAATGCGGAGCCTGGTGAGCTGGCCGCTCTCATCCTCGGTGAACAGCATCGCCGCCCCGCCGATGCAAACCAGCGCGACGACGACGCGCGAGGCGTTCTCCGCGTGCGTCGAGCCGTCGTACAGCCGCCCGACCGACAGTTCAGCCTCGACCGTCAGCGCACCGCTGAGGTACACGGGCCTCAAGGAAGACTGTTCTCCTTCGCTCGTTGTCATGCCGGCTCTCCCTTCGGCGCTCGTCGCTTCTCCCTCAGCTGAGCCCAGCTGGTGCAGCGCCAGCTTCACCAGCCCGAGGGCACCGTCGAGCGCCTCGTTGCGGTCGAGGGCGGCCGGCGCGTTCCGGGCGCCGGCGATCTGCCTCGCCGCGCTGCGCAGCGTGAGCGCGGCCGGCGGGCCGGCCTGCGGTAGGGGGTTGTCGTGCCCGCCGGAGAACTCGCCGTCGCCGGCTGAGCAGGGGCACCGCAGCCGGAACTCGGCATGGGCGGGGTGGGCGCTGGCTAGCCGCCTGATGTCGGTCATCAGCCGCCGCAGCGCCCGCGCGGCCGGCCCGAGGATGGCCGCCTGCCCCTCATGGCCGATCCGGTGCTCAAGGGTTGTCACTTCGCGGATCAGCAGGTTGAGGATGGTCCGCGCGTCGCCGCCGGTCATGGTCACGCCGTCGCGGGCCAGCAGGAACCCTTCATGGGCGCGGTTCAGGTCGACGCCGCCCCAGGGGTAGCCCCGGCATATCCACCGGGCGAACACTGGGTCACCGAAGGTGTCCATTGCCTCCCGGTACAGCGCGTATCCGGTGTAGTCCGCAGGCGCGGTCACTGGCCGACCGCCTCGGTGAGCGGTCTCCTCATTCACCGTCGTCCGCTTTCCTCGGGGCCGGGCGCGGCCTGCTGCCCGGAGCGCTGCCGGGCAGCGGGAGCGGGCTGGTGCCGTGCTCCCGGGTGCGGACCTCGTCCAGGCGGCCTGAGACAGGGGTCCAGCCGATGCTGGCCACAGCGAGCGCGACTTCGCCGACAACGACGACGTCCCCTTTGGACAGCGAACGCAACTCGCGCTGGTAGTAGCGGCGGGACAGCTCCTCGCCGCGGGCGTTGCCGGGGTGGCCGTTGCAGATGGCGAACGCCTCTTCGGCGACCGTCTCCGGGGACCGGCCAGCGGGGTCGGCCTGGTAGGTGAAGACACAGACCATGGGGTCGCCGGGCCGGTAGCCGTCCAGCATCGCGCTGTGGCGGCCTTCGCCGTCGTGGGCGACGTTGTGCCAGATGGTGACCGTGATCTCCGCCGGCCCGGGCTGCGCCGCCCGGTACGGCGGGGCTGGCAGCCCGGGGGCGGGCGTCCCGCCGACGTCGCAGACCGGGCCGCCGTCCGGCGTCTCCCGGCCGCCCGGCGGCCGGTCCGGGCCGGGGCGGTTCCCGGGCGCGGTGCCCGGTTCCGGGCTGGTGCCGGGCAGCGCCCCGTTCTCCGGGGTGGTGAGCTTGAACCTGTAGCCGCGGCTGCCGGGCGCGTAGTGGATCAGCAGGTGCGCGCCGCCGCCCGGGACGGGGTAGTCGGCGAGGGTGCCCGGCCCGGCCTCGGCCTGCGCGGTGCGCGCCGCCGTCAGCAGTTCCCGGGCACCGGCGTCGGTCATGCCCAGGGTGCCGGTGAGGTAGGCCAGGACCGGCCGCGCGCTTCCCCCGGGCCACAGCTCGGCGTCTTCTCGCGGGGTGCTGGATCTGGTGGTGATTGCGTTCAGCATCGGAGATCGCCTCCATCGGGGGGTGCGGGTGCGGTGCGGTGCCCGGGGGGCTGCGCCGGGCGGGGCGGGCCGAGGACCGCGTCGCTGCGGATCAGCAGGGTCTCGGCGGCGGTGAGCACGAGGGCCGGGATCTTCACCCGGCCGGTCACGGCGGCCTTGTACAGGCGGTGGCAGCCGTCGATCAGCAGCGGCGAGCCGACGCCGCTGGCGTTGGCCAGGGTGGCGAGGATGACCGGCTCATCGGGGTTGGTGGTCATGGCGTACTCGGGGCTGAAGTCCGGGCCGGGGCCGATCAGGGAGATGGCGTGCCGCCTGCTGCCGGGGTCGCGGGCCAGCCCGTAGGCACGTGCCCAGGCGGCGACCGGGATCGGCACGGGCGGGCGCGGCGCGGCGCGCAGCAGCACGCCCGCCAGGGTGACGTCGAAGATCCAGGGCCGCAGCGTGAACCACTGCTGCGGCTTGCCGGCCGGGGGCCGGGGCGGCACGCTGCCGCCCCGGCTGCCATCGGGGGTCCTCACGCGGCACCCGCCAGGCCGGTGCCGTCCTGCTCCGCGCCGTCCGCCTCGGGGGCGGCGCCGGCCGGCTGGGCGGCCCGGCGGAACCGGCGCGGCTTGTCGGCAGCTACCTCGGCCTCGCCGAGCTTGACCAGGGTGTCCAGGGCGTTGGCGATCGCGCCGGAGCTGTGGCCGAGCACCTTGTGGATCTCGTGCGGGGTGAACTCGCCGCCGGGGTGGGCGACCAGGTGGGCCAGCACCTTGTCGCGCAGCCCGCCGGGCCGCACGGCCGGGGCCTTCCGGCCGCCGATCGCGGCCTTCAGCGCCCGCCGCGCCCCGGCGGCCTGCTCGGTGATCTCGTCCAGCGCCGCCAGCACGGTCTTCAGGTCCCCGCTCGCGGTCAGCACCAGCCCGGCCGCGTCGGCAGCGGCCCGGATCTGGTCAAGGTGCCCGGTCAGGTCCGTGACGAGGGCCGGGTCCCGATCATCGCCGGACTCGCCGCCCGCGTCCGCTGGGGCGTCCTCGTCGTGCGAGGCGTCGCCGTCGTCCGGGTCGCCCGGTGCGGCCTCGCCGTCCTGCTCGTCCCGGACGGCGTCCTCGTAGCCGTCTCCGGCGGGGGCGTCGTCGCGCGGCTCGGACTCCGTCTGCGGGCCGGGCACGGCGCTGGTACCGGCCTCGGCGTCGCCGTCCTCTGGCGCGGGGTCGCCGGCCTCGGCGGCGCCGTCCTGTCCGGTACCGCCGGCCGTCTCGTCCCCGGCGGTAACGTCCGGGCTGCCGGCGGGGTCCTGGCCGGGCTCGCCGGCCTGCTCGGCTTGCGGGCCTGGCGCCGGGACGGTGGCGGCCGACGCGGGGTCGGTGAGGGTCCAGGTGTCCGGGATGCCGGGCTTGGTGCCCTTGATGCGGGCGGCGGTGCCGTCCTTCTCCATCGCGAGCAGGGCGGCGCGGGTGGCGGGCTTGCCGGTCCCGGCGGCGTCGGCGATGACGGCGGCAGCGCTGCCGGGGTTGGCCGCCAGCGCGGCGTGAACGGCCGCTGCCGGGCTGCCGGCGGCGGGTGCGGTAGCGGGTGCCGGGGCGGGGTCCGGGGCGGCGTGCGCGGCGCTGGGGGCGGTGCCGGGGCTGGTCTTCGTGCGTGCCATTTTCGTGCTCCATTTCATGTCCGGCGGCATTCCGATTTGCCTGCGTCCGGTTATTTCTGGACGACAATCGCTCTGCACCGGATATGAAGTCAAGCCGCTCCGCAGATATTTTCCGCTCCCGCCGGAAACAACGGAATAACCGCCTGGAGAAACCGGAATCAACGCAACGCCAGGCCCTCGCCGAACCCACCGCCACCTGGCACTTGGCTCAGCCACGGCGTCCCGCAGACTCGCGGAAAAGACTTTATCGGGGACCTCCCGGGACCGCCTCGCGAGGTTTATCTCCCCGTCGCATCTCCGCATGCCCGTATTCTTTTACCGTGCGGTTACCTTTTTGCCGGGCGCTGCTTATCGCCACGCCTCGTGATTGAGGCCGTCTAGCCTCCCGGGGGTTCGCGGGAGGCTAGACGGCCCCAGTCAGTCCCTTGGCGGCGGGCCGTGCCTGCTTCTATCCGGCGTGGTCGCGGGCGGCCTGCTCGGTTTCCTGCCAGAAGGCGCCGGTGAACGCGCCGGCGTAGGCGGACACGGCCCGGGGCAGGGCGCGGTCGCCGGGCTCGATGCCGAGGTCGCGGGCGAGGTCGCCCTGGTCGTACCCGGCGCCGCGGCCGATCGCGGGCGGCTCGATGGCGTCGAGGACGGCGGGGTCGCCGTCGGCGATGCCGCGCAGCACCCGCCGGTGCTCTTCCTCGGGGGTGTTGCCGTCGAACACCCAGCCGGCGGCGGCCTTGCCGGCGGCGCGGCCGAGTTCCTCCGCCTTGGCAACAAGCGGGGGCGGGACCTCGGTCAGGCGGCGGCCCGCCTGCATGATCAACAGGTCGCGGCTTCGAGTGCGGTACGCCTCGAAGAAACCGCGGCAGATCGCCGGCCCGTAGTCCGGGAAGTCGCCGTAAGTCAGCGTTTCATGACACACCACGTAAGAGCCGGCGTCCAGAGCCTGCCGGACGAACGCGGCGGTCCGCTCGGGGCCGAGGTGCATCGGGTCGCCGGGGCGCAGGATACAGGTCCCGCAGCGCTCGGACAGCAGCCTGCTCAGGCCGGTGGCGGGGTCGGAGATGTCCTGCCGCCAGTCCGGGGCACCTCCGCCGTCCCCGGGGTCTTCCGGCTCGGTGCCGTCCTCGTCGGCGTCCCCGGATGCCAGGCGGCGGCGGGCCAGCCGGGCGGCCTCCAGCCAGAACTCCTCGCGGGCGGCGGCCAGGAACGCCCCGGCGGCCTGGTCCAGGGCCGGGTCGCCGGCGGCCAGGCCGAGGTCGGCGGCCAGGCTGGCGCACTCGTAGTCCCAGCGGGCGGTCAGGTCGGGGACCTCGTACAGGCCCGTGACCGCGGGGTCGGCGCTGGCGATGCCGCGCAGCAGCTCCTGGCAGAACTCCCGGGCGGCCGGGCTGCCGCTGTCGCCGACCTGCCAGTACACGGCGGCCCGGCCGTGCCGGCGTCCGAGGTCGCCGGCCTGGCGCAGCGCGGACTCCAGGGCTGCGGGCTGCGGGGAAGAGTCGCTCACCGGCCCGTCTCCTTCCCGGCTTCCCCGGTCCCGGGGGCGGGGGTGACCAGGCGGACCCGGTCTCCGTCGTTCAGGAGCATGGACAAGGTGCTGCCGCTGTCCCAGCTGACGTCGAGCTGGCCGGGCTTCGGGTGGTAGCGGGTGACGGTTCCCTCGTCGCCGGGCCGGAGCCGGGTATGCGGGTCGCCAGTTTCCTCCAGGGCGATGCGGTCGCCGGGCCGGTAGGGATCGCGGACGCCGGCGATCTCGCAGACCCAGGTGAACCCGATGCACAGCTCGGCGCTGGGCGGGCGGGTGCCCAGGCGCTCGCCGGTCGCCGCGTCGGCCACCACAGCGCCGGCGGTCTCGATGACCAGGTACGGGCCGATGCGGTCGATGATCCCGATCACCCTGGCACCGGGGTAGGTGACCTTGGCCCCCAGCTCGTCGTCGTCCCATTCGGTGATGTCCGCCGCCTTGCCGACCAGCGGCCCGGCGTCGGCGATCGTGAAGTGGTTCAGCTTGTATGAGGTCATGGGAGTCTGCTCCTTCTGGCTAGTTTTCCCGATGAGGGTCGCGGTGTCCGGGCTTTGCCCGGCCGGGGTTCATGCCTCGCCGCGCTGGCTGCTCGTGCCGACGGACGGGCTGCAGGGAGTCCAGCTCGGCTTCGGTCAGCAGGGTCCCCAGGACCTGCCAGTGGTACCGGCGGAGGGTGACGGCCCGGTCGAGGCCGGCGGGCATGCGCGGGAGCTCGCCGAGGTCGTTGAGGCTCAGGCCGGTGGCCGGGGCGCTGCCCGGTCTCGCCGAGCTTCGCGCGGATCATGGCGGCGTTCTGGCGGATGGCCTGCTCGGCGGCGTTGACGCGCTGGGCGGCGTTCTCGATGGCGCGGGCGGCGGGCGGTCGCGGGCCGTCGGTGAGCTGGCTGAGCTGGGTGTAGGTGATGCGGTCGTCGTTCACGGTCTTCTCCCTTGGTCGTTCCGGGTGCCAGGGAGGGGGGGCGGGCTGCGCCCCTCCCCCAGGGGGCGGAGCTAGGCGCTGGGGGCGGGGTGGCGGCGCGGGCGACGGCGTCGGTGGCCGTCGGCGGGGTATTCCAGGAGGTCCACGTCGATCGGCTGCCAGCCGTCATCGGTCAGCTGCTCGGCGATGGCGACGAACGCTGACCAGTCCCCGCCGTTGCGGCGCTGGTACCGCGCCAGGCCGTTGGCCCGCGCGAGCCGCTGCTTAACCGGCTCGAGCGTCCGGAATGTGTCTGCCCGCCTGCGGCTCTTGCTGCCGTGCGGGACGCGGGAGTCGTTCTGGAACGGCCATGAGTCGTAGTACTGCACGACGCGGTACAGGCGGTCGCTGCCGCGCGCAGGCCCGGGTGCCTCGCGGGTGCCGCCGGCGGGTTGCGGTTCGCCGTGGCCGAGCTGCGCCCGGACCTCGTCCCAGGCGCGCTGCATCGTGGGGCCGGTGCCGCGGTAGGCGGCGTGCCCGCCAGGCCCGTGCCGGTCGAGGGTGAGGCTGCACCCGGCCGGGGCGGGTGCCCAGGTGATGGTGTAGCCGTCGGCCAGCAGGTGCCAGGAGATGCTGCCCACCTGGGCGGGGTACCTGCTCACGTCCTGGTCGGCGTAGCAGGCGGGCACCTCGCTGTCGTCGTCCTGCTGCCGGGCCGCGTGCCCGGCGAGGGCGCGGGCCTCCTCCCCGTCCAGGCCCGCCCCGGCGAGTGCCGCGAGCGCGGCGTCGCGGGCTCGCTGGCAGGCGGCGCCCAGGTCATCGGGCGAGGGGCGGTGCGCCGCCTCCCCGGCGGTGTGCCGCTCCGGGCCGGCCGCGCGGCAGGGGGTCCGCAGGTGCTCCTCGCGCTGGTGGTTGTCCATGTCGCTTCTCCCTGGCTGGTGGTCGTGGCTGTTGCGGGTGGCGGCGGTGCCGGTCATGACGGTCAGCTCCTTCGCGGGGGCGGGGGCGGG
>Ga0335073_10001858_pt1 | contig 28624 bp, 30 predicted proteins | sample Lox_Sample_22_FD_207093 | JGI IMG/M metagenome (GOLD analysis project Ga0335073, IMG submission 207093) | Soil microbial communities from Loxahatchee National Wildlife Refuge, Florida, United States - Lox_Sample_2.2 | ecosystem: Environmental > Terrestrial > Soil > Wetlands | place: USA... | reverse complement strand
ACCGGCGAGTTCGCCGTCCGCTTCCCGTCCGCAGTGGCCATGGCGGTCGCCGCGGGCGGCATCGGCCTGCTGGGCAAACGGCTGGTGTCCCGCCGTGCCGGGCTCGCGGCCGGGCTGGTGTTCGCCGTGATCCCCCAGGTCAGCTTCTACGGCCAGAACGCGCGGGAGTACGCGATGGTCGCGGCCGTTGCCACGATCGCGAGCTACCTGTTCGTGCGAGCCGTCCAGGCTCCGGAGGACGCGCGGGCCGTCCAGGCCACCCAGAACGCGTGGGCCGTCCAGGCCCCCAGGCACGCGCGGGGCGCCCAGGCCCGCCAGAACGCGCGCCGTGACCGGGTGAACCGCTGGCTGGTCGGCTACGGCATCAGCCTCGCGGTGCTGGGACTGCTGAACCTGTTCGCGCTGCTGCTGATCCCCGCCCATGCCCTGGCACTGGCGGCACGCGCCCGGCGAGATGCCGCGGGCGAGCCACCGGCAGATGCTGCTGCCCACCTTCTTGTCCGGAGCTGGCTGATGGCGGTGGTAGCGGCCCTGGTGGTCTGCAGCCCGGTGGTGTTCTTCGGCTGGCGGCAGCGGGGTCAGATCGGCTGGCTCAAGGCGGCAGACCTGGGTGACGTCATCCGCCTCGAGAAGCTGATCGGCCCGGGCACGGTGCTCGCTGCGGCGCTGATCATCATCGCGGCCGGGATTGTCGTCAGCGCCACCCGCGGGCGGACCCGGCTGCGCGCCGACTGGCCGCAGCGGCTGGTCGTCCTGTGCGTGCCCTGGCTGGTCCTGCCGCCCGCCGTACTACTAGCGGTGTCCGTGGCCTACCCCGTCTACGTGTTCCGCTACGTCGTCTTCTGCATCCCGGCCGCGGCCCTGCTCGTCGGCACCGCGCTAGCGGCCCTGGGCCGGGCGGCGGGCACGCTCGCGCTGATCGTTGTGGTAGCGCTGGCGCTGCCCGCGCAGGCAGCCGTGCGCGGGCCGGCGAGCCATGGCGAGAACCTGCGCGCCATCAGTCAGTACCTGGCCGAGCACGCGCATCGCGGCGACTCCGTGCTGTTCGCCAGTTTCTACGAGCGCAAGATCGAGATCGCCTACCCGGCTGGCTTCCGCAAGCTGCGCGACATCAGCTTCGGCGAGAGCGCCATCACGACGAATCGTGCGGTCGCGCCCAACGCTCCGACCGCGGTGATCAGCCAGCGGCTGGCCACGGTCTCCCGGGTGTGGCTAGTCCGCCGCCTGCGACGCCGCGAGCCCGGGCACAGGCAGGTCCTGCCGCCGCTAGTGCAGCTGGGATTCAAGCTGGTGCTCAGCAAGGCGATATCCAAGTACCAGGTCCTGCTATGGGTCCGCACCGGCAACTGACCCCTGGCCAGCGAGCCGCGGTGGTCAGTAGGGAGGCACTAGACTCGCGGCAGCGCCTTCCGTGGAGGTCTCGTGCCGGCGCGATCGGGCTGGGAGTTGACGCCCCGCCAGAGTGTCGAGATGGAGTGTGCTCGCCGGGGCGAGCCGGCGGTGGTGGTCGGCTGCGTCGCGCTGCTCAGCGGGCAGGACGTAGATGACGGCCTGCTGTTCGCGCTAGGCGACCCGATGGCCTCGATCGTCATTCACGACGGCCCGCTGCGACGCAATCAGTACTGGCGCCGTGTCTGGGCGGCGCGCAGTCTGCTCTACGCCTGGATGCCCGAGGCGACCGACGCGACCATTGCCGGGCTTTGTGACGAGCACTGGCGAGTGCGCGAGATGGCCGCGAAAGTCGTTGAGAAGCGAAAGATCGGCGATGCGCTGCGCGAGGTAGCGACACTGCGCCAAGTCCCGTGCCGCGAGTTCGAACCGCGGCCGAGCGCGCGATCGTCGTGCTGACCGCCGCAGCCCGTCGTCTCAGCCAGTGGATCGACACGCTCAGATGAGTTACCGGCGGCAACCGACGATATTGTCCGCCTGAGTGTCCAGACTCTCAGGTTCGAAGCCCTGCCGCCTCGGCACGATGAAAGCCAGTGAGAGAGCGCGCCGCCGTTCCTATGACTGTTGCCAATGTCCGCTTGAACGGAAGCTTGCCCAGGTCGTCCTTGCCGCGGACGTAGATGCTGGCCTGCGCATTTAGTCCCAGCGGGACAGCCCGAACTCGTCGGCAACGTTTCACGGCTTGGTCATGAACGATCCGTGCGGGCCGAATGCCGCATCGACGTAGCGAGTCACCCGCTGGTCGCCGTCAGCCAAAGCCGTAGCCAGCTCAAAGGTGCTATCACGTGACCCTCGTAGTCGAAAGGCGCACACTTGGCAGTATCGCCGAGGATAAGTTACTAGGGCTCGGCGCGAATGGGGGTCATGGTCGATGAGTGGCATCTTTGGACCGGGCGATCGGGTGCAGGGTCCGAGCGGAGAGTATTCGGGTGCGGGCCCAGGTGGCAAAGTCGAGGCGGGCTTTACCAGCGTTGCTGACGGCCCGGGCGGGTACGGCGCGGATCCGACCCCGGCTGCTGACGGCTCAGGCGGGTACGGCGCGGATCCGACCGCTCTCGAGGAACGTGGCCAGCATTCCGAAGTGAGCTTGACCTGGGAACAGCGTGTGCTTCGCCTGCTGTCAGGCCTTAGTACAGTGAAAGGCTTCAAAAGTCTGCCGCCCCAGATGAGGGATGAAGTTCACGAACTGATTGATGAAGCACCGGACGAGGCTTACTTGTGAGCGGGAGCGGGGCAAGCACAAATCGGGGGATGTGGACCGTCCGCCTGCCCGAGGGCTACTACGATGCCATGCAGGCAGTAGGCACGATGGTCGCCCCGATCCTTGCAGGCTTCGCGTTCGCGATCCTGGCGCTCGTTCTCGTGCCGCCGACCAAGGGCGCCGTCGATCCGCTGCGGTGGCGCGATCCTGTTCTTGCCCTCCTAGTGTTCTCGGCACTCCTCTTGATCATGAGCACCCAGTGTGCGATCCGCGCGCGGTTGACCTTGGTGAAGCCTGATGAACTGCGTGTGTGGTACCCGTCATCCGTCGACCAAGAAGGGTGGCCGAATAAATGGTTGGGAGAGCGCCAAAAGGGACTCGAGGAGCGGACAGCACGGGCGAGCACTCTATGTCGCCACACATACAATGCGGGCACGTTATTGCTTTTCACTGCGATTGCGGTGCTGCTAGTCCCTCCAAGCCCTGTTGATAACGCGCGCCGCGTTACGCTCGTAGCCGCCACATTTGCGGTCGCGGTCGAAGCCGCTTGGCTGACGGGAACATCGCTCCGACAGCAGCGTCGGATTGAGCGCCTGCCGACCTTGGTGACGCCTTCGGGCTACGCCATCGCAGCTGTACTCCTTTTAAGCATTAGTTCAACTGGCGCGTCGCGTGCCGCGGCCGCGGCCGGTATAGCTATTGCAGGTGTTGCGGCGGCCGCGGCGGCGCTCAGGCTGGCGTTTAAGGGAATCGGTTGGTGGAGCGGAGTCGTTGCGATCCTAATCTGGGCGGCAACTGTCAGTGCAGCGACTGCTGCAGCGCTCCTGTTGGCAGATTCGGGTCACGCTGCGTTGGTCGCCGACATTACGGGGGCAGCACTAGTCCTGCTCCTGTCGGCGGCGGTGTTCCCATCCGACCTTGTGAAAGGACCGGATGACGGTTAGGTGAATCCTGTGTCCGGGATAGAGTTTGCCCTGGCCGGTGATACCGGAGCCCGCGAGGCGCAGGGGTAAAGGGACGGCCGCGCGTGGCTTTTCGACGGCACCGTGTTGCCTGTGCCGTTGTCTATCATCGCCGCCAGCGTACCGAGGCGACTCAGAAAGTTAAGAAATCCGAGCTCAGGGACCGAGAGGACCATGCTGCCGGTCAAGACGCACCTGACCAGACGTCCGCATCACTAACCCCAACGGACCAACGATGACACTTCAGCGCGGCAACGCCTGGAAGCTGCTCCTCTCTGTGCCCCGTTCCTGGCCACGCGCAGAAGGGCATGATCGGCAGGTTCACGGTCACAGGCTGACGGCAGTTCCGAGCCGAGGGCTGCCGGGACCCGTCGCGCCTGGCAGCCCTCCAAACTTGCGATCCGTCGCCGCGTCCGCATCCAGCCGTCAGCCGCACGCCGCTGGGCTTCCCGGACGCGGACCATGGGGGTCCCTTCAGTCAGCCGGCTTCTAGCACTGGTGTCCTTGGATCAGCCGCCTTGCCGCATCACCTTCGCAGCGGGTGCCGACGGCTCCGGTGCATGGCGCGCCGTGCCCAGGGTCAGGTCCATGTACCCGGAAAGGCAGCGGATTCCCTGCGTCCTCAGCCGCCCGCGTCCTCCTGCATCGCCCCGCCTGGCCGATCGCGCTCCCTCCTGCTGGCTCGGGCGGAATTCCGCGCCCTCCCCGGCCAGGTTGTGATTTCCGCGCTCGGGTTGACTTCGGCTTGAAACTGTATACAGTTTTGGTCACGCGCTGGCGTCCGGACACCCGCGTGAATCCCTGGTAGCCGGCAGCGACCGGTGCGCGGGACGGTCACCTCTGCGTGCCTGCAGTCCGCGCATCCGGCGCCGCCCGTCACGAGAATGCGACGCAGCCATGAGTTCGACCACGACAAGCGCGGCGGACGGCGTCATCGACGCTGTCATGCGGCAGAAGCTCATCGAGTCCCTGCACGGCCGGTTCTCAGGCTCGATCATCGAGCCGGACAGCCCGGACTACGAGCAGGCACGGACCGTCTGGAACGCGATGGTCGGCAAGCGGCCGGGCCTGATCCTGACCTGTACCTCCACCGGCGATGTCGTGGCGGCGGTCAACGCTGCGCGGGAGTTCGGCCTGGCACCGTCGGTGCGCTGCGGCGGGCACAACGTGGCCGGCAAGGCGCTGTCGGAGGGCGGGCTGACCATTGACCTCGGCGGCCTGCGCGAGGTCACCGTCGACGCAGAGCGGCACCTCGCGCACGTGGGCGGCGGCTGCCGCCTTGGGGACGTCGACGCAGCTACTGGCCCGCTCGGCATGATCGTGCCGGCCGGGATCATGTCGGAGACCGGAGTCGCCGGCCTCGCGCTCGGCGGCGGTATCGGCTGGTTCTCTCGCAAGCACGGGCTGACCTGTGACAATTTCGCCGAGCTTGAGGTCGTGCTGGCCTCCGGCGACGTCGTCACCGCGTCAGAGACCGAGCACCCGGAGCTCTTCTGGGCCCTGCGCGGCGGCGGCGGGAACTTCGGCGTCGTCACCCGCTTCACGTTCCGCACCTACGACTTCGGGCCGATGATGCGGATTGGCGTCTCGCTGTATCACCCAGACCAGGCTGCCGGGGCGCTGCGCGAGTACGCCTCGATCTACCCGGCTCTCGGCCGCAACGTGGGCTTCCACGCCGCGCTCAAGCATGACATGCCCGCGCTGCCGTTCGTGCCGCCCGAGCTGGTCGGCGCGCGGATGCTGATGCTGATCTCGATGTGGCTCGAGGACGCCGAGGATCCTGATGGCAAGGAGCTGATCGACCGCCTTGGCGCGGTCGGCGAGCCGACCGTGACCGCGTCGACGGTGCTGCCGTTCGGCGCGGGCGTCCAGCACCTCATCGACGAGGAGTTCTGCGACGGGCACCGGTACTACACCAAAGAGGCGCACCTGCAGTCACTGACCGACGAGGCGATCGACATCCTGGTGCGGTTCTTCCGGGACATGCCGATGGGCGGCGAGGTCGAGATCCTCGGCCTCGGCGGCGCAATCGATGACGTGCCCGAGGCGGACTCGGCGTTCTCAAACCGGCAGTATCAGATGTGGCTGAACTTCGCGATGGCATGGGACGACGCCGGACTGGACGCGGACTACATCGCCCAGATTCGCGCCTGCGCCGCCGAGCTGAAGCCATGGACCGGGAACGGCGTGTACGTGAACATGCTCAACGCCGACGAGGACGGGCCCGACCGCGTCATCGAGGCCTACGGCGAGGACAAGTACGCCCGCCTCGGCCGGATCAAGGCGCAGTACGACCCCGGCAACCTGTTCCGGGTGAACTACAACATTACGCCGAGCTAGCCAGCCGCCCGGCTGCCCGAGGCATTGCCCGGTCCGGCCCGCACTGCCTACAGTAAGCCGAGGAACTGCATACAGTTTTCGTCACAGGGAGCCCCCGATGAGCCGTGACCTTCCCGCCATCTTCGCCGACATCGACGCTTTCGACCCCGACAAGTTCGTCGCCCACCTGACCGAGAACGTCACCTTCCGGTTCGGAAACGCCGAGCCGGTCGTCGGCCGGGCGAAGGTGCGCGAGGCCGTCGCCGGTTTCTTCACCACCATCGATGGGCTGACGCATCACATCCTGGGCACCTGGGACTCCGGGGACGTGAGCATCGCGCAGATCGACGTCGAGTACGTCCGCAAGGACGGCAAGCACGTCACCGTCCCGAACGCCGACATCCTCGTGTTCACCGGGGACCTCGTCAGCAACTGGCAGATCTACATCGACCTGGCGCCGGTCTTCGCCTGAGCTGGCCTTGCCGAGGGAGCCTGTCGTGATCGAGCTGACCGACATCGCTTACGTCCGGTCCGGCGTCGCCGACCTGGACAAGGCGGTGACCTTCGCGACCGAGATCGTCGGCCTTGAACTGGTGGCCCCGGTGCCCGATGTCACCGGGGCAGCGGCCGGGCCCGGAGCGGACGGCAGGCCGCGGACCGCGCAGCTGCGGGCTGACGGCCGCCACCACTGCCTGGCCCTGGTCGAGGGCGGATCCGGCGTCATCGCGTCAGGGTTCGCCGTCGCCGACGAGGACGCGCTGGCGGCAGCCGAGTCTCAGCTCGAGGCCGCTGGATTCTCGCTGGCCCGGGGCGGGGCAGATGAGGCACGGGATCGCCGGGTGCGGTCGTTCGTCGGCTTCAGCGACCCGTTCGGGAATCGGATCGAGCTCGTGGCAAACCAGGTGACCGTGACCAGGCCGGTGCACTTCAGCCGCCCGGCCGGGATCACCGAGTTCGGGCATCTGTGCTTGGACGCGACCGACGTGCGCGAGGCCTACCGCTTCTGGAACACGCACTTCAACGCCCGCGTCTCTGACTGGGTCGGCGACGCGGCCTGCCTCATGCGCATCGACCCGGTGCACCACAAGCTCGCCGTCTTTCGTGGCGACGGGCCAGGGCTCTGCCACATGAACTTCCAGGTCGCCACCATCGATGACGTGTTCAGGAACTGGCACTTCCTGGTGGATCACGGGGTTGAGATCGAGATGGGCCCGGGCCGCCACCCCCAGTCCACGGCAATCTTCCTGTACTTCCTCGGCCCGGAGGGATTCACCTACGAGTACTCCTTCGGCGTGCGCCGGATCGAGGACGAGGCCGGCTGGCGGCCGCGGACGTTCGACCCGGATGAGCCAGGGTCGATCGACATGTGGCTAGGGCCACAGCGCAAGCCGAGCACTCAGCGGCAACTAGGAGCATCATGACCGAATACGTCCGGGTAGAGGCCGGCGGGACCGGCACCGCCGTCATCGACACCGGCGACCCGGGAACGGGGCTCCCGCCGCTACTGCTGCTGCACGGGTCGGGCCCCGGGGTCAGCGCGGCAGCCAACTGGCGGCCGGTCATCCCGGCCCTGAGCGCGCAGCGGCGGGTGATCGCGCCCGATCAGCTGGGCTTCGCCGGCACCGCCACCGGTGAGAAGCACGGCTATGGCCGGGCCGCCTGGACCGATCACGCGCTCGGCGTGCTGGAGCAACTGGGCGTCAGCCAGTGCGATGTCATCGGTAACTCGATGGGCGGGGCCATCGCGCTGTCCCTCGCTGCTGCCCGCCCGGAGGCGGTCCGGCGCATCGTGCTCATGGGCACGATGGGGGTCGCGATGGCACTGCCGCCGGGTTTGTCGACGATCTGGGCCTACCGGCCGAGCCCGGAGGCGATGCGGGAGGTGATCGGGCTGTTCGCCTACAACCGGGCGCTCATCACCGATGAGCTCGTCCAGATGCGCTACGAGGCAAGCCTGAACCCGCCGGTGCGCGACTCGTGGGCAGCCATGTTCCCGCCGCCGCAGCAGCGCTGGGTCGATGACCTTGCGCTGTCCGGTGCCGAGCTCAACGGCATCACGCAGTCAGTCCTGCTTGTCCACGGCCGCGACGACCAGGTCGTGCCGTGGCGCTCATCGTCGGCCGTGCTGGTCGACCTGCTGCCGGACTGCCGCCTGCACCTGATCGGCGGGTGCGGGCACTGGACGATGATCGAGAAGACGGCCGAGTTCCTCGGAGTTGTCGAGCCGTTCCTCGCCGGAAGCTGTGGCGGGCCTGGCGGTGGCTAGCCCTCTGCGGCCGGCCGGCGCTGCACTGCCCGGCCGCCACGGCGTCCCCCGGCTTCTTCTCAGGCGACGAAGGCGGCCGGGCTCCGCTCCACCAGCTCGAGCGCCCGCGGGACCGCCCGCGCTTTGTATGCCGGAGCGCAGTCGGTCAGCACGCGCTCGGCGGTGCGCGCCAGATGATGGGCGATCCCGACGAGCGCGGCGGAGTCATCACCTTCGCTGAGCGCCTCTAGGATCGCCGCATGCTCGGCATCGCCGGAGGCCTGCCAGCTTGCGGGCTCGGAGAGCTGGTAGATCCGGATGTAGCGGGTCGTTCGGTCGGCAAAGGTGGCGAGCTGCCGCTGCAGCGCCGGACCGGCGCTCGCGGTGATGAGCCGGTGGAACTCGGCATGCGAATCGAACCAGGCCGCGAAATCCCCGGTCCTGGCCGCCTGCCGCATGGCGGTAAGCATCCGCCGCGCGTCCCGCTGGCGCGCGGTGGTGAACTCCTCGAGCGTCATCGAGAGCGCGAGCGTCTCCAGTAGGATGCGGCTGGCGTAGACCTCGTCGAGCTCCTGCGGATCCAGGCCGGCCACCCGGGTCCGCTGGTTGGGCTCGATCTCGACCAGGCCCTCCTCCTGCAGCATGCGCAGCACCTCGCGCAACGGCGTGCGGCTGACGCCGAGCTGGTCGGCGAGCGCGACCTGCGACAGCTTCGTGCCCGGCGTGAGCGTGCCGTCCAGGACGCACTCGCGCAGGTAGGCGTGAAGCGCCGGGATCGCCTGCCGGGCCTCGGGCAGCTCGACCTTCCTGAGGCCGGGGACGATCGTCGGTGTGCGTGGCATGAGGATATTCTCGCTGATCTCCGCGCCGAAGTGCATACACTCCGGCACCCGGTGGGTTGGGTCTTGACGCTTCCAATAAAGTGTATACAGTTTACCCATGAACGTCAGGAGTCAGCCAGCGCCGGAGCCGTCGCCAGGCCGCCAGCCACCTGCTCCGGCGCCCGCGGTCGCTGTGCCGCGGCTGCTCGGCCGTGACTACTGGCTTGTCCTGTCCTCGCCGAACCCGGCCACGACCACGGCCGGCATCCGGGCGCGGGCCGAGGAACATGTCGCCTGGCTGCTGAAGCTGGAGGCCGAGGGCACCGTGTTCCTCTCCGGCCCGCTCGTCAGCGGTCCCGGTACCGGACCGGGCTCGGGCGTGACGGTCCTGCGCGCCGCGTCCGCGGACCATGCCGAGGCGATTGCCGCTACGGACCCGTTCGTCGTTCATGGGCTGCGCACGTTCCAGGTCTTCGCCTGGCGAGTCAACGAGGGCGCGATCAGCATCCAGCTTTCGCTGGGCACCGGCGGCTATCAGTGGACCTGATCCGCGAGGCGGCCGCCGGGCCTGGCGGCCGGACCGGAAGGGGGTAAAGCCGTGCGCGTCGCGGTGATCGGCCTCGGCAGGATGGGCCTGCCTATCGCGGGCAATCTGATGGAGCGCGGCTTCGAGGTGACCGGCTTCCGGCGTACGCCCTCTTCCGAGCTGGCTGAGGCGGGCGGCACGGTGGCTGCCACCGCCGCCGAAGCGGTTGCTGACGCCGACATGATCCTCTCGATCGTGCCGGACGCTGACGCGGTCGCGGCAGTTATCACCGGTCCGGCAGGAACGCTCACCTCGCTCCGGCCAGGCACAGTGCACATCGAGATGAGCACGATTGACGTCGTCCGCAAGCGCCGGCTCCGCGACGCCGTGCGCGCTGCGGGCGGCGACCTGCTCGACTGCCCGATCAGCGGCAGTCCAGGCATGGTGGCGCCGCGGCTCGCGACCACGTTCGCCTCTGGCGACCGGGCGAGTGTCGACGCGGTCAGCTCCGTGCTTGACGCTATCTCCGGACCGTGGGTTTACACCGGTGACTTCGGTACCGGCGCGAGCATGAAGTACGTGGCGAACCTGCTGCTGGCGACGCATGTTGCCGCGGCCGCGGAGGCGATGCTGCTGGCCCGGAGCCTGGGCCTGGATCTCGGGCTCGTGCAGCAGACGCTCGACAACTCAATCGGCTCGTCGGCGGTCTGGCGGCAGCGCGGGCCCGTCATCCGGCAGCGCCAGTGGACGCCCGCCCCCGGACCCATCGGCACGCTGCACCCGATCCTCGAGCAGATTGCCGCGGCGGGCGGCGCGGCCGGCTTCGACCCGCCGGTGTTCGGCGCGGCCAAGGCCCTCTTCGACAGGGCAATGGCCGAGGGCTGGGCCGAGCTCGACATCGCCGCGGTCCACGACCTGCTGGCCGGACGGCAAGGTGAGGAGGCGGCTGAGTGAGCTTCGCCCTGGTCACCTACCGCGACGGCAGTGAGGTCTGCCTCGGCATTATCGAGCACCTTGCACCGGCAGGGAACGAGGTCGTTCCAGCCGGGCCCGCATGCCGGGTGCTCGCTCCGCCGGAGCTCAAGAGATGGCGCTCAATGCTGGACCTGCTGGACAACTGGGCGGAGGCCGGTGATCTGCTGGCCGGCCTTGATCTCGCTGATGCGCCGGTCGCCGAGTCGCCGGCGCTTCTGGCGCCGGTCAGCTACCCGCGCAAGGTGCTGTGCGCCGGGGTGAACTACCGCAAGCACATCAGGGAGATGGGCGGCGACGTGCCCGGCGAGGACTGGGTGCCGTTCTTCTTCCTGAAGCCGCCGTCCACGGCGATCGTCGGCCCAGCGGACCCGATCGTGATCCGCCACCAGGAGCAGGCACGCTACGACTGGGAGGCCGAGCTCGCCGTCGTGATCGGCACCGGCGGCCGGGACATTCCGGTCGGGGACGCTCTCGGCCACGTTGCGGGCTACTGCGTGGCGAACGACGTGACCGCCCGCGGCTACCACCGCCGTGCCGCGGTGCCGGCCGAGCCGTTCCGCTTCGACTGGGTGGCAGCCAAGGCCGCCGACTCGTCGCTGCCGCTCGGCCCGGGTGTGACCCCGGCCTGGCAGGTGCCCGACCCGCAGGCGCTCCGCCTCCGGCTGTGGGTGAACGGCGAGCTCCAGCAAGACGAGTCGACCGCGGACATGATCTGCCCGGTCGATCAGCTGGTCGCGGCGGCAAGCAGCTTCGTCACGCTCGAGCCCGGCGACGTCATCGCGACCGGGACGCCATCTGGCGTGGGCGCCGGCCGCGGCCTCTATCTGAAGCACGGCGACCTGGTGACCGTCTCGATCGGCGGCCTGGGCCAGATATCGAACCGCGTCGCTGACGCGGAGAGGAGCGAGCAATGATCTTCGTGTCGCATCAGCTGCCGGCCAACGAGGACGGCCAGCCGGAACTGTCGCGGTCCGATGTGTGGGCAGGCCTGGTGATGAAGGCGAACAACGCGCTGCCGTTCGTGCCGGCGATGACCTTCTGTGAGGTGACTGGCCGGCTCGACGACAACACCTTCGACCGCGACATCGACTTCCGCGGACAGCGGATGACGGAGCGGATCACTCTGGAAGAGCCGCACCGGGTCGTGTTCACCCGGACGTCAGGGCCGGTCCTCGGCACGATCGTGAACGAGATCGAGGAGGAGGACGGCGCGCTGTTCCTCCGGTTCAGCTTCGCTCTGGTGGTAAGCGGAGTCGAGGGCGGCTCGCCAGCGGAGAAGGAGTACGCCGACGGCATGACCGGTGACTATCTCAAGGCCGTCGCCGCGACTCTGGCCGCGATGCGGAAGATCAAGGCCGGCGAGACCGTCTCGGCCTGACCGGAGCCGGCTCAGGCGGGCGCTTGGCCTGGTTGCCCCGACAGGTGAGCGGCCCGGGCGCCGGTCCCCTAGTCCCGGGGCTCAAGGTTGGTGAGGAACGTCTCCGGCGGCGGCGCGCCCCACAGGTGCGGCGGCACGTCCCAGTCACCAGAAACCCAGCAGTCATCGATCTGGTCGATGTCGGAGAACCACTCGATCCAGCTGCCCCACGGGTCCGGGTTGTAGTGGAAGAAGTTCGACCCGATCGTGTGCCGCCCGAGCCCCCAGCCGGCGTCCCGCCCGCGCGAGCGCATGCGGTCGGCGCCGAGCGCGATCGCGTCGATGGACGGCACCTCGAAGCTCGCGTGGTGGAAGCCGGAGTGCGTCGAGTTGATGAACCCGAAGATGTGGTGGTCGCCCGGCCCCGCGTTAAGAAACGTCACGAAGTCGTGGTGGATCGTGTCACTGACCTTCAGCCCCAGCACGGTCGTGTAGAACGCCGTCATCTTCGCCGGCTGCGCCGTGAACAGCAGTGAGTGGCCGAGCCGCCGCGGGTTCACGTCCCCGGTGACCTCGCGCCACGCCGCGACGCCGACGCGCTGGCTGGCCCCCGCGGAGTTGAGCAGGATCTCGGCGGCCGGCCGGGCCGGCGCCGGACTGCCGTCGAGCAGCTGGACCGGCGTCCCGTCCGGGTCGCGCAGCCAGATGCCGGACTCGTCCGCGCTGGCAGGGGGCTCGATCAGCGGCACGCCGGCGCGATCCAGCGAAGCCAGCACCTCGTCCCGGCCGGAGATGGTGAACGAGACGTGATGCAGCCGCTTCACCGGACCCTCGGTCATCCGTACCTGCTCCTGGCTGCGGCCGCGGCACTGCGCCACGAGCGCACCGTCTTTGTCTGCCGTCTCCAGGCCAAAGTCAGTCAGGAAGCCGTCGGCGACCTCCAGGTCCGGTACCTCGAGCGCGTAGTGGTGAAGTCCTGAGATCACGGCTTTCCCTTTCGCCTCAAACTGCATACAGTTTAGCGGTGAGCAACTCACGGCGCCAGGATGGAAACGAGGTCGTCCGCGCCAGCCGCACCCTGTCGGCACTCGGCCTCGTGACGGCCTTCGGCCACGTGTCGGTGCGCGCTGGTTCCGCCATGCTGATCACGCCGGCCACCGATCTCGCCGACGTTACGCAAGCGAACCTCGTCGAGGTGGATCTGTGGACGCCCAGCCTTCCGCGGGGCGCACCGGCCGAAGCGTGGGCGCATCTCGCGGTATACGCAGGCCGACCCGACGTCCAGGCGATTGCCCGCGCGCAGCCGCCGGCGGCGTTCGCGGCCGCGGCCGCTCTGTCCGGCAGGGCATGCGGCGTTCCGGTGCTGCCGCTGCTGCACGGACAGGCGTGCTGGCTGGGCGAGCGGGTGCCAGTGCACCAGGATGCCCGGCTGCTGCGGTCCCCGGATCTGGCGGCCGCGGCGGCAGCGACGCTCGGCCCGTCCGATGCGCTGCTGCTCCGCGGCAACGGCGGGCTGACGTGCGGCGCCTCGCCGGGTCTCGCGGCTGCCAGAATGTGGCTGCTGTCGGCAGCCTGCCAGACCTGGCTTGCCGCCGCGGCCTGCGGCACTCCCCTGCCGATGGAGCCGGCTGAGGCCGCCTCCTGGCGCGCTGTCGCCGGCGAGCTGCTCCCGCGACTGTGGAATCGCCTGAGCGGTGGCACCAGCGATGGCACAACAGCGGCCGGAGGGAACTGATGGCCGATCTCGACGCAGCGGCGAGGATCCTGCTCGACGCATACTCGACCCGGAGACCTGTCCCGCCGCTGGCCGACGGCTTCGGCACCCTGACGATTGACGACGCCTATGCCATTCAGCAGATTCAGATCCGCACGCGGATAGGCGCCGGAGCCGGAATCGCCGGGTTCAAGGTCGGGCTGACCTCCGAACCAATGCGGCAGCAGTTCGGCGTGAACGAGCCGGACTTCGGCCACTTGCTGACCGACATGGCCTACCTGGCCGACGCCTCAGTGCCGGTGAGCAACTTCCTGCAGCCGAGGGCGGAACCGGAGATCGCTCTCGTGCTCGGCAGGCCGCTGCGCGGGCCGCGCGTCACAGTGACCGATGTAGCCGCAGCGACCAGCGCGGTTGTCCCGGCGATCGAGATCATCGACAGCCGCATCGCCGAGTGGAAGATCAGCTTGCTCGACACGGTCGCGGACAACGCCTCAAGCGGCGGGTTCGTCGTCGGCCAGTCGCCCGTGCCGCTGGCGAACATCGATCTGTCCCTGACCGGCTGCGTGCTGCGGCGCAACGGCCGGATCGCCGCCACCGGCGCCGGCGCCGCGGTTCTCGGCTCGCCGCTGCACGCTGCCGCCTGGCTGGCGAACGAGCTGCTTAGCCGCGGCGCGCAGCTGGAGCCCGGCCACGTGATCCTGACCGGCTCTGTCACGGCGGCGATCCCGGTGGCCGCCGGCGATGCCGTGACCGCGAGCTTCGACCGTCTCGGCTCCGTCACCGCGGTCTTCGACTAGAAGCGTTCCGACCAGGAAGGCCCGCCCGTGGACTCGATCACCGCCGCGATCGTCGGCTCCGGCAATATCGGCACCGACCTCATGGTCAAGCTGCTGCGGTCCGGCGGACCGGTCGTGCCGCGCTACATGGCGGGAATCGACCCCCGGTCCGACGGCCTGGCCAGGGCCAGACGCCAGGGCCTGGAAACCAGCGCGGACGGCGTTGACTGGCTGCTGCGCCAGGACCCGCTGCCGGATGTGGTCTTCGAGGCCACCAGCGCGCGAGCGCACGCAGCGAACGCCCCCCGGTACGCCGAGGCAGGCATCCGGGCGATCGACCTCACGCCGGCGGCGGTCGGCCCGTATGTCTGCCCGCCCGTCAATCTCGATCTCAACCTGGACGCGCCGAACCTCAACCTGATCACCTGCGGCGGCCAGGCGACGATCCCGGTCGTCGCTGCCGTCAGCCGCATCGTCGATGTTGCGTACGCCGAGATCGTCGCGTCCATCGCGTCCCGGTCCGCCGGGCCGGGCACGCGGGCGAACATCAACGAGTTCACCCAGACGACGGCAGCGGCGCTGCGCGACGTCGGCGGAGCCGCCCGCGGCAAGGCGATCATCCTGCTCAACCCCGTCGAGCCGCCGATGATCATGCGGAACACGGTGTTCTGCGCGATCCCGGCAGAGGCGGCGGAGCCGGGACCCATCAAGGAGGCCGTGACCACCAGCATCGAGGCTATGGCCAAGACGGTCCGCGGCTATGTTCCCGGCTACACCGTGCGGGCGGATCCGCAGTACGATCCGCCCGATCACCGCTGGCGCGGCATGGCGCGCGTGGGCGTCTTCCTCGAGGTGCGCGGCCGCGGCGACTATCTGCCGGACTATGCGGGCAACCTCGACATCATCACGGCGGCCGCGGCCAGGGTCGGCGAGCTGCTCGCCGGGCACCTGCTCGCCGCGCGGGCGGTCCCAGCCGGAGGTGCCGCATGACCGCATCGGCGACCGAGGGGCGCCGCGTTCGCCTCACTGACTCGACGCTGCGCGACGGGTCGCACGCTCTCGCCCACCAGTTCACCGAGGAGCAGGTCCGCGCCGTCGTGCATGCGCTCGACGCCGCGCAGATCGAGGTTATCGAGGTCTCCCACGGCGACGGCCTGGGCGGCTCGTCTTTCAACTATGGCTTCTCGCTGCGCGACGAGTTCGAGCTCATCGCCGCGGCCGTCGACGAGACCACCCAGGCGCGTATCGCGGTGCTCCTGCTACCCGGTGTCGGCACGATCGAAGACCTCCGTCATGCCGGCGACACCGGCGCATCGGTAGCGCGCATCGCCACCCACTGCACCGAGGCGGATGTCTCCGTGCAGCACTTCAGGGCTGCGCGTGACATGGGCATGGAAACCGTCGGCTTCCTCATGCTCGCGCATCGCATCGGCCCAGACGAGCTCGCCCGGCAGGCCCGCATCATGGTGGATGCCGGAGCTCAGTGCGTCTACGTTGTAGACTCGGCGGGCGCACTCATCCTCGCCGACGCCCAGGCCCGAGTCCAGGCCCTGGTGGCCGAGATCGGCGCTGACGCGCAGGTCGGCTTCCACGGACACCAGAACCTCTCGCTCGGTGTCGCCAACAGCGTGCTCGCGGTCCAGGGCGGAGCCCGGCAGATTGACGGTGCGCTGTGCGCGCTCGGCGCGGGCGCCGGCAACGCGCCCACCGAAGTGCTGGTCGCAACTTTCGAACGGCTCGGCATCGCCACCGGCGTCGACGCCAACGCAGCCATGGCAGCCGCGCAGGACGTCCTCCGCCCGACGCTGCCCCGGCTCCCAAACGCCGACCGGTCGGCGATCGTCCAGGGGTACGCCGGCGTATACGGGAGCTTCCTGCTGCACGCCGAGCGAGCTGCCGAGCGCTACGGCGTGCCCGCGCACGAGATCCTGCAGAAGGTCGGCGAGGCAGGCTACGTCGGCGGGCAAGAAGACATGATCATCGACATCGCGATCCACCTCGCCGAACGCCGGGCCGCGCTCAGGTGATCGCCAGCAGATAGCTAGAACTGCTTAGGCGAATCACCTGTGCCGCAGATCTCCAAAGACCTCCCGGTCGCGTCAGCAGCGCCGAAATGACTGGCTGCGCATCACTGCGAGCTCCTGGCGCCGTTCGTGGCTTGCTCAGCGCTCTTGGCCGAGTGTGTGGCGCCAAGCTCGAGGCCCGCCGCGCACTTGTTGCTGCCTCGCACACGGATGAGGGGACGGCCTGGAGTGCCGCCAGCGCTCGATCGCCGGCGCCTGTCCCGTGATCGCCGTGCAGGCCGTGGACTCGATAGGCCCACGACTACACAGCCGGCGGCCCAGTCGAGCAGCTGGCCGCTGGTGAGCCGGCCGCCTGCCCGTCGGGCCGCCGGATGGTGACCGCAGCCACAACCACCGCAGTCAGCGCCGGGACAGCGCCGCAAATGGCCATTCCGGCCCGCGCGCCCAGATGGCTCGTCAGGATGCCGATAATCAGGGCCCCGATCGGCGTGCCGCCGATGAAGGCCAGCATGTACAGGCCCATGACGCGGCCGCGCAGTACCGGATCGACGGCGAGTTGCACGGAGGCGTTCGCCATGGCCTGGAACGCTAGGTTGAGAAATCCCATGGCGACCAGCAGGGCGAGGAAGACGACCATGCCCGGTGCGATCGCCGCGGCCGCCTCGACGAGCCCGAAGCCCGCTGCCGCGGTGAGCATAGCGCGCCGTCTCGGGCGTGCCGCTGCCCCGGCCAGCAGCGCGCCTGTCGCGGATCCGATTGCCAGGAGGATGTTAAACAGACCGTATGTGCCGGCGTTGCCGTGGAAGGTCGACTTTGCCATGGCGGTCAACACGATCGGAAAGTTGAGGCCGAAGGTTCCGAGCATCCCGACGAGAAGGACCGTCCACAGAATGTCGGGGCGCCCGCGCAGGTACCGTATGGTTTTTCGCACGGCCTGGCGGTCGCGCTGCGCGGCGACCACGGGCGTGAGATCGGACGGTCGCAGCCGCAGCAGGCCGATAGTCGGACCGACGTAGCACGCGGCATTAACGGCGAACACCCAGCCCGTTCCCACGCTCGCTATCAGCAGGCTCGATATCGCAGGTCCGATCAGCCGGGTCGCCTGGAACACCGCGGCGTTCAGCGCGATCGCCGCCCGCAGCTGTCCGCCCGGTGCTACTTCCGTCGCGAATGCCTGCCTGGCGGGACCGTCGAAAGCGAAGATCACTCCGCTGACGAGAGCGAACGCGTAGACAGCATCGGGACGGACGGCGCCAGCGATGATTATGACGGCGAGCGCGCTGGTGGTGACGGCATTCAGCGTTTGTGTGGTCAGCAGGATGCGCCGCCTCGACAGCCGGTCCGCCACCACCCCGGCGTAGGCACCGTAGACCAGCATGGGCCCGAATTGCAGGGCCATCGTCACGCCGACAGCCGTCGAGCTATGCGTCAGCGAGAGCACGAGCCAGTCCTGGGCGATGCTCTGCATCCATGCGCCGATATTGGCCAGGCTCTGGCCGGCCAGGTAGATCCGGTAGCCGCGGGACGTGAGAGCAGTAAAGGCGCCTCCCGGTGGCCGAATTACCTCGGCGGTGGTCACGAAAGGGCCTTCCCGGTTGCCTGATGTCCTCTGCCATTCTCAGTCGGCCGGCTGCTTATAATGAACTACAATTCCGTCTCTAACTGTTATTGGCATCTCTTATGACTGCGTACGATCCGCAGCTGCTGGCGACGTTCCTCGCGGTAGCGCAGACTGGGAGCTTCACCCGCGCGGCCGCTCGCCTTGGCATCCAGCAGCCGACAGTTAGCCAGCACATCCGGCGGCTGGAACAGCAGACCGGCCGCACGCTGGTGCTGCGCGACACCCACTCGGTCTCACTGACAGCCGACGGCGAAGCCATGATCGGTTTCGCACGAAACATCCTGACCGCATGCGAGCAGGCGGCCGCCTACTTCACCGGATCGCGACCCAGCGGCCGCTTGCGCATCGGATTCTCCGACGACCTCGCCCTCACCCGGCTGCCGCAGATCCTTCGCGACTTCCGCCGGGACAATCCGCTCGTGGACTTCGACTTGACGGTCGACCAGAGCGGCCTGCTGCATCAACGCCTTGAGGGCGACAAACTTGACGTGTTCATCGGCAAGCGCCCGAGCGGCGAGCAGCGGGGACAGCTCGTCAAGCGAGACCGCCTGGTGTGGGTAGGTAATCCGTCGACGAAACTCGCACTGGCAAGGCCGCTGCCTCTGGTCGTCTACCCGGTGCCGAGCATCTCGCGCACCGAGATGAGCCGGGCATTGCGCCGCGCGCAGGTGCCGTACCGCAGCGCGTGCGTCTGCCGCGGAGTGAACGGCCTCATTGCGGCCGTTGCGGCCGGCATCGGCGTGTCGGCGATGGCCGCCAGCCTGGTGCCGTCTCAGCTCACGATGCTCGGGCCAGGACATCGGTTGCCGGAACTCGGCACGATCGACCTGGTCCTGCAAACCAACCCCAGGACCGCTGATCGTCCTGCGGTCCGGGCACTGACCGCCACAGTGCTGGCGAGCGGCTCCAGGTCCCTGACTGCCCTGAGCGACGACAGCTGCAGCTAGACGACAGCAGCTGTCAACGGCGGGTACGACGGCCCGGAGCGTGAGCCAGGCCAGGACGCCGATGCCTACGAGCCATAGCCAGGGGAGAACAGCAAGTGGAGCATGAAACTAAGCACCGACAGCGCCACGATGGCGATGAGGACAATGACGATGATCCAGAGCATGTCGATCGGTCTCCATCAACGACGACTTGGCTGATGGTGCCGGCCAGGTGAGGAGTACTTCCTCCGGGCCAGCTCCAGCCTGCTCCGTCATGGGTGCCGGGTCGATCCGGATCGTTCCCCCGGCGGATCCCTGGTTCAGCCCCGGCGGCATCAGGGTTGCATGTCAGTCGATGGCGGCCGTCATCGACGATCGAAACGAGGACTCCAGGTAGCTCGACGCCCAGCTTGGCAACGTGCCGGGTCGGCGGCTCGGCGGGGAACCAACGCGCATATTCCTCGTTCGGCCCTGCGAATTCAGCAGCGCAGCCGTTGCGGGCGATGAGCCCGTTCTCTCGGCGGAAGTAGCGACAGAACTGTTCCGGAGCATTCCCGGCCACCCGCTGCTCGGGAGTGCGGCGCCGGGCGCTTGGCTCAACCAAGTCGAGCTAGAGGACCTGTCTGAGCTTGCAGCATTCGCCAGTCGCGACGTTGCCAGCTACGACACCGGGCGTCTCGTAGTCCGGTGAGCTCTTGGGATAGAAGCCACTGACAACGTTCAGCGTGAGCAGCAAGGCGGCGAAAGCAGCTAAAGCCATCCCCACAACCAGTCTTGCCGGGACGCCCTGCTTCGGGGCTGCCAGATCGCCCACAGCCGGCACTGTCAGTGGTGCTCCGCACCAGGCGCAATACGGCAGGCCGACACGTGTCTAGCGCCTGCACTCCGCGTCGGACTTCCTCACGCATGCCGCGACGCTGGCACAGATGCGGGTACGAGACGATTACGTGATCAACGATCCCGGGCTGGCGTACTTGCTCAGTGACGGCCCGCTGGTACTCGCAGACGTCGGCAAGCAGTGACGTGAACTACCAGCCGTGGACCGGCGGGTTTCGAACAGTGCCCGTCGGCGTGTCCAGTCTCTCAGCGGCAGCGTCAGCCGGATAGCCGACACCGCCCGTTATCGGAATGAACAGATCGCCAGTCGGCTGCGCTAGCTTGTCGGCCCACACCACCCACAGTCCGCTCACGGTAGCAGTCAGGTGCTGCTCGAGTTCTGCGGGCAGGCCGGGCCTGGGCGTCGGTACCAGCCACAAAGTCAGCAATCAGGCGACCTCCGGTGCACATAGCGACCTCTTCCCTGAACTAGTTCAGCCCGAGGATAAGACGTGGACGACGGCTTGGCGGCCGGGCAGCCGACAATGCTCGGCGGCTGCCCCGTCGCTTCGCTAGCCCTGGTAGGACACGTTCCTGCTGATCCGTTTCGCGCCGCATTGGTGATGGCCGGGCAGGCCGAGGCCGTCGGCCGATTCGGTGTCCTTGTGGCAGAAATCGAAGGCCCACCCGTAGGCTCCGTGCCCGATCCTGAAAGTGAACCTAAGGGTGACGTTGAACTCGTCGGCACCTGTCTTCGCGCCGGCGATGACCCGGCCGTGGCCCGCGTGCAGATAGAGGGTTCTGGGCAGCCGATCGACGTGAAGCACGCCGAAGTAGGGGTACCAGGCCTTCTTGTGTTCCCTCGAAAGGGTCGATGGCGGCACCAGGATCCGGAACCTAGCGGTCAGGTGGCAGACCGGCCGATGGCAGGAGGTCCGCTTGATGAAGTCATAGCTGATGCTCACGTAGACCGTGATCGCCGGCGAAGTGAGCAGCGGTGTCGAGGCCCCCGCGCTGGCCAGGAGTTCGACCTTGTAGAGGGTGGCCAGGGTCGGCCGGGCGCGGAAGGTGTAGGAGTTCGTCGTGCCGTTGAGGGTGAGCGGCGCTGCTGCCTTCTTGAAACCGCCCTTGTAGGGGAACTGGCTGGCCAGCAATTCGGCCACCTGACCGCTGGTGGCTCCGACGACCTCGCCGCTGATAGTGACGGTGGAGTACTTGGCTCCGCCCTTATAGATGACCCACCGGTCGCCAGTCACCGTCGGCACGGCGGACTTCACAGCGATCGCGACGCCGGGCGGTGCGCCGGCCTGGTAGTGCAAGCTGATAATGCCGGAGGTGAGCACGCTCTGGTAGACGGCCACCTGCCCCGATGGTCCCGTCGAAGTTCTCCGGATTGCGATTGCCGGGGATGAGGTCATACTGGAGATCGCCGCCGACGGCGATGGGCTGGTTCGGGTCGAATAGCAGCGGCAGGCCGCCGCGCGCCAGCCTGATCGTTCCAAGGACTGTCCCGTTGACGTACAAGACGGCCTCGTGGTCCGCCGGGCTGACGGTGGCGGCTACGTAGTACCACTGTCCGGCGGTGAACGCGAACGGGATGCTGCCAGTAGTGAGCCATTCCTGGCCGTCTCCTACATCTATGTGCAGTTGTTGCCCGCCGGGGTAGGCCGAGCCTTGGAGGACCAGATCGAAGCCGTACAAGCCGTTGGCCCCCCGCGTGTCGAAGATCGACTGGTACTGCTTGGACGCCGAACCGGGCTTTACCCATGCCTCGACGCTGTAAGCACCGGCGTAGGACGCGGACGGCTGGTAAGTCATCCAGCACCCTGGCTGCCCGAAGAAAGCGGCCGTGTCGGGGTCATTGCTGATAGGCCCTTTCCGGCCCAGCTGGACGCATGAAGCGTAGGTGCCGTTGTCGTTGCCGGTGTCATCGACCGCCGTGGTGGAGCCAGGCTGGTCGGCCAGCCGCCAGTAAGCCATCGGCGAGCTGGCGAGTATCACCGAAGAGTAATCCGCAGCAGCGCTCGCAGGTGACGCGCCGGCGGCGGCGGCGCTGGCGCAAAGCGCGGCCACCGACACGGTGGCCGCGATACGCCTGCTGATAACCAGTCTCGGTGATGGCATCCTGCACCTGTCTCTCCCTGGCGTGGCTGATGCCTTACCAGCCATGTGGCCAGATACGTCAGCCGTCCGGACGCAACCGGCTATGAATCTTGAGGTTCAGTGTCGGCCGTCGCGAGGTTGTGCACCATGAAGTGCCGCCGGAGGAACTGGCCACAGGAAACGGCCGTGCCTAGGCGCCGGCAGCCCGCCGCCGGATCAGCAAGATTCGACGCAAGTAGCACGCAATTTCGAAACCCTGAAACGCTCCGGTCTCTCAAGCGGGCTATCGCGAGGTGATCCACGACCGGGCCACCCCGATGCCGAGCGCAGGCGCGATGGCTCCGCATCGGACGGTCATCACCACCGCTTCACGTCGAGCAGGTCTCCGATGGTGACTTCGACGCGCCCATTGCTAGCTGGGGGCGCAGCCTGTCCATCGGGAGGCGCGGTGTCGGTCATCGCCTGGATACCGGGCATCGCCTGGGATTCTGGGCCTTGGGTGCCAGTGGACGATGGGTCATCCCGCCAGGCATCTGCGCTACAGGGGCGGGCTTGCGAACGCGCCTGAGCGTGCGACCGCGGCTTCGCACCGTGGCCCAGGCGACCAGACCCGACAGCGCCCAGCACAGGAACCCGAACCCGCCGATGACGCGCGGCACAAGCGGGAAAACGTGTGCCATGTTGCTGAGCACGACCGCAGGCGGTACGTGAAAAGTCTTCACGAGGCCGATTACGATACCGATCAGGCTCGCCGAGCACTTCCCGCCAGTGCCAGCGCCCCCGCCGCCACGGCCATCGGCATGTCCCGCCCGGCCCGGTTGACGACAAGGCCAACGAGCCAGCCGGACAGGATCGACACGTAGGTCGACTGGTAGTTCGTCAGGCCGAAGAAGGTCCCGGCGACGATCGCGCCGCCGAGTGCCACCGCAGCGCCGAGCGCTACCCCGGCGCCCAAACGGGCCGAAGTCGCAGCGCTGTCCGCCTGCTCCGGCGGATATGCCATGGCCGTTCCCTGGCCGATTCAGGCGGCCGCAGGTAGCGCGGCGTCAGCGGTCCGGATGTCCTTGAAGAAGCGGCGGTGGACGTGCAAGCGCTCGCCGTTCACAGGAATGACATACCAGACGCCGGACGCCGGGCCGAGCTGGGTTGCTCGTGGCAGCTCCGCGACCACGCCCCGAGCATTTCGCATGCCTAGCTTGCCGGCATCGAGCACAAGGATGCGCTGCGGAGTCACTGCGACGATCCGGTAGCGGTTCATGCTGAGGAAGATGATCCCGCCTGTTAGCACGAACAAGTACTGGCTGACAGTCTGGGCACCGAACACAGCCTCTACTGTCTCGCCGGGCTCAAGGTAGTGCGCCGAAGAATTCAGCATCGCGTCGCGAAGTGCCACCGACTGCCTCCCCGAATAGTTTCCGTACAGCCCTGCCGCCTGAAGCGGGAAAGGCGGGTAGTTGTATTGCAGCGCCGTCGCGGACCTTTCACCACGAAGCACGGCTCACAGAGCCGCCCACAGGAAGGGGCCGGCATCTCACAGGTCGCGGGGTGATGTCACCGGAACTGGGGCTCAGCGACGTGCAAGGGCGAGCGTGTTCTTGCTGATTGGCTGCCGCTCTCCACTGAACTATTTCGGTAATATTCTGATCTAAGCGTAATATCGGTCTCACAGCTGAGCAGCGTGCTCGTCGGTCCGGGTCGCCGCGCGTCGCCGGCCATAGCCCGACGGCGGCGGCAGGCGGGTCCGGCGCAAGGTCTCCGGCCAGATCAAGGCCGCGATCATGCCTATGATTTCGAGGCCTTCGAGGATGGTCGTGCCCTCCGGTACGCCGGTCGCGACGCCTTGTGCGCGCTCGCCGTCGTGGCTGACAGCACGATGGCTCTGCCGAGCAGTTTGCGCGCGAATCGCCGGCCTGTGATTGTGATCGGCGGCGGCCGGGCGGAGAGGCAAGACGACGACAGCGGCTAGGTCTTGCGCTTGTCACTGTCGGTCTGTGGCGGTGACGGTGGCATGGTCAGGAACCAGCGCCGCCCTGTGGCCCCGGAGCGTCCTCGCTGGCTTCTGCGCGGACGGCCACCGCCGCAGGCCCCGGTCCCGCATCAGGCCGCCGCCGTCGGTCTTGCCCAGCTGGAGCGGTGGCCGCTAGCTGCCCTGTGTGCGCGGTGCTCGGCCAACTGGCAGCATCGACGTGCCCGTTACTGCCTCCTTTGTCGGGGGTCAATGTCGTCTGATCGGCGCGCCTCAACACCTGATTGCCCGACATGACACCCGCTCAGCCGGATTTATCTGACCAACTGGCCGATAGCGGCGGTTCACTGCGTACGTAACGTCACAGCCAACAGATTTCGGTCTGGGGACATCGCGAGCATTGAGGAGAGGAACATGCGAAAGACAATTGCCGCCGCGATCACGGCGATCTCGGTCGCGGCAGCCCTCAGCGGCGCCGGACTGGCGGCTGCTAGTGCGACGCCTGCCGCGACCGGCACTTTGCACGTCCAGATCATGTCGACATCAGCCACATCCAGCAAAGAGAGCATCATCGTGACGGGACTCTTCACGGCCGGCGGCGTCGACCATTCCGGCAACAAGGTCGACCTGGTTGTGTTCCCAGGCGGGACGTTCAAGGTGGCGCACTCACCAGGCAAGGGCCCGCAGACGTTCAACTCGAAGACCTGCTTGATCACTGCGAACCAACATGGCACTTACACGATCGGGCACGGGACCGGCAAGTTCAAGGGCATCAGCGGGCGCGGAAAGTACCAGGTCAGCGTCCTCGGCGTGGGTGCCCGGTCGGGTGGCAAATGCTCACAGTCCAAGCCGCCCGTCGCCTTCCAGCTGATCATCAAGGCGTCCGGACCGGTGTCGCTGCCCTGACCGTGTCTCAGCTAGTACTGCCGCCGCGGGTCTACCTCGGCGCCCGCGGCGGTAGCCGCTCTGACTTGGTGACGGCACGTGCCTTGACGCGCGTTGCGGCTGGCGGCGGCTTCGGTGCCCAGTGGTCAACGGACGCGGCGAGGGGCTGGCTCAGCTAGTAGAACGCGATGCTCAGACGGCCCCGGATGCCGTCCAACCGGGGTCGCCGAGTGGCTTCGAGGCGAGCTCATTGACTGGGTCATCCGCGTCGGCTGCCGGTGATCTTGTGACGTCTCAGCCACCGAACACATCCCGCGTTCGGCTCAGTCGCGTCACACGCCGCACAACCGACGTCCACGACGTCAGGCAGCCGGGACTCGCTGCGACGATCGATCCGCGGCAACTTCGGATCATCGAACGGGACGCGACGCTAGCGCGTGGCCTGCACCAGTCAGTCTGCCCGGGCCGGTCCGCCCACGGCAGGTACCGGTCCTAGCCCCTACTCACTGATTTTGTTAGGTGACGACCAGTTCGCTTTCGAGCGGAGGGAATTTGATCTCCAAACGAGGCGCTGGCGCGACCTACCGCCGGGAGACCCTGGCCAGACGAACCGCTGAAGCTGCCTGCTCGCCGAGGACCAAGCAAGCAGTTTGGAGTGCATGGGGCTCCCACCGATGTGGCGGCGGCGCTCGTCTTTCTCGCTTCGCCAGCAGCGAGCTACATAAGCGGCCAGACTCTCATCGTCGACGGTGGCTTGCTCGCGTCCTGAGAGCAGGCCGGAAGGATCTGTGGGGATGAGCCGCGTCGTTGTCATCGGAGCTACCGGGCACATCGGCAGTTATCTTGTGCCTCGGCTGGTACGCGCCGGCCACGAGGTCAATGCGATGAGCCGCGGTACTCGAGGCCCATACCACGCCAGTCCAGAGTGGAATTCGGTCACCACGGTGACTGTCGATCGCGAGGCGGAGGACGCCGAGGGAACCTTCGGTGCCCGGGTCGCGGCGCTGCGCCCCGATGTCGTGATCGACCTGATCTGCTTCACTGCAGCCTCGGCGCAGCAACTCGTTGACGCGCTTCGCCCGTCCCGTCCGTTGCTCATTCACTGCGGGACGATCTGGGTGCACGGCCCCGCGCTTCGGGTGCCGGTCACCGAGAATGAGCCCCGGACCCCACACGGCGAGTACGGCATAGGCAAGGCGGACATCGAAGCCCTCTTGCATCGCGAGACGCTGGCAGGCGGCGTCCCCGCGGTGGTGCTGCACCCAGGTCACATCAGCGGGCCGGGCTGGCCGGTCATTACCCCGGCCGGCAACCTGGATGCCGGCGTCTGGACGAGCCTCGCCACGGGTCGACCGCTCGCGTTGCCCGATCACGGGCTAGGTGTCCTGCATCACGTGCACGCCGACGATGTGGCGCAGGCATTCGAGCACGCGCTGTCAGAGCCGGCTTCCATCGGGTCCAGCTTTCACGTCGTTGCGGAGCAGGCGATGACGCTCCGGGGCCTGGCGACTGGCGTCGCTCAGTGGTTTGGCCGCGAGCCGGTGCTGGAGTTCGTCGAATGGGCGGAGTTCGACCGCCGCGTCGCTGCCGAGCACGCCGAGGCCACCCGCCAGCACACCATCCGCAGCATCACCGCGAGCATTACCCGCACTAGAGAGGTGCTGGGCTATGCACCGCGGTATAGCGCGCTCAGCGCCATGCACGAGGCACTGGCATGGCTCGTTACTAACCGCCAAGTAGACGTCGGCGGTCAGCAACTCCTTGCGCCAATCCTGATTCCCTGAGCCGCGCCATAGCCTTCGAGCATTTCACCAGCTTCAGATTTACTCCTCTGGGCTTCCCCTCGTAGCGTGGACACGCTTTCAGAGGAACCCCGCCTCCACCCGGCGCCATGCAGCGTTGCTGCACTGAATCGCTCGCCCGGCCTATTAGTCCCCACCAATGTCCCCGCTGCCTTGATCGCTGTGCGGCGATCGCAGCTCGGCAGTGCCGTCATGGGTCTGCAGCTCACCGTCACCCAGAGCAGTTGGCCGTAGTGCGGCAGTGGCCGGCGAAGCGAGCGGCAGCCTTTGGGTGGGGCTGACGCTGAAGACGCCAAAGACGAGATCCGGTTCGGGCTCCTGCGCCGACGCCTCAAGGGCCGACTGGGTCGTGGCTAGCTGGGTGACTCGACGGCCAGGCCGTAAGCCTGCGCCGCGGCCGTGAGCCTGGCGTCGTAGGCGATCATGACGCCGAGGTCCTGGCCGATCTGCAGAGCAGATGCCAGGTGGATGGCGTCCAGCGTGCGCAGTTCGCCGGGCTCCAGGTCGACGGCCCGGTCGAGAGGGGCTCATCGATGCGGAGCATGCCAACCGCGCGCAGCAGCCGCCGGGCCACCAGACCCTGCGCGGTGTTGCCGGAGCGGCGAAGCGGCCGGATCGTCTCGGCGCGCAGCAGGGTGGACGATGCACGCTGCGGCCACCGGGCGATCGCTCGGCGCAGCGCCAGTGATTCCGGCTCGGCGACGATCCGCTTGACGAACGCCGAGCTGTCAAGGTAGGCGACAGGACCGGCCAACGCTATTCGTCCGCCCTCAGCTCGGCTAGTGCCGACGACGGCAGCATGCGGCCTGCCGGGGCTGCGGGCAGCGACAGTTCGTCGAGCAGGTCAAGCAGATCTGCTGCCGCCTGGGTGGCCCGGCCTTCCGCGGTCAGCTGATCGAGGGCACCCGGCCGCAGCGGGACGATCCGCGCGATCGGATGCCCGTGCTCGGTCACCTCCACCACCTCACCCGCGACGACACGTCTCAGCACCCGGCTGGTCTGCTGCCGGAGCTCTCTGATACTTACAGCGTGACTCATAGTGTCTACGCTGTAGCACATTCATCCGGGCAACGATGGCCCGGTACACCGTGCACGCAGGGATGCCGGGTGCCAGAACCGAGCCGCGTCCGCGCGGATCGTCCCACCGCCACAGGCCACCGTCGGGCGGAGGCGCCGACGGGAGGCCCGGCGACTCTGGCGTGGTCATGGTGTCGCTTCTTTTCAGCAAGGTCCGGCCCCTGACGCATTACCTGCCCTGCTGACGAGCGGCTGCGGGCGGCGGCGCTTGCCAGTGTGCTGGCAGGCTGTCATGGGACGGGCGGCCCGGCGGCGTCGCTTGCCAGATCGGAGCGGAAGGCGTCGTAGTAGGCCTCGTAGATCAGGTCGGACTCGCGGGCTCGCTGGTGGCGCAGCCCGGCCAGCACCCAGGCCAGCCGCTGCCGGACATCGGTAAAGTCAACCGCCTCGCCGACCTGGCCATCCAGTTCCTGGCCCAGCGCGACGATGCCCTCGCGCAACTGGCGGTAGTGGACCCGCAGGCCACGGACCCGGTTGCGCAGCCACGGCTGGGTGCGGGAGATGTCAGACAGCAGGCTGTCGGGCCGGGCGGCGTTGCCGGCTTCCTCGCTGGCCGCCTCTCCCAGGATGGCGAGAGTGCGGCGGACCTCGGCCAGCCAGGCCTGCTCGCGGTGCGGTGCCGCGGTGCCGAGCGCGGCCTCCAGTTGCTGCATCGCCGCGAGCGTGCGGTCCTGGTCGGCGTGCCGCGCTTCCGTCCGGTGGCGGCGGACGTCGGCCGCCGGACCATGGCCGGATCCGGATCCGAGTTCGGCGGGTGGTGTGGCTGTCATTTCGGGCCTTCCCCTCGGGCATGGGCTGCAGGCGTGGGCGGCGTGGCAGCGGCGGGTCAACGGACCGTCCGGGCGGCCTGCGGGCCTGCAGTGGCATAAGGAAGGAACGCCCAGCGGGTGGTCGTCGCCATGCGCGTGCCAGTAGGACTGAATGCACCGCCTCCGGCTGGGAGGATGGGCCACAGAGGGGTGGCGCGCGCCCCCCCGGCGGGTCGCGGGCCGTACCAGCGGCGGCGGCGTTACCCCCCGCCCGGACCGAAGTTAGGTCCACGTGCCCCGTAAATGCGAT
>Ga0335073_10001856_pt1 | contig 28638 bp, 22 predicted proteins | sample Lox_Sample_22_FD_207093 | JGI IMG/M metagenome (GOLD analysis project Ga0335073, IMG submission 207093) | Soil microbial communities from Loxahatchee National Wildlife Refuge, Florida, United States - Lox_Sample_2.2 | ecosystem: Environmental > Terrestrial > Soil > Wetlands | place: USA... | reverse complement strand
GGGCGCGGGCATCTGGCAGGCGGTGTTCGCGATCGACGGCCAAGTCATTCAGCGCACGACACTGAGCGATAACGGTGGCCGCTGCCGGAACGTGGGCCAGACGACGGATGGCTTGCCGGCGTTCCTCTACTTGCAGCCGTGCCCGCAGTCGATGAGCGCCGAAGCGTCGTTCGACTCGACGGCGGTGAGCAACGGCGAGCACCGGCTCACGGTGACGGTCCTCGACGCGGCCGGCAACGCGGCGCCGGTCCTGAACAGGACGGTGACGGTCGCGAACCCGCCGCCGCCCGGCGCACCGAACGGCGCGAACGCCTCGACTCAGGCAACGCTTGCGGTGCGCTGGAAGGGGACCACGAAGGCGAACGTGCTCAGCGGCTTCAGTCGCGGACGCGGGCTCGCGGGCCGCCTGACGAGCGCGGACGGCACCCCGATCGCGGGAGCGCAGATCGATGTGCGGGCCACCCCGTCCTACGCGGGCGCGGCGCCCGTCGCGATGACGAGCCCGCGCACGAACGCCGACGGCCGCTTCGCGCTTGCCGTTCCCGCCGGGACCTCCTCACGAACGCTGCGCTTTGCCTACCGGACGCACCTGGACGACGCGCAGCCCGCCGCGACGCGCACGCTGCACCTGAACACAAAGGCGGGGATCGCGCTTCACGTCGCGCCACACACCACCGCGGCAGGGCACAGCATCCACTTCACGGGCGTGCTCCGCGGCGGCCCGATCCCGCGCGGTGGTAAGCAGCTTGTGCTCGAGGCCCGCTCGCCCGGCAGCGGCTGGATCGAGTTCAAGGTGATCCGCACCGATGCCCGTGGACGCTTCCATGCGTCCTACCGCTTCAAGTTCCCGGGCCCCGCGGATTACTCGTTCCGCGTGCGCTCCGAAGCCGAGTCGGACTTCCCGTTCGCGCCCGGCGCCTCGAACCTCGCGCGGGTGCACGAGCGATAAACGCGTAACCGCGCTCCGCTACCCGACCCGCCCTCTAGGGTTATCTGCTTCGTGAGGGTGACTGAGGCAGAGGGAGGGCGGCGAGGCCGCGGCACACGCCTTGCGCTTACGGCCCTCGCCTCGTATCTCGCAGCTGCTGCCTTCGCGACGAGCGCGCACGCAGTGACGGTCTCCCCGCTGAACGGTACCCCCGACGCCTCGCCGTCCACGCAGATCAGCTTCTTGGGCGCGGCGGCGAGCCAGATCTCTCACGTCTCGGTCGTGGGCTCGCACAGCGGATCGCACAGCGGATCGCTGCGCTCCTACGCGAGCGAGCCCGGCGCGAGCTTCGTCCCCGCCCGGGGCTTCGCGGAAGGAGAGCGCGTCACAGCGACGGCGGTCGTCCGCAGCGGCAAGCACAGCTCTCGCGTGGGCACGACGTTCTACGTCGCCCGCCTGGTCAGCTATCCGCTGCCCCCGAGCCGCACGCCGCCCCCTGCGAAGGCGGGCGCGAACCAGACGTTCGTGACCCAGCCCAAGCTGCAGCCTCCGACGGTCCGGATCACCGCCGCCTCACCTGCCGCCGCCCCCGGCGACGTCTTCCTTACGACGAACGGGGGGCGCGGGCAGAACGGGACGATGATCGTCAACAACGCCGGTCAGCTCGTCTGGTTCAAGCCCGCGGGCAAGGGGAACTCGGTCACGAATCTCCAGGTCTCGAGCTACGAAGGCAAGCCGGTGCTCGCCTACTGGGAAGGCCACATCGACCTCGGCGTCGGCTTTGGCAACGACTTCGTGCTCGGCACGAACTACAAGCCCGTCGCGACGATCCACGCGGGCAATGGCTACTACGCCGACCTGCACGAGCTCCAGCTGACCCCCGAGGGCTCGGCCTACCTCACGGCCTACACGCTCGTCCGCGCCGATCTGCGCTCAGTCGGCGGCTCAAAGGACGGCGCCCTGCAGGACGCGATCGTGCAGATGGTCGACGTCAAGACGGGCCTCGTGATGTTCGAGTGGCACGCATACGGCCACGTAGCCCTCACCGACTCCTACGCCAACTCGCCCCACGACCCCAATCGTCCTTGGGACTTTTTTCATCTTAATTCAATAGATCCCGATCCCTGGGGTGACGGCAACTTCCTAATCTCCTCACGCAATACCTGGGCTGTGTATGAGGTGAATCGCCAGAACGGCGCGGTTGAGTGGCGGATCGGCGGCAAGCGGCCCAGCTTCCGCATGGGGCCCGGGACCGGCACCGCCTATCAGCACGACGCACGCTGGCAGCCCGACCACACGATCACGATCTTTGACAACGGCGCCGTGCCGGACGCGCACCCCTACTCGCGTGCGATCCACGAGCAGATCGATTTCAAGCACGGGACTGTGAGCTTGATCGGACGCGACGTGCGCTCGCCCACGATCCTCTCCGGCAGCCAGGGCGACGACCAGGTGCTCGGAAACGGCAACGCGTTCGTCGGCTGGGGCGAATCGCCCTACTTCACCGAATTCGACCCCGCGGGCGGAATTGTGTTCGACGGGCACCTTCCCTACCCCGCGCAGATCTATCGCTCCTTCCGCTTTGAATGGAACGCCACGCCCGCGATCGTGCCCTCGATCGCGTTGAAGCCCACGGGCGAAGCCACGACCGTCTACGCCAGCTGGAACGGCGCGACCGGCGTGCGTGGCTGGCGTATCGTTGCCGGCGGCTCGCCGGCAACTCTCTCCACGATCGCCGAAGTTCCCTCAGCGGGCTTTGAGACCGCCGCCACCGTGCCGAGCGCAGCTCCCGTGTTCGCGGTCCAGGCCCTCGGCCCCGCCGGCGAAGTGCTCGGCAGCTCCCACACGATCACGCGCTGAGCGCGAGCCGGACCCGGGGATGCGTTCAATAACCTGCCCGTCGTGAAGGCCGTGATCCTTGCCGGCGGCTACGGCTCGCGACTCAGCGAGGAGACCGCCGTGCGCCCGAAGCCGATGGTTGAGATCGGCGGCAAGCCGATGCTCTGGCACATCATGAAGATCTACTCCGCGCATGGGATCGAGGACTTCGTGATCTGTCTCGGCTACAAGGGCTATCTGATCAAGGAGTACTTCGCTAACTACTCGCTGCACACGTGCGACGTCTCCTTCGACCTCGGCGCCGGCACGATGGAGGTGCACCGCTCCGAGACCGAGCCCTGGCGCGTGACGCTCGTCGACACCGGCGAGGGCACGATGACCGGCGGGCGCCTGAAGCGCGTGCTCCCCTACATCGGCGATGAGGACTTCTGCTTCACCTACGGCGACGGGCTCTCGGACATCGACATCAAAGCGCTCGTCGAGTTCCACAAGCAGCAAGGCACGACCGCGACGGTCACCGCCGTGCAGCCCCCCGGCCGCTTCGGCGCGCTCGACATCGAGGGCGAGCGCGTGCGCGAGTTCGAGGAGAAGCCGCGCGGCGACGGGAACTGGACGAACGGAGGCTTCTTCGTGCTCTCGCCCGGCGTAGAGAAGTACATCGACGGCGACGCCACGGTCTGGGAGCAGGCGCCGATGCGCACGCTCGCGCGCGACGGCGAGCTGTCGAGCTATCGCCACGAAGGCTTCTGGCACGCGATGGACACGCTGCGTGATCGCAACCAGTTCGAGGAGCTGTGGGCCTCGGGCGCTCCTCCCTGGCGGACCTGGACGTGACGGCTTCCGAGCTGGCTCCCGCCACCGACGTCGATCCAGCCTTCTGGCGCGAGCGCCGCGTCTTGATCACGGGGCACTCCGGCTTCAAGGGCGCCTGGATGGCCCTGTGGCTGCAGTCGCTCGGCGCACACGTGACCGGCTTCTCCGCCGGTTCGCCCACCGACCCCTCGATGCACCAGCTCGCGCGCGTCGGCGAGGGCATGGAGAGCATCGAGGGCGACGTCTGCGACCCCGAGGCACTGGCCTCCGCGGTCGCCTCCGCCGAGCCCGAGATCGTCGTGCACATGGCCGCCCAGGCACTCGTCCGTCGCGCGTTCGACGCGCCGGTCGACACGTTCGCCACGAACGTGATGGGCACCGTGAACCTGCTCGACGCCGTGCGCCGGCGGCCGGACGGCGTGCGCGCGGTCGTCGTCGTCACGACCGACAAGTGTTACGAGAACCGCGAGTGGGAGTGGGGTTACCGCGAGGATGAGCCGATGGGCGGCCACGACCCCTACGCCGCCTCCAAGGGGGCAGCGGAGCTGGTCACTAGCGCCTACCGCCGCTCTTACTTCTCCGACCCTTCCGGCCCGCGCGTCGCCTCCGCGCGCGCGGGCAACGTGATCGGCGGCGGCGACTGGGGCGCGGACCGGCTCGTGCCCGACATCATGCGTGCCGCGCTCGCGGGGGAGCCCGTGCGCGTGCGCAACCCCAACTCGATTCGCCCCTGGCAGCACGTGCTCAACCCACTCAGCGGCTATCTCGTGCTCGCGCAGGCGCTCTGCGACTCCCCGGCGCACGCGACCGGCTGGAACTTCGGCCCCGCCGACGAGGACGCGCGTCCCGTCGGCTGGATCGTCGAGCGGATGGCCGAGCTGTGGCCCGAGGAGCTGCGCTCCGAGCTCGACGCTGGGCCGCATCCCCACGAGGCGCGCTACCTCAAGCTCGACTCCTCGCGCGCGAAGGGGCGGATCGGCTGGCGGCCCCCCGTGGGTCTCGATCAGGCGCTGCAGAGCATCGTCGACTGGTACCAGGCGCTGCGCGAGGGCGCGGACATGCGCGCGGTGACGCTCGCCCAGATCGAAGCCTTCTCCTACGCCCCAGACCGCGCATGAGCGCGACCGCCTGCCGCTTCTGCGGCGCGCCCCTGAACGACGTCTTTGCCGACCTCGGCATGTCGCCGCTGGCCAACGACTACCTGCCCGCGGAGCGAGTCAACGCGATGGAGCCCTTCTATCCCCTTCGCGCGCTCGTCTGCGCCAAATGCTTCCTCGTGCAGCTCGAGGAGTTCGAGACTCCCGAGCGGATCTTCTCCGACTACGCCTACTTCTCCTCGTACTCATCCAGCTGGTTGGAGCACAGCCGCCGCTACGCCGAGCAGATGATCGAGCGGCTCGACCTCGACGGCGAGAGCCAGGTCGTGGAGATCGCCTCCAACGACGGCTACCTGCTGCAGTTCTTCAGCGAGCGCGGCGTCCCCGTGCTCGGCATAGAGCCCGCAGCGAACGTCGCCGAGGTCGCCGTCGAGAAAGGGATCCCCACTACGGTCGAGTTCTTTGGCGAGGACGTCGGTCGCCGCCTCGCGAGCGAGCGGCCCGCCGACCTGTTGCTCGGCAACAACGTGCTCGCCCACGTGCCCGACCTCAACGACTTCGTCGCCGGGATGAAGGCGTTGCTCAAGCCCGGGGGCGTGATCACGATGGAGTTTCCCCATCTGATGCGCCTGATCGAGGAGAACCAGTGGGACACGATCTACCACGAGCACTTCTCCTACTTCTCGTTCTTGACCGTGAGCGCCGTGTTCGCCGCCCACGGTCTGCGCCTGTTCGACGTGCAGGAGTTGCCAACGCACGGAGGCTCGCTGCGGATCTACGGCGCCCACGCCGAGGATCCTGAGAAGCCCGAGACCGACGCCGCGCGCGAGCTGGCTCAGCGCGAGCGCGACGCGGGCTACGAGCGCCCCCAGACCTACCTCGGCTACGGCCGCCGCGTCGAGCAGGACAAGCGCGCGATCCTGAGCTTTCTGATCGGCCTGAAGGAGCAGGGGCTGCGAATCGCCGCCTACGGCGCGCCCGCGAAGGGCAACACCTTGCTCAACTACTGCGGCCTGCGACGCGACTTCATCGAGTACACCTGCGACTTGAACCCACACAAGCAGGGCCACTTCCTACCTGGTAGTCACATCCCGATCTGCCCGCCCGAGCAGCTGCGCGAAGACCGGCCCGACGTCGTGCTGATCCTGCCCTGGAACCTCAAGGACGAGATCGTGCAGCAGCTCGACTTCATCCGCGAGTGGGGCGGCCGTTTCGCGGCGCGCACGCCCGAGCTGAAGCTCCTGGCGTAGGGGATGCGCTTTCAGAAGACCCTGCTCCCCGGTGCTTGGACGATCGAGCCGGAGCTGCTGGGCGACGAGCGCGGCTGGTTCGCGCGCACGTTTGACGCCGGCGAGTTCGTGCAGCGCGGGATGGACCCCGCGGTCGTGCAGTGCAACGCCTCGTTTAACGCGAAGGCTGGGACCGTGCGGGGGATGCACTACCAAGCCGAGCCGCACGGCGAGCCCAAGCTCGTGCGCTGCGTGCGCGGGGCGATCTTCGACGTCGCCGTCGACCTGCGCTCGGACTCGCCCATGTTCCGCCGCTGGCACGGCGTCGAGCTGAGCGCGGAGAACCGCCTCGCCTTCTACATCCCCGCCGGGCTCGCGCATGGCTTTCAGACGCTGAGTGACGAAGTCGAAGTCCTCTACCAAATGGGCAACCCTTACGTGCCCGAGGCCGCGCGGGGCGTACGCTTCAACGACCCCGCCTTCGGCATCGAGTGGCCGCCCGTCGAGGGCGAGCGGACCGTCTCCGAGCGCGACCGCTCCTATCCGGACTTCGTAGCCGAGCAGCCATGAGCCGCGTCCTGCTCACCGGCGCGAGCGGCTTCGTGGGGCGCTGGACGCTGATCGCGTTGGCCGAGGCCGGGCACGACGTGCATGCCGTCTCGCATCGCCCCGGGCACAAAGTCGTCTTCGGCGGCACGGGCGCCGAGCAGATCAAAATCACCTGGCACGAGGCCGACTTGCTCGCGGGAGCCGAGGTTCTCGAGCGGGTCGAGCCCGAGCTGCTCGTGCACCTCGCCTGGTACGCCGAGCATGGCAAGTTCTGGCGCTCTGAGGAGAACCTGCGCTGGGCGGGAGCCTCGCTGGAGCTGCTGCGAGCGTTTGCCCGCGCGGGCGGCAGGCGTGCGGTGTTCGCGGGGAGTTGCGCAGAGTACGAGTGGTCGCGCGAGCGCTACCCCGAGGACGCGCCGACGCGTCCCGCAACGCTGTACGGCGCAGCCAAGCACGGCCTGCACACGATCGCCGCCGCGTTCGCCGAGCAGGAAGGCTTCCAGCTCGCCTGGGGGCGGCTCTTCTTCCTCTATGGCCCCGACGAGGCGCCGGGCCGCTTCGTTTCCTCGCTGATCGATCATCTGCTGCGCGGCGAGCCCGCGGAGACGACCGCCGGAACACAGGTGCGCGACTTCCTCCACGCTGCAGACGCGGGGCGGGCGTTCGCGGCACTCGCCGAAAGCGAGGTCTGCGGGCCGGTGAACGTCGCCTCCGGCGAGGGTGTTGTGCTGCGCGACATCGCCGAGCGGATCGCGCGCTCGATCGGAGCACCCGAGCTGCTGCGGATCGGCGCGCGGCCAATGCCCGAGGGCGACCCGCCCTCGCTCGTCGCGGATGTCGCGCAATTGCGCGAGGAGGTCGGCTGGCGCCCGGCGATCGAGCTCGGAGCTGGTATCGAGGAAACGATCGACTGGTGGCGTCATTTCAGCCCGCCGTCGATGTGACGGCGTACCGCTGACGTAGCATTGCCACGATGAGCGCCGTCGAGCCGGCGAGCGAGGGCGATCTTCTCGACACGCGCCAGGCCGGGCCAGCCGCGCTGCGCGGGAGCGTGTTGCGCACGGGCGCCTACGTGCTCGGCATCCTGCTCTCGCTGATCTCCGCGCCGCTGCTCGTGCGCCACCTGGGTGTCGCGACGTTCGGGCGCTACGTCTCGGTGCTCTCGCTCGTAACGATCGTCGCGGGCTTTACCGAGGGCGGACTGAACAGCGTGGTGCTGCGCGAATTCGCGACGCTCGACGGCGCGCGGCGCAGCGCGATGATGCGCTCGGCGATTGGCATGCGGATCGTGCTCACGCTCGCGGGCGTCGCGCTCGTGACGGCGTTTGCAGCGATCGCGGGCTACGGCTCGACGCTCGTGCTCGGCACGCTGCTCGCGGGCGTCGGGCTCGTGCTGCAACTGCTGCAGAGCCTGCTCGCGGTGACGCTGCAGGCCGAACTGCGCTTCGGCTGGGCGTCGGTCGCCGAACTCGTGCGCCAGGTCGTGAACGTCGCGCTGATCGTCGCGCTCGTGCTCGCAGGCGCGGGGGTATTGCCGCTGCTCGCGGTCGCGATTCCCGCCTCGGCCGTCTCGCTCGCGATGACCGTGCCGCTCGTCATGGCGCACGTCAGCTTACGCCCCGCGTTCCATCTCGGACGGCTGTGGCGGCTGCTGCGTGAGACCGCGCCATGGGCGGTGATCAGCGCGGTGAACGTCGTCTACTTCCGCGTCTCGATCGTGCTGATGTCCGTGGTCGCGGGCGCCGTGCAGACCGGCTACTTCGCGACCTCGTTCCGCATCACCGAAGTGCTTGTCGGGATCCCTGCGCTCGTGATTAGCGCGGCCTTCCCGATCCTCGCGCGCGCCCACCGCGACGATCGCGACCGCTTCGAGTACGCGAGCGGGCGGATCTTTGAGTTGGCCCTGCTCGCGGGCACCTGGCTCGTGCTGTGCCTGGAGGTCGGGGCGGGCTTCGCGATCCACGTGCTCGCCGCGCACAAAGCCGACCCCGCGATCGCGGTCCTGCGCATCCAGGGAGCCGCGGTGCTCGCGACGTTCGTCGCGGTCGCCTGCGGCTATCCGCTGCTGACCCTCCACCGCTACCGCCTCGTGCTCGTCTCGAACCTGCTCGCGCTCGCGATCTCCGCGACGCTCACGCTCGCGCTCGCCCCTTCGCTCGGTGCGCGCGGGTCTGCGCTCGCGGCATTGATCGCCGAGTGCGGGCTCGCCGTCAGCCAGGCGGTGATGCTGCGCCGCGTCGCGCCCCGCGTGCCGCTGCCGCTCACGACCTTCGCGGTCGCGGCGCTCGCGGGCGGCGCTGCGGTCGCGGCGGGGCTCGCCCTGCCGGTACACCCCCTGATCGGCGTGCTTGTCGCGAGCATCGTCTACTTCGGGCTGCTCCGACTACTCGGCCATTTCCCGCCCGAGGTTCGCGAGGTGCTCACGGCCCGCGCCGCCGCGAGCGACGCCGCCTCCGGTCGCTAGGCTCGCCCGCGATGGAGCCGAGCACGCCAGCCTGCCCGTTCTGCGGCGGCGCCTCCAGATTCGCGCTCACGGCCCGCGACCGCAACCGGGAGAGCACCGACGCGCGCTTCTCCTACGAGCGTTGTGTGCAATGCGGGACGCTGTTCATGCGCGATGTGCCCGACGATCTCGCGCCGTTCTACGCGGGCGAATACCACCGCTTCACGCCGGACGGCGCCGCGGAGTGGGAGGGCAACGAGACGCTGCGCGCCGTCGAGACCGCGCGCGTGGCGATGCTCGCCGAGCACGCGCTCTCATCGCCGGGTGGGCGGCTAATCGACATCGGCGCGGGCCCCGGGGCGTTCGCGGCCGCCGCGAAGCACGCAGGCTATGAGGTGAGCGCGATCGAGATGGATGAGCGCTCGTGCGACTACATGGAGCGGCGGCTCGGCGTACGCGCGATCCGCAGCGACGAGCCGATCGCCGCGTTGGCGGAGCTGCCGCCGGCGCGCGTGATCTCGATGTGGCACGTGCTCGAGCACCTGCGCGATCCCGCCGCGATGCTCGCAACCGCCGCCGATCGCTTGGAGGCCGGCGGCGTGCTCGCGATCGGCGTGCCGAACCCGGGATCGCTCCAGTTCCGGCTGCTTCGCGCGCGCTGGGCGCATCTCGATGCACCCCGGCACCTCTGCTTCGTGCCCGCGCCCGCCATGATCGAGCGCGCGCGAGAGCTTGGGCTGCGCCCGCTCTACGCGACGAGCGAGGACCTGTTCTCGCGGCTATGCGCCTTGCATGGCTGGATCTATGCGCTGCGCCCACGCCCCGCGCGCGGCGACGCCCGACCGGTGACCGTGCGCGCCGCTCAGGCGGTCACGAAGGCGCTCGTACCGCTCGAACGCCGCGAGCTGCGTGGACCCGCGCTGACGCTGCTGTTCATCCGGGATAGAGCCGGCTGAACCGGAGCGTGCGATCCCGTTGCGATGCGACCTGCGGCGAGCCGGGGCGACACGCCTCGCCCCGGCACGCCTGCCGATTCGCTCCGCCCCGTCGCACACCTGGCGACGGGGCGGGTCGATCGTTGCCTCTCGCTTATTTCTTCTTGCCGCTGCCGGCGAGGAGCTGGACCGCCTGTTCGAGGGCCTTGCCGCCGGTCGTCGACACGACGAGCTTCGCCGAGAGCCGACCGCCGGCGAGCTTTCGCGTACCGGCCTTCGTCAGCCGCAGCTTCACCGTCCCGGTCTTGCCCGCCGCCAGCGAGTACGAGCCGGTCGCGAGGACGAGCGTCGTCTTCTTGGAGACCTTCCTGTGACCCTTCCGGCTCTTGACGATCACGGTCTGCACGAGCTGGGCCTTACCGACGCATGGTGCATTCGCGCACGTGATGCTGACGGTGACCGACCCCTTGGCGACACGTAGCTTCTTCGCCGAGGACTTCAGCACCGGCACCGGGTTGGCGATCGCGACGGCAGCGCTTTTCGCACCGGCGTGCCCGGCGTCGTTGGTCGCAGTCACTTCGCATTCCAGGCCGTGTCCGACGTCGGCGGCCTGGACGATGTACGTCGGCGATGTCATGCCGGCGATCGCCGAGCCTTGCCGCAGCCACTGGTAGGCGAAGGTCGACGTCAACGGCCAGCCCGAGGACAGCGGCAGCGTCGATTCGCCCGTCCACGATCCGCTCGAGCACAGCAACTGACTGCCGACCGTCGTGGTCCCGGTCACCGTCGGTAGCGCGGTGTTGTGTGGCGCTGAAGGAACCATCGCGACGTCGATGCCCGAAGTCGTGTTCCCTTCGGTCGCGCTCACCGTGTTCGCAGCCGACATCGAGATCTGCCCGTTGAAGAACTGCGTTATGTACTTGGGTATGAAGCGCGGAGCGTTTTCGAATTCTTTCTCTTCGGCTTCGGAGAACTCCCAGGAATACTCGAGCTTGTACGAGCCCGTCGACAGCCCAGTGACCGTGTATTCACCGTTGTCATTCGTCGTCGCGAAGCCTGAGCCGATGCCGCCCTGGCCGTTCGCGAAGATGCCGATTTTGCCGAGGCCGTTATGTGTGTAGGTGTCGGTCACGCGGCCCGAGATCTTGCCCGCTTGGCGTAGGGCGGCGTTGCTTGTCGCCGCAGCGGCTTCGAAGACCGTCACACTAGTGTTTTGCGGGATATATTCATTGCTCGGCGGGGTAAAATTGACGTTGTAGCTACCGGGTGGGACTTCGTTGATGGTGTAGTGTCCGTTCGATTCGGTGATGCCGCTTCGCTCGAGTTCTTCGCCACCGCCCAGCCGAGTGATGAAGACCACGACGCCGCCCAGCCCGGCGCCGGAGGCCGCACTGGTGACCGTCCCGGAAAGCGAGCCGGTCGCTTCTAGTTCGCTGTCGAGGACTCCTGCTTCACCTTCGCTGAGCGCCGTGCTCGTTGTGCGGAGCACAAATTTCGGGGCGGTGAAGGTGACCGTATACGCGCCCGCGCCTAGGCCCGGGATCATATATTTGCCAGCTGCTTCGGTTGTCGCTTGACCGAATCCTCCGGGACCGTTTGCCGTGACTTCGACCCCTGGGAGCGGCGCTTTGGTGTTTTTCGCACGCACCGTCCCGCCCAGCGATGCTGTGCCGGCGGCTTGCGCATCGGAGATCAAACCGACCAGCAGCAGTGACGTCAGCAACATGCCCAACACTGCTCGCCGTCGACGGTTATATGAGCGATCGCTCGCTCGACTCGACGGCATGCGCTTTGCAGTGCGCCTGCCCGATCGTGATGGTGAATCCATGCGAGCCCCCTTGTAACGATGTGTGATCACTCAATGAAGGTGCGCAACTTACCAGTCATCGGAACAATACGTAGTGTGGAAACTGCGGCGGGGCATCGGGACCTGGTCAGTGCCCGCCATCCGGTCCTACGACCGCGTCGAGCTGCGTAAGCGTGACCCGCCTTCGAGCTTGCACCTCGCGGCGCTTGCGCAGCATCCGCGGTAGGCCGCGCAGCGCGTCGCGCCACACGCGCAGCCAGATCCCGAGCTTATGATCGCGTACCGCCACTGCAAAATTGACTACTTGGCCGAGCGCGAGGTGCGGGGCGTGGCGCAGCAGCGCGCCCGCGGGCAGGTCCTTCGCGACGATCCACAGCGTGTTGCGCCACAGGTGGTAGCGGGTGAAGTCTGAGAGCCCGCGGCCGATCGTCGCGCTGCCCATGTGAAAGACGACTGCGCTAGGCACGTAGCGGCAGCTGAGCCCCGCGAGCTGGGCGCGCAGGTTCCAGTCGACGTCCTCGTAGAAAGCGAAGAAGTCCTCGTCGAACTCACCGACCTGCTCGAAGGCGGCGCGTCGGTAGACCGCGGCTCCGCCACAGGCGCCGAAGATCGCCCGCGGCTCGTCGTACTGGCCGCGGTCGCGCTCGCCGTGCCCGCGTCGCCCCCCGGTCGCGGCCCAGGTGAACACGTCGCCCGCTCCGTCGAGCACGTCGCGCTCGGCGAAGTCAAGCAGCTTCGCCCCGGCCCAGCCTGCCTCGGGGTGGGCGTTGAGCGCGGTGATCAGCTCGCCCAGGCAGTCGGGTTCGAGTTCGAGGTCGTTGTTGAGCAGGCCGACCAGTTCGCCGGCCCCTGCCCGGGCGCAGACGTTCAGCGCCGCGGTCACGCCGATGTTCTCGGGCAGCGAGACGACCTGCACCTCGGGCCACTGCTCGGCGAGCCAGCTCACGGTGTCATCGCGCGAGCCGTTGTCCACGACGATGACCTCGAAATCGCGGAAGCGCTGACGAGCGAGCGAGGGCAAGATCGTCTCGAGCAGATTGCGCCCGTCATAGGAGAGCACGGCTACCGTGAGCTGTGGCGGGCTTGCGCTCCTCGCCGTCGGCAATGATTCGGCCATCGAGGCCGACAAGCTACAACCCATGCCGTCCGCCGCTGCCGCCGCGGCGCCGGCTGAAAGCGTCGACGTAGTGATCGTCTCTGCGGACATGGGGTCGATGACGCTCTCCTGCGTGGAGAAGCTCGACTCGCTCGCGGTCGCCGACGTCGTCGTGGTGGACAACGCCTTCGACCCCGAGCAGCCTCGAGAGTCGGGAGCTCGTGCGGAGTTGTCGCGAAGGGCGACGATTGCCCCGCTCGACGCCCGGCACGGGTTCGCGGCGGCCAATAACCGCGGGGTCGCGCACGGCCGGGCTGCATACGTGCTGCTCCTGAACTCGGACGTGCTCGTGGTCGAGGGTGCGATCGAGCTGTTGGTGCAGGCGCTGGCGCAGCGGCCGGGCGCGGTCGCGGCAGGGGGGCGGCTCGTCGATCCGGACACGCTTCAGACGCAGCCCCAGTATCGCCCGCGCCCGTTCCCGACGCTTGCGAACTTCCTCGTGATCGTGCTGGGCATCGAGGAGCTCTGGCCGGGAAACCCCGTCACCCGGCGCTACCACGGCGCGGCGCTCGACGAGGGCTCGGTGCACGTTGTAAAGACGCAGCCCGCCGCCGCGGCGCTGCTCGTGCGCCGCGATGCGCTGGAGTCGATCGGTGGTCTGGACGAGCGCTTCTGGTTCTGGTTCGAGGACTCAGATCTGCTGCTGCGCCTGAACGCGCTCGGCGAGATCCTGTACGTGCCGACGGCGGTATTCCGGCACCTCGGCGGAGGCACGTTCAGCCGTTGGGATAAGGCGGAGCGGATTCGCTCGGTCCACCATGGGATTGTGCAGTACGCGGACGCTCACTTCTCGCGATTCCGTCGCGCCGTGCTGGGCGTGGCGCTGCTCGCGATCAGCCTGCCTCGCGTGGCGCTGTTCGGCCGCTCGCGGCCTCGGGAGGCGAGCGCCTGGCGCGCGGTGGCGGGATCGGGCACGGCGCTGATAGCGGGCAGGCGGCCCGACGCGATCGCGCCTTGATTCTTCTCCGGGTGCTGTGGCGTCAGGTTGCGGGCATAGCGCCCGCAATGATCGACACCGGGGTGACGATCACGTCGCCGGGGGCGTAGGAGTGATACGCGGCTTCGATCGCGATCCCGACGGTCTGCTTACCCGCGCTCGCGTGGACGATGGCCTGCAGGGGAACCTGTACGGCTTGTCCTCCGAGGGAAGTGACCCCGGTTCGGGTGATCACGTGCCGGTTCACCACGATGCCGACCGCCACGTCCGCGTGCGTCCCTGATTCGCCCTTGTTCTTCAGGCCGACCACGGCCGACACGTAGAGCTGCCCTGACCTGCGCAGGTGGAGCTCGACTTCGCGGTTGCCCGTATAGCCGAAGATCGGTGGGGCGCACGGCGGCGGGATCTCTCCGGGTCGAAGGGCTCCGTTGCACGCCCCTTTCCCAAGGTCTTCAGGCTTGGTGATTGTTGTACCGACCACGCCCAGCGGGAAGCTGAGCGCGCCCGGGCCGACGGCGCGCGGCTTCAGCTGCCGGCCCCCAACGCTGTTCGCCGGGAGCGAGGTGACCGCGTAGGAGACGCCTCCGAGGCTGACGAACAACGCGATTGTCGCGACGACGTTGGCATAGGAGACCTTCACGCGGCCATTCCACCAAGACGGGGTGGTCATGTCGAGTCGCGTCTCATATCGAGCAGCTTCCTTCCCCCGATGAGGTACGCGCCCTCGCGCAGGCGCTGGGCGATCGGCGCGCGCACCGCGCCAGACGTGTCGCCGAGCCGTGCGTTCGGTCGCGGCGTGGCAAGCCAACGCGCGAGTGGGCGCGCGACCCGCTCCCAGCTGCTCTGCTCGGCGGCGACGGCGAGCCGGTCGGCGTAGCCGACGCGCCCGGCGTCGAGCACCTGAGCAAGCGCGGAAGCGAGTGCCGGAACATCCTGCGGCGGCGCGACGGCCCCAAGCCGCTCGCGCTGGATCCGCTCGGCAAGCTCGTCGCCGGAGGTACAGACGATAGGCAGGCGCGCCCAGAAGCAGTCGAGCACTCGCGTGCGGTAGGCAAAGCGGGTCTCAAGATGCTCCGCGTGGGCGGAGAGCGCGCAGTCGGCCTGCGCAAGCCATGCGCCTCGTTCGTCATAGGGGACCCAGCTGTCATGAAAGTGCACGACAGAGTCGAGCAAGTCCAGCTCAGCAGCAAGGGCGCGGGCGGATCGTGTGCTTTCGGCGGCGGCGGGATGGCTCGGCGCGCCACCCATGAACACGAGCCGCAGCCTGGGGCGCGTAGGGACGAGCGAGGCGACCGCGCGGATCGCACTCTCGGCATCGAGCCAGCGCCAGATGCCGCCGTTCCAGAGCACGAGCTCGCTGTCGCGATCGATCCCGGCGATCGAGTCGCGCGGACCGCCGGGGCTAGGCTCGGGCGGAGGCCCGCTCGGCGCGCCGAAGGGCACGAGGTCGATCGTCTCGCGCAGGCTCGGGTCGCGGTCATACAGCCCAGGCCCGATCAGCCGTAGGGCGAGCATCGTTCCGATCCACAGGTCGCGCTGGGACTCGCTCGCGCAGACGAAGTTGTGGCCGGTGCGCAGCGCGGAGTGCAAGCGATCCAGCGTGGTCTCTACGTGCTGTGCGCGTACTCGCCGCCCGCGTTCGGCGGTGAGCTCAAGCGTCTCAAGCGTCTCGGGGCAGTAGAGATCGATGACGACACGCCCAGCGGCGTGTCGAAACCAACGATTAACGAGCGGCCACTGCGGGTGCGCGAGGATCATCTCCGCCTCGGCGATCGGCGCCTGCAGAGCGCCCGGCGCGTGCGGGCGGAAGGGCAGCATGCGTACCCCCTCGTGCTCACCGGCCTCGGTGCCCCCGTGCGCGACCGTCACCGATGCCTGGCGCGAGAGCGCGCGGGCCAGCTCCCAGCAGCGGATCCCCAGCCCAGCCATCGTCTCGCCGACGGGGTCGGCGCTGATGAACAGCACGCGCGGACGCGGCGCGCGTGTGGCCCCCGCGGACGCGCCAGCGAGCTCAGGCGCTGCGTCTGGCATAGACCCCGCGCCGCAGCGCGAGCGAGTCGCGGAAGCCGATCGAGGCGTCGATCGCCTCCTCGGGGGGCATGGTGCGACGCGGCATGCCACGCGCGGCGCGCCATCCTGACAGGCGCCCGCGCAGCGCTTCAACGTCGCGTGAGATAGCCAGATCGGCGAGCACGACGACGGCCTCGGTCGCGAGCGCGCGTGGAGCCTCGCGCCCGCGCAGCAGGCCGTAGCGGCGCAGCATGTAGCCGCGCCCGAAACCGCCATTGCGGCGCTGGCGCGCGGAGCGATGGCCGTGCGTCGCCGAGCCGAGGTGCACGCCGATTGCATCCGCCGCCAGGGCCGAGCGCCAACCAGCCGCGCGCAGGCGCAGCGTCAGATCAAAATCCTCCATGTAGGCGAAGATCGATTCGTCGAGCCCACCTACCTGCTCCCAGGCCGCGCGCCGATAGGCGGCGGCGGTCCCAGCCGGACCAGCGAGCAGCGGGTGCCCGCGGGACGCGTCGCCCACGGGCAGCCCCTGCAAACGGGGGAAGCCGCCGAGCACGGCGTCGGCCGCGAGCCCGGCGCTGTCGATCAGCTCCTCGCCCGGCTGCAGCATCAGCGCAGCGACTGAGCCGATCCCGACGTCTTGCTGAAGCGGGGACACGACGCGCTCGATGAAGTCGGGTCGCACGTCCACGTCATTGTTCAGCAGCACGACGTACTCGCCGCTGCCCACGGCGACGCCGGTGTTGCAGGCCTCGGCGAAGCCGCGGTTGTCGGGAAGGCGGTGCAGCGAGACGGCGGGCCACTCGGCCGCGACCCGCGCCGAGGTCTCGTCGGTCGATCCGTTGTCGATCAGGATCGTGCGGTGCTCGCGCGTCTGCGCGGCGAGGTGGCGCAGGCAGCTCTCGGTCAGGTCATAGCGGTTGTACGCGACGATCACGACGTCGACGGCGGGCGGCACGCGCCCATCGTATTCGCCGCCGCCGCGGCCTCAGCGCCCGCCCGTCGCACACGCTGGCTACCGTGCGTCGCACGCTGTGGCTAGCGTGTCGAGCGCCTTGAGCGCTACGCGCCCGCACATCGGTCTGAACCTGATCTTCCTTGTCCCGGGCGAGACCGGCGGGATGGAGGTCGCGGCACGCGAGCTGATCCCCGCGCTGCTCGCGGCGGCGGGCGAGGAGATGCGCTTCACGGCGTTCGTGAATCGTGAGCTGGCCGCGCACTCGCAGTACGGACTCCGGGAGCTTCTGCCGACGAAGGTCGTGCCGGTAAATGCGCGCCGGCGTCAGGAGTGGGTGCTCGGCGAGCAGGCGCTGTTGCCGCCGCTCGCGGCACGCTCACGCGTGCACTTGCTGCACAGCCTCGCGAGTACCGCGCCGGTGTGGGGCCCGTTCCGCCGGGTCGTCACGGTGCACGACCTGATCTATGCGCGCTTCCCAGAGGCCCACGCGGGCCTGCGGGGAAAGGCGATGAGCCTGCTGGTACCGGCCGCCGCGCGCCGCTCGCGACGCGTGATCGTCGACTCGCAAAACACGCGCGAGGACCTCGTCGAGCTGCTGGGCATACCGCCCGCGCGGATCGATGTCGTGCCCCTCGGCCTCGGCGCGCTGCGTCGCGTGGAGCCTCTGCCCGCCGGCGAGGTGCGTCGGCGCCTGCGGCTGGGCGATCGCCCCGTGGCGCTGAGTCTGTCGGCGAAGCGACCGCACAAGAACCTGCTCGGGCTGATCGATGCACTGCGGCGCATCCCGGCCGAGGAGCGTCCCGTGCTGGTGTTGCCTGGCTACGCAACCACGCACGAGGCCGAGCTACGCGAGCGTGTGGCCGAGCTGGACCTCGACCCATACGTGCGTCTGCTGGGGTGGATCGATGCGCGCGAGCTGGAGGGCGTGTGGGCGATCGCGGACGCGTTCGTCTTTCCCTCGCTGTACGAGGGCTTTGGGCTGCCGGTGCTGGAGGCGATGGCGCGGGGCGTGCCGGTGGCCTGCTCGAACGCCGCTTCGCTGCCCGAGGTCGTAGGCGACGCGGCGTTGCTGTTTGATCCGCATGACGAGGCACAGATCGCGACGGCGCTGCGGCGTGTGCTGTACGAGCCAGAGCTGGCCTTGCGCCTACGCGAGAGCGGCCGTGAGCAGGCGCGCCACTTCACCTGGGAGCGCACGGCACAGGCGACGCTTGAGAGCTACCGGCGCGCCCTGGCCTAGTTCCCCGCAATAGCAGACGCCGCGTAGGCGTCGAGCACGGTGACGAGCGAGCGCTCTAGTGAAAGCAGCTCAGCGTTCTCGGCGAACCACCGGGCGGTGCGCTCGCGGAGCTCTTGGCCACCCTGCTGCACGCGCACAATCGCTTCGGCGATCGTCTCGGCTTCGGCGCGCTGGGCGACCGTACCGTTGCGTCCCTCGGCAATTAGCTCAGTCGCGGCGTTGTCCTCGCCGGCGACGACGATGCTCGGCGTGCCGCGGGCGGCGGCCTCGACGACGACCAGCCCGTAGCCCTCGCGCCGCGAGGGCAGCAGCAGGCATAGCGCGCGACGCATCTGCTCATGGAGCGTCGCGGTGTCGACGAAACCGGGCGCCGAGACGACCTCGCCCAGCCCGATCCGCTCGATCTCGGCAAGCAACGCCTCGCGCTCGGGTCCGTCGCCGAAGAAGACCGCCCGCAGCCCGTCGATCTGCCGCCGCGCGATCGCCACGGCGGCGAGGCCAAGCGGCGCCTGCTTCTCGGGTATTAGCCGCCCCGCGAACAGCACGACAGGCTCGGCGGGCAGTGGCGGGGCAGGCGCGACTTGCTCGTCGTAGAGCCCGCGCAGGACGGTCACCTCGCCGCGCAGCCCGGCCTCGCGCAGGCGCGCGGCGTGCAGCTCTGAGAAGCAGAACGCGCGTTGACGCACGCGCGCGCAGGCGCGCTGGACGAGCGCGCCGATGCGCCCGCCGAACGCGCCGAGGTAGTCGCGCCAGTAGTCCTCGCTCCACACCTCGAACCAGTCGACGACCAGCTCGAAGCGACGCAGCGGTCGCGCGAGCGCTGCGGCGAGCAGGGAGAAGTAGGGGAAGGCGGAAGTGTGGACCACGTCGTAGCGGCGGCCGTGGCGCAGCAGGTGCCAGAGCACGCCAAGCCCAAACACGAGTGGGGGCAGGATCCGCCGCCGCCCGCTCTCGGTGTACAGCGACATCCGTGGGCCGACGGCGCGCACGCGTACTCCCGCCCCGGCGTCGGCGCGCTCACCTCGCGGCCACTGGCGCAGCGTTAGGTAGGTGACCTCGTGCCCCTCGGCTGCGAGGCGCCCGGTGAGCCCGCGGTACCAGCGCTCGCCTCCGCCGACCGTGTAGGGGAACAGGCAGTCATAGACGACACAGACGCGCATGTGTCGCGAGAGACTGCCAGACCGTGCGATAGGATCGATTCGCAGCGAGTGCAGGGCGCCACTTTCCGCTTTCCGGCGCGTTATAACCGCTGTGTCCCGTCGCCGCCCACCCGGGTGCCGCGTGGGGCCAAGCTCATGAGCACAGTCGACCAGACAAGGCCACCCGTGCTGGTGGACCAGGGCGATCGAAGCGTGCCGCTCGTCTCGGTCGTGATCCCGTGCCTGAACGAGGCGGAAAACATCGAGGAGTGCGTCGGCTCGGCGCGCGCGGCGCTCGAACGGATGCAGGTGCCGGGCGAGGTAGTCGTTGCGGACAACGACTCGGAGGACGACTCGGCGCGCCTGGCCGAACGCGCGGGGGCGCGCGTGGTGGTCGAGCGCCGGCGCGGCTACGGCAGCGCCTATCTGGCGGGCTTCGCCGCCTCGCGCGGTCGCTACATCGTGATGGCCGACGCGGACCTGACCTATGACTTCAATGACATCCCGCGCTTCGTGCAGGCCCTGGAGGGGGGCGCTGAGATGGTGATCGGCGACCGGATGGACAACATCCACCCGGGCGCGATGCCGTGGCTGCATCGCTACGTCGGCAACCCGATCCTGACGGGCCTCTTGAACCTCTTCTTCCGCACGGGCGTGAACGACGCCCACTGCGGGATGCGCGCACTGCGCCGCGACGTGCTGCCGCGCCTTGACCTGCGCACGACGGGGATGGAGTTCGCCTCGGAGATGGTGATCCGCGCGTCGAAGGAGAAGCTGCGGATCGCGGAGTTCCCGATCGAGTACCACCCGCGCGGAGGCGAGAGCAAGCTGTCGAGCTTCCGCGACGGGTGGCGCCATCTGCGGTTCCTGCTCGTGCACAGCCCGAACCACCTGTTCATCGTTCCGGGGGCGGTGCTGGCGGGCCTGGGCACGCTGATCATCCTCGTGGTCGAGACGGGTCTAAACCTGTTCGGCCGCGCTTGGGGAGTGCACGCGATCATCGGCGGGGCGCTCTTGATGATCGTGGGCACGCAGGTGCTGGCGCTAGGCCTTTGCGCGCACGCCTACGGCACCTACTTCATGGGCGAGCGAGATCCGTGGTTCGATCGCATGCGCGCGCGCTTCAGGCTGGAGCACGGCCTGCTGCTCGGCGGGGCGTTCACGCTCGTGGGCGTCGCGATGGGCGCGGTGATCGTCGCGACCTGGGTCGCCCACGGCTTCGGGTCGCTGGCCGACGAACGCCTCGCGGTGATCGCGGCCTCGCTGGTCATCGTCGGCATCCAGATCTTCTTCTCCTCGTTCCTGCTGTCGATACTCGGTCTGCGCCGGCGCTGAGCGTGCCCCTTCGGCGGGCGGCTTCGGCGGTGTTCGCGGGCGATCGTCGGGTGTGGCGCGCGGCCGTGCTGGTGGGCGTGCCGCTGCTCGCGCTGATGGCGGTCTACTGCCTGAAACCGCGCTTCTACTACACGGGCACGAACAGCGTCGAGGACACGGCGCCGATCGTCGAACTGCGCGCGGGCGAGCAGTTCTGCGTCCCGGCGCTGCATATCCCCGCGGGCACGGCGGCTGTGCGTCTGCGGGTGTTCTCTCCCTCGACCCAGCGACCGGCGTTGCATCTGACTTTGCGCCTGGCAGGGCGCGCGGCGATCGACTCAGCCCTGCCGCCCTTGGCAGTCGCAGCGGAACGACCGACGAACGCGGACTTCACAATCCCATCAACCTCCTCGCGCCGACCCTCGCTGGGGGCGCTGCTGTGCCTGTCATCCGCTGGGCTCGTGCATCTGGGGGGCACGGCGCTCACGGCGCCGGGCCTGGACGCGCCGACGCTCGGGGGCACGCCCACGGCGGCACGTGCGGCGATCTGGTACCTGCCGCCCGCGGGTCGGCGCAGCGGCTACCTGCAGCGTGCAGGAAGCATCTTCGAGCGCGCAGCGCTGTTCCGCCCGGGGATCGTCGGCGCCTGGACCTACCCGGTGCTGTTGTTCGCAGTGCTCCCGGCGCTCGCGCTGCTGGCGCTCCGCTGCCTGGCGCTGGCGCTCGCCGGGCGAGGCAGGCGACTGGCGGGGTGGCTGTTCGCGATAGCGGCGCTGAATGCCTGCTGCTGGGCGCTGATCACGCCGGTCTTTCAGGGCCCGGACGAGGTTGACCACTTTGCCTATACGCAGTCACTCGTCGAAAGAGGAGCGAAACCGACGAATGACCCGCAGGCGCCGGTGCTGCGCTGGTCAAGCTCGGAGAACCTCGCGCTGGAATCGACGAGCTTCCTCACCGACCACCAGATCGGCGACACGCGCGCACCATGGTTGACCGCGCAGGTCCGCGAATACGAGCGCCGCGAGCGGCACGATCGGCCGAGCCAGGGCGACGGCGGGGGCTACACGACCTCGGCGGCGCACGGCCCGGTCTATTACCTCGCGCTCGCGCCGGCGTATGCAGCGACGAGCGGCGCGTCGATCTTTTCGCAGTTGACGTTGATGCGGATCACCTCGGCGCTGATCGGTGCGTTGGTCGTCTTGTTCACGTTCTTGCTGGCGCGCGAGTTGGCGCCGAGTCGCCCCTGGCTCGGCGTGCTCGCGGCGTTGCTCGTGGCTTATGAGCCGATGTATGGCTTCGTATCGGGGATCGTGAACAACGACGTCGGCGTGAACGCGACGGCCGCGGCGCTGGAGCTGTTGCTGATTCGCCTGCTGCGCCGCGGCATCACGATCCCGTGGGGAGCGCTGACAGGGGTGGTGCTGTTGTTGCTGCCGAGCGCTAAGGGAACGGGTCTGTCTCTGTACCCGATCGCCGCGCTGGCGTTCGCGATTGGACTGTGGCGACACCATCGCCGCGCGGACCTCGCGGGGTGGGCGGCGCTGGCGCTGAGCGCGGTGCTCGTAGCGGAGCTGGTAGCGCACGTGGTCAACCCGGCGTTCGGACCACCGACGGGCGGCGGCGTTGGCGGCGTCAACGCCACGGCGTCGGCGATCGGCTCGAACGCGAACGCGGTAAGCGAAGCGCTGCATCACTTCCCGGATTACCTGGCGTACTTGTGGCAGGTCTTCCTGCCGCGCCTGCCGTTCATGACGGCGCACTTCTCGCCGGGTGGCTATCCGGGGTTCGTGATCTTTATCGAACGGGGCTGGGCGGCGTTTGGCTGGTATGACGTGCTCTTCCCGGGATGGGTCTACACGGTGATCCTCGCGGTCAGCCTGCTAGTGCTCTTGCTCATGCCATGGGCCGCGCGGCGGGAGTGGCACTGGATTTCGGCACACTGGGCGGAGACGCTGGTCGTGGTGCTCACACCCGCGGCGGTGATCGTGGGCTTTACGGCGGCGTATTACTCGGCCACGGCGCGACCGGCGATCGCGGAGTTCGGCCGCTATGCGTTTCCGGCGATCGGGCCGATCGCGTTGCTCGTGGTGGGCGCGCTGCACGCGGCGGGCCGCCGACGCCTGCCGCTTATAAGCGCGGGACTTCTCGTGGCGATGATCGGGCTCTCCTACGCCTCGCAACTGCTGACGTTGACCGCGTTCTATGGCTGAGCCGAGCGACGCTCCGGTGCCCGAGGTGAGCGTGGCGATCCCGCTGCGCGACGGCGGCGCGCTGTTCGCCGAGCTGCTGGCAGCGCTCGCCCGCCAGACGGTCGCGCACGAGCTCGTGGTGTGCGACTCGGGCTCGCGCGACGGTTCAGCCGAGCTGGCGAGGGCGCACGGCGCGCGGGTGATCGAGATCGCGCCCGAGCACTTCTCCCACGGGGGCACGCGCAACCTGCTAATCGAGTCCTGCCTCGGCGCGTACGTGGCGCTGCTCACCCAGGACGCGGTGCCCGCGGACGAGCGCTGGCTTGAGACGATGCTGGACGGCTTCGCGCTCGGGCCGGACGTGGGCATCGTCTACGGCCCATACCGTCCCCGCTCGGGGGCCTCGCCCGCCGTGTGGATCGAGCTGGAGAGTTGGTTTCAGTCGCTCTCGCCGGATGGCTCGGCGCAGGTCGAGCGCCTGCAGCAGGACGAGCAGGCGCTGCCGGTGATCGAGCTGATCGGACGTCGGGGCTTCTTTACCGACGCGAACGCCTGCGTCGCGCGCGAGGCGTGGCAGCGGGTACCTTTCCGCGACGTTCCGTACGCCGAGGACCGGGTGCTCGCGATCGACATGCTGCGCGCCGGCTACGCGAAGGCGTTCGTACCGCAAGCCGCCGTGATCCACTCGCACTCCTACACACCCGCGCAACAGTTGCGCCGCAGCTTTGACGAGTGGCGCGCGCTGCGCGAGGTCTACGGCTGGCGTGAGCCGGCGTCGCCCCGGCACCTGCTGGGTCGCGTACGCGGCGCGCTGGGGCAGGCCGACCGATCCTTGGCCGAGCGCCACGAGCCGGTCGCCCGGCGGGCATCGGTCCTCGCGAGGGTCGCGGCGCTACGGCTGATGAGCCTCACGGGTGCGCTGCTCGGCTCGCGCGCGGAGCGCCTGCCCAGGTCGTTGAGACGACGTTTGTCGCTTGAGCGCCGCGACGGCTTTGCCCCATTAGGGCTCGACCAGGAGCGAGCAGGACGATGAGCGGACCGAGTCCGATCGAGGGGCGTCGCCAGGGTCCGTTCTCGAACCTGCGACGACGGATCTACCTGACCTACACCCACTTCGGCCTGCGCACGATCCTTTTTCGCGCAATCACGTTCCCACTGCGCTTCACGCCACTTGAGCGACGGATGCGGCTGCGCACGCACGCACGCGACCAGGAGGTACGCCGGGCGCGCACCTGGTACGCCGAGCACGGCCGTCCAGTTGACGTGGTGATCCCGAGCTATCGCGACGCCGAGCACGTCGCGACGCTGGTACGCAGCATCCGAAAGACGGTGGGCCACGGCAACGCGCGCGTGATCGTGGCGGATGACTGCAGTGGCGAGGACCACCTACGCGCGCTAAGGGAGATCAAGGGCATCGACGTGCTCGTGACCGCCGAGTGCAACGGCGGCTACGCGGCGAACGCGAACCGTGGGATCGCGGCGAGCGATCCGGCGCGCGACGTGGTGGTGCTGAATTCAGACGTCGAGGCGCTGCCGGGCTGGCTTGAGTGTTTGCAATACGGCGCCTACGGCCACGAAGACGGAGCGGCAGGGATCGTGGGCGGTCAGCTCCAGTACCCCGACGGGCGGATCCAGTTCGGCGGCACGGTGCGTAACCGCGACCAGCCGCAGTGGTTCGACCACCGCTACCGCTTCAAGCCCCCGGGCTGGGGCCCGGCGGACACGCCGAGCTTCGCGCTGGCGGTGACGGGCGCGTGCATGTACGTGCGGCGCGAGACGATCGAGCGGATCGGCGCGTTTGACGAGCGCTACGCGATGGCCTACGAGGACGTGGACTGGTGCCTGCGCGCGTGGGAGGCAGGAATTCGTGTGCGCTACTTCCCAAGCGCGCAGTTGGTTCACCACGAGTCGGTCACGCGCGGAACCGCGCTGGGCGAGCGCGAGCGCTCCTCCCAGGAGGCGTTCTGGGAGCGCTGGTCGAGTTTCTTCGAGGACCGCGAGGTCGCGATCTCCGGCAGCGTGTCGCTCGCCCCCGGCGCCGTATCGCCCGGTCCCGGCGCCGTGTCGCCAGCCTCCGCCGCGGCCTTGCCCGCCCGCACCGCGGCCTTGCCGGCCAGCACCGCGGCCCTGCCCACGGCGCCGCTGCGAATCGTCTACGTGACCGAGGACACGGGCGTGGGCGGCGGCCACCGCGACATCTTCGAGCACCTGAACAGGCTGGCGGCACGCGGGCACGACGTGGCGCTGTACACGCTGGGCGAGCGCCCGGACTGGTTCCCGTTGCGCGTGCCGGTGCACAGCTTCGAGGACTACGAGCAGCTGGGCGACGCGCTCGCGGAGCTGGACGCGATCAAGGTGGCGACGTGGTGGATGACGGCGGGGGCGGTGTGGCGCGCGAGTATCCCGCGCGGGCTGCCGGTCTACTTCGTGCAGGACATCGAGACCTCCTACTACCCGGACCATGAGCGCGCTCGCCACGCGGTGCTCGACTCCTACCGCCCGGAGTTTCGCTACATGACGATCTCGGAGTGGAACCGCGAGCGCCTGCGGGAGCTGGACCTGGACGCGGAGCTGATCCCTCCGGGCATCGACCTCGACACGTTCCGCGCGCGCCCTGAGGTCGCACGGCGCGAGGACATGGTGCTCGCGCTGGGCCGTACGAACCCATTGAAGAACCTGCCGCTGACGCTCGCGGCGTGGCGCTCGCTGGGCGAGCCGCGCCCGGAGCTATGCCTGTTCGGGATCGAGCCCGAGATGCTCGACGCGGGGCTCACGCGCGACGGTGCGCGTTACGTCGAGTCGCCGAGCGACGAGCGGGTAGGCGAGCTGTTCAGCGAGGCGACGGTGTTCGTGCAGACCTCGGTGCACGAGGGCTTCGCGCTGCCGCCGCTGGAGGCGATGGCGACGGGCGGGGCAGTCGTCTGCACCGACGCGCATGGCAACCGTGACTTCTGTGTGGACGGGGTGAACTGCCTGATGCCCGAGCCGACGACGACGGCGGTCGCCGCGGCGCTGCGACGTCTACTCGAGGACCCGGAGCTGCGCGCCGCGCTTGGGCGCGCTGGGATCGAGACGGCGCGCGACTACGCGTGGGAGCGGCGGATCGACGCGCTGGAGGCGTTCTTCGAGCGGGTGGCGGCGTCGCGGAGGATGGCGGTGGCGGGAGAGGTCGTGCCCGCCGGGTCGAGCTAGGCGCCGCGGTCGAGTAGGCGCCCGCGGTCGTGTAGGCGCCACGGTCGAGCTAGGGCCGTGGCCGCCGGGCCGCTGCCCCGCTAAAGGTCCTCGGCGATGTGGGGGGCTTGCCGGTTGAAGACCCAGAAGCCGAGCAGGAAGATGCCGATGACGATCCCGATCGGGGCGAGTAGCGCGATCCCGCCTCCCTTTTCCATGACTCCCCAGGCGGATGCGGTCTGGTCGTTGATCATCGCGTGGCGGAACTGCTGGAAGATCGCGACGAGCGGGTTGAGCGTGTAGATGTGGTAGAGCACGTGATCGAGGGTGCCGTGTTCGAGCTTCTTGCGCACGGCTTCGGCCGGGAGGATCACGGGCGCGGAGTAGAACAGGATCTGGCTGACGACTTCCCAGATCGGCGAGATGTCGCGGAAGCGGACGAACAGCGCCGAGAGCAGCATCGCCACGCCGGAGGCGAGCAGCGTCAGCAACAAGAGGATCACCGGAAGCTCCAGCCAGCTGAGCATCGGGTGCACGCCTTCGATCAGCGCGAAGACCATCACGACGATGAGATTGAGCGCGAGGTTGAACCCGGCCAGCAACACGACGGACGCCGGGATCGCCAGGCGCGGAAACTGGATCTTGCGCACGAGGTTCTCGCGGTCCACGACGCTGCGCACCGATCCGCTCGTGGCTTCGGCAAAGAAAGTAAAGAGCACGATCGAGCCGAGCAGCTGCGCTCCGTAGAAGTGCCCTGCCCCCCCTTCGGCGCGGTTGTCGACTTCGAAGACGACGACGAAGAACACGTAGAGCACGCCGAACAGCAGGAGCGGGCGCATGACCTGCCAGAGATAGCCGAGCGCCGAGCCGAAGAACTTGAGTTTGAATTCGCTGCGCGCGATGTTGTAGGCGAGATGCCAGAACCGCGACCAGCTCTCATCGAGCGCGCGCGGGCCACGGATCGGCTGCCCGAGCGACGGCGGGCTGTCCGCCTGAGCGGGCTCTACAACGACGGTCTCGCTCACTCGGACCCTCGTGCGGGCTGGGCGTATTCGGGGTGAAGGACCCCCCACCGATCGACGGCCGTTTGCACGGGGATCTCGACCATTCCGCCGCTCGCGCTGAGGCCGGTGACGACGAACGACATGTCGCGCGTGAACCGATCGATCACATCCAGTCCCTCGCCGCGACGCGTGATCGTGACGATTGGGTGGTAGCGTCCGGGCGAGAGCATGTTGTGCATCGAGAAGCTGAACACGGCGAGCTCGCCACTCTCGAAAGCGCCCATCTGCTCGTGCTCGCCGGCGGTGGTCGCGACGACGACGGGTTGACGCTGCTCGTTGAGAAGCGTCACGCTCACCTCGGGGTCCACGACCTGCTCGTTGAAGCGCACGAGCACGTTGAGCGTGAGCGGCTCGGACTGTGGGGCGACCGTCCGTTTTTCGGCGCGGTCGTCTCCGAGCCAGACCTCGCTGACGCGCGCGGCTCCGTTACCCATTCGTGGTGTGGCGACCTCGTAGTCGTCGTAGCCCGCGTCGCGCCCGAATGCGAGCTCCAGGTATCGGTCGGCGACCTCTGCGGGCTCGCCGAGCTCGACCATCTCGCCCCGCTCGAGCAGCATCGCTCTGTGACAGAAGCGGGTGACTGCACCCATGTCGTGCGTGACGAAGATGATCGTCCGGCCTTCTTTGCGCATGCGGATGAAGACGTCGAAGCACTTCTGCTGGAAGGCCGCGTCACCGACGGCCAGCACCTCGTCGATCAAAAGGATCTCGGCATCGACCTGGATGGCGACCGAGAACGCGAGCCGCACGCTCATGCCCGAGGAGTAGTTCTTCAGCTTGAGCTCTTGGAACTCCTCCAGTTCGGCAAACTCGATCACGCTGTCGTAGCGAGCCCGGGCTTCGCGTGGCGAGAGCCCGAGCATGATGCCGTTCAGCGCGACGTTGTCGGCCGCGGCGAGGTCGGGATTGAAGCCCACCCCAAGCTCGATGAAGGTGGACATGCGCCCGTTCCGCCAGATCTGCCCGCGGTCGGTTCTGTAGATGCCGGCCAAGCACTTCAGCAGCGTGCTCTTGCCGCTGCCGTTGCGCCCGACGATGCCGAAGAACTCTCCTCGCGGAATCGAGAAGGAGATGTCCTTCAGCGCTTGGAATTCCTCGTCGCGCGAGCGCCGGAAGGGGTGCAGGGCTCGCTCCTTGAGCGTATGGCTACGCTCCTCCGGGATCTTGAAGGTCTTGCTGATGTCCCGCACGACGAGCGACGGGGCCTCGGCATCATTGGTTGGTTGCTTCGTCGGTGCCACGGGGAGCAGGGTATAGCCAGTCGATGATCGTCCCGCGAGGGCTGCGCTCAGCGCAAACCCCTGAACAGGCGGCGAACTGGGCGGGCGACGGCTCGCATGAGCACGAAAACACTCGACACGCCCGCAAAGAGCGGGCGGCTCAGAGCGGGCCGCGCGCTCAAGGCGAGCAGGGCGCGCTGCAGGCTCCCCGGGAGCGAGCCGTTCGGCCCGATCAGGCCGAGGGCGAAGCCGACCTCGCTATTCAGCTCGTCATACATCCGTTTCGCGTGTTCGCGCTCGCCGACGAGCCCGCGCGCTTCGGCTTCGTGCTGGATACTGAGGCGCGCTTCGCGCTTGACGAGATCGCGGCTGAGCGTCGCGGCCTCACGAACCGGCGTGAGCGCGGCCTCGCGGTAGACCTCGACCATCGCGGCGGCGGTCGCGTCCCAGGTGAACGTGCGCGCCCGTTGGGCCAGGGCGCTCACGTGGCGCTCTCGGGCCTGCTCGTCGCCGAGCAGTTCGTGGGTCGCGTCGGCGCTTGCGGCAGGATTCCAAGGGACGATCGCGGCCGCGCCCTCGGGAGCGACCTCGGCTAGCGAG